>Ga0326514_10000346_pt1 | contig 31956 bp, 46 predicted proteins | sample 3_2548_0518_D_FD_203653 | JGI IMG/M metagenome (GOLD analysis project Ga0326514, IMG submission 203653) | Bovine rumen microbial communities from UC Davis, California, United States - 3_2548_0518 | ecosystem: Host-associated > Mammals > Digestive system > Stomach > Rumen | place: USA... | reverse complement strand
GCTCGGCTAATTTTGGGAGCGGGCGGGGGTGACCCGGGGGGGGTGGTATCCACAGACCGCGCGCCCTGGTGCGCGCCCCCGCGCCTGCCTGCGAGGCCCTGCCCATTTTGGGCCCTTTCGCGTCCGGGGCCGTTAAAACAGGGGTTATCAATACCAGTATTTCCCGCGCCTGCCCTTCTCGGGGTGCGCCTTATTATGGCAGCCCTCGCACAGGGCCCGGCCGTTGTCGATATCGTATTGCAGCTCGGGGTATTGGTCCCGGTGTTTGATATGGTGCGCGGTGGTGGCTGCCACCGGCAGGCCGCGCTTGTCGGTGCGGCCGTAGCGCCGGCACTCCTCGCACAGGTAGCCCGCGCGCCTTAGCACGGCCTCGCGCCAGGCCAGATGCTTGGCGCTGGTATAGTATGGATCATGCGGCATCATATCACCTCAACGCGCCACGCCCGCCCCGGCATTGCTGCCGCGCGTTGCCCGGCGGGTGAAAGGGGAGCCCCCGCCGCCAAAACGCAAAGAGGATCGCCGCCGGTTTCCCGGGCGATCCTCCGCTCTGCGCATTTTGTTTAGTCTATCATATCCCCGCCGGTTTCCGGCGTCAATGTATCATACATCGCAATCCGTCAAATCAAACGGCGAGTCCCGCACCATCTTTTCCAGATTTTCCAGCGCCACCCCGATATAAATCAGCGTGGTGGCCGGGCTTTCGTGGTAAAACCATTCCTGCAAAATGGCGATATTCTTATGCTTTTTGTAGTAGTGGTATCCAAACGTTTTGCGCATGGTATGGCATCCCATGTTCTCGCGCACTCCGCACACCTTCATGATCTCCTTCATGTCATCCCGCGCGGTCTGCCTGGTGATGGCCTTCTGCTGCCCGCCGGGCGTGCGCTTGCGGCTGCGCAGCAGGTAATCGTTGTCGGCCATATCGGCGCACCGGGCCTGGATCACCCGGCGCACGTCCACGGGCACCGGGATGGTGATCTTCCGGGCTCCGCGCTTGTGGGCCTGCTTTTTTGGCAGATAGGTATAGGCCCTGGCCGTGCGCAGGTCGCCGATCCGCAGCTCCAGCATATCGCTGATCCGCATGCCCATGTTGATGCCCACCACCCACATCAAAAACATCCGCTCCCCGCGGAAGCCCCGCAGCCGGCTCAGCGTCTGCGTGATATCGCGCACCGTATCCATATCCCGGATCGGCTGCAGCTGTACGCCCATTTTGCGCCCCCTCGAATTTACCCTTTCTTATCGTCTGGCAGTTTCCCGGCCCTCCCGCGCAGATGAATTTATTATAGGAAGCAATCCTCCGCGCCCCGGGCCGATTTTGCCCAAATTGTCATATGTCCATTTTGTTGTGGTTCGTTCCGTCAAGCAAATTCGGATACGTATCCGAATTTCCCTCCTCCTGCCGCTTGAGATCCGCCGCCATGATGGCCACGCGCTCCTCCAGATCCTCGCAGCGCATCTCCAGCGCGCGGATGCGCCTTTCCCGCTCGTCCAGCTCCTTCGCCGCCCGCAGCAGCTGCGGCCGGTCCGCCTTCCAGTTCACGATCCCCACCCGGGCGATCTCCCTTACCATATCGCTCAGCTTTTTCATTCGTCTCCCTCTCCCATCTTTACCAGCCCGGCCATGGCGGCCAGCAGCGCGCAGTTGAGGATGTATACGTCCTTGTTCCGCCGCACGGTCTGCCGGTCGCAGCCCATGATCCGGCAGATATCGGCCTGGGTGAGCCCGTTTTGATAAAGGTACCAGCCCACCCGTCCCTCCTTGGTGTCCGGCGGAAAGATCCTGTCCAGCCGGCGGAATACGTCATCCCAGGCCAGGGCCGCGCGCAGCTCCGCCTCGGCCTCGGCCACGGTAATTGCTTTGCGCTCCAGGGCGTCCCCGCGGCCGGTGCCGCGCCCGCCGCCGTTGGGATCCATGGGCGCGGCCTTTACGGTGTACGCCCCCGCCCTGGCCGCCGCCAGCAGCTCCCGGGCCTGCTCTATGGCCGTATAGCGCTCCTGCAGCCGGCGCTCGGTCTCCTGGTACACCCGTTTGGACAAAATCATGTCAGTATCCCGCTCCTTCGCGCCGTTTGATCCAGTCCAGCACGCTGCCGTCGCCGCTCTCCGCCATATCCCGCATCACCTCGATGGCGTAGGCCACCGGCGAGGCCGCTCCCGCTTCCGCGGCGCGGCAAATAGCGCGGCGCATCATCACGTCGCTGATCTCAAATTCCTCCGCCGCCCGGGCGATCTGGTCGGGCCAGTGCGGCGGTATATGGCTCCCCGGGTAGGCCTCCCGCAGCCAGTACATGGCGATCCCGGCCAGCTTGCTCTGTCCCGGCCTGGTGCGCAGGTCGGGCACCGGCATGCCGTTGCTCATGGTGATCACCGCCCGGCCCGCCGCCTCGCGCGCGCGCCCGCGGCTGTTGTCCTCCCGGTGATCCTCATCCTCTCCCGTTTTCCGGTCCCTTCCGTTGCCATCGTCTTTGCCTTTGTCATTGTCTTTTTGGCTTTCCGTTGGTTCCGGTTGGTTTTCGTTGGTTTCTGTTGGTTTTTTCGGCCTGCCGCCGCGGCTGCCGTTTTTGCGCAGCCGGTCGCATTCCTCCCGGGCCCGGTCAATCTGCTGCTTTGCCGTGGGCCAGATGTAGCGCTCATTTCCGGTCAGATGCGGCAGCTCCCCGGTTTCCGCGTATTTCAGCATTGCCGTGAAAAGCCTCCCCCTCTCCCCATCGTTGAGCGGTTCCATGACTTCTGCAAAGTCCGTCCAGATCTTCAGATAATTCATACCGGCTCCCCCTTCGTCCCTCGTGTCCTGTTCGCTTATGCCGCGCCGCTCAATTCTCCCGAGCCGCCCAGCTCCCTGCCGTTTGTGCAGCTTATTCTTTCCTTTTCGCGCTGTTCGCCGTATCCCGCAGCGCCTCTGCAGCGATGGCGTCATATTTCCCCTTATACTGCGTATCGTCCAGCAGCCCGGCCAGGATGGCGCACTTCCGGGCGTATTTTTCCGCCTGGGCCGCCAGCTGCAGCCGCTCCTTCCGGTGCCGGCTGGCCGTGATCTGCACCGTCAGCGCGATATGCAGCACCCCGATGCCCGCCAGCATCCACAGCAATACCGTCCCCATGCTCAGTCCCCCATCATGATGCCCGCGCAGGCCGCCGCGATCACCAGCACCAGCATCAGGCAAAACAGCTCAATATTCATTTGTACTTCTCCAGCTCGTACCTCTTAAACCGTACCGCCTGCCGGCGGCGCAAATAAACGCCCTCCGCATGGCGCTCCAGTATTTCCCGCTGCGCCGGATCCGCGCATGCTTCCAGCGCCCGCGCCCTGGCCCATTCCAGGCTCCGCTCGTACAGCGGGATCCGCCGCAGCGCGTTCCTGAGCCTTCCCCGCCGCCGTCCAAAAGCCTTCCCCGCCGCAGCGCGTTCCTGAGCCTTCCCCGCCGCAGCGCGTTCCTGAGCCTTCCCCGCCGCAGCGGGGAAGGGGGACCGCCGAACGGCGGTGGATGAGGTCCCCCGTCCTCCCCCGTTCCTGTCATCCTGAGCCCCGCAGGGCAAAGAATCTCCCCGCCGCAGCGCGTGCATCCTGCAAATGCACCCTTTTTCCACCGGCGGCACCTCCACGGCCACCTCCGGCCAGTACAGCGCATGCTGCCGGGGATAGCGCACCACCGCCAGTATCCGCACAATGGGATCGGCCCCGTGCGCCCCCGCCGCCAGCTCCCGCGCCAGGTATTTCTCGCCCAAATCAACCCGCCCCGCCATCAGGAGCCGCCCTCGCACCTCTCACGCTCACTTTCTCCCCTTTCGATTTCGGTCGCACGTCCGCCATCGCGTATCGGCGTCCGCGCTGTCTGCGTCCTTGTCTGTTGGCTGTTTAAGCCCTACCACGTCCGCTGCGCGGCCGCTCGGGCAGTCTCTTTGGTCGCACGTCCGCCATGAACAATAACGGCAATACTGCTTTATTCTTCGTTATCCTCAACAATCTTCACTTTCGGCGGTTCCATAAACGCCTTGACGAACGTTTTTGTCTTGTCATCCGCGTACTGCCGGAACTCGATGCCGTAAAAGCGAAGTTCTTTGATGTTCGGGAAATAAGGCTCAATCTTCGCTTCCTTGCCCAGCGCCTTTTCGATTTCTTCCATCCCGCGCCGGACGGTTATTTCCCCCGTTGCGTCCCCGATCATGCCGGGAATGTACCCCGCAATCATGCGCACGCCGTATTTATCGTTAATATCCTTCTCCAACGCATTGATCTTCCGCACCAGTTGCATCAGTTCTTTCAGTGCGCTTTCAAGCGTTCCTGGTTCATTCTTCATTGTGTTCTTTCCTCCACATCTGCTCGTCCGTAAACCAGCAGCGTTGAATGGCCTTTCTTACGCTGTCCGGCATTTTCTCCCGCTTCCACTTCTTCCAGTAATTGCGGCCCGCCCGGGGCTTGAACCCGGTGCCGGCGGGAGACTGCAATCCGCCGGCGCGGCCATCCGCGCGGGCCAAAGGCTCCCCGTTCCCGGGGAGCGCCTGGTGATCAAATCTTCATTCGCGCGCCCGCCAGTCTCTTCATTTCCTCGGGCGCGTACATGCCGAAGGGCGTAAACCTGGGGCCCTTCTCCCGCTTGGGCCGGTCCTTCCTGGGGCGTCCCCGGGGCGCCGGCGGCGCGTCCTCCTCCGGCGTTTTATCGCCCACCAGGTAAAAGGCCCCGATGTGCCTCAGGCACTCCACCCGGCAGAGCACCACGCCCTGCCGCCTCTCCCCGTTGATCCGGGTTACCTCCACGCGCACGCCGGGCTGTATCTCCTTCTCCATCAGTAGCCGTCCTTCCCCAGCTGCCGCCGCAGCTGCTCCACCGCCTCGGGCCGCTTTTTGCCGCCGTAGAGGCGTTTGGGGGCCTGGATCATGCGCAGCACCTCCTCATAGGTAAAGCCGCCCTTGTTGGCGCGGATGCCCAGGGTTTTTGCCCGGCTCCGCAGGGTGGAGGCCTTTACGCCCGTGGCCTCGCAGATCTCCGCCATGCGGTACAGCCGCCCCGCGCCCCGGGGATCGCCTTTAATCAGCTGCCCCATGCCGCTCCTCCTCTATCCGTTTCCGTTTCCGGGCCAGCGTCCAGCTGTCCCAGGTATCGATCCGCGCCCGGGCGGCGTCCAGGCCGCTGAGGGGCAGATCGTGCAGATCCTCGATGCCCATATCATCCAGCACCGCTTTTTTGACGGCCGCGCGGAAGGCCGCGGCGTGCGCCCGGGGCTCCAGTCCGTGCTTTATGCATAGCTGCTCCGCCCGCTCCCGCATCCGGGCCGCCAGGCCCTTGGCCTGCTGGTGGTTAATGGTCACCCGGCGGGCGCTTTCCGCCTTCAAGGCCTCCACCTCCTGCCGCATGGCCCCCACCGCCGCCACCAGGCAATCCACCTGGCGGGCAAACATCGCCGCGTCCGCTTGGCGGATCACCACGTAGCCGGGCTCCTCATGGGGCACAATCTCCGCCGCCGTCACGCCCATGGGATCGCCTCCTCCCGTTCGGCCCTTTTCCGCCGCCGGCGCTCCGCGCGTATGTCATCCCATAGGGTGTCAAAATCCTCCGGCGGCATGGTGCTGATCACCTCGGAGGCCATCATCATGCCATTGGCTTCCAGCAGCGCCTCGGCCCGGCCCTGCTCTATGTAGATCCGCTCCGTGGGGTTTTTGTCCCGGCGGCGCCGGCTCTCCAGATCGCCCCGCAGCGCCTGCAGCATGGTGTCCCATGCGTCGCGCACGTCCTGGGCGCTCACCTGGCGCGGGATATGGCCCAGGCCGCCCACCACCGTGCCCACTGCCTCGCTGCCCCTGGGCGGCTTCAGCTGGAGCAGAATCTGATAGGCGTATACCAGGCTGATCTTGTAGCTCATCCCCAGTCCGCCTCCTCCCGCTGCTCCTCCGTGGGCCGGGAAGTCCAGCAGCGCCAAAATGAGCCCATAAAACTGTTTTCCAGCCAAATCTCATTATCGACCAAGATTTCTTCACGGTCCGCAAAAATATCATCATTGCCATTTATGACAAAGACGGAGAAAAGTTTGCCGTTTCCTTGGCAATAATAAATTGCGGGAAAAACTTTTCCTTCAAGTTCGATCCAAACCACGCCAGCAGCTTTCACTTCTTCCAGCGTCATCACCCGGGCCTTCCGCGCCGCTTCCAGCAATTCATCCAGCATAGCGGACAGCGTATCCAGTTTGGTGCAGTTGTTATACGCCTGATTGATATCTCGGAATTGATCCAGGATTATCTGCTTTGTCATTTTCCCACTTTTCTCAGGCATCCTGTCCTTGACGCTGATCCACTGCTGCCCCGCTTCCAGCTCCGCGATCCGCTCCCGCAGCTGCCGGATCAGGGCGAGGGCGTCTGCAAACATCCGGCAGCCGGCGTCCTCGGTTTCGGCGTCTTTATCAAGGTATCGGCAATTGTCGCACAGCTCTTCGCTCCCGCAATGCTTCAGCCCCTCGGTCACCTTATCAAACATCGCATCCATTTACACCACCGCCCCCTCCGCGTCCAGCGCGCCGAACTCCAGGGCCTGCTGCATATCCATCACCCACGCCCGGATGGGCCGCATGATCAATTCGCACTGCTTGCGGGCTTCGGCGCTGCCCATGGCCTCGGGATCGTAGGGCAGCAGCTGCGCCGCGATCAAAAAATCCTTTGCCGCCCGGTCCGCCTTTTCCACCCTGCCCGGGGATCCCTGCCCGCCGCCCTGCATGCGCAGCCGGGCCAGCTCCCGCTCCGCGGCCTGGGCCCGGGCTTCCGCGTCCTCCGCGGCCTGGCAGGCGTCCTCCATCTCGGCCTGGTGGCGGGCCGCCGCCGATTTAAGCGCCTGGTAATCATCCGGCACCTCCACCACCTTCACGGTGCGGGGCGCGGCGTTTTGCAATTCCTCGATGCGCTGGGCGCGGTAGTCGGCCTCCTGCTTCCAGTGGATGGCGCTGCCCTGGTAGGTGTTCCAGTTTTCCCGCGCCTCATCCCGCTCCCGCCTCAGCTGGTCCCGCTCTTTTTCCGCGGCCTCCTTTTCCCGGAGCAGCCGCTTGATCTCCCGCACGCTCTTGTCCCCGTGCTCCTGGGCAAAGCTCTCCCGCTCCGCCGCCGGCAGCGGCAGCAGCGCCATGGCTTTGCTCATGGGCAGCGCGCCCAGCGCCCCCTCCTGGGGGATCTCCCGGGCGTATTGCATAATTTTGTCCGCGGTGGATACGTTGATATCCACCCCGCGCAGCCATTCCAGCCACTCCCCGCGGCCCAGCTGCGCCTTGGCGGTGATCAGGTATACCCCGATGGTGTAATAGGCGTTGCCCATCGTGGCCTTAATCCCCGCCGCGCACTGCTCCGGCGTAAGCATCAGCGCCCCCGGCGCCGGGCAGGCGATTGCAGTCTCTTGCATGGTTTTCTCCTCCTGTTCGTTGGGTCCTCAAAGGACCCCGCCCCGGGCGGCCCGCTTGCGGCGGGGCCTTTATCGCCGCGCCGGGCCTGTCGGCCGTCCGGTTTGGGTTCGCGCCGGCGGCATGGCACTTTCGCGTCCATGTTCGCTCGCCGCCGGCTGTGTGCTCGCGCAAATGCGCACCCGTAATAAGATTTACCCGTTATCGGGCTGGCGCCCGGCCCGGGGATCGAACCCGGCCCCGCGGTGAACTGCATCCGCGGGGATCCCGTCTGCCAGGCATGAGCGCGCCCCGGCCGCAAGCCACGGATGGGGCGCGGGCGGCTTATTTGTTTGCAGGCTCCAATAACGCCGCCGAATAAAACTGCCTGCCGTCTCTCCGGCTGCCCCGCAATCCGCGCTAAAAGGGCCTTGCGGTTGACCACTCGCACTCGCGCGGTGAACCCCCGTACCATTTCCACTTACTCTCCGGGGCAGCTTCGCCATCGGCTGATCAGGCCGCGGCGGTGGGCGCTCTGCTGGCGCCCAGCTGCGGTATCGATCCGCGCGGCTCACGGGCCGCATCCATTGCCGGGCATGTGCGCGGAGGGCGGGCTTGCGCCCATGGCCGTGAGGCCCTCCGCAGTAAACGAACAGAACAGGGAGGTAACTGCCCAGCATCGCCGTGCTCAGCGATACCAGGTGGCTGGCCCCTCGGAGTTGCACCGATACCATGCGCCATCAACAGCGCCGCAGCATCATCGCCGCCCGCTTTCTCCAAACGGTAACAGGGCCATCATTGCCGGTCTGTTCCCGGCTGTCATCCTGTCTTTCACGCCCCTTTTTCTCTAAAAAGGTTCTCTCACGCAGGCGGCGAGCGCCATAAAAGGGCCACTTTTTCGGAGCAGGCTTTGCCACCGGCCTTGCGCCGGCCGCTTCTGACGGCCCCCAGGCGGTAGGGGGCATGCTCAAGTGGGAAGCCCTGGCGCCGCGGGCCGGATTTGAACCGGCATGGCGGGCGGTATAAATATGGAGGATTTTCCCATGGTCCCGGAAAAAAGTCCGCCCGCCGTTTTGCCATTAAACCACCGCGGCCCGTTTCTTTACGCCGCGCTCTCCGCCATGGCCTTGGCCACGTCCCGCAGCATAAAATTGATCACGTGCCCCATCCGGTAGCTGGTCAGCCCGTTGGCCGCCAGCCAATCCCGCACACAGCGCACGTCCCGGCCCCAGTACCGGGCCAGCTGCGCGGCGTTGATCATCCGCGCGCCCTCCATGTAGTCGCTCAGGTCGTCAAAGATCGCCTGCTGCGCCGCCGTCATCCGCAGTCTGGGCATGTTCTCTCCCCCTCTCGTACAGCAGCCCATGGGGCTCCAGCTTATCCCGCAGGATCATCCCGTCCAGCGCCTCCGGGCAGATGGCCAGCGGCTCCCCCTCCGGCCCCGTAATGGCGCAGGCCGGGTCATCCGTCGCCATGCACCAGTGCCACAGCGCCTCATCCCGGTAAAAGCATAGCGTGCCGCGGCAATGCGCGTTCTTGCGCGGATCGCACAAATACAGCCCGCTCACAGCGATTCCCTCCGCTTGAGTCCCTGGATGGTTCCCGCGGCGATCTCGTAGGCCGTGCGCGTCTCCACGCCGCCCAGCACCGCCTTTTGGTAGTCCCGGCTCTGGAATCGCCCGTTGATGCTGCACCGGTCGCCCACCGCCAGCGTGGCCGCGTACCGGGCCGATGCGCCAAAGATCACGCAGTGGGGATAAATGCTTTCCGCGCCCGCCCGGTCCACCGCCAGGGTAAAATCGCACAGCTCCTTGCCCATGGGCGTCTCCCGGTATACCGGGGCCTTGCAGATGGTGCCGCTGATGGCGGCCATGTTCACGTCCCCGGGCCCCTCCCGCAGGTACAGCCCCTCGGCCTCCACCATGGTCAGCACACGGCTGTCCACGTTCGCCGTGCGGATCCGCCCCGCGGCCTCGATCCTGAGCCCCTGCTGCAGCCCCTGGGCCTGCCGGCTGTCCACCAGCACCGGCAGCCGGTCCGCCCGGCCGCTCAGGCGCATGCAATCCAGGGTGATGATCGTTTTCCCCGGCGCGAAATCCGCCGCCGCCATGCCCGTGATCTTCCCGCTGATCCGCACATTGTTAAAATCATCCCGCCGTTCTGTCATTTCCGTATCCTCCCTAAAATCTTTCAGATCATCGCCGTCATCCTGACGCCCGCAGGCGGAAGGATCTCCCCGCCGCAGCGCCGTTCCTTAGCCTTCCCCGCCTCAGCGGGGAAGGGGGACCGCCGTACGGCGGTGGATGAGGCCCCTCTAAACATTCGGCTTGAATTTCGCCCCGCACTTGCAGCAGTACAGCCACCCCTTGGCCACATACTCCCCGCAGGCAGTGCAAACCCGGTCGGCGTAATATATGGCCATCCGCGTCTCCATGTTCCAGGGCATCTGCTGCTCCTGCACCGCCCATAGCTCCGGCCGCACATCCAGGGTGGGCATCTGGTCAATCCGGTCGGCGTAAACCACCGGATCCCCGCCCGCCGCGCCCCAGTCCGCCGCGTACTCCTTCAGCGCGTCCGCGTCAATCGGTCGCATGGCTGTCTCCTTTCGCGCCGCAGCGCCGTTCTTTAGCCTTCCCCGCCGCAGCGGGGAAGGTGGCCGAGCGCAGCGAGGACGGATGAGGTCCCCCGTCCTCCCCCGTTCCTGTCACCCCGCCCGGTCGTGGCTGGGGTTGTCGGCGGTGTCCACCAGATCATACACGTCACACCGCAGCGCCTGGCTCAGCTTCAACATGGTGCTGAGCTTCGGGTCGTTAATATCGCCGGTCTCAATATTGCAGATCAGCGGCTGCGAAAGGCCCGCCCGCGTGCTCAGCTCCGCCTGCGTCAGATTGCGCCGCATGCGCATTTCCCGTAGTTTGATCTTCATCCGTTGCCCCGCTTTATTACAAGTCTGATATTGCGCACCTATAAAATATCACAAGTCTGATATTATGTCAATAGCCAGAGTTATATTTTTCTTGTATAATAATATTGCCCCGCTTATATTACGGAAGGAGCGGTATATATGAGCATCGTTGGCGATAATATCAAAAAGAGGCGCAAAGAGCTCAATCTGTCCCAGGCTGCGCTTGCAAAAGCCGCCGGGATCAGTCAGCCCGCCATCAGCGCCATCGAAAAAGGAGCGATCACCCGCACGCCCTACACCGATACCATCAGCAAGCTGGCCGCCGCCCTGGGCTGCTCCGTCTCTGATCTGATGGATCCCGCGCAAACAAAAAACGCGCCGGAGATCCCGCAGGATCCCCAGCGCGCGTCCATCATCCGGGATTATGATCGCATGTCCCCGGATCAGCAGCGCATGGTGCGGCGCATGATGGACGCCCTCCTGGAGGATTAGCCCCCAGCAGCCCATCCATATAGGCCCGCAGCGCCCGCAGCTGCGCATCGTTCATTTTTTCCAGCTTTTCGGCATACTCTTTTTCCATTTTAGCGGTCCCCTTTGCTATCGTATCCCGGCCAGGTGTCTCTATTATACCGGCCCGGGCTTTACCCGCGCAAGCCAGGCCGCTCAATTTGTATATTTGCATTAAATAATTGTGATCCTGTTCCCGTTTTCCGCCCGGACGGGATAAAAAAGGAGGCTTTGCAAATGAAAAAGGCGTATCTGGGCGCGGTCCTATTCTGCGCCCTGGGCTGCATTTACTTTATCACCCAGGCGGATATCCTCTGGGCCGTGATCACCGCCGCCCTGGCCGCTGCGCTCGCCTATCTGTTTCTCCGCGCCCGGGGGCAGCAGCCGGCGTCTCCCGCGCCGCTGGTCTATATCACGCCGGGCGGCAGCCATTATCACAGCTCCCCCGCCTGCCCGCATATCGGCGCCAAGGCGCAGGCCGTAACATTAAAAAAGGCGCAGCGCCAGGGTCTCAAGCCCTGCGGCCACTGCGCCGGGAGGTGATCTTATGCCCGCAGAATGGCAAAAACAGGGCTACCACCCCTATCATCCAGAGCAGAATATCCAGCCCGGCGCGCCCGTCGCCGCGCCCCTACCCCGCGCCCAGCGCCCCGATCGGGAGCCTGCCGCGCAGCAAGGCCGGGCGCCGTCTCCGGCCCGCTCCCTGCCGCGCTGGCTTCCCCTCGCCCTCTGCGCCCTGGCCGTGGTGATCCTGGGGATCATCTTTATCCCGCGCCTCTTCCCCGCCGCCGCGCCCCAGCCCTGGGACGCCGCCGCCCTCCAGGGCGCGTGGATCGGCAACGATGGCCAGGCCGATATCATGACCGCCCAGATCACCGGCAGCCAGATCACCATCCAATGGGATGACGGCCAGGGCACCGTCTCCCTGTATTGGCAGGGCTCCTTCCCGGTGCCCGCCGGCGCGGAAAAGGAAAAAACGGTCACCAGCGCCGCCCAGCTGCCCGAGGGCGTGCACCTGCTGGCCTCGCAGGACGCGCAAAAATCCTTCACCGTCACCCGGGACCGCATCACCTTTTCCGTCACCGTCATGGGCGTCACACGCCGCGTGACTCTGAGGCGCGTATGAAGCTTCCCGCCATCCGCCAGCTGCCCAGCGGCTCCTGGTTCTGCCGGCTGCGCATAGACGGCAAGGACATCTGCATCACCGAGTCCAGCCGGGACGTATGCCAGGCCAAGGCCCTGGCCTATAAAACCGGCGTGCTTGAGCTGCGCGCCCATCCGGACCGCGTTTTATTGCGCACGGCCTGCGAGCAGTACATCAAGGACCGGGAGGGCGTCCGCTCCGAGACCACCCTGGAGGGCTACCGCTGGATCATCCGCAACCTGTTCCCGGGCCAGATGGGCAAGCCCATCGGCGATATCACCGAAAAAAGCCTTGCCCGCGCCGTCCAGCAGGAGCGCCAGCGCACCACCCGCCTGGGCAGGCCCGTCAGCCCCAAATCCATAAAAAACGCCGTGGCTTTTGTCCGCGCCGTGCTGCGGGAGAACGGCATCACTTTGGGCGCGGTGGCCGCGCCGGAGGTGAAGCGCCGGCTGGTGCAGCTGCCGCCCCCGGAGGACGTGATCCGCGCCGTCCAGGGCACGGAGATCGAGCTGCCCTGCCTGCTGGCTGCGTGGCTCACCCTCTCCATGTCGGAGATCCGCGGCCTCACCAAATCCAAGTCCGTTTTGAACGGTCAATTGTATGTTTGCGAGACGCTGGTGCGCGTCCGCGGTCAGGATATCCGCCGAGAAGGCGGCAAGGAAGAGCAGCGCTCCCGCGTGCTCACCCTCCCGCCCTATCTGGCCGGCCTCATTGACCAGGTGGAGGGCGATATCATCGTGCCCATGACGCCCAATTATATTGAGAGCCATTTCCGCCGCCTGCTGCAGCGCGCCGGCCTGCCGCACATGACATTTCACCAGCTGCGCCACCTCTCCGCCTCCGCCATGGCCATGCTGGGCATCCAAAAAGAGCTCGCCCAGGAGCGAGGCGGCTGGAAAACCCCGCACACCATGGACGCCGTATACACCCACACATTCCCGGAGCCCCGCCGCCAGGCCGATCAGAAGATCGACGCCTACTTCCAATCCCTGATTGGCAACAAATCGGCAACGAAACGCAAAAAGTATAGGATTTCCAACAGGTTTTAGCCTCTCTCAACGGGTTCGAGTCCCGTCTTCGGCACCAGATAAAACGCCCAGAAATGGGCGTTTTTTCGTTGAAAATACGGGGAAAATTGGGCGTTTTGGGGTGGTGTCATAATATCTTAAATAGGCATCTAAATACATCAAAAACCATCTATTTTGGCAATGGAAATGGCAATGAAGCAGGCGGGCGGAGGGGGTGAAATTCGGATACGTTTCCGAATTTGGAATAATAAAAAAAGACCGCCGGAGCGGTCAACTATTTTTTACAAAAAAATAAAGCCCCGGCGGGCCGGGGCGGGTTGTTATTGTTTGGGCTGGGCGGCGTCCGGATCGGGGACGGGCTCGCCCTTTTCGCGGAGGAGCTCCAGGGCACGGCGCAGGACGCCGGGGATCTTGACGCCCATGGCGGCGGCGTTCTCCAGGATCGAGATGCCCTCCGAGGCGATGAACCAGAGGCAGGTGGCCCCGGTGACGGCGGCGAAATCGATGCCCGCGCCCATGGCGATGGCGCGGTCCGCCAGGGCGGCCACGATGACCACGATGAGGATCAATACTTTTTTAAGGATGCCGCGGAAGGCCGCGCTGCTGCTCAGGCCGCCGTGCTCGGTTTTGGGGCTTTTGCCCATGAGGCCGCAGAGGATGCCGGTGATGTAATCCAGGGTCATGATGGCCAGCAGAATCCAGATCAGCGGCGGCATGCCGCTAAAAAAGCTGATGATGGCCCCGCCGGCTGCGGCCAGGGCCTTGACAATTTTATCCCACATAATACCCTCTCCCTCCCGGTCAGCCCACGGAGCCGGTCAGGCGGATCTGCAGCTGCTCCAGGAGCTCCCGCTGGCGGTCGCTGAGCTCGATTGCCTGATAGAGCAGGGCCAGGGCGTCGCCGTCCAGGGGCGCGTCCGGAGCGGCGGGCGTTTCCGGGGCCTCGGGCGTCTCCGGGGTGATGCTGGAATCCTGCAAAAATTCGGTCATCACGTAGCCCTGGCGCTTGCCGTGCTGCACGAAGCTCCAGCCGTTGCCGTAGTCCTTCAGCAGCGTCACAACGTCGCCGGGGTACAGCTTTTCGATGCGGCTGTCGTTCTGATCCGGGCCGGAGCGCAGGTTGACGTAGCCGTCGCCGATAACCACCATCATTTTGTTCTGCATGGGGTTGCCTCCTCCATAAGTAATATCTTTGAGATAGCCCACGGCGCACCAGCCGCTGCTCAGCTTGCTGCGCACCACGCCGGTCTGCGTGCTCTGGGCGTTGATCACGTACTGCGGGTCGCTGTCCACCAGGCCGATGTGATAATAATCCACCAGGTCGCCGGTGTAGTATTGGCCGCCGGGCCGGTACTCGCCGGGCAGATCATAGCCCTTTTCGCCGGGGCCCCGGCCCTTGAAGGCCGCCATGCCCGGGCGGGCCTGATCCGGCGGGAGCAGCTGCCGCACGGATACCCGGGCAATGCGGTTGGAGCCGTGGTAGATGCTGAGCCCGGCGCTCTTGTAGGCCCGCACGAAGGCCCCGCTGCAATCCTCCACATGGTGGCCGATCCACTGGCTGCCGTACCTTTGCACGGCGGGAGAATCGCTCTTTTGCTGCTTTTCCCGGGTCCAGAGCTGGCCGGAAGCGCCGGGGATATAGCCATCCCGGGCGGCCAGATAGCCCTGGAACAGGCGGATGAGCTGATCGGCGGTCACGGGTCATCCCTCCCCATGTTCGTCACAGCTGCTACGAACGCCCCAAACAGGACGCCGAACACGAAGGAGATCAGGAGCCAATGCCATGGGATCATAGGGGCCTCCTTCCTGAGTTAAAGTCCTATATAAATCATGACTGACGTACGATGCTTTTAGGTCACTTTTGCTCATTATTCGTTGCTGATAACTTCTTTTGTTTGATAGTTCAGACAAAGCGTTTTCACGCTTCTCATATATTTATCCTTATCAGCCCCGATGCGAACCAATTTCAGCAGTTTATTCGTACCGTCAACAACGAACACATTAAACAAATCCTGTGACTTTGTTCCTTTTGTTCTTGCAGAGCTACTATCGTTTTTTGCAGGATTTGCAGTTGATATCATAATCTGAATCTGATTGCTATGACCTGTTACCGTTCCGATATAATCTGTATGTGTATGCCCAGATAACCAACAAACAAACTCGCCGCCACCTGTTATAAATGTATCAACGGCGGTAAATGCAGATTCTGGCATGCGTTCTGTCGAAGTGGGCAATGTAGCATTAAACGAACCGAATGTGCAGTCTATGTTTGTCAATCCGGTTTCTGATGGATAATGCGTAACCGCAACAACACGATACCCAGAAGGGACTGAACCAAGAACGGAAGCAAACCAGCTTTCTTGTGTGGAATCGTAGTGCATGCAATCAAGAACGATCAGACGAACCTTCGCCGTTGCATAATCCTTATAGTAATAACAAAGATTTGCTCCCGGCGATGTCACACTCCAACTGGAAATATACGGAGCAAAGTATTTCTCATACACTTGTTGTGCTGTTGCAGAATACGGTGGATTTGCTCCTTGAATCCAGCAATCATGATTTCCGACAACATTTAGTACCTGATCGCCGCCAACAAGGGAAAACGGGTTTGTATCTGCATAATAATTATTTGATGAATCTCCTGTATGGATAATGTCGCATATATATTTACTATGCAATTTGTTGAAATCAATTATACGTTCTATATCAACATCATCCCCGTGTATATCAGAAAAATGAAGAAGCGAGAACATGTTTGACCTGTTTTTCGGGGACGTTGCCGAATCCCCATTTGCTATGGTTGTTGCATTTTCAAGCAAGTTTTCAACCTCAATCGGATCGTTTAATTGATTTATTCCGATCTTCTTCCCGTTTGCCAAAAATTCAAGTGATTCCTGACGGATAATGTATGCATTGTCATAATATTGAGAAGCGGCTGTGCCAACTTGCACAATCAAGTATTCTGTGTTTTGCGGTGCTTCTATTTCGACATTTTCTGCATACGCATTATATGCCATATCAAGCAAATGATATGTGGAATCAAGAAATGCCCACGGTCTTGCTGTTGAACCGTCTACTGCATTTATGTTGAATTTTTCCCCTTCTTTTACACCAGACAGAAGCATGGTATAATGATTGTTCCCAGAACTATAAATAGGAGAAATATCAACAACGGCACCAATCTCATAGTTCCCCAAATTTACTGGAGCTGTTTTTGTCAATAATGATTTGTAATCAGCATTAACAACTTCTGAATTTCTCTTATTATTACTGTTTTCTTCATACCATACAGCACGGATGCCGGATGTGTATGAAACGCTTATTGCTACATATGATGCATCCGCTTTTGTATATCTGATTGTCCGCTTGTTTCCGTATGTTGAACTAAGACTAAAGTAATCCAACTGTGTATTATTAGAATCATATAAATAGAAATAGCATGACGGCAAATTTGAACCATCTATTGTATATATGTCAAGCGTTGCATATTGTGGTACGCTAAACGATACTTTGTTAGTAGATTTTACAGGATCAGACCGATGGACACCAATATACTTCTCATCCGCTTTTAGTGCCCCGTCAACAATTAATATATCATTTTTCGTGTTGTTTATTTCCTTTAGCAGTTCTCTTCGTGCATACGAAGTAATAGTTACTGAACCATCGAATAATGATGGATTGGCAACTGTTGATTGGTCTGTTGCATTCGCAAAAACAACAATGAAAAAACCGTCATAATTGATATTTAAGGTTATAGCATCAGCACTAAATGTCTGTGAACTGGTTACATTAACAGCAGAGCCAAGATTTCCTTTCCAAACAGAATAAACTTGTTTATAATTTTCACCCGGATCAATGCTGACTACATCCCCGGCTTTTACATTAACAAATCCATTTGGGCGAATCCGCTTATTGTTTGAATCAAGTGTAGGAGTCGGATTGCTTGTGCCATTCCATGTACCGTTCACCCAATCTTCAATATGTCGGTATCCGTCAATTTCCCCGTCCTGAACACCGTTCAAAGCGCTCTTTAAGTCAGCCACTTCCTCAGCGTCGGCGTCTCCCGCCCCGATATTTGCCCGGGCCTGGGCCTGCTGGGCGGCGGAGAGGGTTTGGGCCTCGCTGTATTTTACAGCCCCTGCCACGGCCTGCGCCGCGCTTGCGGCGGCGGTCTGGGCGTCCGTGGCGGACTGGGCGGCCTGGGCGGCGGAGGCTGCGGCGTCGGCCTGGGCGGCTTCCGCGGCGGTCTGGGCCGTTTGGGCGGATTCGGCGGCCGCGCCGGCGGCGGCGGCGGCGGTCTGGGCCGTTTGGGCGCTGCCGGAGGCGGAGCCGGACGCGGTTTCCGCGGCCTGGGCGGCGGTTTCCGCGGCGGTTTTGTATGTCTGGGCGGCGTCCGCGGACTCGCCGGCGGCGGCGGCGGCGGTCTGGGCCGTTTGGGCGCTGCCGGAGGCGGAGCCGGACGCGGTTTCCGCGGCGGTCTGGGCCGTCTGGGCGGCATCCCGGGCGGCTTCCGCCGCCGTTTGGGCGGCCTGGGCGGCCTGGGCGCTCAGATCGGTATCCAGCTCCAGCTGCTGCATCTGGCGGATGGCCTCATCCACCCACCCGGGCACGGTCTCCTGGGCGGAGCTCTCGTCATTGGTCTCACCCACCACCTGCGTGATAAAGGGGGCCGATTTTTTGACCTGCTGGCCCTGGATCAGCTTGACCACGCCGGCGCCGAAGCCGGGGGTTACGGTGTCCTCGGAGGTGACCAGCCAGGTGAGCACGCCCTCCTGCACCACGGTATTGGCGATGCGGGTCTGCGTCTGGCCGGGGCTGATCACCTGCGCGATGACCTGGCCGTCCGGCCACTGCTCCAGCCAGTCCGATACATCGGCGGTGACGGTGGTGGTGAGCGCCTCGCCCTGGACGCCCAGGGGCAGCACATCCCCGCAGACGGGCGCACCGTTTACAAAAAACTGCATAGCATGGCCTCCTTTAGGGGTTGATGGTAAAATCAAAGGCGATGGCGGTGACGCCGGCCAAATAGGACTGCATGGCCAGCATGGTATCCCGGTAATAGGCCTGGGCGATCATGGCGCAGGCCAGGCTCCTGTCCGGCGTGCCGTTGATGGTGGCCGTGGCGGTAAACTGCTGGGCCGCGTCCGGGCCCAGGCCGTAGGGCGCATAGAGGCCCAGGGGCTGCTGCACGGCGGACATCTGGATGGCGTCGAAGGTGGCGGCGAACTGGATGCGCACCGCGCCGGTGGCGGGATCCCGGGTGATGAGGTTCTCGGCAATCACGGCATTTTTGAGCACGGCGGGATCCACCCGGAGCCGCCACTGGTTCTCCGGCAGATCGCTGCGCTGGTACCGGGCCAGGATCTGCAGGCTGTCGCTCTCCACGTTGGGCAGGCGCAGCAGGCCCGTGGCGTAGATGTACAGATCCTCCGTGCTCTGGGCGGTGCCGTTGGTGGTGACGGCGGCGGCGCTGTACACATCCGCCGCCGGGCGGAATCCCGGGGGGATGGTGGCGAACTCGCCCACGTAGCGGGTCCCGTAGGTGAGATCCAGCATGAGCACCACAACATCGCCAAACTGTGCCAGCATGTTGATGGGCTGGCGCAGGGCGGTAAAATAGCCCTGCACCGGCACCACGGACTCCCAGTCATCATACGGCTTCCCACCACCCGCCCCAGCCGCTATGCAGGTGCTGCCGGTGACGCCGCTGGACTCCTGCAGATCCAGGGCCACAGTGAGGACGCCCGTGGGGCGCTTGCTGGTGGTAAAGGTGAGCCGCCCGGCCCCGGGGGTGACGATGATGACCTCCGGCATGGCGTCCGCGGTGGCCTGATTGGCGGAGGAGGCGCGCACCATGGTGGTGTTGCTGATATCCTCCGCGGTATAGACAAACGTGTACACCGCGCCGCTGCCCGTCCAGCCGTCCACGGGGATGACCAGGGTGGCGTAGCGGGGGCGGGCGGCGTTGATGGCGGTATACGCGCCGCCGCTGGCCACGGCGTTGCCGCTGCCGGCGGTGGGGGCGGCATCGATCTCCGCGTTCATCTGCGTGATGAGCTGGGCGATCCGCTCCACGCCCACGATGGCGGTCTCATTGATGATGAGCCGGTAGAGCGCCTCCTGGCGCTGGCTGCCGCCGGCGGTGAGATCATCCTGGATCAGGGCGGGATCCTCCGCGTTCTGGGCGCTGGCGGCGTTGGTTCCCTTAACCACATGAAAAGTAAACTGATCGGCCACGGCGCCGCCGCCGCGGATAAAATCCGCCACCACCAGATCATGGCGGTACGCGCCGGCGCTGCCGCTGTCCACGGTGAGATCGGCCACGGTGCCGCCCTGCACCACGATGATATAGCCCTGCATGGTGTAGGCCCCGGCGGCCAGGCGGACGGTGTTGTTATTGACCACCGTGCAGGCCAGCTGGTCATCGGCAAAGGTGATGCCGCTGCCGCCCAGCAGGGCGCGGTGCAGCTGGGCGTCATCCTCGGCGTATACGTGGGGGCCGGCGTCCGGCGGGGTGTAAATGGTGATACCCTTGAGGCCCATATCATTCTCCTCCTTCGATCATGGACAGGTTGCCCACTTTCATTGCCACGGCGGTGCTGCCGCCGCTGATGGTTAAAATTTTGTTGACCACCTCGCTGGTGGCGGTGAGGCCGGTGACGCGGTCCCGGACGGGGATCACATCCCCCAGCTCCGCCTCCACCTGGATGGCCAGCTCATTGACATCGATGGACTGGGCCGGGGCGGCCTGCTGCAATTTATCCAGGGCGGAGCGCAGCAGCTCGTTGCCATCCTCGGCGTTGGGGTAATCCAGCAGCACGGTGCGCACATCCGCCTCCGGCAGGGACTCCGGGCGGGAAAAATAATACGCTTCCCCCACCCGGTACACGTTGAGCACGGTGCGGGCGGCCAGGCTGCCGCCGCCCAGGGCCAGGCAATGGTTGGCCAGCTCCACGTTGCCGATCTGGCTGGAAAAATCCACGCCGTAATCCTGGCTGATCTCCACCAGGCCCGCCAGGGTGTTGATGGGCTGGGCGCTGAGGATCACCGCGGGGAGGGTGTTATCAAAGGTGACGCCCAGGCGCAGGCCGTAATTGCGCAGGGTATTCTGCAGGCCCCGGGCGAACGACTGATAGCGGTACTGGGCGGAGAGGATCACGCCGGAATCCTGATCGGTGACGCGCACCAGGGAGCCGAAGGCGGTGCCCACCACCTGGCGCAGCAGCTCATTGGCGTCCACATCAAAAAACGTGAGATAGCCCTGGCCCTCGGGCGGATAGATGCGCCGCTGGTGCAGCAGCCCCCGCCAGGTGGGGCCCTGGAGGGTGACGGTGCGCTCCTTGGTGGCGTGCTTGACCAGGGTGACCGGGCCGCCCCACTCCGTGCCCGGGGCGTAGACGTAATGGCCCGCCAGGATGGGCAGGGCGCTCCACACCTGCTCGGACAGGGTGAGGGACCAGGTATTATCGATCAGGTCCGCGCCGGTGGAGATATCGATTTGCATATCCGCCGCGGCGATGAGCTCCAGCAGGCGCAGCTCCCGGAGGTTTTGATCCGCGTGGATCCAGGTCAGTCCACCCATTGCAGCTCGCTCCTTTGCTGGACCAGGGAAAGGATCATATCAAAATCCCCGGAGTAAATAACAGGATTCTCCCCCGGCTGCACCGGGGCAAAAATATCATGGGCCTTGTCCCGGCTGTCAAAGGCGTTGGTTGTCTGGCCGGACTCATCCACGATGAGGATCCGGGAGGCGGCGTCCGCCGTGGGATCGATGATCAGCCGCTGGCCGGCGATCAGGGTGGCGGTGACGGCGTACACGTTGCCGCCGATGGTGATGGACGGGTTGGACGCCGGGCCGAACACGGTGATGCGCACCGGCGCGGGGGCGTAATGGGTATTGATGATGCTGTTGCCGCCCAGGGCGGTGCCGTAGCGGTAGCCGTATTTATAGTTGTATTTTTTGCCGTCATTATCCCCGGTTTCCGGGCTGCCGGCGTAGATGGTATAGCTGTTTAAGGTATACCAGTAGGGCTCCACCGCCAGCACGGTGACCGTGCGGGTGGCGAAATTGCTGCCCCTGGGGTGCTCCGGCTGGCCGCCGCGCACCGCCAGGAAGCAGACCAGGTATTGGGTGATTTCCTGGCCGGCGGCGTTTTTGCCGGTGACCACCAGCCGCCCGGGCTGGCCGAAAATGGCGTCCACATCGGCCACGCCGGCCAGGGCATCCATGCGCTGCAAAAAGGCGGCGTGGGTGTAGCCGCGCAGGCGCAGCTCCAGATCAAAGGCCCGGGGCCACCGGGCAAAGCCGCTGGCCGCGCCGCCGTAGCCGGTGACGCGGTTGCTGAGCTCATAGCTCCACTCCCAGGCGTGCAGCTGCATGGGATCCACAAAGCAAAGGTCATCGCCGTGCAGGATAAACTCCCCGCCGGTATGATTGCGGTATTTTACGATCATACATACCCCCTCACCGCGCGGCCCAGCTCGCGGTCATTGAGCTGCAGGATGATGGGCCGGTCGTCCCGCCAGGGGACGGCAGCGCCGGAGCGATCCGCCATGCGGGCGGCCACGGAGACCCCGTCCACGCTGGCGGACAGATCGGCGGGATCGGGCATGGCGTCCTGCCAGGCCTCCTGGATGGCGTCGGCGTTTCCGGTGATGCCCTGGGCCACGCCCAGCACCAGGTTGCGGCCCACCATATCCCGCATGACGGTGGAGGGCGAATGGATGCCCAGCAGATCCAGCACCCAGCCGAACACGGAGCCCAGGGCCTCCTTGATCTTATCCCACAGCCAGCCGATGGCCCCCTTGATGCCCTCCCAGAGGCCCACAATCAGATTTTTGCCGGCTTCGAGAAGCTTCGGGGCCAGCTTGGCCAGGCCCGAAACGATGGCCTCGATAATTTTGGGCACATTGGCGGCCAGATCCGGGATGGCCTGGATGATGCCGTCGATCACGGCGATCAGGATATCCACGCCGGCGGAGAGGATCTGCGGTAAATTTTTGGTGATCGTGGAGAGCAGCTCCTTGACCACGTTGGTGATGGTTTGGGTGATTTTGCCGATATTGTTGCTGATGCCGGTGATCAGCCGCTCGATGATCTGGACGCCCAGCTCCAGAACCTTGGGGAGCATGTTATCAATGAGGGACAGGGCCTGATTGACCATGTTATCGATGGCGGACTCAAATTTTTCCGCGCTGCCCTCGGTGCCGTTGACCATGCCGATCAGGGCCTGGACCACCTCGTTTGCGCCGTTGGCGATCTCTGTGACGGCGGGGGCAAAGGCCACGGCCACGGCGTTTTTGACGCCGCTGATGGAGCTGTTGACCCGGTTCATGGCATCATCCACCGCGCCCAGGCTGTTCATGGCCTCGCCGCTTAAGATCAGCCCGGCCTGCTGGGCCTCATCGCCCAGGGCCTTAAAGGCTGCGCTGCCGGACTGGATCAGCGGGTTCAATTTATTAGCGCTCTCGCCGAACAGCGCCATGGCCAGGGCGTCCCGCTGGGTCTGATTCTCCACATTGCCCAGGGCGTCGATGGCCTCCCACATGACCTCCTCGGCGCTGCGCAGGTTGCCGCTGGAATCCCGCACGGATATGCCCAGCTGGGCAAAGGCCTCGCTGCTGGCCGCGCTCTCGCTGGCCATGTTTTGGGTCATTTTTTTGAGGGAGTCGGTGATGGTGGAGACCTCGGTATCGATAAACTGGGAGGCGTACTGCCATTTTTGCAGGTCTACCACATCCACGTTGGACTGGGCGGCAATGGTGGCCATCTCATCGGCATACTGGCCGGCGGCGGTGGTGATATCCAGCAGGGCCTTGCCCGCCTGGATGGCGCCGTCAATGATCTGCTTAAAGGCATTGGCCACCATGCCGGCGGCCTTGGCGGCGAACTCCGCCGTCATGATGCCGGACATGCGCTGCACCGCGGCGGTGAGCTGATCGCTCTGCCCGGTGGTCTGCTGCATGGCCTGGCCTTCCTGCGTGGCGGCCTGGGCGCCCTCGTTCATGGCGTTGTTGGCGGCGGCGATGGCCTTCTCGGTATTGCTGATCTTGGCGGCCAGGTTGGACACCTGCACGCTCTGCCGGTTGTAGGCGTTGGCGGCGCGGTCGATGGCCGCCGGATCGCCGGAGGCCTGGGCCTCCTGCATGGCGCGGCCCAGCTCCGCCAGCCTGGCGGAGGCGGTCTGGTACTGGGCGGAGAGCAGCTTAAGCTTTTCCTGATTCGCGGCCACCGATTGGGTGAGCAGCTCATTTTTGCGGGCGGCGGCCTCGGCGTCCCCGCCCATGGTTTTCATCTGCTCGCCGGCGGCCTGGGTGGCCGCGCCCAGGCTCTTGATCTGGGCGTCGATGGCGGAAATGGCGCTGTTAAACGTTTTTTCGCCGTCCACCTGGATGCCCAGGGAGATGGTGGACTCGGCCACGATGCATCACTCCAATCTAAGTATATCCATCAGCTGGTCCCGGTTGCTGCGGGGCTTGCGGTAGGCAAAGCCCTCCACCTTGATCATATGCACGCAGATCAGATCCAGCAGCTGACAGAGCGGCATGCGCAGGGTATTCTCCAGGCCCAGGCCCAGATGGAGCCCGTACCAGAGGATCCAGGCGGAGGTCAGTTGCCGGGGGCCGCCGCCGCTTCCGCGGCCCCGGCGCTTTTTGGGGGCGCGGCGTCCACCTGGCGATCGCCCACGATCAGATCGGCCAGGACGGCGTCAAACTTGTTAAAATCCGCGGGCTCGCACTGGGCGGAGAACTCCGCCAGGGTGGTGGCGGGATAATCGCCCAGGTGGCTGGCGGCGGCGTAGGCCGCGCCCTGATTGATGGCGAATACCATCATCTGCGTCAGGTGGGTGATCTTTTTGGGATCGCTGCTCATCTGCTCCAGCACGATGCCGGCTTCCTCCATCTGGATCATGACGGCCAGGTTATAGACCAGCATATACTGCCGGTTATTGATGGTGACGGTGGCGGTTTTCATGGTTTTGTTCCCCTTTCGTTATTCTTAAAAAGCCCCGCGCCGGAGGGCGCGGGGCGGATGATCAGCCGCCGGGGGCGGTGGTGATATTGAGAATGGACTTGATCCAGGCCTCCGCGTCGGCCTCGGTGGAAAACTGGGCCATGCGCTTCCAGCGGTGCTGGGTTTCGTCGCTGCGCATGATGGTGGCGGTAAACTCGTGCCCCTCAAACTCCACCGTTTCCTCCTGGGTGGAGCCGGCGTCGGCAGGCACCTGGAACTGGGTTTTGAGCAGCACGATGGGGCGGAACACGGGCCCGTTATCCACCTGGTCGCGGAAGATGGTGCCGTAGCCCACATAGGGCACGGAGAGATCCGCCGGGAAATCCAGGACGATGCCCGCGGCGGGGGTGGTGATCTCCGCCGCGGTGAGGCCCAGCACCGCGGCCACGACGCGCAGATCAAAGCGGTCGTTTGTGAGGGTGAGGGTGCCGCCGGAGAACGTCTGGGCGGACTCCGCCGGGCCGTTGTCGGCATAAAAAATGACGGGATCGCTCCCGTCCAGAGAGATATCCGCATCCACCGCCTTGCCGAACACGCCGCCGCCCGAATAGGTGGGCGCGCCGTTGTTGGCGTTGTAGATGGCGTAATAAGCCTTGCTGAGGCCGGTCTTAGCCATATCAGGCTCCTCCTTTGCTGGTAAAATCTGCGATAAAGTTTTGCACGTCCAGGATCATGGCCTGCTGGACGGCGGTCTGGGCCTTCTGCACCGCGCGGCGCACAAAATCATCCTTGCCGCGCACGCTGGTGCCCTTGACGATGGAGCGGGCCAGCAGAGAGACGGGCACGCCCTGGGGGTACTGTTTGGTGGTGTACTCCGTGTAGCCGTCAAAGCCGATGGTAACGCGCACCTTGCCGCCCTGCTCCCTCATGCGGGCGATGCCCACATGGGTGAGCAGGGCCTCCTTATCCCGGGCGGTGACAATCTGGCGCTTGCGGCCGGGGAGCATATAGCCCTCCTCCTCGGGGATGGCGCGGATCTCCTGCTTGAGGTACTCGATCAGGATGGCCGCGCCATCGTACATGGCCATTTTTGCGATGGGCGTTGCCATGGTGCCCAGGGACTGGAGCAGAGAAGAAAAATCCTCCAGGCCGGTGATGGCCATCTTTGCCATTGGATCGCCTCCCCCTAAACGGCCTGGCAGGTGAACAGGTGCCGGATGTACTCCGTGCCGTACAATTTTTCCGTGCGCCAGGTAAAGCTGATCCGGCCCGTATCGTTGAGCGCCGTTTCCAGGGCGGCGGCGATGGGATCCTCCTCCTCCCGGGTGATGCGGATCACCTCAAAGGAGATCCCGCGCTCCTGCGCCCGGTTGTCGGCCTTGAAATAGATGGGCTCCACCTCCTGCCAGCAGGTATAGCTGCCGCCGGTGTAGCCGGTGAAATAGTGGCGGGCGTTTGGATCCACGGAGACCACCAGGGCCTTGATATCGCCGAGGGTCATCACGGGATCACCTCCCGCAGATTAAGATCGGTGATGGGCGTGGGGCCGTCATCATCCTTGCCATGCCAGGCGCGCTCCACGGTGTACTCCGCATCGGCGTCCGTCTTTTGGCTGTAATCGGTGAGATAGCGCAGGATCACCGCGTCATCCTGGCGGATGGCGGTATTTTGCAGCACGCGGATGCGCAGATCGGTCTGCAGCTCCTCCCGCTGCTGCGCAGGCCAGGCCGGGGAGGTGGCAAAATCCAGGGTTTTGTACCAGGATTGATGGCGCACGGTGTACGTCCAGCTGGGCATATCGCCGGGCTCCGCGGTATCGGTACGGTGGAAAATGGTGCAGATGCCGGTATCCAGCGTCACAGGCTCACCCCCGAACGGAGGAACAGCTCCCGCCGGCGCAGCCGCAGCCACTCCGGCATGCCGCCGCCCTCATCGCGGTTTTGGTAGCTCCAGACGGTATAATCCACCACGTAGAGCAGGCCGTCCACGCCGCAGGTATCCAGATCCAGGCCCAGGGCCTGGGCCTCGTTGACCGCGGCCAGCACGCGCATGCGCAAATAGTCGTCCAGGGAGGTATCCCCGGGCAGGCGGTTGAGCCGGTCCTTGACCAGCTTGAGCGCCAGGGTCTTATCAAGCGCCATGGGCATCCCTCCCGATGGTTTATTTTTTTTCGGCCTTGCGCCGGGGCCGGGCGGGCTGCGCCTCCGGGATCCGCCGGATCAGCGGAGGCGCGCCGGTTTCGCCCAGCAGGGCGGCGGTGTGCCGCGGGTCCGGATCGTAGCCCGGACGGGGCCAGCTTTCGCCTGCGTGATACAGGCGGAAGCCGTCCCGGGGGTCCACGAAGCTATGGAGCGCCGCGTACATCAGGCGTTAGCGGTGTCGGTGGGGAAGGTCATGGTGGCGCTGGGCGTGACGCCGCCCAGGCCGATGGCCACGAAGGCCTCCGCGATGGCGGGCGCGCCGTCATAGCGGGCGGTACCCTTGTACACGGTCTGATCGGCCAGGAAGCGGACGTGCTCAGAGGAGGCGAACTTCTGGCCGGCGCGCTCCGCCAGGGTATACAAATCGAAATAGCCGCCGATGATCACGTTGTCGGGCATGAAGGACAGCACCTCGATGACGCCGCCCACCACGGGCATGCGGTCGGACACGCCGGAGACGATGCGGCCCTCAGCGTCCACGGCCACGGTGGCGGCCATCAGGGCGGTGTAGGTGGTCTCGTTCATGACCCAGACTTTCTCGCCGCGGCTGTACTTGCCCTTGGCCGCGCCGGAGGCGGTGACGATGGCGCTGATCAGCGCGGCCCCGGTGGTGCCGGCGGCGATGCTGATGATGTTGCTGGTATGCAGATCGGCCCAGGGGCGGGCGGTGGCGGGATAGCCGGAAGGCTGCTCGGTCTGCGCCAGGCGGGAGACGATGCCCTGGGGCATTTTCTGCGTGGTGACGGCGTTGCGGCCATACAAAATGGCCTTATCCAGCGCCATGCCGATGGCCTGGCCCATGGCGGTGAGGATCTCGCCGGCCAGGTCAATATCGGTGTCCTCCAGGTTGGCGTTGCAAACGGCAAAGAACCCGCCCACCTTATGGCAGCCCATCTCCAGATCATTAAAGGTCAGGGAGAGCTCGTTGAGGTTGGCGCAGCAGTCCGTCCAGATGGCCTCGGGGATGGTGCCCATGATGGGCAGCACGGCATCGCCGCTGACGGGGACCACGCGGACATGCTTATACAGCTTGGAATACTCCTCGATATTCTCGCGGAGCAGGGACAGCATCACCTGGGGGATCAGCACGCCCACGTTGTTGATGGCGCGCTTCTCCCGGATGGCGGCGCGGATCTCGCCCAGGTAGCGCTTGACATCATCGCGGGCCACAAAGGCGGCGCGCTCCTGGGCGGACATGCGCGCCATGATTTTGTTGCGGGTGGACATGGTGGACATGGTTTTTTTGCTCCTTCCTTCTTCACCGCCGGCGGGGGCGGGATCCGCGGGCGGGTTGGTATCCTGGGCGGCTTCCTCCGCTTCCAGCTCCTCCTCCAGGGCCTTGATCACCTGATCCAGCTCCTCGGCGGATTTTTCCAGGTTTTCTTTTTCCTCGATCAGGGTATCCACCGTCTCCTCGATGGTGGCCTGCTCTTCCTCGTTGGTGACTTCGTTGATGGCGGCTTCCGCCTCATCCTCGCGCTTTTTCAGCGCGGCCAGGGACGTGCGCAGCTTTTCGCGCTCGGCCTTTTTGAGGTCGATCTTTTTGCGCAGCATCAGTGCTTTAAGAGCCATGGTGCAACCTCTCTTTCAATTTGGTTTTCCAGGCGTCCAGCCGGCGGGTGCGGAGAGCGTCCGCCTCGGCGGAGCGGGCCTGGATGTTGGTCTCGGCATAGGCCGGGAACGTGCAAACGCTGACCTCCCACAGGTTGACGTCACGCAGCAGCCAATGGACAGACCCATCCGGGCGGCTTTCGGTTTCCTCCAGGACGGGATCAAACCCAAAGGAACACTGATCCACATCGCCGCGCTTGACGCGCTCATAGGCGTTGACGGCATCCTGGTCTTTCGGATTGATCAGGATATCGCCCCACAGCCCGTGCTCGTCCTCCCGCAGGGTGAGGGTCCCGGCCTTGGTGCGGCCGGTGACCAGCGTGGTGTCGTGATTGATCAGCGCGCGGACGTCGTTGGATTCCAGCGACCGCGAAAAAGCGCCGGGCGCGACGGATTCCGTCATGCCAGGCGCGATTTCATAAATGGAGTTGAATACGGCAAAATAGCCGACGATGTGCATGCCGCCGTCCCCGTCCTCCCGGACGGAGAATTGGGTGGGGACGGTGCGCACCTGGCGGTGTTCAGCGGTGGTCATTGTTTTTCGTCTCCTTCCTCAGCGGGCAGGATGCCGCCTGCGGCGTGAGCACCCACCAGCCTTTGCAGCGCTTAAAATAGGCGTGGCCGCACCAGCTGCCCGCCTTTTTGCACCAGATTTGATTGCCCCGGTATTCCGCATGGGGGCAGGTTAAAATGAGCTTCATTCCTGCACCAGCTTTTTCTGGGCCCCGGCCATATCCGCGGGGATGTAATTCTCCAGGATTTTGTATTCCTTGAGCCCCGCCGGGGACATATGCAGCCGCTCGCGCCATTCATCGCCGTTGACGTAGCCGCGATCCGCGCCGGCCAGCAGGATATCGGACATGGATTTCATGTCGTAATCCATGAGGCTCCAATAGTTGAGGGCCAAATACCATTTGGGCGAGGTGATCAGGGCGCGGCTCATCTCCTGCTGGATCAGCAGGGCGATGCCGCGGACCTTGTTCTGGACAAAATTATTCCACTCGTCCCGGTTAAAAGCGCCCACGCCCAACAAAAAGGGCGGCACGCCGATCACCGAGGCCACGGCCCGGCGGTCCAGCTCCACGGTATCCTTGATGGCCAGATCGGTGAGGGTCAAGGGCTTGATCTGCTGCACGTCCATGAGCTCGCTGGGCAAAATCCACGGGTCGCCGGGCTGCGAGGGGAACACATACTCCTGCAGCATCTGCTCCCGGCCCTCCCGGCCTTTGAAGCGGGAGTCCAGGCCGGCCACCTTGATGATCACCGCGGGCTTGTACTCGCTGCCCAGAAAGGCGTTCTCGGTTTTTTGCGCCTGGCGCAGGTTGTTGGCGATATCCCGCAGGGTGACGGTGATGCCCTGGCCCATCCAGAGATAGGCGGGATCCGGATTGTAGACAAAATGCAAAAGGCTGTCCGGATCATGGGGCGCGCCATCGATGAGCACCTGGTAATCCCGGTAGCTGCCGGGGACGGGGAGGAACTGCACCCGGGAGGCGGCGATGGGCTCCAGGCTCTGGAGCAGGCCGCCGCCGGTATGGGGCACCACCACGCTGTTGCCCTGGCCGTAGAGCAGCAGATTCATGACCACGGCGGTCATCCACTGCATGCGGGTCATATGCCGGTTGGGGTTGATATCGATGAGCCGGGACAGCTCGTTGATGATCCGGCGGTCGCCCTCATCGGTATTTTCCATCAGGTAGATGGTCATGGAGCCGATCAGCTCCGCGATGCGCAGGCAGGCGGTCTGGATCTCCGGGTTATCGCTCAAACGGGTATAGCCCGCGCAGCAAATCTCCGAATCCTTCATCCAGAGCGCCACCAGGTTGTCCCTCTGCGTGGCCCGGGTGGCCGCCGGCTGCGGCCGTGTTCTCTTTTTGCTCATGGCGTCACTCCTTTAGCTAAACCACGACGCGGCCAGGCTGGCCTGCTCCATGTTTTCCAGCATGCGGACGCATGCAAATACATCGGCGTCAAAGACGTCGATGCGGTTTTCCGGGGCGATCTTTTCAAACTGCACCATATCATCGGTCTTTTCGATGGCCCGGACGTTGCTGACGCAGTATTCATAGGGCTCCGCGCCCAGATAGTAAAGCTTGTCGTTCTGGGCCTTGTTCTCGATCCGGCGGAAGCCCTCGGATTTTTTGTAAAAATACTGGGGCTGATCCACAACGTTGAAGCCCGCGGCCTTCATGCCGATGAAATATTCCCGGCAGAATTTGCGATCGTGGCCCACCTGCTGGATGTGGAAGCCCCGGGCCTGCATGGCCTGGAACCAGCGGACCACGGACATATGATCATTGGTCGGGGCGTTGCACATGGTGAGCCAGCCGTCATCCTGCCAGCCAAACAGCGGGATATTATCCTGGTCGGCTTTTTTGTTGGCCTCCGTGATGGGGAACCAGCAATGCGGGATCACGATATCGATATCCTGATAACAGCCATGGAGCGCCGCGGCGGTGAGGTCAAACAGCTTGGACAGGTCCGCGCCGCCATACCACTGCACGCCGGGCAGCTGGGCCAGATAATCGATCTTTTTTTTCAGCGTCCAGGCAGGATCGATGCCCAGGGCCAGCTCCGCCGCGGAATTGGACCGGCGGAAGGCGTCCAGATTGAAATAGGCGCGCATGGAGGCGGTGAACACGTTGCATTGCTTGGTAATATATTCCTTGCGCACCTGGGGATCGTTGAGGGCCTGCAGGGCATCCTCCATGAGCTGCTCCGGGCGCTTGGTAACCCCATAGGAGGGATTGGCCTTGCGCTGCTGGATCTCGTTGGTAAAATCCACGTTGCCGTCCGCGTCTTTATCGGCGCAGCAGATAAAAATAAAATAGCTGTCATCCCGGATCAGGCCGCGCAGCACCTTGCGGCAATACTCCAGGCGCTGGGCGCAGAAGCCGGTGGGGTTATCGCCGGCGGTGCTGATGCCGATCACCATTTTGTTGCTGTATGCGGAGGTGGCGTCCTTGAGGATCTGGTACTGCTTGCTGCTCTTGTAGGCGTGCATTTCATCGGCGATGACGATGTTCGCGTTGAAAGAATCCTGCGCGTCCGGGTTGCTGGCCAGGGCGTTTAAGGCGATGGAGCCGCCGGCGATGTGATCATTTTTGAGGCTGTGCTCGTTGTTGTTGTCGGTCAGCTTCCAGCCCGCCTTGCGCAGGGCCGCGTCGGTGGGATAGATGGCCCGGACGTTGTATGTCCAGCTTTGGAAGGTTTCCTTTGCCTGCTTGAGGGCCGCGCCCACCACGTAGACCACCGAGCCGCTCATGCGCTCCAGCAGGGCCAGGGCGTAGCTGAGGCCGGCCACAAAAAGGGTTTTGCCGTTTTTGCGGGGGATAAAGATAAAGGCCTCGTTGGTAACCCGCAGCTTGCCGCCGCGGCGGAAGAAAAGGAGCAGGCCGTAAACACAGAATTTTTGCCAGGGCTCCAGGATCAGCGGCGTGCCGCGCAGGGGCGTGCCGTCCAACGCCTCGCCCTGGCGGTGGCGGAAGGTGGACTGGATAATGCCGATCACAAAATCCGCGTCCTGGGTGCGGGCCTCGTATTCCGGATTGCCCAGCATGCGCAAAAAGCGGACGCAGGCCAGGATCCGGTCAATGCCGGCGATGATCTCGCCGCAGGCCACGCCCGTGACGTAGGCGGCCACATCCTCGGTGTATTTCCCATGGGGCCAGGAGCCGCCCAGGCGCTCGCCCTCCGGGGTGATCACCGCCCAGCGGCGCACGGGATCCCGGCGGCAGAGGGCGCTCTGCTCCTCGGCGGTCAGCGGGACGCCGGCAGCCGATAGGATGGGATCAGCCATTGATCACCATCAGCCCGGAGAGCGCATGGGTGAGCGGATCCTCCTCCCTGGGCGGGGAGAATACGTCCTCGCGGATTTTGCGCACGGAATCGGCGGTCAGGCCCAGGGCTTTCTCGTAGGACAGCGCCTGATCGTTGAGCCGGTCCAGCTCCTGGATGTGCGGGTCAATGACCTCGGTCTCGCCGTTGCGGGTGACGCTGACGGTGGTGGTGGTAAACTCGCCGGCCTGGCGGGCCTTCTCCAGCTCCTCGATGCGGACGTAGATCTGGGCCAGGCGGCAGCGGGTGCGCGAAAATTCCAGGCGGTACACGCCCAGCGATTTGCACGCCTCGCCGATCATGTCGCGATATTTCTTTTCGGTCACAGTTTCGCCCGCCTTTCAGTCCAGATTTTTCCCGCGCCCCGCCCCGTTTTCCGTTTTCCGGAAATTTCCCTCAGAGGGGGAAGGGGG
>Ga0326514_10000345_pt1 | contig 31990 bp, 27 predicted proteins | sample 3_2548_0518_D_FD_203653 | JGI IMG/M metagenome (GOLD analysis project Ga0326514, IMG submission 203653) | Bovine rumen microbial communities from UC Davis, California, United States - 3_2548_0518 | ecosystem: Host-associated > Mammals > Digestive system > Stomach > Rumen | place: USA... | reverse complement strand
AGGCAGTTGCCGGAAGGAGAGCGTGCCGAACTCCTGAAGATGCTCGGAGAAGCCCAAGACGGCAAAGAGGATTTGGAGACGATGCTGACGGAGAAGCGGTTCTCTGGCGGTCGGGTATGCCCGATATGCGGAGGCGTCCATGTGCAGCGCAACGGCAGGCGTGCCAACGGCAGCCAGAAGTTCGTCTGCAAGGACTGCGGCAAGACGTTCTCCATCAGGAAGAACACGATATTCAGCGGCACGCACAAGAGCGCGTCGGTGTGGAAGGAGTTCCTGCGGTGCATGTCGGAGGGCCTGTCGCTGGACAAGACGGCGGAGCGTTGCGGCATCACGCACGCGACGGCCTTCGTGTGGAGGCACAAGGTGCTGGACGCGATAGGCGATGCGCTGAAGGATACGGAACTGACGGGCATCGTGGAGGCCGACGAGGCTTTCCTGCCGGTCTCGTACAAGGGCGACAGGAAGGCGTTCGACGGCGGCGAATGCGGTCGCAAGCCGAGGAAGCGGGGCGGCTGCAACCACAAGCGCGGGCTGTCGGACGAGCTGGTCTGCCTGCCGTGCGCCGTCGACCGCAAGGGCAAGGCCATCGGCAGGGTGGCCAAGCTGGGCAAGTGCTCTGCTGCCGCCGTCAAGGCCGTCCTTGGAGGCCACGTGTCCGCCAAGGCCACGCTCTGCACGGACGGCGAGGCCTCGTACCGCAAGTTCTCGAAAGGCAACGGCAACGGGCTGGTGCAGATCAAGGGCGGCAAGGGCACGGTGAAGGGAATCTACCACATACAGCACCTCAACGCCTACCACTCCAGGCTGAAGGCCTTCCTCGCCTCGTTCAGGGGCGTGTCCACCAAGTACCTCAACAACTACCTGACCTGGAACAACGTAATGGGAGCCGCACGCAGCCTGGCGGAAAAGGCCACGGCACTGATGGATATTGCCGTTTCAGCATTGTTCTCCGAGACCTCCGCTTCCATACCCGACAGGCCACCTTTGCCAATTCTTGTGGAAAAACAGTCGAAAAATAAACTATAGCGAAATCTGATAAGCAAGCCTGATACTCAATCTCTGTTTATTAAAGCTCTTACAACTTCATTACTTTACTCAATGCAACGAATTCAGACTCATCTCTTTTGTCTTGCCTGATAATACAGATGTATAGTTCTGTTTTCATGTTTTCTGAACAATCACCCTAAAAGCCTTTAATATAGGACTTTATCATTTTAGAGAAAGAAAACAAAACAGCCTTTAATCCTTGGTCTTCATAAACTGCTCTCGAATAAATGTTAACAAGTCTCCTAACTTCTTTTTGAATCTCATGCTGACGAAAACGAATCCTAATCATTTCAAACAAAGCTAATTTTTCCTCTTCATAAATAATTTGAAGTTCCAAATCCTCAGGGTTGTTTCTCGCAATTTCATAACAAATCAAAAAATCTATTTCACATCTTTGGAAATAATCTAATGAGGAAAAAATGCCTTGATCAGTTTTACGGTAAACAGCTCCAACAATTGGGAGACAATAACCGTTGCCCATTTTTAATAAATGATAGCATAAATGCGTATCTCTCTTGTATTTATAATTTGGCCATTTGATTTGACCAGCATAATCTTTTCGATACATCATTGTCAAGGTTTTAGTCATCCATGCCTTCAAATTATCAATACGATTGAAAGAAAAACCTTTTGGATACTTTACGAAAAAACCATTTACATAACCTTCAGACCAACAATTGGTAATACCATCATAGGTGCGGAAACCATGACAACAAAGACTATATTCAGGATGATCCTCCAAAAAATCCACTTGCTTCTGCAATTTCAACGGGTCAATCCAATAGTCATCGCCTTCGCAGAGGGCGATGTATTTGGTGTTCATCCAATTCTTAATCACCGCTTCTTTCTTCTCTTGCTCTTTGTAGAGATTTCTCTTCAATAATACCGCAACAAAGTGGCAATTCTCGTTCCCTTTATGTCGAGCAAAAATCCAACAAGCATCCCCTGTCTCCCACCCCTTATAGCCACTTCTTTCCGAATGGTCGAAATGCTCTTCGATGTAAGACTTTATCACTTCCTGTTCACCATCAATCGAGGCATCATCAATAATAACAGCAACAAACGGGAAATCCGTTTGCTGCATAGCGAAGCCATTCAGCGTATCTGTAATGTACGAGGACTGGTTATAGGTGATGCATTGTATGCCAACCAAGAAATCAACTTCAGATTGCATAGAAATTACACTTAACGAATTCTAAACTTTATAACCTTCCTAAATTATCACAGATTTCAAAAACCATTCTTTCTGTCTTTTCCCATCCAAGGCAGGGGTCGGTAATGGATTTCCCATATATCGTTCCATTGATGGGTTGGCAACCATCTTCAATGTAACTTTCTATCATCAACCCTTTGACAACCTGGCGAATGCGCTCGTCTTTCCGCATCGAAGCCAACACTTCCGTCGCTATTTCTTGCTGCTTTATATAATCCTTTCCTGAATTGCTATGATTGCAATCGATGACAATCGCAGGATTTTCCAAATCACGCTCGTCATATCGGTCCACTATCTTCAGCAGCGATTCATAATCGTAATTAGGTACGTCCACCCCATTTTTTTTGTACCCTCTAAGAATCGCATGGGTAAATATATTACCTTCCGACATCACCTCATATCCGTTATATACAAAATGATGTGGATATTGTGCAGTCTCAATGGAATTGAACATAACCTCCACGTCTCCTCCTACAGGATTCTTCACTCCGACCGGCACATTCAAACCACTTGCAACTAAACGGTGTTCTTGATTCTCGGTCGAACGCGCTCCAATGACAACGTATGACAAGATATCAGCAGTGTATTTGATTAATTCGGGATACAACATTTCGTCGACAGAAAACAAGCCCGTTTGTTCTACAACCTTCAGATGCAAGTCACGAACAGCATAGATTCCCTCGACCATGTTTTCTTCTTTTTTCCGGGCATCAGGTTGGTGTATCATTCCCTTATATCCGTTTCCCACGGTGCGAGGCTTACTCGTGTATATTCTCGGAACAATTTTTATTACCTCATCCACCTGCCGTTGCAATTCAGCTAACCGACCCACATAATCCAATACAGGATCAAATCGGTCAGCGGAGCAAGGTCCCACCGCAAGAATAAACTTATCAGACTTACCAGAAAAAATATCCTTCAGTTCCTTGTCATTCCTAGCTTTTGCAGACGCAACACCTTGACCAACAGGCAACTTAAGTCTGACTTCTTCAAGAGTCGGCAATTTTCTAACCAAATCCATGAGTATCTTTGCATTAAATTGTGTTCAGTTCAACCTTGCACCCCATTTCCGCCGACATGTAGGCTGCATAGATGATACGAATGGTGTCGTAGGCCAAATCAAAGCCCGATTTTGGTTCTCTGTCGTAATATACACACTCCATAAAATCGCGCATCTCATCGACATATCCCCTAATAATCTCATCCTCCAGGAAAGGCTTATTCCATCCGGTTTTCGAGGGTAGCATCTCCGAGATATAGACACTATCAAGGTTGTCCTCATCCAAAAAATAGGTACTCATCATATCCGACATGGTCAACTTGCAATCAATGACGGCATCATTGCAATACAACTCCACATAATTCTTGCTTCCTCCCAATAAGGTATCCGTAGCCATCACCACAGCTCTAGAATTGTCAGAAAAGCCAATAATTGCCGTACCACAATCCTCCACATCCATCGGGTTGGCAGCTATATGCCGATGCTCATATTTACTAAGTTCAGGAGTAATTCGTCCCATATCAGCAATGACACTCGATACCTCTATCTCAGTCCCTCGAGCCAAAGCCTCCTGTTGTTTTAGCCATAATATTGCCGAAAGCGGATGTGCTCCTGTACGGATAAAAGTCCCACCTCCCGTCTTGCTCCACTCACCAGCCACTGGCGAGCTTGACCCTTTAAGGCTTTCCTCTCCTTTGGCGAACAAAATGCGACTCTTTTTTGAAGTAATAATTTCAGCCGCCTTTAGAATTGAGGGCGCATAGACAAAGTTTTCGGCATACATGAACTTTTTCCCCGACTTGCGAATTATTGTCCGCAAACGTCTCACCTCTTCAAGCAACTTGAAATACATATCCTTTTTTGGTACCTTATCGCCAACGGGGAGTTCGTCGTCCATCGAGCCAAAATAACCAGAGAGAGGTTTCTCGCAAATGACATGCTTGCCAGCCTTGACCACTTGTTCAATCATCTCGCAATGCAGATAGGGCGGCGTACAAATATCTATCACATCAATCTCTGGGTCATTCAGTAAATCGTCAAAATCATAGGATGCATTTTCGAAACCATACTTTGCCTTAGCAGGCTCCAATTGTTCCTTTCGACGCGCCACAATGGTTTTCAATCTCACAGGAATCCCAGAAAAGCGCTTCAATGCGTTTATATGCAACTCTGTGGCTCGGCCTGCGCCTACCATCCCTAAACATACAACATCTTTCATACTGCGTTTATTTTACGTCGACCATATTATGTGGATAGTGTTCTATTAAACAGTTAAGCATTTCTTCCTCTGATGGGAACATGAAAAACAAGAATCCTAATGGGTCTGATTTATAATTCTCAATCACATATCCCTGCTCCCTAAGCCAATACTCTCCAATATTATACTTATCATACGCTTGAGGGACATCCAAGTGGTTGAAAACCCCGTTCCTTTCCGAAATAATTGCTTTATATGCAAAATAGCCTTCCTGTTCTTGGTTTTCAGGCATCCCTTCCAACGAAAGGCCACATCTTGCACGAGTTTCCCAGTATTCCCAATCCATACCCGTAACAAGATTTCCAGGCACATGGTACATATTTCCCAATATGCGGCGCATAACCTCTATTATCATTGGTTTTTCGCCGTCATATATATATTGCAAATGGAAAATGCCATCTTTCAGGTTGAGTATTGAGGCTATTTTTTCTATTTGTTCAACTAGAACGCATTTCACCTTTGTGAAATTAGATGCCGGGTACGTATCAATTTCGACTCGATAAGGATTGATAAACGAGTACTCATTGTTGGAGCAAATATCCACCACCTTTTGGTCTTTTAGGAATGTACAAAAACCATGTTGTGTGCCTTCAATAAAAGGTTCAACGACAATCCTCCCTACTTTGGATTTTTGGAAAGCCAACGGCAAAGCCGACATCGCTTCATCAAAATTTGTAGCCTTTGAAATTCCATTTCCAGCACTACAATCTGTGGGTTTTATAATAATAGGATATTTCACCGCACGCATATATGAAACTGCCTCTTCAAGTTGGCAGAAGCCTTCTGAAACAGGAGACAAGATTTCATATTTCTTACAAAATGCCTTAAACAAATCCTTGTTATGTAGCGTGAGACAAGTATCATAACTATCGTATCCAGGCAATCCTAATTGTTCAGCAACATAAGTGGCCGTGTATACGCCAAAATCATTGCAACACTGAACAACAACATCTATCTGTTCCTCCTTGGCAATGGAAAGAATAAGTTCCTTGTCGGAATAATCTGCCTCGATGAACTTATCACACCATCTCTGGCCAGGAAGTCCCGTTCGATTACCGGTCACACAAATGTAATAACCCAACTTCCTTAGTGCCCTAATTAGGCCTAAATCATTGTGGGTTGAGCATAACAATAATGCTTTCTTCATAGTGCTAAATCTCTTATACTATTAATCACCTTCCCAATACAACCATCATTCAATTCATGATGCATAGGCAAGCAAATCACCTCGTTAGCAATTCGTGTGGCTACTGGCAAATTCTCCGGTGCGGCACTTGGCAAGCCACAATAAGTACTGAACGTACTAATGAGTGGATAAAAGTATCGCCGGCCCCAGATGTTTTGCTCTCGCAACTTGAAATACAACTCATCTCTAGTCATACCATATTCCTCTGCATCGACAAAGATCGGGAAATAGCTATAGTTGTGTTTTACGCCCGGCATATCGTCAAAGAAACGGATGCCTTTCACATTCCTTAATGCTTCACGGTATCTTATCGCTACCTGATGACGCTTCTCAATGGCTGCATCTACTTGCTTGAGATTCAGCAAGCCCAATGCTGCACGAATCTCATCCATCTTGCTGTTGATGCCAGGGGCGACCACTTCGGTCTCTCCTGCAAAACCAAAGTTTTTCAGGTAATCCACTCTCTTCTTGGTTTCGGCATCCTTCACAATCAAGGCACCGCCTTCTGCGGTGTTAAACACCTTTGTGGCATGAAAACTTAATGTGGACACATCACCTTGCTTCAATATAGATTCGCCATCCACTTCCACTCCAAAAGCATGGGCGGCGTCATAAATAACTTTCAAGCCATACTTGTCAGCAACAGCTTGGATGCGGTCCGTATCACAAGGTTTGCCATAGCAATGCACAGGCATAATGGCCGTCGTTCTCGGAGTGATTGCAGCCTCAATCTTATCAGGGTCTATGCCGCAATTGGAAGGGTCTATATCCACAAAGACGGGCTTGATGCCGTTCCACCAAAGCGCATGGGTAGTAGCCACAAAACTATAAGGTGTGGTAATTACCTCACCCGTGATATGCAAAGCTTGCAAAGCTGTAATCAACGGCAGAGTGCCGTTGGTAAACAAACTCAGAAACTCCACTCCAAGATACTCACACAACGCCTTTTCCAACTGCTCATGGAACTGACCGTTGTTGGTAATCCATTTGCTGTCCCAGATTTCCTTCAAGAGTTCGTGAAATTCATCCAAATCAGGGAGCAATGGGGATGTTACTGTAATAATGTCCTTACGAGTCATTTCAGTTTTTCCTCAACAAAATCGAACTTCGGCATCACATCACCAGGTTCCTTGCCCATATAACCGCCAATAGCAACCTGTCGATTAGCTATTGTAAATGATATAATATCGCTCTCATTGGCTAAGACCTCAATATTATTAGGTTGCTGGAACGCCATGAAATCGATGGCATAGCTGCCCCAATTGAGAAAATTGGCAGGAATGGTGCAAATCTGTTGGTAATCTCCCGCTTCATGATGTCTGTCATAGCATCGTCCAGATCCAGTAAACGAGAAAATCTTGTTTCCTTGTTCATTTTTCATATGAAGCGTAATCCAAAAAGGATCCTTCGCTTCAGTCAGGCGATAGCGCATCACTAATTCCAACTCATGGTCCATACGGATGACATCGATATAGTTTCCTCCTTTTTTCCTCACGCCAATTTCCAAAAGCTCGAAGCCTTTTTTGCTTACAAGGGGTTCGTTCCCCGCCTTGTAGTTGTCCACTTCGTTGTCGCCACGTAAATAGTGCGTAACTATGCTATCGATCTCACCATCGTCGATCAGCATCCCATTTTGGAGGATTACGCCTCTGTTACACAAAGCTTTCACACTAGTCATATTATGACTCACAAACAAAACAGTCCGCCCTTCTCCTCTGCTTACATCCTGCATCTTCCCAATAGCCTTCTTCTGAAACTCGGCATCGCCAACGGCAAGCACTTCATCCACTACAAGGATTTCAGGGTCGAGAAAAGCCGCAACGGCGAACCCCAAACGCACTGTCATACCAGAACTATATCGTTTTACAGGCGTATCAATATAAAGCTCACACCCTGAAAAGTCAATGATTTCATCCAGTTTCTTAGCAATCTCCTGCTTGGTCATGCCAAGGATGGCACCGTTGAGATAGATGTTCTCACGACCTGTCATTTCGCCATGGAAGCCTGTGCCCACCTCCAAAAGGGAACCAATGCGGCCTTTGGCTTTAATCGTTCCTGTGGTGGGTGCCGTAATCTTCGAGAGTATTTTCAGCAGCGTGCTCTTACCAGCACCGTTTTTGCCAATGATACCCACTACATCGCCTTGCTCCACCTTGAAGTCGATGTCTTTCAAGGCCCAAACGTATTCGCTGTCGGCGGCTTTCGAGCGGTCGTTCACCGAACCTATTTTCAAGTATGGGTCTTCCTCTCCCTTGATGTTCATCGTCCACCAACGTTTCAGATCATGCGACAGAGTGCCTGTGGAAACCAGTCCCAAGCGGTATAACTTGCTTATATTGTTGAATTCTATTGCAGTCGACATATCAAAAAACAACTTTCAAACTTCTAACTATTAACTTTCAACTCATTTACACCGTATCCATAAAGTTCTTCTGCACCTTATTGAATATCAAGATACCTAAAGCTATCAACACGAGCATAAAGCCAAAACTATAGGCCAACCAACCCCAGCCGATGAACTCACCAGCCCCTAAAGCACCATACTTGAAAGTTTCCAACACAGGTGTCACGGGATTAATACGCATTATTGTATAAAGGTCTAATCCAGCAATAACCTTGCCCTTCACTTCACTAAGCGGATACACAATAGGTGTAGCATACATCCATAAAGATACAATGTACGTGAAAAGGATCTGCAAATCACGATATTTGGTGGTCATTGAGGAAATGATGATGCCAAAACCTAAAGCCAAACCTGCCAACATTACCACAAGCAGTGGAAAAAGCAATAAATACAAATTTGGACAAGCATTGCTGCCTGTTATCGCGTACACAATGTAAACTATAACAAACAGCCCTATCTGTATGCCAAACCGCACCAAATTGCTGATTACATTCTCTATTGGCATAATGAGACGAGGAAAATACACTTTGCCAAAAATGCCAGCATTATTGACAAATGTATTGGAAGTCTTGTTAAGGCAATCCGAGAAATACTGCCACATGCAAGTACCAGCAAGGTAGAACAACGGCTGCGGGATGCCATCGGTAGGGATGCCGGCGATGCCGCCAAAAACCACCATATACATAATGACCGTCATGGCAGGCTGGATAATCCACCACAACGGGCCGAGGATGGTCTGCTTGTAGTTCGTGATGATGTCGCGCTTGATGAAAAGCGTCAACAAATCACGATAATCCCATATTTCTTTCAAGTTCACCTCGAAAAGTTTGTTTCGAGGCTTGATGACCGTAGTCCAATTTTCTTCTGTTGTTTGCTTCATATCAAAATTCCATGAATGTACAGCTTCGCCACTTGACTCACATCAAGAAAACCCAATTAACTGTCTTCAAATCACTTGCCTCTTGTATTAAGGCGAAGTATGTGTTGCAATTTGGCATTAGGAACACCTACAATTACAAACTGCAAAAATAAGTTTTTTTTCTTTACCTAAGCAAGAAAAACAAACAAAAATCAAAAACTCACTTAGACCGTTTCCCTTTAAACAGAATATTTTCAAAAATCCCAATAAAATAACGCCAATCGGTGCGGAAGGGGTGCTCCAGATAGGCCTCAAGATACTTTCTTTCGCTCTCTTGGATTTCTTCGAGTGTTTCTGGCATGTCAACATAGAACGGGGGCAACAATCCTGGTTTTGTTTTTATTCTAAGTTGCTGTATCTCTTTGGTATACAGATTGAAATACTGCTGGCTCAGTGGCCTCACACCCACCAATTTCATCTGGCCTTTCAGCAAATTGATGAACATGGGCAACTCGTCGAGCCAAGTCTTGCGAAGGAAACGGCCCCATTCGGTAATGCGATAATCGTCGTGGAACTTGCCGCCCACATCCAAGTCGTTGTTCTCGTAAATATAGGTCTGCAAATACTCAGAATAGGCGTACATAGTCCTGAACTTGAACACATTGAACGGTTTCCCGTCCTTGCCAATCCTCCGCAACTTTATCAAAGTACCATACTCATGGTGCTCGGTGCTGGGTTGACGTTTTTTTTGGGCAATCACGCAATAGCGGTCATGGATATATTGTTCGCTAACCACTTCAAAACCACAATAATACAATCTCCCCAACACTTCAGGACGTGGAAACACTTTCCTTACTTTCTTTGTGCAAAAATAATAAAACCGTCTAGTCAGAGACAATTTGGGACACACTCTATGCCAAAGAAAATCAAAGAAATAAATAATATAAGCAATGATTTTCGGATACTTGCTGAAAATCTGGGCGCGATGCTTCTGGGCTGTGTCGAAGGCGCAGACGAAGTAGCCATCTTGCTTCATTTTCGCATTGGCCTCACGCAAATACTGGTTCAGAAAACGGATGGCGTTCAAATGTTCTTTCGAAAACAACACGGTGGCCTCGCCATCGGGCACAGCCCATGTCTTTTCTGCAAAATCATTCAGCCATTTCGAGCGTTCGGGGCTTCGAGGTGTTTCGGCAACGGCAATCAATTCGCGAAGTTGCTCAGGGGCTTGGTCAAACTCAAAACGAGGTGCATGTTGTGTTTCCTTCACGGCAAGGTATTCCATCACCTCGTCGTAATTGTCACGAGCAATCATGTGGCTAAAGAAAGACCTCAGACCCATGTCAATCAAAGAATTACTTCGTAAGATAATTGCAAACTGCCTCACAAATCATGTCCTGATCCTTTTCGGTAAGGTAAGGATGAATCGGCAGGGAAATCACCGTGTCGGCCAATTGGTCGGAAACGGGGCAAAGATTATCGTTGATATTCAAGTAGTTGAACGCCGTCTGACGGTGCATCGGAATGGGATAATAGATGGCCGTCGGGATGTCGAGGGCCTTCAAAGCTGCCTGCAAACCGTTTCTAACTTCCTTGTTTTCAACCTGAAGCGTGTATTGCGCCCAACTGGAATAAAAACCTTCTGGAACAATCGGAGTCTTCACGATGTCCTTCAACTTCTCCGTATATCGCGCCGACACCTTATTAATATCTACCAACTCATGGTCGGCAAAAGCCTTCAATTTGACCAACAAAACCGCCGCCTGAATGCTGTCCATGCGGGAGTTCATGCCAATTCGGACATTGTCATAACGGTCGCTGCCCTTGCCGTGGATGTGGTAGGACTCAATCAACGCGGCCCACTCGTCGTTGTCGGTGAACACCGCGCCGCCATCGCCATAGCAGCCCACAGGTTTGGCGGGGAAGAACGAAGTGGTTGAAATGTCACCAAAAGTGCAGGCTTTTTGCTCGCCAATGCGTCCGCCAAAACCTTGGGCACCATCTTCAAGCACATAAAGATTGTATTTCTCCGCAATCTTGCGAATGGCCTTGAAATCGGCGGGCAGGCCAAACAAGTCGACGGCGATAATCACTCGCGGCTTGAGTTTTCCGGCTTTCAAAGTCTGCTCGATTTTGCGCTCGAGGTCGACCACACATATGTTAAAGGTGTCGCAGTCGACATCCACGAAAACGGGGGTCGCGCCTTGCATGGCAATCACTTCAGCAGAAGCAAAGAAAGTAAAACTTGGCACAAACACGGCATCGCCTTCTTTCACATCCCACGCTTTCAGGGCGAGAAGCAAGGCATCAGTGCCACTATTGCAAGCCACGCAATGCTTCGCGCCCACATATTCGGCAAAAGCTGTTTCCATTTCCTTGATTTTCGGGCCCATGACAAAGGCACCCGAAGCGACCACATCCAAAATGGCCTTGTCCATTTCGTCCTTCAGAACGGTATATTGTGTTTTTAAATCCCTGAATTGCATAGTTTTATAGTATTTTGGCCAATTGACCGTCAGTTTCTTTATACACTCGACCGCAGTCACACTGCAAAGAGGCATTGAGGCGTTTTCCGCACTCGCAAACCCAACCGATTTGCTTGGCGGGAACACCAGCCATCAGCGCATAAGGCTTTACATCCTTGGTCACCACGGCTCCAGCGGCGATGAGAGCGCTCTTGCCGACCGTATGTCCGCAGACCACCGTGCAATTGGCGCCCAACGATGCACCTTCGCAAATCTTGGTCTTGGCATACACGCCATGCACTGGAAAATGCGACCTTGGCGTAGTCACATTGGTGAAAACACAACTCGGGCCGCAAAACACATTGTCCTCAATTTCAACACCTTCGTAAATCGAAACATTGTTTTGGATGCGCACGCCGTTGCCAATCTTGACATTGTTGCCCACATTCACGTTCTGGCCCAAAGAGCAGTTTTCGCCAATCACGGCACCCGACTGCACATGGCAAAAATGCCAAATCTTAGTGCCTTTGCCAATGCTCACATTGTCATCAACATAACTGCTATCATGTATAAAATAATCGTTCATCTTTCTATAATTCAATTGTTTACAAAATCCAGCCCGAGGCAAGCACATCCGCAATGTGTATCACCTTGATAGGCAGGTTCTCCTTCTCGATGTATGCCTTTTGGTGCATGAGGCAAGTCATGTCGGTCGAAACGATGTATTCCGCGCCCGTGTTCAGGGCATTCCTGACCTTATGATAGGCCATGCCCATCGCCAACGTTTCCTGTTGCACCTGCAAGGAAAAGTCGGCACCACAGCACATGTCGGTCTGTTTCATCTCCACCAATTCCAATCCCCTCACCTTCGAGAGTAATTGGCGGGCTTCCTTGCCCAAACCCAAGCCGCGCAAGGCACTGCAACTGTCGTGGAAAGTCACCTTATGCGGAAATTCAGCCCCAAAATCATCAAACTTCAACTGGTTGACCAAAAAATCGGTCAATTCGTAGATATTGGCCACCATCCGCTTGAAATTCAAGTGGTTGGCAGTATTGAAAAACAACTCAGGATAGTGTTTCCTGATGTAATACACACAAGCGGCAGAAGGAGCCACCACGGGGCCATCGTATGAAAAATCGTTCAAAAACTTGTCGCCCAACTCCTTGGCTTCCTCCAGAAAACCAGCATGATACGCGAAGCGACCACAACAGGTTTGGTCTGGATTGTACTCCACTTCCACTCCAGTACGCTGCAAAACCTTCATGGTATCGGCAGCCACTTGGGGATAGAACTGGTCAATAATGCAGGGTACAAATAATTCGACTTTCATAATGACACAAAAAATCGTGCAAAATTACGAAAAATATCCTTACATTATTAAAAACACATGTTTTTTTAAAAAAGAAACGTCTGACCAAAAGCGAGGATAGGATTTATTAACCACTTCGGGATGGTCGAAAGTGATCGATCCAAACTTCATCGTCAAAGGTGCCAAAGCCATCACAATACGGTGGTCGTTGTGGGCGCAAAAATGCAAGGGATGACGACCAATTTTTGCCAATTCCGCTTGCATCGCTTCCACCCTATCCGATTCCTTAAGATGCAGATTATCAAGACCTAAAAACTCGGCTTCAACACCCAATCCAGCACAAGTTGCGGCAAGCGTTGGATATAGGTCGGGATGGGCAGAAAAATCGAACCGCAAAGGGCGTTTTTCGAAAGGGATTTTTCCCAGGACTAAGGCCTCTTTTTCGGCAAAAGTACCAACTCCAAACTGCTTCATCCATTCCACAATGACCGCATCGCCCTGAAGTGAGGGCAGCGACAAGCCTCGCAACCGAATCTCACATTCTTCACTCAATGCCGCCATCTCATACCAATATGATGCTGAGCTCCAATCGGCTTCAACCATAAAACTCTTTGATTGATAATGCTTTGGATTGACTGAAATCGTTCTTCCATTTCGTTCCACATCAGCCCCGAAATGCCTCATCATGGCCAAAGTCATTTCGAGGTAAGGCAAAGAACTCAATTCGCCAAGTAGTTCAATTTCAATGCCTTGCAACCACATCGGAGCCGCCAAGAGCAAAGACGAGGCAAACTGACTGCTTTGGTGCATTTCGACCTGGACTTTTCCTCCTGAAATTGGCTTTCCTTTGATTCGTAAAGGCAAACATCCATCTTTTTCAACATATTGGATATCAGAACCTAATCCTCTCAATACCTCCACAAGTGGCGCGATGGGACGCTGGTGCATCCGTTCCGTTCCCGTCAAAATCCAATTGCCTTCGTGACATGCCAAAAAAGTGATCAGAAAACGCGCCGCAGTGCCGCAATCTACGATGTTGATGACGGCTTTGTTTTGCTTGATTTCGCGCAAGGCATTGGCCAAAACAAATGTATCATTTGAATCCGAAAGGTTCTGGAAATCAGGAGCGAATCCGCCATACGCAGCAATCATCAGGGCGCGGTTGCTTTCGCTCTTGCTGGCGGGCAGTTGGATGTCGCAGTGCAGTTTCATTGGTGCGACACTATATTTATTATGTATTGCAAAGATTCTTCCACCAAGTTTGGTTCGATTTCCACATCCCAAACGGGTTTTCCAACCGCCTCAAGCAGAACGAATTGCGGTTTTTCGCCTTTGTTTTTCTTGTCGTGGACGAGGTAGCCCAAAATTGGTTCAATGTTGCTTTCCGAAAGCGAAATTTCCACTTCAGAAAGCAGCATAGGAAGTTGACTTTCAAAATCTTGCAACACTTTTTCATCAAGGCCGCATTGTCTCACCGAAAGCCACAAAGCTCCCAACACTCCCAAGGCCACCGCTTCGCCATGCAACAAAGGGTAATCCGTTGTCAGACAATGGCTTTCGATGGCATGGCCTAATGTGTGACCAAAATTCAGCACTTTGCGCAAGCCTTTTTCGGTAGGGTCTTGCATCACGATTTCGCGCTTGATTTCGCCACAACGAACAATGAATTGCTGATAGTTTTCCAAATTGACATTCAACAAATTGGAATCAGCGATAAAGCCATATTTCAGCATTTCCGCTAAGCCTGAACATATTTCCCTTTGGGGCAAAGTCTCCAAGAAAACAGGGTCAATGATGACTTCTTCCGCCTCAGCGAAAGTGCCAATTTGGTTCTTGCTCCCCCCGAAGTCGATGCCTGTCTTCCCTCCTATTGCCGCATCCACCATCGCAAGCAATGTCGTGGGAATGTTGATGAATTTGATGCCTCGTTTGTAAGTTGAAGCCGCAAAACCTCCCATGTCGGTGACAACACCACCTCCAAGATTGATTAGCAATGCGTTACGGTCGGCGTGTTGCTTCATCAGAATTCTCCAAATCCGCTGGACGGTCTGCAAGTTTTTGTGCTGCTCGCCCGCTTTGATGACGATTTCAACGGCGTTTTTGCAGTTTAGCCAATACTCTATTTCTGGCAACCAAAACTGGGCCACGTTTTCATCGGTGAGAATGAAAACTTTTGAGGTTTTGTCAAAGATTTGTTTCAGTTTAACGTTCATTTCCAGCCCATTAAATATGGATAAATGCTTCCGTATGTTCTACCTGATTCCTCTTCAGTGTTCCAATTCAGAATCTCACCTTTGTCGTTACAGACCAATTCAACTGGAACATAATTCACTCGTTTATAATCTTTTAGAAGTTTTTTACATTCACTATTGATGAAAACTTTGTCGAAAAAGCCTTGCCGTGATGCCTTGCTGAGCAAAAACACATTGTCATTGAGTCCCTTCAAACCCATGACCTCCTCCAACTCGCCGATACAAACCACAACAATCGCTTTTGTTTCAGAGGCATTGCCGAGATAAGGCTTCAGATTGTTCTCAAAATCACTCTGCCCAGCCTTGCACCACGAAGTCATGAAATAGAGAATCGTCGTGTCGCGCGAGGCAATCACTCCAGCAACTTCTTGTCTGTTGTACTCAGCAAAACCATAATTATCAACCGAATAACAGGAAGGCAACAAAAACATCATCAAAACTCCGAACACAAAAGACAATTTTCTCATAATCAATCGTTTATCAGTTCACACTTGATGATTCTCTCATTATCCGTTTCGCCTTGCTGAATCTCCACACGAATGTATTTTTCGGGCAAAAGCGGTTCAATCATTTCGGGCCACTCAATGAGGCAGAGATTGCCACTGTCAAAATAGTTCTCGAAGCCGATGTCGTAGGCTTCCTCCAGTTTCTTAATTCGGTAAAAATCAAAATGATAGACCGACTCGCCTTCCTCTGTGACATACTCATTCACGATGGCGAAAGTCGGGCTGTTCACCTCGTCGGTGACACCCATTTTGTGGCATAAGTTCTTGATTAGCGTTGTCTTGCCTGCGCCCATGGAACCGTAGAAGGCAATAATGTCGGCCTCATTTCTCATAGAGAGCAGATAGTCAGACACTTCCGAAAGTTGCTCCACGCTGTTGATATGGAATTTTTTGGAATTCATTGTTATGTAATTTCCCGCAAAAATACGCTTTTTTTGTTTCACGCAGAATACGCTGAAATCGCAGAATTTATCGGACACAAATTTTTCATCGCTTCGCGCTTCATATAATTCTGCGAATTCTGCGTGCTAAATAACTCTGCGTGCAAAGATTTTCATTTCGCCGTGAGATGCGTCACTGGAATCAGCATTTCGCTCATCGAGATGCCGCCGTGCTGGAAGGTGTTGCGGTAGTAACTGACGTAATAGTTGTAGTTGTTCGGGTAGGCGAAGAAGTCGCTTTCCCCGGCGAAAACGTAGGTCGTGCTCAAGTTCACCTTCGGCAAGAAAATCTTCTCTGGGTCTTTCACCTCGAAGACTTCTTTCGGGTTGTATTTCAGGTTTTTGCCGTACTTGTAGCGCAAGTTGGTGTTCACCTCGCGGTCGCCAAGGATGCGGACGGGTTTTTCAACGTAAGTGGAGCCGTGGTCGGTGGTGATGACCATGTCGCAGCCCTTCTCGGCGATGAAGCGCATCATGTCGAAAAGGCTGGAATGTTCGAACCACGAGTACATCAACGAGCGGTAGGCTTCCTCGTCGTCGGCCAGTTCGCGTATGATTTCCATCTCCGTGCGGGCGTGAGAGAGCATATCCACAAAGTTGTAAACGATGACATTCAGCTTGTTAGGCATCAGGTTGGCCATTTGTTCGTAGAGTTTCTTGCCCGCCTGCAAATTCAACACCTTATTATAAGAGTACTTGATGTTCTTGCCGAAGCGCTTCAGTTGCTCGCCAAGCAGTTCGCCTTCGTATTGGTTCTTCGTGCCTTCGTCCTCTTCATCGACCCACCATTTCGGATAGCGACGACGGATTTCCAAAGGCATCAGTCCGGCGAAGAGAGAATTTCGGGCATATTGCGTCGTGGTTGGCAAAATGCTGTAATAAATGTCATCGGCCTCCACGCGGAAATGGTTCTCAATCAGCGGCTGGATGGCCTTCCATTGGTCATAGCGCAGGTTGTCTATCACAATGAGAAACAGCGGTTTGTCGGTATCATCAAGGCGCGGAATCACCTTGTCGCGCACCACGGTATGCGACATGACGGGTTTCTCCGAGCGACCTTGAATCCAGTCCACATAGTTCCGCTCGATGTAGCGCGTGAACTGCGTGTTGGCCTCCTGTTTTTGGTCGGCGAGGATGGTTTTGATGCCCTCGTCGGTGGATTTTTGCAGTTCCAACTCCCAGCGCACCAAGTTCTTATACAAATCAACCCACTCGTCGAAGTTGAGGTTGTTATTGAGGTCCATGCTGATTTTGCGGAACTCCTGCTGGTAACCCATCGTCGATTTCTCGTCGCGGAGTTTGCGGTTTTCGAGGTTGCGCTTCAGCGAAAGCAGAATCTGGTTCGGATTGACGGGTTTAATGAGGTAATCCGCTATGTTAGAGCCGATTGCGTCCTCCATAATGCGCTCCTCCTCGCTCTTGGTGATCATCACCACGGGCAGGTTTGGATATTCGCGCTTGATGACTTCGAGTGCCTCGATGCCCGAAATGCCCGGCATTTGCTCGTCCAAGAAAACAATGTCGAAATGGCGTTGGCGCACGAGGTCGATGGCATCGGAGCCGCTGTTGGCCGTAACTACCTCATAGCCTTTTTGTTCCAGAAACATGATATGGGGTTTGAGGAGATCAATCTCGTCGTCGGCCCAAAGGATTGTGGTTTTGTCCATAGTTTGAAGATTTATATGGAGGAAACGCAAATATCGTCATTTTGTTTTATTTCCGTGAAACAAAAACACTAATTTTGCGGCAAATTTCGCGGCAAATGGCACTTTCCAACAAAAAGAAAATCTTCAACGACCCGATTTACGGCTTCGTCAGCATCCCTGACGAGCTGCATTTCGACATCATAGAACACCCTTATTTCCAGCGACTTAGGCGCATCAAGCAGGTCAGCATGACCAATTTGGTGTATCCCGGCGCCAACCACACGCGATTTGCACATAGCCTTGGTGCCATGCACCTCATGCGACGCGCCATCCAACTGCTGCGCGGCAAGGGCTACGACATTACAGACGAGGAATTGGAGGCAGCATCATTGGCCATTTTGCTCCACGACAGCGGCCACGGGCCGTTCTCGCACACCTTGGAAAATAGTATCGTGCAGGGTGTTTCCCACGAGGAACTCTCGCTGAGAGTGATGCAGAAGTTCAACGAAATCCACGGCGGACGGCTTGATTTAGCCATCAAATTGTTCAAGGGAGAATACGAGAAAGGATTTCTTAGCAAACTCATTTCCAGCCAGTTGGATGTCGATAGAATCGACTATCTGAAACGCGACAGTTTCTTCAGCGGTGTGGCCGAGGGTAGCGTGAACGCGGAAAGGTTGTTGGAGATGATGGAAGTCGTTGGAAATGAACTCGCTATCGAGGCGAAGGGCATTTATTCCGTGGAAAGTTTCTTGGTGGCGCGGCGCATCATGTATTGGCAGGTGTATATGCACAAGGCCGTTTTGAGCGCGGAATACACGCTGATGAAGGTGCTGAAACGCGCCAAGATGCTCAGCGCGGAACGCGACTTGTTTGCCACCCCTGCCCTGTCGTTCTTCCTGAAAAACCAACATCCCTTCGCAGATGGCCACGACCCCGATTTCGTCTTGGACAAGTTCTGCCAATTGGACGACTACGACGTGATGACCGCTGTGAAAGTCTGGCGCGACGACGAAGACCGTGTCCTCTCCGAACTTTGCAGACGCCTGACCGACAGGCATTTGTTCAAGATCGAGATGCAAGACACCGAATTTGACCCGAACTATATCGAAGACATTCGGAAGAAGATTGCCAAACTATACGGCTGGTCGTTGGAGGAAGCGGATTTTGCGCTGTTGCAAGGTGTTTCGTCGAATCATGCTTATCACCCGAAAAAGCCAGCCATCAACATTTTATACAAAGACGGCACGATGAAAGACATCAGCGAGGCCTCCGACCAACTGAACATTTCGGTGCTCTCGCAGCCTGTGGTGAAGCACTTTATTTGTTATCCGAAGGAGTTGGGGTAAATTCACTTCAATCAGACAAAACTTCTACCATGCATCTGCTTGATCCACAAGGTGAAAAAGCGGTCGGTAAGGCGATATGCATTACCGTCTTTGGTGATGATGTCGCGCTCCAACAAGCGTTTGGCGGCAGCCTGCACCGAACTGGCCGAAATGAGACTGTGCCGGCTGATAAAGTCAGCCGAAGTTATAGCCTCCGCAGTGCCGTCCAACGCTATGGAATAAAGCAACTCCTTCTGTTTTTCAGGCATCTCCGAGAGTGTCGCCTTGAAGAAAGGTGAATATATTTCCACAATCGTATCAATCGAGTCAAGCACGATTTTTAAGGTGCATTTTCCTAATTTTGGGGTATGCAAGAAGGCCTCATTGAATGTTTTTTGTACATAAAAAGTGTGTCCAGCAAACAAATCATAGACATTTTCAACCAAATTTTGCTCAATTTTTCTGCGTTTTTCTTCAAATTTTTGCACAATAAATGGCACATAAATCTCCTTTTTGATGGCATTCAACTCCATCATTTCGGCACTATAATAAAACGGACGCGATTCAGTTTGGAACATTTCCTGCATGATATGACGCTCGCTGCCCGCAAAAATGAAACTCACATTTTTCGTTCGCTGAATATACGACCGCAACAGAGCCTCCACATTCTTTTCGGGATAATTCGTAATCTGCTGGAACTCGTCAATGGCAACGATACAAGGCTTGTCGGCCTGTTCAAAGCACTGGAAAATCTCTTCCAAGGTGTAGTCCGCCGAGGTGATGTCGCCCAACTGCAACCCGAAAGTAGGATTGCCAGTCATCGGATCAACGCCAAAACTGCCACGAACCGAGTTCAAAGTTTGAAGCAGCATCCTCTTCATTTTCTTTCTTTTAGCCAACTTGTCAATGATTTCCTTACCCAACATAAAGGTAAACTCGCGCAGACTCGAAGTGTGCAAAATGTCAATGAAAAAGGTGTAGCAGTCCTTAAATTCAGACTGTTCAAAACAATGGTGAATCAGCCCTGTTTTCCCCATGCGGCGCGGCGAAATCAGCACCAAATTGTTGCCGTTCATAATGGAATTGATAATCCTTTCGGTTTCTTTCTCGCGGTCACAAAAGTATTGAGGATCAATCCCTCCTTTCACGACAAATGGATTCGTTTCTTTTCCCATGGCATTGAATTTTGCCGCAAAGATAGAAACAATTTTTGAATTATTGCAAAAACAATTATTGTTTTTCCAATTATTATGAATGTAATTATTGTAAATACAATTATTGTAAACACAATAATTATAATCACAATAATTTCAAGTCAGTATTTTGAAAAAGCCTGTGGTGAAGCACTTTATTTGTTATCCGAAGGAGCTGGTTGTTCTTTAACACGAATTGCCACAAATCAAACACGAATAATCATTAATTTCATTTTTGACCAATTCGTGACAAATTCTTGATAATTCGTGTAAAAAATCAGCTATTCACAGCAGCATTCATTGCCTTAGCCCTCTTTTTGGAATCTTCCATTACTTCAAGTGCCTGCTGCTGCAAGAAGCGTTCTTCCTCGGTTTCAGGCTCAAGCGTGATGCCGTGGGGACGGGAATGGTGGTTTTCGTCCAAGTAGGAGAAAGTGGCGAAGCCGTCGGCGGCGATTTTTTCGGGATCGCGGCTGCGGTACATTTTCGTGTAAACGGTCAAAGTGCTGCGACCCACGGAAACGACCTTGCTCTCGAAAGTGACGATGTCGCCCGCGAAAATCGGGAACTTGAAGTCGATGCCGTGGAGGACGAGAAGAACGGTGTCTTTCGTATCAACATATTGCGCCACAGCGAAATAGGAACTTTCTAAGAAATACTCCGAGCAACGACCTGCGAAGAAAGTCTGGTGATGGTTGAGGTCGGCAAGTTTGATCAGTCTTTGGGAATAGGTTGCTTTCATATTTTTTGTTTTTAACTACGAATTGCACGAATGAAACGAATTATTTTGAGAATTGTTGGGAGGCAAGCATCCGATTTCATACGAATATGCCTACGGAGCAGGATTCGTATTTATTAGCGACTTTAGTCGTAAAATATTGATTCTGAATATCATATTCGCAAAATTCGTTCAATTAGTAGTTTCTATATTTCAATTTTCAGTCCATCGTAGGCGAGCATCATTCCTTCGGGAAGTTCGCGGTTGACTTCGGCAGCGAGGCCCATGCTGTGGCTGCAATGCGTGAACCAAGTCTTTTTCGCGCCCACTTTTCGGGAAATTTCGATTGCTTCGTCCAAGGTGAGATGCGAATAGTGTTTCTTTTTTTGCAGAGCCTCAATAATCAGGTATTCAACACCTTGTAGCTTTTTAATTGCCTCTTCGGAAATCTCGCTTAGGTCGGTGACGTAGGCAAAGTTGCCGATGCGGAAAGCATAGCAAGTCAAGGTGAAGTGCTTTAATTTAATAGGTATGATGTGCAAGTCGCCGAGGTCGAAGGGCGTTTCGTCGAGGCGGCGGATGTCGTAGGTTGGCGCGCCCGGATAAGGATGCTCATCGAAGGCGTATGAATACTCCCGCTTGATTTCGGGCAACGCGGTATCGGCCACATAAAGCGTCATAGGCTTTTTCTGCATGAAAATATAGGGGCGCAAATCGTCGAGGCCGCCGATATGGTCTTTATGCTCATGAGAGATAATCACCGCATCAAGTTTGGTGACGTTTTCGCGCAACATCTGTTGGCGGAAGTCGGGGCCGGCATCCACGGCCACCGTCACCTCATCAGTCTGAATCAGAATCGAGGTGCGCAGTCGCTTGTCGCGTGGGTCTTTGCTTTGGCACACGGGACAAGTGCAGCCGATGACCGGCACACCTTGCGAAGTTCCACTACCTAAAACAGTGACAATCATACTTTTATCATTTTTTCGCGTCCATAAACGCCTCACCGAAATTCAAGCGCAAAATTAGCGATTTTAAACAAAAAAACATGCTATTTCATGGAATTTGCCTACATTTGCGGCATGAATTTTTCATCCTACCTCAGAAATAGGGCTTTAAGACGCGCCTTGGAGCAATTTCTCGCCGAAAAACCTACGGCAAAAATGCCTAATCTTCAGCGGGTTACTTCCATTTTGATTATTTTGGACGAAGGCGACAAAAGCATAGTGAAGAACATCGAAAGCAGTGCAAAAAGTCTGTTTGGCGCAAGTCGTTGTGGGTTTGTCATCCTTTGCAACCAAATGTCGGAAACCATTCTGCAAAGCGACCTCTACACCGAGATTACGCCCAAGGATTTCGGCTTTATGAGCGTGCTGAAACCCGACAAGCACGAATTCATCAAGAAACTGCCTTTCAGCACAATGCTTATCAACATGGCGGCAAAAAACGCCGAAATCAGCGACTATCTTTGCACCCTACCGAAGTCGGATTTCAGGATTTGTTTCCACGAGAGCAAAAACCAACCTATCTACGACTTGATCATCCAAAACCCGCGAGCCACCGACCCTGTTTCCAACATCCATGTCCTGCACAACTATCTGAAAGCCTTGTCGGGTTCAACAACTTAAAACTCTGATTGAAAATGAAATACAACCCTTTTAAAGGCATGGGCATTGCCCTCGTCACTCCTTTTAAAACCGACTGTTCAGTTGATGTTGAGGCTTTGGTCGACATCGTGAACCATGTCATCGCCAACGGCGCGGATTTTTTGGTCGTTTTGGGCACCACTTCCGAAGCCCCTACCCTTTCGGCTGACGAAAAGCAATTGGTAATCAACACGATTTTGGAAGCCGATGAGGGTCGCTTGCCCGTCATGCTCGGCATGGGCGGCAACAACACGCAGGCCGTCATCGAAGCCGTTAAAAACCAAGATTTTAAGGGCATCCAAGGCATCTTGAGCGTCGTACCTTATTATAATAAGCCCAACCAGCACGGCATGAAAGCCCATTTCGAGGCCATCGCCGATGCGAGTCCTGTGCCCGTAGTGGCATACAACGTGCCAGGGCGCGTGGGCGTGAACTTGCAAGCCCCAACTTGCGTGGAATTGGCTCAGCATCCCAACATCATCGCCGTGAAGGAGGCTTCGGGCAACTTGCAGCAAATCATGGAGATACTGCGCGACAAGCCCGCTGATTTCGATGTGCTTTCGGGCGACGATGGCATCACCCAACCTTTGTTGGCACTCGGCGCAACAGGCGTGATTTCGGTGGCCGCCAACGCTTACACTAAACATTTCAGCCGTATGATGAAGGCCCAAAATGAAGGCCGCATCGAAGAAGCATTGCGCTTGCATTACGCCATGCTCCGTATGAACCAACTGATTTTTGCCGACGGCAACCCCGCAGGAATCAAGTGCATGATGAGCCATATCGGGCTGTGCGAGAATGTGTTGCGTTTGCCTTTGGTGCCAGTTAATGAGAAGGTGGAAGCCGACATTACCAACGAATGGAAAACCTTAAAGAACGCATAATCAGGGATTTGAAATCTTGAAATTTGAAATAACAATAATAAAATGAAGAGTTTACGCTATTTTATGCTCATTTTGGCCGCAATGGTTTGCGGCAACATCTTTGCCCAAAAGAGCCAACAAGAACTGAACCAGCTCATGCAAGAACGCAATGAGTATTATTTCACCTTCAAGTTGAGCGGCAACGACGACCTGAACGCCATTGCCCAAACCATTTCGGTTGACCGTGTTGATGGCAAGGTGGTTACAGCCTACGCCAACAACAAAGAATTTACTAATTTCCAGCAACTTGGCTATGAAACGACGCTGCAAACGCCGCCTTCGTTGATGGAGAAAGTCGCGATGTGGGACGGCAGCAACCGCGCCGATTATGATTGGGACAGTTACCCGACCTACACGGCCTACGAGGAAATGATGTTCCAATTTGCCACCGACCATCCCGACAAGTGCGAAATCATCACGCTCGGCACTTTGCCCAGCGGTCGAAAGATTATGATTGCCCACCTCAACAACGGTTCGGGCGAAGGCAAGCCCAAGTTCCTCTATACCAGCACCATCCACGGCGACGAAACCACAGGCTGGATTTTGATGCTTCGCTTGATTGACTATTTGCTTGAAAATCCTGACGAGCCTGAAGTTCAAACCATTATGGAGAACATCGACCTCTATATTGGCCCTAATACCAACCCTGACGGAACTTATCACGCAGGCAACAACAACGTGAACGGTGCCACCCGCTACAACGCCAACGGTGTTGATATGAACCGCAACTATGCCGACCCCAATGGTGGTCCACACCCCGATGGCAATCCCTACCAAACTGAAACAGAATGGTTTATGCAGTTTGCCGAAGAAAACGCTTTTGTGATGGGTGCCAACTATCACGGCGGTGCCGAGGTGATGAACTACCCTTGGGACAACACCTACACACTCCATCCTGATGATGCTTGGTATCAACTCATTAGCCACGAGTACGCCGACCTCACCCACGAAGTGAACCCCAATTACATGAACGACTTCAACAACGGCATCACCAATGGCGCTCAATGGTATATGATTGGCGGAGGCCGCCAAGATTATATGAACGGCTATGCGCAATGCCGCGAACTCACGATTGAATGTTCGAACACCAAACTGCCCAACGGCAACCAATTGCCCAACTTTTGGAACATCAACAAAAATTCCATCTTCGCCTTTATGAACCAATGCCTTTACGGCATCCACGGCACAGTGACCGATGCTTCGACAGGCGAGCCCATAGAGGCCACGATCACCATTTCGGGACACGACAATACGTTTTCAGTAGTGGAGAGCCATCTACCTGCGGGCGACTTCCACCGCCCCATCAAGGGAGGCACCTACACAGTGAACTTCATCGCCGATGGCTATCGTCCGCATCAGGAAACCGTCACCGTAGCTGATTATGAAACTGTCAACCTGAACGTTGCACTCGAAGCCGGCGCGGGCATCCTCCCTGATTTCTCTGTTTCGAGGACAATGGTCCCATTGGGTGGACATGTCAACTTCACCGACCAGTCGTTTGGCGACATTGTCTCGTGGCATTGGACCTTTGAAGGTGCCGGTTCATCGACACAACAGAACCCGACGAATGTTTCGTACGATATGGTTGGCGACTTTGCCGTGACCCTCACCGTGACCGACAGCAACGGCAACACCGAAACCCTCACGCGAGACAATTACATCCATGTGCGCGAAGCCTACATGATGCAAGACGGCACCTTCGAGACTTGTAGGGCGTTCTTCTACGCTTCTGCTTATACTGGTTACCACAGCAACGAGGACTACACCTTGACTTTCCTTCCCGATACCCCAGGCAACAAAATCAGCGTCAACTTCCTAAGTTTCAGCACTGAAGCTAACTACGACTGGCTTGAAATCTATGATGGCAGTTCCACCGATGCGCCTTTCATCAACAGTTATTCAGGCAATGACGAAATCGGCATTGTGACCGCCACCAACGAAGAAGGCGCACTCACCTTCCACTTCACTTCCGACTATTATACCACGTCGAGCGGCTGGGAGGCTTTAGTCGATTGCATCGGTTCATACGAGCCTATGGTTATTGACGTCACCGCCAATCCGGAAGTCATCAACGAAGGCGAAAGCAGCCAACTCACGGCAACTGTAACGGGTGGCGCAGGCAACTACACCTTCCGTTGGGAACCCGTTGAAACCCTCGACTATCCCATCAGTTGTTGCCCCATAGCGACACCTACCAATCCAGAAACCATTTACAAAGTGGAAGTGACTGATGGAGAGGGCAATACGGTTTCCGGCGAAGTGACCGTAACCATCAGGAATGTGGGCATGGACGAAAACACCATGAGTGCCTTGAAGGTTTATCCCAACCCGAACAATGGCCTGTTCATCATTGAAGGCAATGCTGATTATCAACTCATCAACAGTCTTGGGCAAGTCATGCTTTCGGGTGTTTGCGAAGGCAAGTGCCAAATCGATGCCCAAAGTTTGAAACAAGGCGTGTATTTCCTTCGCCTCAACGGTGAAAACGACTGTAGGACAGAAAAAATCATCATTGAATAAGGTTCAAAATGAAGCATTTGCAGAATCTCATCCTGATTCTCGCCGTGACAGTTTGCGGCAACCTTTTGGCCCAAAACAGCCAAAAGGACTTGGAACAACTCATGCGCAGCCGTGGGGAATATTTCTTCACCCTATCGGTTGACCAACCTTCTGAAATCCAAGCCATCAGCGACCTTTGCTCCGTTGACGGCACCGATGGCCGAACCGTGGTGTGTTTTGCCAACCAAAACGAGTATGAGATTTTGCTCGAAAAAGGCTATCAGCCTCATTTGCAAACTCCTCCTTCGTTGCTCGAAACGCCCATCATGTGGGACGGAAGCCACCGTGAGGCGTACGATTGGGACGCTTACCCGACCTACGAAGCCTACGAAAGCATGATGCAGCAATTTGCCGCTGAGCATCCCGACCGTTGCACCTATTTCGAACTTGGCACTTTGGCCAGTGGACGCAAACTCATGTTTTGCCGCATCAACAACGGGCAAACCGACGGCAAGCCGAAGTTCCTCTACACCTCAACCATGCACGGCAACGAAACGACAGGTTTTATGCTGATGCTCCGCCTCATTGATGAACTTTGTTCGAGCAATGACGACCGTATTTTGAACTTAGTCAACAACTTGGACATTTTCATCTGCCCAAACACCAACCCCGACGGCACCTATTACAGCGGCAACCAAAGCGTATCTGGTGCCCGCCGCAACAATGCCAACGACCTCGACCTCAACCGCCACTATCCCGACTTCGACAAAGGTCCGCACCCCGACAACGAATGGTGCTATCAGGATGAAACCCAATGGTTGATGAACCTTGCGCGAGACCACAAATTCACGATGGCCGCCAACTTCCATACGGGTTCGGAAGTGTTGAACTACCCTTGGGACACCCATCCCGCACTCCACGCCGACGATGAATGGTGGAAATTGGTCTGCCACGAATACGCCGACCAATGCCACGAGTGGGACACCTCTTATATGAATATGCCTCATCAGTATGCAGACAACGGCATCATCAACGGCTATGTGTGGTACACCATTTCGGGCAGCCGACAGGACTACATGAACTACTATGCCCAATGCCGCGAAGTGACGATTGAATGTTCCAACACATACCTGCCCAATGCCACAACAATGCCGATGTACTGGAACTACAACCATAACAGCATGTTAAGTTACATGGAGCAGTGCCTCAACGGGATTCACGGCACCATCACCGATGCCGCAACAGGCGAGGCGATTGAAGCCACCGTTTTCATTGCGGGGCACGACCAACGCGGCTCTCATGTCAATTCGCATTTGCCGGCGGGCGACTATCACCGTCCCATCAAGGGTGGCACTTACGCCATTACTTATTCCGCTTACGGCTATGAGCCACAGACCATTACCGTGAGCGTAAACGACAATGAAGCCGTTAATCAGGATGTGCAACTGACACCTATCCCCAACACACCTTTATCCGCCTATTTTGTGGCTGAAAGAGAGGTGGTTACAGTGGGTTCGCCCGTTTGGTTCAATGAATTTAGTCAAGGTCGGCACATCGTCAGTTGGGAGTGGCAGTTTGAAGGAGGAACACCCTCCACCTCAACCGAGCGCAATCCCTCAGTCATTTATGACACACCGGGAAAGTTTGATGTTTCGCTGACCGTCACCGATGCCGATGGACAAACCAGCACCAACACCAAGAGCGAATTCATCGATGTTTACCATGCCATCCCCATCCAAGACGGCAATGTGACCGTGACCGACTGCCGAGGCCTTTTTCTCCCTTCGGGCAGCGACTGCGGGCATTACGGCAACGACGAAAGTTACAAAATGACCCTTTATCCCGACGACAACAGGCGAAAAATCATTTTGGATTTCCTCGATTTCAAGACCCAACCCAACACCGATGTCCTCACCATCTACGACGGCACCTCCACCGATGCCCCGCTCATCGGCAGTTATTCAGGCTCGGTCTTGCCCGGCTACATCACGGCCAGCAACCCCGAAGGCGCACTCACAATCACTTTTGTTTCAAACACTTATAGCAATTATTTAGGGTGGATTGCAACGGTGACTTGCACAAGTGGCGTGTCGGTAGACGAAAACCTGACGGAGAGCATGAAAATCTATCCCAATCCGGCACAAAACAGTTTCACCATTGAGGCTGAAGGCGAAATCCAGTATTCAGTTTACAACGCCCTCGGCCAAGTCGTGCTTGCAGGCAATTTCACCGGCAAAGCCCAAATCGATGCCCAATCCTTGCGGCAAGGCGTGTATTTCCTTCAACTGAAAGGCACAAACGGGAACTGGGTTGAAAAACTCGTCATTGAAAAATAAAAACAAAAACACCTCGTTATTAACGCAAAAATGAGTAATTTTGCAGCCCGATGAAAAACAGGATTTTGATATTGGCCGTTATGGGGTTGGCAGCCCTCGCCTCTTGCAACGACTTCAACCGTTTGGTGAAAAGCACCGACAACGAAATGAAGTATGAGGTGGCGATGGACTATTATGAGCGCGGCGACTACAACCACGCCCTGCAACTGTTCGACCTGCTGCAAGCCTCGTTCCGCAACACGCCCCGTGGCGAAAACATCACTTATCGCACGGCGCAATGCTATTATATGCAGCACGACTACGAAATCGCGGGCTACTATTACAACCGTTTCCTCCAAGTCTACCCCTTCTCAAAGGATGCAGAAAAGGCCGCCTACATGAGCGCCTATTGCAGTTACATGGATTCGCCCGAGTCGGGATTGGACCAAACCAACACCCACAACGCCATCAAGCAATTGAAAGGCTTCATCGAGCGTTATCCAAAAAGCGACAGCCTCGACCGCGCCAATTACCTTTTGGCCGACCTCAACAACAAATTGGAAGAGAAAGACTACAACATTTGCAGGCTGTTCTACCGCATGGAAAACTACAGCGCAGCCATCACCTCTTTTGAGAACATGCTGAAGAAATACCCCAACACTCCGCACCGCGAGGAAATCCTGTTCGACATGGCCAAGACATACTACGACTTTGCCGAAAACAGCATCGCCGAAAAGCAGCGCGAGCGTTACGAGTCGTGCATCGAGCAATGCAACACCCTCTCGTATCTCTATCCCGAAAGCAAGTATTTGCAGGAAGTGAGCGGCATTGCAACCAAAGCAAGAAAGAAATTAGAAAACATCAAATAATCATGGATTTCAAGAAAATCAAGACAGAAACGACGGTTGTCACCCGTCAGAAAGACCAGTTCTACAAAGGCACAGGCAACATTTACGAAACCGTTGCCATCCTCTCCATCAGGGCCAACCAGATAGCCTCTGAGATGAAGGCGGAACTCAACGAAAAAATCGAGTCGTTTGCCTCGGCATCCAACGACAGCCTCGAAGAAGTGTTCGAGAACAAGGAACAAATCGAAATCGCCAAGTTCTACGAGCGTCTTCCCAAGCCCACCCTGATTGCCATCCACGAATTTTTGAACGACCAGATTTACTTCCGCAATCCTGCCAAGGAAACCGCCGAAGCCTTCTGATTTTCAAACAACTAAAAGGGAGCCGCCATGAAAAAAGCCTTATCTGCCCTCTTGCTTCTGGCCTGCCTGCTAACGGTCAACACCGTGCGGGCACAGGAGTTGCAATGCGAAGTGCGCGTCAATTCCAACAAGGTGGAAGGTAGCGACAAGACCATCTACCAGAACCTGCAAACCTCCCTTTACGAATTCATCAACAACACGAAATTCACGGAAATCAATTTCCGTCAGGCGGAGAAAATCGAATGCTCGATGTTAGTGGATGTGCTCAGCCGAGATAATGACAACTTCTCGGCTGAAATCAGTTTGGCCTTGCGCCGCCCTGTGTTCAAGTCGAACTACAGCACGCCGCTGTTCAACTACATCGACCGCAAGTTCTATTTTGAATACACCGAAGGCGTACCCTTGGACTTTAACCCTAACAACTTCATCTCCAACCTCACCAGCACCATCGGATTCTACGTTTATGTATTTCTCGGCTTGGATTTCGACTCGTTCTCGCCCTACGGCGGCGACCCGTTTTTCGCCATTGCGGAAACCATCGCCAATGCCGCACCGCAAGAGGCCGGCTCCGACAACGGCTGGAGTTCGACGGGACGACAGAACCGCGCCACACTCATCAGCGACATCAACAACCAAAGCTACAGGCCGCTACGCCAATTCCTTTATGACTACCATCGCAACGGTCTTGACATCATGGCCGAAAAACCCGAAATGGGTCGCGAAGCCATCCTTAGCGCCATCAATAGCCTGCAAGCCGTATATGAACGCAACTCGATGTGCTATTTCCTGCAACTCCTCATCGAAAGCAAACGCGACGAAATCATCCAAGTATTCTCGCAAGGCGACATGAAGATTCGCACCGAGGCTTCCAAGGTAATGAAAGCCATAGACCCCTCGCAATCATCGCGTTACGATGCCATGCTGCAAAACAAAGGCTGATAATTTCCCTTTTCTATGCTGAAGCAACTGCACATCAGAAACTACGCTCTTATAGACGAGTTGAATGTCAGTTTTGAAAGCGGTTTCAATGTCATCACAGGCGAAACCGGTGCGGGCAAGTCCATCTTGCTCGGTGCCTTGGGCTTTGCCTTGGGCGACCGTGCCGATACGAATGTGCTTTACGACAAGGACAAGAAATGCGTGGTGGAAGCACAATTTGAACTGAAAGACAACACTTTGCAATCCCTCTTTGAGGAAAATGACCTCGATTTTGAGACCGATTGCATCTTCCGCCGCGAACTCAGCCCACAAAAGAAAAGCCGCGCTTTCATCAACGACACCCCCGTTGCGTTGCAAGCCATGAAAGAGATTGGCAGCCAATTGGTTGACATCCATTCCCAACACGACTCGCTTCTGCTCACCGATGCCGACTTCCAACTCAGACTATTAGACGACATTGCGCAAAACAATTCGTTATTGACTGATTATCAGGCAGAATATGGCAACTACAACCACCTCAAGCGTTCATTAAACGACTTGAAGGAGATGGCAACCAAAAACACCGCCGAAAACGACTACCTGAAATTCCAATTGGACGAACTCGACAAAGCCGACCTGAAAGAAGGCGAATACACGGAAATCGAGCAGACGCTTAGCGTGATGGAAAACTCGGAGGAAATCAAGACGCTCTTGGTGACCGCCAACGGCCTGATGGAAGACTCGGAAACAGCCATTTTGGGGCAAGTCAATGAACTGTCCTCTACCCTTTCGCGACTAAAGCACCTCTTGCCCGACACTGAAACATTGTTTGAACGCATTGAAAACCTGAAAGTTGAACTAAAAGACATCGCCTACGACCTGCGTCACAAGGAAGATGAAACCCAATTCGACGAGGAACAACTGCAAAACCTTCAGGAACGCTACGACCTCCTCAGCCGCCTGATGATGAAGCACCGGCTCAACGAGTTTGAGGAACTTATCGCTTTGCGGGACAGCCTGAAAGAGAAAGTGAACGCCTTCGAGAACATCGATGAAGCCATCGCACAAGCTGAAAAACAGCTGAAAACCAGCGAGAAACAACTTTCAAGCCTTGCCAAAAACCTGCACGAAAAACGTTGTCAGGCTGCTGTTGCCTTTGGCGAAAAAGTTGCCCAATTGGTGCGGCAGTTGGCCATGCCTTTCGCCCAATTCCAAGTCAGCGTGGAAAGCCAAGAAACCTTCGGCAGCAAGGGCAGCGACGAAATCCGTTTCCTCTTTTCCGCCAACAAGGGTGTAGCTCCCGACGACATCCGTCGCGTGGCCTCCGGCGGCGAGCTTTCGCGCCTGATGCTCTCCATCAAGAGTGCTGTTTCGGACTACAACTACATCCCTACCCTCATCTTCGACGAAATCGACACAGGCGTTTCGGGTGAAGTGGCTGCCAAAATCGGGGGCATCATGCAGCAGATGGGCCATTCGCTGCAACTCATTTCCATCACCCACCTGCCCCAAGTGGCAAGTCAAGCCTTACACCATTATTTCATCTACAAAGACAACAAAGGCGAACGTACGCAGTCGCACATTCGCCTTTTGGATGCCAAGGAGCGCGTTGGCGAAATAGCCAAGATGCTCAGCAACAACGAGATTACTCCCGAAG
>Ga0326514_10000344_pt1 | contig 32003 bp, 48 predicted proteins | sample 3_2548_0518_D_FD_203653 | JGI IMG/M metagenome (GOLD analysis project Ga0326514, IMG submission 203653) | Bovine rumen microbial communities from UC Davis, California, United States - 3_2548_0518 | ecosystem: Host-associated > Mammals > Digestive system > Stomach > Rumen | place: USA... | reverse complement strand
TTAAGAAGGAAAACGGAATCGAGGATATAGCCAAGCAATTCCATTATCGAGTAGAGTATTATCCAAATGGTCGTGGTGGAATCCGTATGAGTCATTTAGTTGTGTATGGTAGAACGGAAGCTGATAACAAAATAATCCTGTGTGCAGGTTATGGGGATAGGACCAAGTGGAAGGACATACTAGGTAATCAATATGGAGTGGTTGCAGTGGATGAAGCAAACATAGCGGACATTGATTTCTTGCGTGAGTTGGCAATGCGTAAGAAGTATTGGATGCTAACACTTAATCCAGACAACCCAGACCTACCACTTTATAGGGAATTCATTAACAAGTCTAGACCACTAGAACAATACAAAGAACGTTATCCAGAAGAGTTGTATAGGCAGCTATGCAGTGTACCACAAGAGGAAGGAAAGATACATTGGTACTTCACTATGGATGACAATGCAGCAATGACCGAAGAAGAAAAGGAAAAGAAACGTAAGAGCATTGACCCAAGCACGAGCCAGTACAAAAGTAAAATACTAGGCATAAGGGGAAAGAGCGAAGGGCAGGTATATCCAGAGCTAACCGCAAAGAAGATTATCACACTAGAAGAATCACTAGAGATAATCAAGCGTGAAGGAGTGTATCGTGTGTTCGTTGGCATAGATAGTGGTATCGCTCCAGATAAGGACGCAACCGCAGTAACAACAACGATAAGGACTGCATACGGTAAGCTCATTCAAATACCTTCATTCGAGAAAGTGCCTAAACTAGGCGAGAATACGAATAGCATTGTGGCAGGCTTCATTGAATGTTGGCTTGACTATTGGCTTACGATATATGGATGCTTAGATTTAGGAATCATAACAATGACAGGGGATAGTGCTGCACTTACCCAAGACTTGTTATATGAAATCACACTAACAACAAAGTATGATGCGTTTAAGGTTGAAAGCAAAGACATAATGCGAGATACACAACGCATCAAATCAATAATGGGAACGGAAGGCTTATGGTTTATGGTAAATGATGGCTACCACAATCCAATCGAGCCAAAAGAGGTAATAGGGGATTATGACCCTTTGATAATGGAATTACAAAACAAGATATGGGATTCGAGGACAGGAAAGCCAGAAGATGGTAACGACCATTGTATAGATGCTTTCAAGTATGAATCCTTTTATTTTTAGTAGCGTGGAGGTAAGAGAAAATGGCAAATTTAGACTATTCAAGCGAAAATCAATATCTAGGGCAGAGCATGCGAGCCTTCATGCAACTACAAGAAAGGCAAACGTATGAAGCTGATGATACTTACATAAACCTATTCGAGGGTAGGGAACAAGAAGCAGTAAGGAACAATATAGTAGCAAGTGCATTCGCTAGAGGCTGGCATAGATTCAACCAAAGCAACGTTGCTAGTGGTATAGCTCCGAGATTGCTTAGAATCAAAGTGAGCAAGACCTTCGATAAGGTGTTCTATCAATGCAAGAATAATGAAATCAACCTAGAAGAGAAACTACCTACCCAGTACCTATCAAACGTACTTAAAAGAGCAGGAACGCTAACAAGTTCAACAGGTAGATGCTTAATGGTAGTGTATGCAGATGAAGAAGAGAAACCCTTTATTAACTGTTTTAGTTTGTATAGGCATAGAATCGAGAAAAATTCTAGTGGAAAGATTATAAGTGCCAAAATGTTCCTATGCAAAAGGGGAGTAACAACAGATTACGAGCATTACGTTATCGAGCATAGATTCTACGGTAAACATGAAGGGGTAGAAGTGCCTTTTATTAAGTTCGTAGTAGGCAGGTACGATAAGAAAAGAGAAACCCTAACCAAACTAGAAGAGGTACCAGAAAATATAAAGGAAGAGTTTAAGGATATCACATTTAATAAAGCAAAGATATTGAATGGCTTTACGGATTTAGGTGTGTATACTATGGTTGAAGGATTAGTCAATCTAAAGTATCCAGACTACGATATACCAGAAACAATGTTCAACAACGCTTTAGACAATATTTGTATGCTAGAGTCTGGAATGACTGCCAAAGAGGTAGAGAAAGAAATCGGTAGGGGACAAGTTCTAGTGCCAGAGTTTCAAAAGGAATCCTATGGCTTAATGGGTAGAAGGTCAACCGAGAATGTAGCAAATTCTGCCTTATGGCGTGATGTACAAACCTATAAGAATCCGTTGCTAACGAAATATCCAACAAAATCAATGGAAGATAACAAGCCTCAAAACATACAATTCGAAATACGTTCGAGCGAATGGGAAATATCGGTAAGTGCGGATATTGCTAGATTGTGTGCGTTAGTTGGGATTAGCGTATTAGACTACGATCCGAGATTACTTCAAACAGGACAACGTACGGATGATGAAATTAACGCTATGACTGACATTACCGCAAACACCGTTCAAGAGTTTAGGGAAATCAATGAATACGAAATCAATAGAATGCTTGAATGTGTTGCAAGACTATACAAGATTGAAACACCTGTAGGGATTCGTTGGAGTATGGCTTCCATTATGAATCCTATTAAGAACGCAAGCCTAGTAACAAACCTATTCAATGCAGGTTTAATTTCTAGGAAGGAAGCAGTAAAAAGAACAAACCCAGACTTAAACGAAACTGAGATAGAAGAATTGCTAAATGACATAGAAGAAGAACGTAAAGCTAACCCTATTGCAACCCAAGCATACGAGCAGTTCTAAAGGTAGGTGGTTCGTATGACTACCGAAGAAAAAGGAAGAAAGACCGTTTTAATCATAGAGAACGCAAACCTAGACCTAAAGAGAATACTAAACGCAATAATGCTATATCCTAGCGTGAATCGAGTTGAAGCCAAAGCCTTAATGGATGGCTTGATAGAAAGGGTAAGAAAAGAGTTTAGGGCAATAGATGCGTCTAGGGAAATCGAGGAAAGCACGATATTAGCCTTAAAAATGCGTTTTTTGAAGCAGTATGAGATAATCGTTGGCTTATATCGTAAACTTGCTGTATCGAAGGAAAACAACCAATATGTCGAGGTTAAACTGCAAGCACTAGTCATTAAGGGTACGGATAGACCTAACCCAGAAGAATACTATCCTGTTCTTAATAAGCAGTTCGGATTCGCTACAACGGAATTTCGAGATGATATAGGCTTTATGGTTACTGGAAGCAAAGTGGGAAGGCTTGAAGTAACGAATATCAGAGATTTCCTAACCGAGTACGAGGAAGCGAGTGAAGGGTACTATATCAACTACCCAGAAGCAATCCAAAAAGAAATGGCTAGAATCCAAGAAGAAATAGCGAGTGGCAATTTGGAAGAGAATGGTGCTTCCATACGGTTAAGAGCTGAGCTAAACACACGCTACCAACTTATCCAAGAGGATTTAAGCCGAATCGGTAAGGGTGGTTTTGCCCTTAGCACGCAACACGCAAACGCAAGTGAACGTTGCTCATGGTGGCAGAATAAATTGTTCCTTATTGATTTCGACGTAGAAGCAAGAGAAATGACCGAGTACAAAGGAGCAAGCGTAGTAAGACCTTTAGTTAAGCCTATTGGGTATGTGGACGGAAAGCCTTACTACAGCCTAAAGACTGCATGCGAAAACGGATTCCTTTCCTATAACTGTCAACATAGGCTAGTAAGGTATGAGCGTGGTATGTATATGCCAAAGCCTTATGATATGGTACAGGTCGATAGAAGAAGAAACCTATCCCAAAGACAACGCTATCTAGAAAGAGAAATAAGGAATGCCAAAACGGATGAATTAGTGCTTAATGGGGAAGATAGGAAGAAAGCAATCGAACGTAGTCAAAAGTACCAAGCAATGTATAGGGATTTTTGCGAGGAAAACAATTTACCTAGATATCAATGGCGGACACAGGTGGTATTTTAATGCGTACAGTATTCGTTATTTTTTTGATAATTTTAGCAATGGCTGAATTATATAACGACCAATAGAAGAAAGGGGAAAATAACCCCTTTTTTTATATGCCTTTTTGGAAACTGTTAGGCGTAAAAGAAATAGTCAAAATCAAGAATCATTCAAAATCATAGGGAAGTACAACCCGTAAAAAACGTAGGAGGAAAAAATGAAACGAGATTTTTTAAAAGAGTTAGGCTTAAGCGACGAGCAAATCGATTCCGTAATGCAAGAAAACGGAAAGGATATTAACACTGCAAAAGCGAATAACTCAAACGAGCTTGAGAATTTAAGGAAGGAAAACGAAACGCTTAAAGCTGAAAAATTGGCTCTAGAATCCACGAACAAAGAGAATGTGGACAAGTACAAGGACTATGAAGAATTAAAGCAATTTAAGGCAAATTATGAGCAAGAGCAAGAAAACGGAAAGCGTATTGATTTCTTAAAATCGAAAGGTTGTAAGCATCCAGAACTAATTTCGAAAGAGATTAAATGGGATGATGCCAAATATAACGAGGAAACAAAGACGTTTGATGGCTTGGATGATACTTTGAAGAACTTATCCGAAAAGTATAAGGATTTATTCGAATCGAAACAAGTAGAACACGTTAATCCAGAAGCGAACGAGCTTGGCACAGGGGATACGGATATGCTTGCGAGATATAAGAAAGAGAATCCAAACTTATTTTAAAAATTAGAAAGAAAGAGGAAAATACAAAATGACATTTACACCAAAAACAGAATACGGAACAATCGTAGCAGCAAAGTTAAGAGCACAGTTAGTAGCAAACGGATTATGTAATAAATCTTATGTAGGAGATGCAAGAGCAGCAGCAGTATTAGTACCTGTTACTGATGAAGCAACTGTAGCAGATTACAACAAGAATTCTATCGGATCTAATTCCGTAACTTATGATGGAAACAACTATATCACTTGTACAATCGATAAGGATAGATTTGTTTCCCTTTACCTAGATGGCTTCAATATGGCAACTGCTTCTTATGATGAGAAGAAGGATGCTTTAGAGAAGGTTGCTTATGCAATCGCAAAGGATATGAACGCTAACCTAATCACTTGGTTATTAAATGGAGCACAAGGTTTAAACCATGCAGGTAGTGCTTTTGGCTCTACTGACCCACGTTATAACAAAACTGGCTCTATTGTATCCGTTAGCTCTAATGACGTTTACGACTCATTAACTACATTAGCAGGTAACTTAACCGACAATGGCGTACCTATGGAAGGTAGATATATTGTTGTTAATGGTACTGGTTTAGCTAAGATTATGGCTTCAAACAAGTGCATCAGACAGAGCGATATGGCTCAAGAATTAGTTAAGAAGGGCTTTATTGCACAGATTGCAGGTTTCAACGTTAAGGTATCTAGTTTAGTTACTGGTACTATTTCTTCCAATGCAGTATGGGGAATCGCAGGTCATCCAGACTTCGCAACTGACCCAGTAGCATTCAAGGCAGAACCTATTATCGTTGATGGCTCTGGTGATGCAAATGTTGTAGGTGGTGCTTTCTGTAAGGCAAGAGTTGCTTATACTTATGAAATCACTGACCCTAAAGCATTTGGCGTTTTAACCGCTTAATAATAGACAACTTATGGGATAGGGTTAAAAAGGCTCTATCCCTTTTATTTTTAATTTTTGAGGAGGTATAGCGTGGAATATACAGAAGTAATAACAAGAGCCGATTTTTGCGAAAAATTGGCAGTAAGAGGCTATGACCTTTACACAATATTAGACACTACGCACTTTAGAAAAACAGAGGATGCAATAGACGATTTTCTTGCAACCGTATTCGATAGCGTGTACGAAATGATAGACGGATATAGGGGTAAGAAATGGTGTGAGGCGTTCTTTGAAGATATGTCAATCGAAGGAATGACAGGTGTTACGGATTCCGACCAAATCGAAATGAATGAATGGCTAATTAAGGCTTTAGTCGAACAAGCTATATTCCTATACGATAATGGGGATTCGGATGCAAGTTCGAGCAAAGAGAAAACAAACAATCCTTATAGCGAAAAGACCGTACGCATACTTTGGAATCATTACATTTTGAGGTAGTTGCGTATGGGAAGAAATACATTAGAAAATAGAAGCAAAGATATTAACTGGGGATATAACGATACCCAGTTACAAATATTTAAGTTTGAATTGCTGAATGAAAATGACTGCAGACGTATCGAGATGGCACAAGGGCTTGAAATGAATCAAGTATCAATGGCGATTCGAGTAAACGCTAAGGCAAGTATTCAAATGCACGACATTTTAAAACTAAAGGGTGTTCGTAAGAAAGTTGTAGCCCTAGTGGATGATAAGGACAATCCTACGCAAGGTCGATATAAGAACGATTTAGGGGATTATTCTGGAAGCCTAAAGGTAGGTTTAATGTAATGGACGTAAGACTTGCTTATGACTTAATCCAAATGCTTATGGATAAATGTCCTGTGGATACAGGTCAGTTAAGGGGAAGCATCCAGCCTATACACATGACAGCTAAGCATACAGTGGTAATGATAGGTAATGCTACTGCTAACTTAAGAAGCGTACCTAGTAATGTTTATGCAGCATTTACAAATAACGCTAAAACTCTTTCTAGTGGTAGAGCAAATAGAAACTATCATTGGGCAAATAGGGCAATCGAGCAATGGGCAAGAAAGAACGCAATTCAAATGAGTTATGAAACGGAAGAGGAGGAAGATGAAGAATGAATCTATACGAAACACTATGCTTTGAATTTAATAACGCATTGGGTGGGGATTATCTTCTATCCTATAACAACAATGAAAATACTGATTGGGAAAACATTTTGAAGAACGTACAAGATGATTTAATCCACGCAGTATTGACTATAAGCGGTGGGGAGGTTGGTAACCTTAACGGATACGTTGTAGAAACCAAGCAAGCAATGCTAAATTTTGCTATCCCTACCGAGAAACTAAATGAAGCTATACCAACCATAGAAGCAGTATTTACCGAGTACCATACGGACTTAACAAAAAAGGTAATTACCTATGAAGAGGATAGTGTAGAATACTATATTCAAATATCCTACAACTATAGAACGGATGCGAGTGGATTGAATACCTTTAATGGCGTAACCTATTCTTTGGTAAGCGTGTATTTAACCTTCTTAATTACCGATTCTTTGGTTTTTTCAAATGATGTAGTAATAACTATAGGAGCAAATGAATTAAAGGGCGTATTTAGTTTTATACCAAGCACCAAGCATACTTTCGAAAGTACGGTCTATCTAGGTGCAGGTGGTGCAGTGAATAACTATTGTACTAGTATAAATACTGCTTACACAATAGGCTTCGTATTCATTAAGGGCAACGCACTACACGCTCAATTATTGAGTGAAAGGACAAGCGATTCTTCCTATAGTGTATCGGTTACCTACACAGGAATCGAACACAATAATAACGATATTACGGAAACCTTTACTATGCGTGTACAAGATATGACATTAACCATTAACGCAGGGGATACAGTTAAAGCAAATTTAGTTCTACTGGAGGTATAGCCTATGGCGGAATTAAAAGTAACGATAACGGACGATCGTGGTGGCACAACTAGTGTATCAACACCTACCAAGCAATCTACAAGCAAAACGCCTACCCAAGCAAGTAAAGAGGCTTCACCTCAAACACCAGAAGCAAAGGAAAGCCAAGTTGCGCAAAAGAGTTTGGCTATTGCTTCAATGGTAGGTAGTAGAGCCTTTAACTATACCACTAGCAATATAGGGAAATGGAGCGGTAATTCAAGAAACCAAAACACCGTTAATAACGTAATGAGTGTGGTAAGTATTGGAGCTATGGCGTATGTCAATGTATTTCTTGCTGCTGCAACGGTAGGGGTAAACATTGGTACTACTGCACTAAATAATGCGTTTGAGCAAAAATGGGATAGGATTAAGAGCAATAGAAGGCTAGAGAAGGCTGGATATAACGATAGTAAAGAATTAGTAGGAAGGAGGCATTAGGTATGGCGTACAATCAATTTTCTGTTATTTTTAACCAAAATGGCGGTGGTACTTCCACAACTCAAACGGAAGATAGCACTAGCGTTTCCGTTATTTCAACCGAAACGGATGAAAATGGAACAATAACGAGAGAAACCGAAACCATAAACATTGGAACGGATACCGAAACCTCTAGGACTGCAATATCTAGCGTATCAAGCGTTAAGGTTTGGCTAGATGGCGTGGAAACGGATATAACGAGCTATGTGCTTACGAATCAAATAGAAATCCAAGACAGATGCGACGAGGCTTTTGCAATGGGTAGTTTTGAAGCAGTAATGCCAAGTACCTATAGCTATAATATTCCACCTTATACACCTTTGTTTATCAATGGTGAATTTTTCGTATGTAAATCCACTTGTTCTACTTTGCCTACAGGGGATAAGGTATTGCATACGTTTGAGGTAATGGAAGGTACTGCAATGCTTTCTTGCTTTATTGTAGGAACGAAATCCTTTAGTACAACAGGGTGGAATAAGTTTGATAGGAAGAAAATTGAGATACTACTTACCTTAATGACCTACAAATATAACTACAATTTTAACTTTAGTTCACTAGAGTTCTACGACCAAATCCAATATGACTTTGGAGCAGGTAGCACGTTGTTTGATTGCTTAACTGAAATCGGTACGCACTATAACAAGCGTGTTCGTGTTACTAACTTTGACGTTGCAAGTAAGACAATATCCCTAGAGTTTGTAAAGCTAGATGCAGGTACTAGTTATACCAACGATCAAGTAATGAGTAGAACGTTCGCACAAGATACGGACACTTACGGATACTATCTAGAAGCAGAAGCAAGTAACGTGGTTGATAGAACAACCTTAACGCATGTCAACGGTTTAACTTGTAGAGCTGCCGATAGCCTACTAAACGCAGATACTGCAATCCTTAAGCTGCCAAGCAAAGCCGAACAAATCACAGACTTTGGCTTAATGTTTAAGGATACCAAAATGCTAGGTACGATTAAAGTGCCTTCTTCATACATTACGAGATTTGGCTTAAATGATACCTATTACCAATATCGAATCCTTTGTCATACCGTAACCTATACCAAAACGGATGGAACAACAGGACACTTATTCCAAGACCTATGGGATAACGTGTTTAGTCAATGGTTTTCGGATGAAAATAACTTTATGGCTAGAGCGTGGTTAAGTTCTGGTGATGGTACGTTCATTATGCAAAACTTTACCTATGAGGACCAAGACGTTGAGGATATACCTTACGGAACAGGTAGGTATTCAATGCAGTATTTATTGTTAGAGAAATCTGAGTGGGATTTACTTACTGCAGCCGAACAAACGGAATACGCAGTCTATACAAGTGGCGGGAATACGATAGAAAACCTAAACGCAACTTATAAGGATGATATTTGGAACATTCTAATCCATACTACTAGGTATCCATTCCTAGACCACATTGGAGCATACGTTACCTACGCTGATGCAATCGATACGATTAAATATAAAATGTATCCAGTTACAACTTCAAACAATCCTTTAGCCTATCAATACTATGTTGATTACTATGCGATCGTTGACCCAGTATTCATTAACGAAAAGAGCGAAACGCCTCTCAATGAATCTGCATTTAAGGCTTTTGGGCGTTCGTACAATGCAAACACTGGATATATTGATTACGATAAAATAATCGATTCTATGGCAATTACGAACAATTCCATAGGTCGAACAGAATTAACTTTAGAGCTAGATTGTACAGGTGAAACAGTACCATTCGCAAGACAAACGATAACCTATAATAGCGTTACTTGGTACATATCTAGCGTTGTTACAACATATTACAATTCACATAAAACATGCGTTATCAACTGTGTAAGGAATTACAACAAGAAGGCTGAGGCTATTGGAGTTGAAACCCAGTTTAATAAAACAAAGAATCCTTTAGCAAACATAGTAACTAGACCAGTGCATATTAAATGCGAAAAGCGTGAAATGTTTGGTTTTGATACTAACTATTCTTACTATGTAAAATTAAGATTTGAGGACAAGAATCACTACACTATTGCAAACGACTACAACGGTGCTGGATACATTTATCTTTGGAAGCGTTGTGTGTGTATGGAAACAAGCAATAAGGTTTTATTCTATTGCGAAATGGAAGACCAATATTGTGCTGACACGTTGCGAAAAGCCTCAAATTCGAGCAATTATGAGATTATGGAATGCAAATACGTTGATTCGAATAACGAATGTATGGGCGTAGAAGCAACCATATACGCAACATATACGGATGATCCATCAAGCGAAACACTAGACGACCAAATCGCAGACTCTTACTTGTTGCCTTTGGAAATGAGCCTTACAACACTACAAGTAACCGTTACAACTAACGTAACAATTTACAAAGACGCACGAGAAAGATTAACTTTTACTTTTGAAATGGAAAAGGAGTAAAACAAATGAAAATATTTTTAGATGAAAATTTTGGAATAACCAATATTAACTATGAGGAAACTACGCAGGATTCCGTTGGCTATAACATTATTAAGTGCTATGTGCCTTCGGATTTAGTTAGCGAGTATGATTCCTTTGGTGTGTACTATGCTGCAGTTTTACCAAACTCTAGGAAGGTTGGTTATTTCGCACTAGAAGGTCAGTTATCGAGTGATGAAGCTAACTATACATTATATAAAGCAAGCCTACATACTAGCGTTGTTAGTGTTGCAGGCGTAGTTCAATTAGGATTTCGCTTTTTATATGGGGATACTGGGGATACCTCCTTAACACAAAAGACTACACCAGTAATTCAATTCCCTATCCGTAAGAGCGTATCCGTAAACAATGACATTTTAATACTAGATAGCGACCAAGATAGCACAGACGTATTACAAAGTTATAAGAATCTACTAGAAACTGCACTTGCAACCTATGTAACTAAACTTGAAATTGATAACAAGTTAGATTTAAAGGCCGATAAATCCGATACATATACAAAGGCTCAAGTTGATAACAAGTTAGATTTAAAGGCCGATAAAGCGGAGTTAGCTGAAGTATATTCCAAAGAATACAACTTAATAAACGATTTAACTAGAACAGATAACTACAGGTATAATTCTAACACTGCAGGAATCTCTGCAGCTACAGGATATTACATTTATACTTCATTGCAACTAACCGCAAATACTACTTACTATTTCCATAATATAATGGGTTATTTCTCATTCATAGTTGGTGGGAATCGGTTTAGTGAATCTACCGCTAACTTGCTAGATGGAGCATATACACCAAGCCAAGATGAAGCAATTTTACTTTGTTCTGCAACAACAAGTAATGTAATCTTTACCGATTCTTATTATATCTATTTGAATCTAGTTGCGAACGAAAACAAGTATTTAGCAACGGAAAACTTTATCAACCCAAATATTACGCTTGAAGTTCCTAACTATATGACATTGTTAACGAGTGGAAAGTATTGGTCTAGTAATGGTATTGGAGTAAGCGAAGGTACTTCCGCAAGTGCTGATACCTATGCAAGATTAAGACTTCCAGCAGGTACATATTACTTAAAAAATGCGTATGGTTATTTTTGTTGGTATCAAACCTCTAACGGATATAGTAGGGTATCAAACACAACCGAAACGGTTGGAAACTACACGTTCACTATGAGCGTTGAAGGTGGTAGCCTATATGTTACAACCTCTACAGGCATTGTGCCATTCTTGTACAATGACCAAGATGCGTACAATAAAGCGTTAAGTAGTGGCACACATATTAAGCCAAGCTTACTTACTGCATATAGAACAGCAGCAGAACAAGACACAATAGATGATGCTTTAGGCGTAACTGTTGTAACCGTTAAGATGGATGGAACAGGGGATTACACAAGCCTTACCGCTGCAGCAAATAGCATTACAGATGCGAGTGCTTCAAAACGCTATGAGATTCATATTTACGCAGGTACTTATGACATTTTAACTGAATTAGGCGGTAGTGATTTCTTGAGTGGTATTACCTCAACCGCAAATAATAGAAAAGGTGTTCAAATTAAGAATTACGTTTCCTTAATCGGTATCGGTGATGTATTTTTAGAATATTTACCAAGTGATAGCGTAAGCACAATTTATACAACTACTTGCGTTTCCCCTATTGAGGTTTACGGAAATACAACCATTGAGAACATTCATATCAAAGCCAAAAACTGTAGATATTGTGTTCACGATGAAACAGGCAACTCTAGTATATACGCAAATAGTAAGCACATTTATAAAAACTGCTTCTTTGAGCATTTAGGAAACTATAGTGGTGGATGGGTGTCCTCTGCGGCTATTGCTTCTGGTAGTTCAAGCGGTTGTCGATATGCCTACATTGATTGTACATTCAAATCGGCTTCCTTCTATGCGTGGTCGTTGCATAACAACGCTAACCAAAACGGACTAATTATTTCCTTTGATGGTTGCGTATTTGATGGATTGTATGGTAACTTCACAGGTAAGATTTCTTACTATGGCATAAACTCAACGAACAATGTAAGTTATATCTTTATGAAGAATTCAACTTCAACATATCCTTTTGGAATTTTCCAAGAGAATAGTGGAGTAACAAGTACCAACATTTATGAACTACATAACTTTAGTACAATTAAGTTCTACAATGATAGCACATACGTTCCAAACGAATTGAACGATTTAAGAGATGATTTAACTACTGCAGAAACAAATATAACTACTCTACAAAGCGATTTAACTACAGTAATGCAAGTCAATAAAAATTATACTGACAATGCAATCAATGACTTACGTTGGGAATTAGGAAGCCACACTTTAGATGTATCAAGCGATACTGATGTTGCATTTAGCAAGAGCGTACCTGCAAATACTATTGGTTGCCAAATCAACAAAATCGGGGGTACTAGTTATAAGAGTGAGAATTTATTTGATATAAATACAGTTTATGGCGATACAACAATGTTTACAATAACTAATGATACAATATCTGCTGAAAATCCATACAGTTTTTATAGTGGTTCAAGACGAAATTTCAAAAGTGATGAAATAGGTAAAACATTGACACTTAGAGTGTTATTCACATCTAATTGTATTGGTTCTAATTTAAGATTTAAAGCAGTCATTAATGAAGTTAGTCAAAACGGTCAATTAGTTAGTTCATTTCCGAATTATTCTAGTATAACAATTACTCCAACATCAATAAATGATTATTTTTGTATGGATTTTTCATCAGCAACAAAAATTGAAATTAGTGAGGTAATGCTTAATGAGGGTAGCACTGCTTTACCATTTCAACCATATTTCGAGGGTATAAGAGATAGTGCAGTTACTAGCGTTGTTAGTAAAGATAGCAACGATACAACACTAGAAACACTAACAATAGATAGCAATATTCAAGAGTTAGATGGTTATGGTTGGGGTGTAAATGACACTTGCTATAACTACATTGACTTTGAGGCTAAAAAGTTTATTAAAAAAGTAGGTAGGGTTGATTTAGGAACATTAGATTATACCTATGGCACAACAAATGAAATATTTTATGCAACTATTAGTGGTGCAAATATTCCCGATACTACCGATTGGACTGTTAGAAATATGCTATGTAATAAATATGACTTTGTAGGTAGAGGTTATTACAATCCAAATTATGTATTTGATAAAAGTTTCTATGCCGATAGACATTATAACAAGGTGGGGTTTAAAGATAGTAATTACACTGATGCAACAACCTTTAAAACTGCTATGAGTGGTGTATATCTATATTACGAACTAGCAACACCTGTTGAAACCGACATAAGCGAATATATAGAAGATAATATTATAGAGGTAGAGCCAAATGGCACTCTTACATTTAACAACACTTACGAGCAAGCAGTACCTAGTGAAATTGACTACTTAATTGAAGAGGTGAAAGCATAATGGATAACAAGAAAATTCAACTTGCAATTAAATTTAACAAGCAAGATAAACTTTATCCTGAACTTGTAGAGGAACTTATTAGACAACGTTACACTGTTTCACAAGAATTGGCTATACATAGACAGCGTGATACAAAGCCTACTGAATTTGCAAACTACAATTCCTATTGTGAAGAGTGTAAGGCTACTGCAAAGAGGATATTAAAAATGGATTAAGGGGAGTAAAATCCCCTTTTTTGGTTAACCTTAGGAGGTATATAATGGGAAAAATAACAGGAAATTTAGTACACGTTTGCATTAACAAAGCGCGCAACATATATGCGGACATTGAATTGAGAAGCGTGAAATTATACGATAATTACACTTTAGATGAATTCTTCAAAGATTACAAAGCCTTATGTGAAAAGGTCGAAAATTTGACAAATAAATACAACGATTTAGTTGTTAAACATAACGCTTTGAAACAAGCATATACTACGAATAGAACACTAGTAGATTTGAAATTAGAAAACAACAAATAGGAGGCTTAATATAATGGAATCTTTAGCAAATTGGTTAGCAGAACACGCAGGAGCAGTATATACAACTATCATTTCTTTTCTTGGTGCTTATGGCGTTTCGTTATTCGTTTTGGTTATCGGCATCATTCGTACCAAACTAAACGCAATTAAAGAGCAAAAAGAAAGTGATGCAAGATTGCAAGAGGTAATCGAGAAGTTCCAAGCGGCAATTAACGATATGGAAAACAAGATTATCGAAAACTCAAACGTAAACACTGAGAAGCGTTTAGAGGCAATGAAGCAAATCGCAGCAGTAGCCGCAGCAGAAAACTCTAAACTAGAGGATGCAGAAGAAATCACAACAGAAGAATCAGCTTTAGAAGGCTTGAATTAGAAAAGGAGGGATAACCTCATGTTCTTTCAAAACATACAGAATTGGAGCAAGAAGCTAATGTGGACGGTAACTGCATTATGTTACACTGCATACTTTGGCTTAATCGTTTTAGCTCCGATCATTACTATTATGATTAAATACAACATATTTAGCAAAGCCGAATCGACCGCAACAAGATTGACAGGCTTTGGCTTGGTGGTGTTCGTTGTCTTTGGATTGGCTGCCTACGTTTTCTTTAAGAAAGCAGTAACCAAGTTACCAAAGGTATCGGTAAATGAACAACGCTTTAGGTTTGGTTTAGAGTGCTTATTCGATTGCCTTCCTTTAGGTATTGCACTATACGCTTTGTTCGCAGTAAAGGATGACATTAGCTTGGCGTTTGGAACTGCTAAATACTGCTTAATTTTCTTTCTAGTTGGTATTCTTTGGAATAACCTATTCATTAAGTTCATTGATGCAGAATGGGAAATTAGGCAAGCTGCGAAACTTGACAAAGAGAAAGAGAAGAGAAAAGGAGTAGTTTAATTAAACTATGAATACAACACAAGACTTAATCGATAAAGTCTTGTTCCATAAGACCGCTATCATTAAAAATATGGTGGCGGTCATTATTATGGTTGCAATATTCGCATTCGAGGGGTGCTTCAATTTTGCAACGTTATCGTGGAACGCAGACAATTTAACAATCCCAGCATTCTGGGTAAAGGTATCAACTAAAGTAATTTTATTTCTAGCAATCAAATCGGTTGCACTATTAACATTTTTAGACGTGGCAAGAAAAACGAATAGAAACCTTGTTACTCAAAAACAAATTAACGAAAAATTCATGAAATTAAAGGGCAACGATTTCCCTTACTACATTGAAACTATATTGAATCCAAGCATTAAGGTAGAGGCTTGGAAGAATCAAATTAAAAAGAAATTAGTAAAATTAGAAAAAAAGGCAAAGCCAATCGATAAGGCTTTATACTTTGATGATGATAAAGAAGAAGAAAGAAAATTGAATAAATATTGTATCGTGCGTAAGGAATTGGAACACGAGTTAGAGGATGAATGGATTAACAAGAATATCAACGTGCTAAACGTAAAGCACTACGAACAAGTGAATCCAAGCGTATTCGATATGCCTATCTCTAGTAGCAAAGAAAATAAGTGGCAGCTCACTAGTAAGACTAAAACTGCAATCGCAATTAGTATGGGTACTGGAATAGTAACACTACTACTTACTCAATCGATTTGGAACGCAACTGGATTTAACAAACTAAGCGAATATGATGCACTAGCCATCTGGATCAGTATGCTAATGGATTTAGTATTCCTTATGTGGCAGTTCTTTACCGGAGTAACTAAAGCATTCCAGACAATCAACGATGAAGAGGTAATTCCGTATGTGAATCGAAATAGAATCCTTAAGCAGTATTTCTTTTGGAAAGAGCCAAACAAGAAGGATAACCTTACTATATGGATTCAACGCCTAGAGGAAGCCGATACGAAGGAAGAAGAAAAGGGAGCGTAATTGCTCCCCTTTTTTTGTTTTTGTATTTACGCTTTCTTTTTTTGTATTTTTTTTGTATAATAAATTTGCTGGATCTATTATAAATTAATGGTTTATAATATTTCGAAGGGATTTCTTGAGAATCAAATTATAATATTTGGTCTAAAGAAGTCCTTTTCTTTTATGCATAATACCGTAACAAATTCGTAACAAAAAATCGAAACGAAATGAAACCATATATACCTATATATAATATAAGGGAAAATGCGAGGTATGAAATATACCGTAACAAATCGTAACGTGTCGAAATGGTCGAAAGCTGTCGATAATCCCCTCAGGTCCACCAGTGGAACAAAAAAATGGCGTAGGTAAGCCATTTTTCTTTTTTATCCACTTAAAATCGTAACAAAATCGTAACATTTTTTAAATTTTCATACTTTTTTCAATTAAAACATTCGTATCTGCATGAATGTAAACTTGGCTTGAAATGGTAGGCGTGTTGCCTAACCTTTGAGCGATTTCATACTCATTCCAGCCATAGAGCCTTAAGTTCGAAGCGTGGGAATGCCTTAGGTTGTGCAGCTTGATTTCGTGCGTTTCGTTTAACCCTACCCCTTTGGCTAACTTGTGCAACACTTCCCTTAGGCGTTGTTGGTTTAAGTATTCCGTTTCCAAATGGAATAGCGTACCCTTTGGCTTGATGCGTTCAATGTATTCCTTTAGCAACGCTTGTAAGGATTCCGATATGTACACGTTCCGAATCGAATTGTTGTTCTTGGGTGAAGCGATTATATCCCTACCTTCTACACGCTCATAGCCTTTGTTCACTTGGATATAGTTGTCCTTAATATCCGATTCCGTTAAGGCTGCAAGTTCACCTATTCTTAACCCAGTATTGTATAGTAAGGTAAGAACGGTGTAGTAGTAGAAATGAATAGTGTCCTCTTTGCATAGATTCCCTACCAAACGTTCAAATTCTTCCTTTTTTAGCCATTTCTCTTTTTGGCTGATTACTTTTACACTGTAATCCTTTAAATTGATTAAAAGGGGTTTTTGTAGGTTGCTAGGTATGTTATACACTATGCTTCCGTATTCCAATAATTGCTTAGCTATGTTTAGCAGCCTTTTATTGTATTCAAGTGAGTTCTTCTTGTTAATTAGCCTATTCCTCCACGCTAGTATATCTATGTGTGTTAGGTCTAAGATTCTTTTATCTGGAATAAGGGTTAGCTTGTTCCTTCTAAATTTGTCATAGTTGTGTAGCGTTGTTTCTTTGAACGTACCTTTATTTGTGCTGATAAATTCTTCAAATAATTCATAAATGGTTACGGTATCGGCTTCTGGGTTAGACATTGAGCGTATGAAATCCTGTTCCGCTTGTTGTGCTTCTATCTTGGAAGCCATTTTTTTATTTTTGTAACGCTCTTTCTTGTATTGCTTTCCACTGATCCTTACGCTAAAGTACCAGCCCTTCCTTCCATCCGTAAACTTATGTACGCTCATACTTGCTCTATTTCGCAGCAGAAGTAAGGAACGCTCACGTTAAAGTATAGACAACACTTATTGATTGTGTCGAAGGTAACCCCAGCATGTTCATAGAATAGTTTAGTTGCTTGGTCTTGGGTTATTCCAACACGCTCAGCAAACTCTTCCAAAGTAAATATTTCGTTTTGTAATGCGAGTAATAATGCCCTATTTTTCATTTTTCTCACTCCCCTTAGTGTTTGTTTTCCTTTGCTTTAAAAAATCGATATATTCGAATATTTTATCCATATCCTCCGTAGTAAAATCTTTAGTCGCATCCATTAAGTATTTCATTTTGGTTATTGTTCCATCCGAATCCATAACCACAACTTCCTTCTTAACTTGTTCTGGGTTTCTTATATCACTTTTACCTAACATATAATCGGTGGATACATTAAAGTATTTACATAATATTTCAAGTGTATTTTGAGTGAAAGGTCTTCTACCATTCTCAATGTAAGATAAGACAGACGAGGTAATTCCAGTATCAGATTGCACAGATTTAAGTGCTAAGCCTCTTTCATTTCGCAATTCTTTAAGCCTATTCATGCGATTCACTCCTTTCCGAATAGATTATATACTAAAAAAATTTTAAAAAAATGAATATTCTCAAAAAGCGAAAAATATTGCTTAAAAAGGTTGACAACGTTCTCAAATGTGGTAAAATATAGGTAGAAATTCGCAAAATGAGAAAAAATGATAGGAGGAAGAAATATGAAACAGTATAGAATAGTATTTTACACACAAGGACAGCCTAGAGCATACAGTGGTTGGATTAACGCAGGTCAAAGCACACTTGCAGATATTCAACGTATTGTAAAAGGAATTAAGAGATACTATAGTGAATACCAAATCGAATGGAAGGAGGTATAAAAATGGAGCAGTACAATAAGATTAAAGGTTATCGTGTAATGATTGGATATAGCCAAGATGAAATGGCTGCAGCATTAGGAATCAATAAAAAATCTTATGCGAACAAAGAGAACGGAACACAAGAGTTTAAATATTCCGAAATGGTTATGTTTTTAAACGTTATCAAAGAGAAACTACCATCCGTTACAATGGATGAAATTTTTTTGAAGTAACGTTCGCAAATTGAGAAAGTAGAGGTAAAGAATATGGTCAATTTGTTAAAAAAACCTATCTGGAGTAACGCAGACATAATGCAGTATTTCAATATAGGCAAAACGAAAGCAAGCAAAGTGAGCCATCTAGCAAAGACAAGATACAACGGAGTCGTTTTGATGGATTTAAAAAAGGTCTATCGTGATGCAGTGTTCAAAGCCTTTGGTCTAGATGCAAAAGAAGAAATTAAGAGGTGGAATAGTGAAACTAACTAACAAGTATAATGCTCCAGCAGCATTAGTAAATTTAATCGAATCCTTACAATATAATTCTACACCAAAATCGTTTGGAGCAACAACCCTTAACAATGCTCCACAGTATGCACAGTTATATCGTAGGCACGAAAACGAGCTTGAACAAGACGTGTGCGAAGCTACTGCAACCTTATTCGGAACAGTAACGCATAGTTGGCTTGAAAAGTATAGAGCCGAGAACACACTAGCCGAAATCAAGTTCAAAGAAGAAATCAAAGATGGATATTACTTAAGTGGTGTGTGCGACGTGTACGATAGCATTAACCACAAACTTATTGATTGGAAAACAGGTACGGTATGGAAGGTAAAATTTGCCGATTTTGACGATTGGCATAGACAAGCAATGATTTATACCTATTTACTTGAAAAATCGAATTATAAGGTAAATAAGGTCGAATTTTGGTGCTTTATGAAGGATTGGAGTAGAAAGGAATTAAGATTAGCAAGAAGAAACGGTGATAATTCTTATCCAGAAGCGGCTTGGTATTGCTATGAGTTCTACCCAACCGAGCAGGAAAGGGAAGAGATAAAGCAGTATATCAATGAGTGGTTTGATTCCTACATTGCACTAGAGGATAAAGAGGATTCCGAGCTAGGTTACTGTGGGGATGAAAAGACTTGGTATAGTGGGGATAGTTATGCAATCTATCAAATGAAGTCAAACGGATCTAAACCAACCAAAGCAACTAGAGTGTTTAAGAAAATGGAAGAGGCTTCCGAGTGGGTAGGAAGGCAACCAAAGGGTGCAGTCTTTACCATAGAGAAGAGAACAGGGGAACATAAGAAGTGTTTGGACTGGTGTCCAGTATGTAAGTATTGCAAGTTCTACAAAGAAAATGTTGAAGGAAAGGAAGGAATGTAAGAATGGCAGTATGTGTATTAGTTCTAGGTCAATCTGGAACAGGTAAATCAAGAAGTATTAAGACTTTAGATAGTAAAGAGGTGTTGGTACTACAGTGTACCTCAAAGGAAATGCCTTTTAGACTAAACGGAAAGAAGGTAGTTGACGTATCGCATCCACTAAAGGACAAGAACGGAGTAACACGTCCAAGTGAAGATTTAATTTGTGCCTATGCTAGTAAATGGACAGGCAACACGATTGTAGTAGATGATTTTGGCTATTTAATGACAAACGAGTTCATGGCTAGAACATTTGAAAAGGGATATGACAAGTATAACGAAATGGCTTTAAAGCTATTTAATGTGATTAAGTTTTGCAAAGAGCAGTTACCTAAGGATAAAATAGTTTACTTTGTAATGCACGAGGAAGTAAACGATACTACTGGATATGTTAAGCCTAAAACTTTAGGCAAGTTACTTGATGATAAGGTATGCGTTGAAGGAATGTTTACAATCGTTCTACGTTGTATGATGCAGGATGGTAAGCATATCTTTAAGACCAACAATAGCGGTTGTGCTAAATCACCAGAAGATATGTTCGAATCAGAAGATATAGAGAACGATTTACAGGTCGTAAACAATGCGATTCGTGAATACTACGAGCTAGATAAGAAAGAAGAGGTACAGGCATAATGGATTTTAAGGAAATATTTTGGAAGCATAAGTTCTATGTGGACGTTTATTATGATGGTGAGTTAATGTGTGAAATTGAATGCGACGAGGACGAGGATAAGGCACAAGAGGTATTCGATACCTTAAACGTGTATTCTGGAGCATCCAAGTTTATCGTTCAATATTTCTATGAGTGGAACAAAGTAAGACAAGAGTATGACTATGTTAAGAACGAAGTATTAAGAAAGGAAACGAAATAGTATGTATTACAACAAAGACTTATATAAGACAACCGAAGCAACAACTAAGAAGGTTATCGGTTTAGAAGTGCCTACTGCGGAAATCGTAAGAATCTACAGTGTGAAGGATTTAGCCGAATACAAGCGTTTAGAGGTTACCTTTGACATACACGAGGGGCAGGATAGAGGCTTATTCGATAGATGCACTAAAGAACGTAACAATGGCAAGTGGTGGTATCAGGGAATATATAGCGTATCCTATGATGATAAGTATATGTCCTCATTCAAAGCATTCATTACAGCCCTAGAGGATTCAAACCCTAGATTTAAGTTTGATGGTGACGAGAATAGAATAGTCGGCTTAATTGCTTGCTGTGTGTTCGGTGAGGTAGAAGAAACTATGAAGGATGGTACTAACATTGTTCTAGTTAAGCCTAGATGGTTTAGAAGCGTTCAAGCATATAGAGAAGGTAAGGTTGACCTACCAAAGCGTTATGTGAAGAAGAGCGTAAAACAACCAGTATATCAAGCAGCTCCAAACTACCAGCAGCCAACACAACAACAATACAACCAAGACATTAACATTTCGGATGATGACCTTCCATTCTAGGAGGTAGCGTATGGCACAGGGCAAAAAGAGCTTTGTCATTTACACTGGATGGAAAAGTTTTCTAGATGATCTATCTGATGCCCAACTAGGTCAATGGCTTAGGTGGGTATTAGATTACACCAATGATACTAACCCACCATTTCCAGATGACCAAGCAATAAGGTTAGCTTGTAAGATGGCAATGGAAACCTTAAAGAGAGATTTAAAGAAGTATGAGGAAAAGGTAGAGCGTATTAAATCAGCAAGAAATCAGAATCCGAATAACAATAAAGAGTTAAACGAAAACAGTAATCAAACTGAAATCAAACTGAAATCAGTTAAAACGAAAACTGAAATCAGTAGTGTTAATGTTAATGTAAATGATAATGTTAATGTAAATGTTAATGATAATGTATTATCTAACGATAATATAAAAGAATATAAGTTATCTAACGATAACATATTGTCCCAAACCTTACGGTATTGGAACGATAAATCCAAACAATACAGGACTGAAAAATTCAAAATGCCTACTCATAAGGCAATAACCCCTAGTATGGAAAAGGCAATAAATAAGGCTTTATCCCTTTATGGTTGGAATGACATAACCCTAGCAATAGAGCGTTATGCAGTTATAGGTAATGATGAAAGCTACTACTTTAACTACGTTTGGACTTTAGAAGAGTTCCTAAAACAAAGCAACGCTTTACCAGAATTTCTAGACAATGGTAGTAAATGGTTAAATTACTGCAGTTCTAAGAGTGGAATTAAAAAGCAAGAAGAAAATATTTTAAATAGTATTTCGGATGAAGAGTTCTGGAGAGTGTGGAGGGGAGCAAAATGACACAACAAGAATTAGGGTACTTACTAAAGTACATTAAATCCTATTATCCAAAGTGGGAATTTAATATCAGCGATTCCTTTATGTTAGGTGTATGGTATGAGGCTTTTGAGGAAATAGAATTTAATGGTATGCAAGAGATATTAAAGAAATATTGTAAAAGCAATACCTTCCCACCTCAAAGCCCTACCGACCTATTAAACCTTATTCCAAGAGCCTATACCCCTAATGAAGCGTGGAGTAAGGTATTAGACATACATTCCAGATGCAAGAGCCAAGAATTTTTCTTAAGCCAAGTGTTGAAGGAAGAACCTAGTCTATATCCGTTTGTAAAGCGATTCAACTTTTACGATATAGAAACGGATAGCTTTGGGAATAGTTGTATCGGTTACTGCATAGGAAAACCATTTAAAAAGGATTACCAAGAATACCTAGATAGGCTTACGATTGCTTTTATCAGTGGTGAGCTTAAACAACAAGTATTAGAAAATAAAGAAGAAAGATTACTACAAATTGAGGTGTAAGAATGTTGAATGAATATGTACCAACGTGGATACTGCGTAATTTAGATAAATTTGGAAATTGTGCAGTATCTAGAAAGAGTGTTGATAGAATGGATCTAATTTCCAAACTAAAGAGAATCTACAAGAATATGACCGTAGAAACCAAAGAAGGAATGGTCTATATCAGCACGAACAAGAATGTGAAGAAAAATAGAAAGGAAATAAATTATTATGGATTGCAAGAATATTAAACAGACCAAAGCCAACAAGGCAAAGTATAATTCCCCTTTAATTGAATTACTAGGAACAGGAAGAAAGACCAAAGAACAACTAATGGATATACTACACTGCAGCGATAGAACAGTAAGAGCGTTAGTAAGTGAGCTGGCAATGTATTACCCAGTCATATCCTATAGTGATAAGAAGGGGTACCTATTACCTAAAGACCCTAGCAAGTGTAGCAAGGAGGAATTAGCCGATTTTTGCAAGTTGCTAGAGCATGCTCTTAATGATTACCAAGCAAGAATAAAAGTGTTAAATAAACGCCTTAAACCTATCATAGCGTACTTATCCGTTGCGAACGAGGTGCTTGCAGATGGAAAAGAATAAGTGTTTAGGTTGTGGCAGGGAAGGCGTGGTACTGTATCAGTTCTTTTGCTTGGATTGTTTAAGGAATGGCAGGTATGCAAAGGAATGCGAAGAAGAATTTAGCAGTAGTGAAAACTATTATATGGATATGGTGACCGAAGATTATGAGGAAGAGGTGGAAGAATATGGGAAATAAAGAAATTGAATTTAAAGAAGAAATTAAGGTTTGTATTAGCCTTTTGGAACAAAGTGGTAGAAAATACCAAAGCCGAAGTAAAAAAAACGATTAGAAAGGATTTTAGAGCGGTTATGAGTAGATTAGAAACGAAACTTACTGCAGAAAAACCAGCAGAGATTAAGATTAAAGATTACATAATACAAAATGCGAGTGATGAACTAACGAACAAAATCCTAAACGGAAGCAAGAATATAAGAGATTGCATTGCATACATTGCAGGGCAGGTAAGGTCGAAGGCAATCGGTCAATGCTACGTTGGCACGGATGAAGAAATCTATGGTATGGCTATACATTACTTTGAGGAGGATGAGATAGAACAAGAACAGGTAAGTGGTGGCTATACCGTAAGCACTGCAAGTAACACAAAGGAAGAAAAAAAGCCAAAGGTGGAAGCTAAGCCTAAGCCAAAGAAGAAGGAAGAACCAGAGCAAAGAGGTTTTGAGCAAATTAGTTTGTTCGATTTATAGTGTACTAAGAGGAAAGAGAAATGAAGAAAATAGACTATAACAAGTATGCCGATACGCTGATGCCAACAACGGAGGAATTATTCAAGCAGTTGGAATCCTTAAAGGAAGAAGCAATTTATATGCTTAAAAATCCATATCATGATGAAGTATTTGAAAAAGATCTACACGCATTACGAATAGCAATAAGCATACTACAAGACATATTAGAGTGAGGTGTTAGGTGTGGAACAAGAAACTTTGAGAGCCATCAGCCTATTGGGTAACAGTTGCATAGACATTATGCAGGGTGAGGTTGTTGAGGTTGAGCGTAGCACTCTTTTCGATAATATTTACAACATGATTAAGAATAATAGGAGCGTTCCAGAGATGAAAACATTCCTTAAGCTACTTCCCTACGGAAAAGGGAAAGACGTATTTATTTTTGTGTATTATGAGGTGAAGAAATGGAACAAGAAAGAGAAATCGAGTTTGTATTAGCTCAGAGCCAAGAGGACTACAATCCTGTAGTCGAATGGGTAGATTATCCAATAACGCTAGAGAACAAGATATTTGAATATGTGAAGGGCAAGTTTTATAAATTCGTATCCTACACTGCATACGATAACAACCTAAAGCAGTTCGTTAAGCATACTTACGGAATCCGCACTGGAGTCAAACAGGGAATACCCTATATGGAAATTAAAGAGGTGCGTAGAGATTTCGAAACGTACCCTACCATTATTCGTGATATGTATTACTGCGAATACGGAATGGCTAGAGGGTGCCATGTTATTTGGCAAAAGAAGCGTTCTTATTATCAAACGTTCGAGCCTAACAATGAGTGGTATGTAATGGATACTTATTTCGATAAGAAAATGGGATATACAACGCTAGAACTTAATAGCATAGAGGACATTATAGCACATGATTTGAGTCTAAGGTATATGGGATTTAAGGACAACGGATATATTGCTTTGATTGACTATATCAAACTATACCGTAAAGAGCCGATTGTGGAAACCTTAATGAAGCTAGGGCTTTACAGATTCATTGAAAACGAGAAAGCAAGGCAAACCGTAACTACTAACAAAGCATTTCGTAAATGGTTATATCGAAACTACGAAGATTGTGAAGGGTTAGCGTTCCAGACAGTCTTTAATTCCTTCAAGAAGAATCCGAATAATAGTGTATCCAACTACTACAATAGCCTAATGTATCGAATCGAATGCGGAAAGGAATTATCAACCTCAAACAAATCGATATACGCATACACCTTAAAGTACACTACCCAAGAGAAGATGGTGGCATACCTAGAGGACAATGGCATAGGCAGGTATTCTTATTTCGATTACTTGACTGCGTGTAGGTGGTTGCAGTTGGACTTTAACGATACGAAAGTGCTATTCCCTAAAGAGTTCATGAAGTATCATGATGATTATGTAACTCAATACGCAGAATGGAAAAGGGAAGAAGAACGTAAGAAGCAAGAGAAGGAATCGAAGGAAATCACCTCTAAAATGCTTAAAATTGCCCTTAAATTTAGTTTTTGCGAGTTGAGCGGTAAATCATACGAGGTTATCAATGCAAAGTCAAAAATGGACTTAATCGAAGAAGGCAGTAAGTTAAACCATTGTGTAGGCAAAATGAATTATGACAAGAAGCAAGCGGAAGGGGAAAGCCTAATTTGTTTTTTGCGTAAAGCTGATAGTGTGAACGTGCCTTATGTGACGATACAATTAGATCTAAAACAATTTAAGGTACTGCAGGCGTACGGAAACCACGATAGCAAGCCAAGCCAAGAGGTGTTGGACTTCATTAACAACGAGTGGTTGCCAAAGGTCAAGCGTTGCGTAAGAGAAAGGGCAACCGTATGAAAGAGGAAGTAGCAATAATAATACTTGTAGCGTTGTACATTATAGGCTTAATTGCTGTAACGATATACGCTTGTATCACTTACTAGGCATACACTAGAGCGTGGCTAGTTATGTAAAAAAATATAAAAAATAACAGAAAGGAAAAACCCTCTATACCAATTCTAAATGGTAAACAATATCATCGTGTGAGCAAGAAACCACGCTTCTTGTTAGAGGAAAGATACATTAGGTTTAAACCACAATATACAATAGAAGATTATTTAGGAGAAGAATGATGGTAGATATTAATAAGTCCCCTAATCAGTTGGGGGGGGGGTAGAAAACAGTTTAAATGATGTTTATTTAACAAAAGAATATAATGGGCAAACTTTTACAAGTAAGGTTAAATGTGAACTTTACAATGACCACTTTGAAAATGCAAAGAGATATAACATACCTCATGCACAGTTAATCATTGCAGATATTCCATACAATTTAGGGAATAATGCTTATGCTTCAAATCCTATGTGGTATGAAGATGGAGATAACAAAAATGGAGAAAGCAAACTAGCAGGGAAGACATTCTTTAAAACAGATGAAAATTTTAATATAGGGAACTTCTTTGACTTTTGCACAAGGTATCTTAACAAAGAGCCTAAGACTCCAAATACAGCTCCAGCAATGATAGTGTTCTGTGCCTTTGAGCAAATGAATATGGTTATTGAAGAGGGGAAAAAGCATGGACTTGTAAAAAGTTATCCTTTGATTTTTATAAAGAACTTTTCAGCCCAAGTTTTAAAAGCAAATATGAAGATTGTAGGTGCTACAGAGTATGCAGTGGTACTTTATAGGGATAAACTTCCAAAATTTAGAAATAACGGAAAAATGGTATTCAACTGGATGGAATGGGTTAAGGATTCCAAGACAGAGAAGATACACCCTACACAAAAGCCAGTTCCACTACTTGAAAGACTAATTGAAATCTTTACTGATGAGGGCGATGTAGTAATTGATCCATGTGCAGGTAGTGGAAGCACACTTATAGCTGCAAGAAACCTTAAGAGACATTCTTATGGTTTTGAAATTGAAAAGGAATTTTATAGTAAGGCAATTGACCTTATTAATGGAACAAGTGAAACTGAAAAGAAACTTAAAAAACAGGGAATCACAACTATATTTGATTTCTTGTAGGAGGTAATCGTATGAACCTAGAACTAACAAAGAGTGAGATAATAGACTTGTACTTTGAAATAAGTAGAAGCATCCAAGTGCATAAGTTAAAACTCGAACACTACAAAGAGATACAGCTTGAACAGGGTATCACCTTTGAGCAGTCAAGAATAAAATCCCTAGAGGGAATAAAAGCAAAAATAGAAAAGAGGTTAGAAGAAGAATGAGTAAAGAATATATAGAAGCATTTAGAGATATATTAGGAATATTGAGTGCAGTTAGTGGTTGTGAGGTTGATATGAACAGTGAAAGAATTATAACCGTTAAATCAGCCCTACAACGCCTAGAAGCAATCGACAATGCCGAGCCTAGTGAAGCGTTGGAATGGCTAGAACAATTTTTAAATGAGATGACATATTGTTTAGAACATCCAAAAGAATATGCTAAAGGTTATGAAAAACAAATATTTTGGAAGTTTAAGAACACTTTAGAAACCACTATCAAACAAGCCCTACAGCGTTTAGAAGCAATTGACAATGCTAACCCTAGTGAAGCGTTGGAGTGTTTAGAAAGAATAGATAATACTTTATGTTTGAATAACATTAAAGGCAAATTAGATTTTGGTATCGATGATGAAGAACATACTGATTGCGATAGTGTTATCGGTATGGTAGAAGATTTAGAAACTATCAAACAAGCCTTACTAAAGGCACAAGAGCCAAAGAAGTATCTTAAATGGGAAGATTTGGAGTTTAAGGAAAAAGAACAAACAAGAATGGAAGTTTTGCTGAATGGTAGTCGTTATTTGCTAGAGTATTACGCTGTTAGTGAAAAAGAATTTGTTTTTATTAGGGCTAGGGCTACAAAAACAATAATTTTTAACTTATTAGGAAGATGTAGTACTGACAAGCAATTTTTCAATGACTTACATTTAGAGAGGGTGGGAGAATGAGTAAAAAAATAAAATTTTATGCAAGAATTAAAACATACTTTGGGGGTGGAACAACTGTATCTGATTGTTACGAATTAAAAGCAAAAACACAAGAAAAAGCCCAAAAGGAAGCCAAAAAGAAAGTAAAGATATTAAATGATAAGGAATTACAAATTTTTGAATTAGAGTGTGTGTTTAGTGAGGTGGAAGAATGACAGGACTAGAAGCGTTAAAACAAGTAAAAAATTTTTTAGGGTATAATTATTGTTTGGTTGATTTACCTGATGAGTTGGCAACTATTGAAAAATCCCTAAAGGCTTTAGAGATTATTAAGAATAAAAAAGTAGATGTATGTGAATTAAAAATTTGTATAGATGAATATGAAGATAGTTTATACCAATATAATAAAAGAACAATAGAAAAGTTTAGACTTACCCAAGATGAATTTGACACATTAAAAGAGGTGCTAGAATGAAATATAAAGTTTTAAGAACTTCTGATAGCCCTAAAAAGCGTAAATTAAAAGGTTGTAGCACTTGGGGTTATAAAATAGTAGATACCAAAGAAGAAGCCGAAAAATTGGCTAAAAAATGGGAGCAATTAGGATATTATATAGAGATTAAAGAGGTGGAAGAATGATAACAGTAAATGATGTATTAGACAAATTGGATTTAAAACTTGGTATGCAAGTTATTGATAAACAAAGAAACAAAGATAAAATTCTAAAGAAAAAACCTAATGATGAAATTTTTACATTGGTAAAAGATGACAGGTCAGTTGTTGTTTTTGAAAACGAATATGGGTGGAGATTTCAACCATTGTATGTATTAACACATATAGGGACTAGGTTTAAATGGTTAATTTGAGGTGTTAAAATGAGTAACTTAACAAAAGAAGAACTTGAAAAAATGGCAGAGGTGAAAGCAAAATGAGAAAAGTAATTGAGGAAATCGCAAAGGTATTCGAAGAATATGATTGTTATTCATTATATGATTTAGAGGAACAATCAGAAAGTTTTGGTAACAGTGAATATGATAAGTATTATTATCACGATTTAACTTTTACAAAGCATTCTTTAGAGGGTGGATTTTGTTGTTTTATGAGTTTATGTTTAAAGCCTGTAGAATTAGATAAGGCAATATTTAAACTTGAAATAAACGAAGAAAGAACGTTCTTTACATTATCTTTTAGAAAAGAAGAAATTTTATTACTTGCAGGAGAAGAAATGAACAAATGCAAGAAGATGATTGAAAAGATAAATGAAGAATTGGGAAAGATTGAGGTGGAAGAATAATGTTATTAGCAATTAGATCCGAAATGGATAGACCAACACCAGAGTTCCAAAAAAGGGATAGACTCATATCCGCTAACATAGTCAACTACAGGTACATAGAATACTTAATCGATAGACCAGTTATTTCGTATGTGCTAACGGATGGCAAAGGAACAGGCTTAATCAAAGAGAAGAAAGGCTACAAGCTAACCACGATTGGAACGCTAGTAACATACTTTTCGACACACAAGCAAGCAAGTGATTATTTAGAAAAGAATCCAGAGCTTAAGCAAAACCTATTCATTAAAGAGGTCATTGAATGAAGCCAATAGAAGAGTTAAGTTATGAATATGGATTCGACTGCAAAGAATCCGAATACAAGCAAAGAGAATCCTCTAACCGTAAAGGCGTAATGATAGAGATATGGACGTTCACACTGGATAAGGAATACTACCTTTGTTCTGATGGTATGAACTATGTGTTCTACACGCCTGAAGGAGGTAAGAATCTTTATTGTGGTTGCAGCTTTACGGATATGCTAAAAGAGGTTAAGAAATTATTTAAGAGGTGGAAGAGCTAATGAGATTAGACCAAATGTATGAGCTCACTGCATTTCAAAAGAGCGGATTATTAAACCGATTCACTGCCTATATTTGCTCCAACAATAAGGTACTATTAAGTGAGCTTACGGAAATGAGTATTGCAGGATTGAAGGACGAAATAAGAAGGCTACTAAAGAAGGTACGATATGCGAATCTAGAACTATATAATCTAGAAACGGAAATCATTAAGGAAACGGAAATGATAGAATGCTATAGGCGTAGCTTTGTTGGTGGGGATTCCTACGATTCCATAGGGAAGGGATATGACAACGGGCTTATTGAAAATACGGTAGAGAATAGAGCAATCAAGAAGCTACAAATGGAAGAGGACCAGATGAAGCGGTACACGAAAAGGGATCTATTAAAGAAGAGCCTAGTTGAGAACAACAAAATGATATATGATTTCATTGGTTTGATTCCGAATGACCTATACAGCAAAGTAGTAGTGGAGTTATATGTGAATGACCTAGCACGTTCTCAGATATGCGAAAAGTATAACATTGCTTACGATACGGTTGACGTTGCGAATGGTAGGGGATTAACAAGTTTAGCACAGATATACAAAATATATCTAAAAAACATAAAATGAACGAAATGAACGATAATTACTATGTTATAGTATAAGTGGTCATATTCATAAATCCTTTCTTGAATAATACACATATTGCGATAAGAATTAAGGGCAGTTATCACCTCACTGCTCTTTTTTCTTTATCCGAGTAGTAAATTTAATAAAGCGGACTATATTAAACTTAATTTCAACATAACCCCGCCTTTTTCCATAGACGTTTTTATTTCTTCTTATTTGCTCATAGATAATATAGTCTGCCTTATTAAGTTTATTACTGTAGTAGTGTTCTTACTGAGGTGGGTTAGTAGTCGCACGCATCTCTTAACTCTCAATAAAACTTTTAGCGTGCATCTCCTTGTTTCTATTAGCCCATCTCATTAAGCACATTACTTTCACACATACGCACATAGCGTACACGCGTGCTTAAGAAATAATACTAGTATATATTATTCTATACGTATCTATACTTATCTATACTTATGCTTACTTATTTTAACGTATATTTAATTATTTCTTAGCGTATGCTTAATTATATCTTACTTATTCTAAACGTAAATATAACGTAAATTAAACGTATTTAAACGTATGCTTAATGTATCCTTAAGGAATCCTTAAGTAAACTATACGAAATATAACATTTATCTTAACGTAAATAATACTTATCTAAACGTATATCTTAATGTTTATCTTAACGTAAACTATACTAAACAATACTAAAAGGAGGTAATTTTATATGAGCGAAAAAGAAGAACACGCTGGCACAAAAAACCTAATTCCCTTCAGCGAGAGAACAAAAGAAGAACAGAAGCGTATCACACGCATGGGTGGAATTGCCTCTGGGGAAGCTAGAAGAAGGAAGAAAGCAGCAAGGCAAGAAATGCTTGACCTACTAGAAACGCCTATTGAATTGTCACCAGAATTTCAAAAGGCTCTAGAGGAAAGTGGCTTAGGTTTCTTGCTTAAGGAAAAGAACGCAACAATGCAAACTGCTCTTATTGCTTCTATCTTTAGGGGAGCATCCATAGACGGAAACCCTAAACTTGCAGAATTGGCTTTAGCATTGATCGGTGAGAAACCAGCCGATGCAGTGAACGTAAATGCAAACGTAGAAGCAAACGCAAAGGTAGTAACTGCTGCAGACGTTGCGAAAGAGATACTAGGTAAGAAATGATAGTTCTATCCGATACGTTTAAGGATTTCGTTTCGAGGTTGGATATAGAAGGCGTTGATACGGAAGTGTTAGAAGGACAAACTGCAGCAGGTAAGACAACGATTGGAATTGGTCTTAAGTTTATCCTACTATGCTCTATCCACCCTATGAAGCTACACTTGCTATGCGGTAACACTTTAGGCAAACTTGAAACCTCAATCATTAAGAAGGAAAACGGAATCGAGGATATAGCCAAACAATTCCATTATCGAGTAGAGTATTATCCAAATGGTCGTGGTGGAATCCGTATGAGTCATTTAGTTGTGTATGGTAGAACGGAAGCTGATAACAAAATAATCCTGTGTGCAGGTTATGGGGATAGG
>Ga0326514_10000343_pt1 | contig 32025 bp, 43 predicted proteins | sample 3_2548_0518_D_FD_203653 | JGI IMG/M metagenome (GOLD analysis project Ga0326514, IMG submission 203653) | Bovine rumen microbial communities from UC Davis, California, United States - 3_2548_0518 | ecosystem: Host-associated > Mammals > Digestive system > Stomach > Rumen | place: USA... | reverse complement strand
GCATCGCTCTCGAATCCGAGCAGTTTCAGTTCACCGCTCACCTTGATGTTTCCCTCGCCAATGTCGATGGCGTGCTGTCCTGCGCCGTAGATTTCCTCCTTCGTTACTTCCTTCTTCACGCTGAAGCCTGTTGTGCCCTTGATGGTGCGGCCGAGAATCTTCAGTTCTGCCTCGTACCATGAGCACTCCTTTGATGTTATGTTTACGTTCATGGTTATGCTGAAATTTCGTTAGTTAAACCAACTGTTACGTTTATCCACGTTGTGTAGCCGAGCGGAAGAACAGCCAGCTGCACGTTGAGCGTAGAAGTATTCACGATGTCCTGATTGGTGTCGATGACCACGGCAGCGTTGCTAATCTGACCGCCCATCTGACTGAGAATCGCAGACTTCAGCACATCTTCGAGATGCTTTGCGTCGGTGGCGTTGATTGTGCCGTCATCGTTCACCGCCAGACTGTTCTCGACGTATGGCAGATAAGCCTTGGCTGCTATGCGCTGCGCCTTGTCAAGGATTCTGCCGTGGGCAAGAATCTTGCAGTCGTCATCAGAGCACATGTTGTCAACGCCGAAGTAGTAGCCAGCCGCTCCCTGCCGCTTCTGGAAGGTAAGGAATCCGGCATCGTGCAGAGTCTCCATGTCAAGACGCTCTTCGATAGGGTCTGAACCGATGTAAATCTGCGTTGCAGACAAAGCTCCGTTCATTCCGTTGCCCAGTTTAACGTGCGCGCCGTACTTGCTGGCACGGGCAAGGGCGAGTGTAACGGATGCCGAGCCGTCGTTCTTTGTGCCGCCCAGAACCACGGCTGCGTAGTTGTTTGTAGCCTCGTTAGGCTCATAGTCGTTCTCGGCAGTATCGTCGGCAATTCTGCCTTCGATAAACAAACGGATAGGCTTGTTGGCTGCCTGTAGCGACTGACACACGCTCTTCGATGCAAGCACGGTAGCCGCAACATCGGCGTCAAGGAATCCGCTCCCGGCACTGTATGCCGAAGCAGGCTTACGGGCAATGGCTACAAGGTTAATGTCGCCTCCGCCTGCGGTGATAAGTTTCGTTATGCCGTCGGCATAGCTGGCAGCCACCACCTCTGCCATTGTCTTTGCCTCGTCAGTACCAAGAATGAAGAGACGCTGGTTTCCGCCCAGTTCGTTGTAGAACTCTTCGATAAGGCGATGTGCAAAAGGTTCGGCAAGTGCCGTAAAGCCTTTCTGTTCGGCATCGGCAAGGCTGTACACCTGTTTTACCGCGCCTTTCAGAGCCGCAGTCGCCACCGTTACGATGAGCGCACACACGGCATCGAGAACTGGAACTGAACGCATCAGATTGTTTGAACTGACGCTAACATTTACTCCCGGATATGGCATTTCTTATACGTTTAATTGTTAGTATTGTTATCAGAAGAATAAGGAGAGCGAGAACCGCCCAAAGACTCATATTTGAGGACGGTCGAGGCTTCTCCTTTACTCTGACGTTATTATTACTGAGTGCCGCAATAGTCTCGTCGCGTATTCTTATTTCTGATTTCAGACTATCTATTACGGCTTCGGCAGTAAGGCGGAACTGTCCGCCTGTGGTCGCCTTCAACGACACGCCTCTGAACGCTGCATACTTGCCTTGAAGAAGGCTGAGTTCGTCCATCAGCACCGTGCCGTTACTGTCGCATCGCAGATAAGCCTCAAGCAGAGCCGTGTCGGGCACTATGCGCAGAACCGTGTCGGTTTCGTGAACGGTAAAGACTACCGTCTCAGCACTCTGCCGCTGTTCCGACCTCGCCAGTGCCGGCTGTCTGCTCGTTGCGCATGCGTTCGCGAACAGGACAAGCATCGCTGTGAGGGCAATCCTTAATAGACTCGACAGCCTTTTTAAGCCCTTTAAGTTCTCTTCGAACACCATTTAATTCGGTTTTTAACGGTTTAACAACCTGCTCCATCAGAATCTGTGCAGCCTTCTCTTCGTTGTCCAGCTCCGCGCTTTCAGCCTCGGCTTCGGCTTTCTTGGCGTTTGCCGATGCTTTCAGCCTCTCTTGCTTCAGCGTGAAGACGGTGACGATGAATCCTCCGCCCAGAACGAGGTTCAGGATAATGCTTACAATCTCTATCATAGCCTCAGATGTTTTAACAGCGGCAGCCCATGCCCGTACACTGTTGATGCTTGGTGCTTGGAACGCTTATAAAGAGGTTCACTCTCTGAACAGTCGGAACATGGCGCTGCCTGCTGTAGGTTATGCGTTATGATTCGCCGCCGTTGTCATCAGATTAGCCAGCAGCTGGAGATGCAGCAGGCTTATCTGAAAGGATTGCAACGACACCGCCCCAGTCGCTTCTCTTGCATCTGCCGCCGAACTTGACGAGAGCAGAGAAGATGTCGCCGAAGTAAGTTGCCTGTCTTTCGTTGAGGAAAGGCAGAATGTCGCCCTGCGCCTTCGTTACACAGTCCTTCTGCCAGCATACTGCGCCGATGTAGTTGTCGGCAGTAAGTGTTGTTCCCGGCTCAACTGGTGCTCCAAGTGCGCTGAATGCAGCCACGCTTGAACGCTCCATGATGTCGAAGCCGTACAAACGACCCACAACGCCGTTGGCAAGGTCTGCCGACTGCTGGAATGCTGCCATCTGGTTAGCTGAGAGCGAGTCGATGAGCTGCTTGTACTGTGCAGACTCAAGACAAGCATAGCGTTCTTCCTTCGGAACGTTGGCATGGTTCATAAGGTACTGAGCCTTGGCAAGGTCGGCTGCGGTGAACGCCTTTCGGGTTGCAGTAACGCCGTCGGCAATAGCCATCGCCTCTTCAGCACCAGTTGTGTAGATGATGTTTGACGAAGGAATGGTATCTGCCTGAAGAGCGCCGTCCGCATCCTTCTTCAAACCTTTAAGCCAAAGATAGAATGCATTGTCGCCTACAGCCTCGACAAGTGTTGCCACATGGTCGTTCATTACGCTGTCTATCTTGTCGTAGCTTGCCTCGTTCTCCTCGTCCCATGCAATGTGGGTAGGTGTTGAGGTGTACACATCGAGCGCGTATGTCACGCTGGTATCGCCACGGCGAACGGCTGTTGCCGGATAGGTGTCGCGGTTCTTTACTACGGTAGGGCTTGCGCCAGCCTGCGGAATGTGCACCACGCTGCCGCCGAGGATGTATCGGCTTTCGTCTGATGCATGCTGCAAGTGCGGATTAGATCTGCGGAGCTTCTCAACAATGTACTCAGAGAAGATCTCTACTGGAATATTAGTCTTTCCTGTTGCCATCTTTATTTGCTGTTTTTAAGGGTTTCGTAATAGTCAGGGTAAAGTTTCTTCACCTCTGCAAGTTCGCCACTCACGAAGAGGTCGTGAAAACTCTTGCCTGCATACTTCTCAGGAACTTCGCCGCTTGTCTTGCGGTCGGTAAGGAGCGTCTGCTTAGGCATTGCGTCTACAAGAGCCTTCAAGCCGTCGGCGTTGTCCTTGTAGTCGGCTTTGAGGCGCTCAGCCATCTGCTTTGTCAGCTTATGGTCGGCAAGTCCCTGTTCAAGAATGCCGTCAATCTTCTCTTCCGTGTGCTTGGCAATGATGCCGTCGTACTCGGCTTTCAGTTCGTCGTACTTGTTTGCCTTGTCAGTAAGGCTCTGAATGTGGGTGCGGATGTCCTCGATGCTTGCGTCTGCCTTCAGATTAGGCAGTCCGAGGTCAGCCACCTTGAATGTTGCTTCGTTCGCGTTCATATTCTTTTTGTTAAAATCGGTTAAGTCGTGAAGTTCGTTTCCGCTCTCATCGTACAGGCGAGCCAGTGCCGAATAGTTTCCGGGAATGTCGCAGATGCTGCACTCGCGGAAGAACCACTTTGTTATTGTCGGTCCGGTCTGACCTTCAATCTTCACCGTGTCGTCAACTTCGAGCGGAACAATGTGCCCTACCGATGCACCCTGATAGAAGCCTTCTTCTATCTGCTGCGCAAGGTCGGGAAAGAGCTTTTCGTTAACCACCGGCTTTGCATACAGCGCGCCGTTCTCAAGGCGGTGGTCTTCCCACTTTACGGCAACACCTTTCTCGCGGTCGTGCATCAGGAATCCGATGAAGGGCTTGCATCGCTCCAGTTGTAGTCCGGCGGTAATCAGGCGGTAGCCGTAGCAGTTTACCGAATCGTCGGTAAGCAGAAATTCTTTGTCAATCTTAATCATCTTGTTTGCGCTTGAATACTGTGCAAAAGTATTGTCGCGGCATACGATATGCAAAAAGTAGTGCCAAAGTGACACTACTTTTTTTATTTGGGGCGTTTTCGACCTTATTTTGCCGTCAGAAAAATTTGTCTATTTCAAATAAAATTTGTATGGCAGTAAAGAGTAACAATCACGAGGCGGCGAAGCTACTCTTCCTTAAAGGGTATGCGCAGAAAGACATTGCGCGTATGCTCGGAGTGTCGGAAGTGAGCATAAGCCGATGGCAGAAGAAGGAGAAGTGGAGCGAGGTGAAGGATTCGCTCATCAACTCGAAGTACGAGCGTCTGAACGAACTGTACGAGGAACTGAAGGAGTTCAACCGCATGATTAAGGAGAAGGAGGACTACAAGGTTGCCGACAGCAAGGAAGCCGACGCACGCCGCAAGCTAATCGCGGACATAAAGGACCTTGAAACAAAGTACAATATAGGCGAGGTAGTAACCATGTCGAAGGACTTCCTCGACTTTGTGCGCGAGGTGGACGAGGATTTCGCACGCAGCGCGATAGACTACTTCGACGCATTCATCAACGACATTCTTGAGAAGAACAAATGGCAGCAGTAAGTACACGCAAGGCAAACGATGCCGACTATTTCAGGCTGTGGCAGCAGTATTGCGACGAGTTCCGCAAGGCTGCACCGGTAGACCACAGCGAGACGAAGGCGCAGCAGCTTGTGAGAATCCGCCGTCTTGAAGACGATGCCGAGGCGTGGTTCAAGTTCTATTTTCCGAACTACTGCACCGCCGAGCCTGCCAAGTTCCACAAGGCAGCGACAAAGAGGCTTCTGGCACATGCCGAATGGTACGAGGTGCGCGCATGGAGCCGAGAACTGGCGAAGTCGGCACGCTCCATGATGGAGATGTGCTACCTTGCCATGACTGGCAAGATTCACAACGTGCTGCTCGTGAGCAACAGTTCCGACAATGCCGAACGTCTGCTTCTGCCGTTCAAGGCTTTCTTCGAGAACAACCAGAGGCTCATTCACGACTACGGCATACAGACAAGCATCGGCAACTGGAAGGCTTCGGAGTTTACAATCCGCAAGGGCTGTTCGTTCCGTGCGCTCGGCTGGGGACAGTCGCCGCGAGGAACGCGAAAGGACAATGTGCGTCCAGACTTCATTCTGATAGACGATATCGACACCGACGAGGAGTGCCGAAACGAGGAGATAATGAAGAATAAGGTCAACTGGATAGAACAGGCTCTGATCGCAACACGTTCCATCAGTTGCCCTACGCGCGTACTGGTGAATGGCAACATCATTCACGACAACTGTGCCGTGAACTCTCTCGGCAAGAAAGCCGACAAGTTCAGCATTGTAAACGTGCGCGATGAGAACGGCAAGTCCACTTGGCCTGAGAAGAACTCCGAGGAAGACATCGACCGCGTCCTCTCCATCATCAGTTACGAATCGGTGCAGAAGGAATACTTCAACAACCCGATGGACGGAAGCGACACGTTCCGCGACCTTACCGACGGCAAAGTTCCGCCGCTGCGCGAATGTCTGTGCGAGGTGTATGCCGACCCTGCAACATCAAACAAGGATGTTTCGAGCGGCTCAATGAAGGCAATCGGCATCATTGCCAAGAAAGGGCTGAACTACTACATCGTGAAGGTGCGCCTCGACACCATGAGCAACGACCGCTTCGTGCAGTACCTGTTCGACCTGTACGACTACTGCATACAGCACAAGGCGAAGGACGTGCGCGTGCATATCGAGAACAACACGCTGCAAGACCCGTTCTTTCAGCAGGTGATAATGCCGGCGATTTACGAGCGGTGCAACGCCACCAAGACGGAACTGCCAGTTCTGGGCGACGGACGCAACAAGGGCGACAAGTACACCAGAATTGAAGGTACGCTCGAACCGATAAACCGCCAAGGACGGCTCATCTTCAACGAGACAGAGAAGGAAGAACCGAACATGCAGCGTCTGAAGGCGCAGTTCCGCAACTTCTCGCGCAAGCAGAAGCGCATGGACGGTCCGGATATGGTAGAAGGCGGAGTGTTCCTTCTGCGCGAGCGCGAGGCAGTCAACGCCATCGGCTCGATAGATTTCATCAAACGTTCAAACAACAGACGATATGATAGTTAGTACAGACGACTTGAAGAAGACTGAACTCTATCCGGAGATAGTCAGTCAGATAATACGCAACGACAGCGAGACCGCCGAGCTTCAGATTCAGGCAGCCGAAGACATCGTTGCAACATACCTGTTTAAATACGATTTAAATGCCATTCTGGGCACGTCCGAAGAGCCTCCGACCTTCGATTCTCCGATGGTGAAGAAGATGGTGAAGATTATCGCCACATGGTTCTTGCTGAAGATGGCGAACCCGAACGTAGACATCGAGCTGTGGAAGGAGGAATACGACCAAGTGATTAAGATGCTCGAAGAGATTCGCGACGGAAAGATGGTTCCGCGACTTCCTTACGCACCCGACAACGAAGAAACGCCCGAAGATGAGAGCGGTTCGGACGTGTACTTTTCATCGAACATTAAACGCATTCAACACTTCTGATTATGACAAGATACAAGAAAAAGGCTGCCAGTCAGCAGCCGACAATTATAGTCAACGACATTACGCAGGTTTCACCCGACCGCAACCGCAAGGACATCGGACACCTCAAGAACGCCATCCAGCGAGCCGAAAGTATCTATGTGCCTAACCGTACACGACTGTACGACCTCTATCACGACATCGTAACGCTCGACGGACATCTGTCTGGACTGATAGAGAAACGCACCAACGCGGTACTGAACAAGAAACTCCAGTTCTTCGACAAGGACAAGCAGCACGTCACCGATATGGACGCGCTCATCTCGTCGGCTCGTTTCCGCGACTTCGTGGAACTGGTAATGAACAGCAAGTTCTACGGCATCAGCGGTGCCGAGTTCATTGTTGGCAGCGTGTTCGATTTTGTGGAAATTCCGCGCAAGCACATCCGCCCCGAAGTGCAGGAGATAACAAAGTCGCAGTACGACTGCCACGGCACTCCGTACGCCGACATGCCGTTCGTTTACGTTGTAGGCAAGCCTGACGACCTCGGCAAGTTGCTCAGATGCTCAATGTATGCTCTTTACAAGCGCAGCGGATTCGGCGACTTCTCGCAGTACGTCGAGATATTCGGTCAGCCTGTGCGCATTATCTATTACGATGCATACGACACGCGTACAAAGGAGCAGCTAAAGCAGATTCTGAACGAGAGCGGTTCATCGCTCGCAATGATGATTCCGCAGCAGGCAAAGTTCGAGATGATGGACGGCAAGACATCCAACGGCAACGGCGACCTTCATCTTGCGCTCATAAGGGCGTGCAACGAAGAGATGAGCATCGCCATACTTGGCAACACCGAGACAACATCATCGTCATCGAGCAGCGGATATGCACAGGCAGAGATTCATCAGGACCAGCAGATGGAGATAACCAAGAGCGACATGAAGGATGTTCTCTCTTACCTCAACAGCGACAAGTTCCTCGGCATCCTTGCATCATACGGCTATCCAGTAGAAGGCGGTTCGTTCACATTCGAGAAGGAGACCGACTTCTCGCAACTGGCGGCACGTCTCAGCATCGACATGCAGGTATCTGCCAAAGTGCCCATCAGCGACGAATACTGGTACGACACCTACGGCATACCAATGCCCGACAACTACGACGAACTGAAGAAGAAGCAGGAAGAGCGCGCCGACGCTGCATACAACGCATTGCAGAAGGCTTCGGAAGAAACCGACCCCGACGAGAAGAAACGCAAGCTCATGGACGCGCTCGACGATTTTTTCGGCTCAGCCCCAAGGCAGAGGAAGAACGGGGCTTTAAAGTTTTAATGGACGAACTGTACTACGAGGACGGGCAAGTTCCCGACCTCGCTTCCTCTGGCTTCACGTTCTCCGACGAAGTCATTGCCAAGGCTCTTGTAGGCATATACAAGGGTGAGGTAGACATCGACAAGGGCGTTGAGCAGAACTTGTACAAGGAAACATTGCGTATTCTTAACAAGGCAACGGCTAAAGGCATTGCCGATGCCATCGACGGCGGTGCACCAGCTCCGAAGAAGGACTTTCTGTGGCAGTTGCGCCACAGCAACGAGGTGTTCTCGGCATTCAAGACTCACACGCAGCAGAACCATCTTGCCGACCTTCTGACAGACAGTAAGGGCAAACTGAAGCCTTTCGGACAGTTCGCCAAGGATTCCGAGGCGGTGATAGGCAAATATAACCGCCAATGGCTCAGAACCGAGTACGACACGGCGGTAATACGCGCGCATCAGGCAGCCAACTGGCAGAAGTTCGAGGAAGAGAAGGACGTTCTGCCCAACCTCGAATGGATTCCGAGCACATCACCCAACCCTTCGGAAGACCACATGGTGTTCTGGGGAACGATTCTTCCTGTAGATGACGGCTTTTGGGACGCACACCGCCCCGGCGACCGCTGGAACTGCAAGTGCGACCTGCGCAGCACCGACAAGGCAGCCACACACGCGCCCGATGCCGACATCATATCAAAACATGACGAGCCGGCAAAGGGTCTCGACAACAATCCGGGCAAGGATGGCAAGATATTCAACCAGTCGCACCCATACTTTCCGAAGAGTTGCGCAGCATGTCCGTTCAGCAGCAACGGCAAGCCGTCACCTTTGGCAGACAATATCATAGGAGATTGCTGTAAGTGTGGCAATATAACGACGGATCCGCAAACGTCAGTAACAAATCAAAGAGAATACAAAGTGATTGTCGATGACATAAAAGGAAAATACCATACACAAGAAGAAAAATATGAAGCATTTAAGAAACTAATAAAAAATGAGACCTATATCAGGACAGAATACCCAAGCGGTGGCTTTGTTGAAAAACCTGTACACCTTCGCCAAAACAAAGATGAAGAGCCAAAAAACATTGATTCTGCGGAGTTTCTTGCAAAAGAAAAGGGCGAAAGGATCAGACTTTTGCCTACTAACCCTTTTGCCCCGAAAAGCGTTCCTCAATTGGATGCTTACAGCTATACGGATAATATAATTTTCGAGATTAAAAATCCTGATTCTTCAATAGGTAGCAACGCCGTCCAAAATAGCGTAAAGAAAGCAAACAATCAGAGAGCCGCAGTCGTTTTCATCCGAATGAGTAAAGAATACACAGTGGAAGACATCTCTTTGGGTTTGAAAAATTCTTTTATGAACGACAGTAATAAAAATGTAAAAAAAATAAGAATAAGACTGTTTGACGGAAGCTATAAAACATACGATGCCGACATATTAAGAGAGCAATATCGTGAAGAATAAATATAGAGGGTGTGCATACCTCAATATGCACACCCCCTTGTGGAACGGGCAGATGTCGATGATTAGCACCCCCCTTTCCTGATGTTGCAAATATAGCCCCAAATCGCCCAAAATCCAAATTATTAACAGAAAAAGTGCGATTATTTAACAAAAATGACTCATTTTTTACAAAAGAAAGGAGGTTTTCAACATGAAATAGCATATCTGAACAAAAAAAACACCACCCGAAGCCATGCGGCAACAGGTGGCGATTCGGTGGGATTTCCTACGCTTTTAATCCAAACAATCTCACCCCACAAAGATACACAAATCCTTTTAAACCAACAACAATGACACCCGAAGAATTTCTGAAATTCGTAGAGTCGCACGCCGACGACATTGCGAAGCTCGTAAACCGCACGCTCCCCATAAAGGTGGGCAACGAGGCAAAGGCACACTTTCAGGATAACTTTCGCAAGGAAGGCTTCGTAAACGGAGGTCTGCACAAGTGGCAGCCGGCAAAGCGCAAACTGGTAACGGCACGCTACCGCAAGGGCAAGAACGGCAAGCGCGTAAAGGTGGCAGCACGGGCAGCCAACCGCTACAATACGCTGATGTCGTCGCGCAACCATCTGTACAGCAGCACCGAGTACGAAGCAAAGCCGGGCGAGGCTATCATCAAGAACGAAGTTGAATACGCAGCCGTTCACAACGAGGGCTTGATGGCAGGGCGCAAGGGACACCAGTTCAGAATGCCCAAACGTCAGTTCATTGGCGAGAGTAAGGAACTGAACGACAAGGTAGAGAATATCATTACAACAGAAATAACCAAGCTATTCAAGTAATATGGCAGAAGATTTAGAAGACATTACAGGCGCGGTTCAGGAAGAACCAGCCGCAGAACCAGCAGAACAGGCAACGCCAGTTCTGAGCGACACCAACACGCTCGAAATTCCGCTCTACGAGGCGATGGCAGCGCGCATAAAGGCACTTGTGCCCGAAGTGCGGTGGATAGAGATGGACTACGGACAACTGCAATACGAGCAGCCGCCAGTAGACTTTCCGGCGGTGCTGATTGACTTCACGGCTACGCAGTATGCCGACATTCTGGCATCGGCACAGACAGGCGATGTTTCCATCCGTGTGTCGGTGGTGATGGCTACGTTCAGCCAGTCGTATGCAGCCGCACCAGCCGATGTGCGCGCCAAGGCTCTGGAGTGTTTCAACCTTGAACGCAAGGTGGCGGCAGCCTTGCACGGATGGTGCCCCGATTCGGGCATCTGCACACCGCTGGCGCGCCGTTCGGTTCAGACCGCCAACCATCCCGAAATTGGCGTGCGTGTGCGCGACATCACGTTCGCTACATCGTTCGAGGAATATCTTGTTCCCGACTAAACACAAAGCACCCCGAAGGATTATCGCGTCCTCCGGGGTGCTTCGTCTTTGTGTCAGCTCCATCCTGCAATCTTCAAGTATCGGTAATAAGACCTTCGGGAAATCCCGAATCTTCTCTTCACGTAGTGCAGGTATATCCACTCAAGCGAGCGGTCCTGCCGTCCTTCCTCGTAAAAGGACTGAACAACCTCAAGAATCTCGGAGGCTCTTTTTCTTGTACTTTCAAATTGCTTCATCTACGGTGCTTACATAATCTGTTGGTCGGGTGCTTTGTTGGTCGGGTGCTCCCGAAAACCTTTCATCAGTACAGCGGAGTCAGTTTAACCGTTATCTCCTTTTCTTTTCTGAGCTTGCCTGTGCCTTCGCATATCTGGCATGTATGTTTTTCTGTTTCGCCCTTTCTTACATACCAGCCTTTGCCCTTGCATGCGCGGCACGTCTCAATGCTTATGATGCTGTATTTCTTGTCTTCTTTCATCTCAGCAGTCTGTTACGTTTAGCGGAATGTTCTGCCACTTGCCGTTCTCGTCTTTCACCTCGGCACGAATGAATGTGCAGCTCTCGGTTGGCTGATAGGCTTCTTCGATGATTCGAACGCCTTCAATGAACTCTTCGTTTCCGTTCTCCTCAGCCATGCGGCGCAACTGGATGACGCGAGATGCTTTCAGAGTGCCTTTCTGGTCTTTGGCAAGCAGTTTCATCACGGCAGACACAAGGAACTTGCTTTCCTCGTCCTTTGCAAGGCTGTTTATGAAGTTCGTTACCTTGGCAATGCCGTCTTCGGCTGTGTCGCGGTAGGCATCTATGCAGTAGTGTCCGAGGGCGATGCGATACTGCGATTCGGTATCGGTGAAGGTGTGGCTCTTCTGGTTGTCGCTCTTGGCAAGTCCGAGAACTTCGGTCTTCAGTCTCAGAATCTCGGCAAACCTGCCGTACACGCTGCCTTTCACCTTGCGAATCTGCTCCGACAGTTCCTTCAGCTCTTCTATGCACACGGCAAGCGTTTCATCTACCATCTGCGAGTATGCCTCGCGGTCGGCCTTGCGCTGTTCTGCCTCTGCCTTTTTCTGTTTCTCTGCTCTGAGGGCTTCCAGTTCGGCAAGCTCCTCGGCTGTTACTGTAATCTGTTTCTGTTCCTGTTCCATACTAATGTTGTTTAAATGTTGTTTGAATTGTGTTCTAATACTCTTCATCGATGCCAGTGTCGGGCTCTTCGTCAATCTGCGCCATGTCGCGCTGCGCCTCGCACCAGCTGCGCATCTGTTCCATGAGTTCGGCATACTCTGCATTGCCAAGGTCAGAAGCCGTCTCCTTGATGTATTGCTGAATCTGTTGCGCATAGCGGTCTACCTTTCTTTTTGCTCCCATACCGTTGCCTCCCATTTGCGACGGCGAACAAGACCGTCGAGTCGTTTCTTTCCTGCGTATGTCCATCTGCCAAACTCGTCCTTTATCGTAGGGTCGAGGCGGTTGGCGCGTATCTTCTTGCACAGCGTGCTGCCTTCGAACGATGTTACGCCAAGGTTAAAGATGAAGTCTGTCAGCGCATCGAACTGTCCTTGCGTAAGCCCTGCAAACTTGGCGTTGAGGTAGCGGCGTATCGGCTTCAGGTCTTCGTCCAGAAGGCTGTCGGCTTGCGCCACCGTTATTACCTGTCCTTCTCTCACGCCCTTGGTGTGTCCGTAGCCTATTGTCAGCACTCCGGCTGGGCATCGGTAGGCGTGCAGTCTCATGCCCTCGCATGCTTTGATGTGCGCCCTGCACGTGACGCTCTCGGTTGTTACGTTTGTCATACTTATTCGTTTTTTACGGTTAATAATGCTTTCTGTTGCTGCATTGTGCGGCAGGTTGTGTAAGGTCTGCTGCATGTGCGGTAGCACTTGGCTGCCATTGCGCAGTCGCGGCAGAGGTCAATCATGTGCCTGTAATGCTCTATCTTCTTCTTTTTTGTCATATCTGTTGTTTCTTTACAAGGCACTGTGTGCTGCTCACTATGTCGCGTATGAATCTTATTGTCTCGAACTCCGACGGCTTCACGTCTATCTGTACGCAGAAGAATCCCTGTTCCTTGGCTCGGCGGATGTTTACCTCGCAGCAGTAGTTGTATGTCTGCCATGCGTGCATCATCTGTGTTACCTGCCGTCCTTCGAGTCTGAGCGAATATCTGTCCATGGCTCTTACTGTCGTGGTGTGAACTGTATTACGTTGGCGTGCGGTGTGTCTTGTCTGTTCCAGCCGCTCTTCTGTATGGCTCGCAGTTGTCTCACAAGTTTCATCAGGTCGTCTTGCGTGAGCTGTCTGAACTTCTTCCCGGCTATCTTGGGCTGTGAGCAGAAGGAGTCTACCACTTGCCAGTCTGATGTGTCGAGTCCGAGCTTCTGCATCAAGTGCAGCGCGCTGCTTCGCCATCTCTTCATCTCAATCTGTGCAATCTCGCGTTTCTTGTCTTCGCCGAGGCTGTGTTCAAGGCTCTTGCACAGGTTGTCGTACTCTTGCGGTGTCATCTCGCGGAGCGATTCGGTGCGGTTCTGGGTAAACTGCCGCACGAGTGCCGGCTTCATGTCTTCGCGGAAGCCTATCTTCCAGTATAGCTTCCAGAATCTTGCGTAACTCTCCATAGGTCAGTCGGCTAATGAACTTACTACTTCTATCAGTCCGTCGGTGTCGCCTACGATGACGTGCAGTCCGGCTGACGATGCCACATCGAGTTCCAGTTTGCAGCCCTTGCTCTTCTCCCAGCCGTGCATCATGTATATGATGTCGCAGTTTAGCAGCATCTTCAGGTCTGCCTTCATGTGCTCCTGCCATGGCTTTGACTGCGGCACTCCGTTGCAGAAGGGGTTTATAACAAGTGTCTCGAAGCCTGCGTTGCGCAGGTGTGTCTCTATCGCGTCCTGCATCTGTGCGAAGGTGCTTATGCGCTCGTCGAGGTCGTAGTGCGCTATCGGACCGCTAATGTAGATTCTTGTTGTCTTCATACTTCTTTCTCTTTATGTCGTAATAGATTCGTATTATTATCTCGAACACTCCGATGGCAAGTGCCGTGGCGAGTGCTGTGGCGGTGAACGCTCCGGCTATCCAGCACACCGCCCTTGAAATCTCGATTATGGTCTGTATCATGATGTTTGGTTTTAAAGATTTTGTCTGCTATCGATGCCAGTTCGTAGACTATCGCCAGCGGTGTGGCGAGTAGCATGACCACAAGGTAGTCAGTCAGAAGTGTCTTCAGTATCGTCATTATCTCGTGTGTCATTGTCTTCGTCGGCTTTCAGTTTGTTCCAGTATCGGCTTGCGCCGTCTTTCCAAATCTCGAAGTAGGCATCCGTTCCGTTTATGAATCGTCCCTCGCAGAAGGCCCGGTAGCCCATCGTTCTTATCTTCACTCCGGCTTCGTATTTCAGTTTCAGCGCGGTGCTGCCCATCGGCTTGCCGCCGTCTTCCTGCGATATGATGATGAAACTCTTCCGTGGAAACTTGTCTATCAGCCGCACCGTCTGGCTGTACTTCCAGCCGGTCTTCTGAATGGAGTCTATAATGATGAACTTTGCGCTCTTGCGTTTCTCCAGTCTTCCTTGCAGCTCCTCGATGGTGTCGTCAACCACTATTCTGAAGTTTCCTGCCACCTCGCTCATGCGATACCGTTCCAGTCTCTTGCGGAAGCTCAGGCTCGTGCCTTCTTCCTTGCTCACATACAGCACGCTGCCGTAGTGTGCCATCTGCTTGGCAAGCTGCATCACAAACGAACTCTTTCCGCTTGCCGACGGACCGGTAATGAACCACATCTCGTTCTGTGCCGGCTGTCCGAAGGCCTGTTCCCATTCGTCGCCCCAGTCTATGGGGTTGATGGGGCGCATCTTCTTGATGTCGCTGATGCTGTAGGCTCGTTTCATCTTCTCTTCAGTTTTTCAATTTCGGTATAGATTCGTCTCAGTCCGCCGTTTGCCTTGCGCGCCAGAGCCTTGCAGTCTGTTCCTTCGGGTGCGTTGGCGGTTGCTACGGTGTAGGCCTGTGCCATGAAGAACTTCTGTCGTTCCTTGCCGTCGTCGGGCGTTACCTTGCTGAACTTCTCTCCGTATCGGCTGAACATCTCGGTAAATCCTACGGTCTTGCACTCGATGCTGCGTTCTATGCGTGCCTTCAGTCCGTCGGCTCCCATCATGTACCATCCGCAGCAGCGTTCGGTGGCGTTCCACAGGGCTTTCAGTTCGAGGAAGGCTTCGTTGGCAAGGTCTCCGGCCTCGTCGAGTATTATCAGAGGGTTCTCGATGCTGCGCAGGTAGTATTTCAGGTCTTCGTACACTTCGTGGTAAGAACCGCGGGCGTTTACACCGAACTCGCGCGCAATGTGGCGGATGAGCAGCCGCTTGGTCTTCACCTGAGAGCAGTCAACATACACGGCGTTGCGGTGGTTCTTTACATACAGGCGAGCGGTGAATGTCTTTCCGATGTTAGGCTCGTCGCACAGGATAACGCTCAGGGCTGAGTCTTGGCAGGCTTCGAGCTGTGTGGTTATAAACTCGAATGTGGCGGTCTTTGCAGCGTGCCATTCCATTGTGTTGCGTATGTTCACGCCCAGTCGGCGCGCCACGCTGATGTAGTTTGCCTCCGACAGTGTCTTGTCGGTCTGTCCCTTCATCAGCAGGCTGTAAACTGAACTGCTCATGCCTAATGCCTTGGCATGCTTTGCGTCGCTCGGGTAGAGTTCGCGGTTCTCCTTGATGGCTGCGATTATGCGAGCCTTAATGTCTTCTGTAATCATAGTTTTTGAGTTGTTTTGAATTGTTATTTAAATACTGTTTAAATGCTATCTATCGCGTCGCGGCTGGCGGTGTACTGTGTGAAGTCGTCCTCGTCTTCGTCGGCTGGTGCGATGACATCGGCGTGGAGCGTGGTGTCTATTATCTCCACCTCGTCGGGTTCCTCGATGGCTGCCTTCTTCATTATGCCTACCTTGGCAATGCCTTCTTCCTTCACCATCTTGTCAAACTGTGTGATGTACTTCATCTGCTCCGCTCTTATCTCGTCGTCCTTGTCGGTGCGCTCGGCTGCGGCTTCGTTGAATCGTCCCTTGTTCACCAGTTTGTCAACATACTGGTCGTTCTGCCAGATGTAAGTGTCGGTTATGTTGCCGTCCTTGTCTGTAAGGTAGTAGGCTGTAACCTTGTAGTCGTTCGGTGCGAGTTTTGCCAGAATCTGAGGCGATGACAGCCACCAGTCTTCGTACATCACGCGGCAGTAGCTGTTGCGCCGGATGCTTGTCTCAACGCGTTCGCCAATGTAGCGTGCCAGCATTGCCTTGTTGTATGGCTTCAGCGTAGGGTTCATGCACTGTGTCAGAACATCCCATCGTGTCATGCCCTTGTACTTCTTCTGATTCGGATGCAGACTGTGGTTATACTCGTACACGTCGGCTTGGTCTTCGGCTATCAGTTGCTCCCAGTCGTAATACTGCTTGTCCTCGTATGTGTCGTTCTCGGCATCGAATACTTTCTGGCTCTCCACGCGGTAGCGCTTCAACTTGGCGTAGAACCTACCGATGTTGGCGTGATTCTTGTGCTCTATGGTCAGTTTCTTCGAGCGGTTAAAGTGCTCGGCGCGCTTCTCCTGAGAGTTTGTCGGGGCGCAGAAGTGAACGAACGGGAACATCACTCCGGCTTGCAGGAAGCTGTCTTTCCACTGTTCCATCAGGTGGTGCTCAACTTCTATCTCGGCAGGACAGTTCCAACCCATCTGATCCATCAGCCTGAACATGTCGCGGAAGCAGTCAACCACAAGGTCGGTGGTCTTCTTTTTGTTGTAGGCAAATCCCACAACGGCACCGCTTGCAACGTCGTATGCGTAGTATGCCTTCGGACGGTTCTTGCTCTTGTCCTTGCGCACAAGGTCGCGGTCGTCGAGCGATATCTTCGAGAAACTGAACTCTGGCGACATTCGGTGTACGTGCGGTCGGCTCTCGTGCATGAAGGTTGTCCAGCTGTCGGTCTTGGCGGCTATCAGAACCTGATTCTTCGGCTGGTTCAGATAGTTGGCTATGGTTGCCTCGCTCAGCATCAGGGGGTCGCCGTTCTTGTCGGTAAAGTCGTCGGGGTTGAGCAGCTCTCCAGTCTCGGGGTCGAATACATCGAGTTCGCCGAGAACAAACATCTGGTACATCTCGTGTACGTTGGTGTTGAAGGGCTTGTTTGGCAGCACCGCCAGCGCAACAATCAGGCGCTCGGTCTTGAAGTCTACCTTCCTTGCGTTCTGCGTGCCGTACTTTTTGCTTACCAGTGCGGCATATCCGTCGCGGCGGTACTCGTTCACTTTCTTGTGCAGTCGGCTCTGACTGTCGGGCAGCGTGTGGTGCTTCGTCTCCTTGTAGTAGGATATGGCATCGGTCATGTCCGACCACTTTACGCGGCGGTATCCGCTTGCAAGGCGCAGGGCGTTGGTATCCTTCATTATTGCAAGGATGGCGTTCAGAACGCTGGCATTTACCACATATTCCTGCTGTGTCTCCTTGGGCAGGTACTTGTCTATGCCGTAGGTGTAGCCTGCGTAGTAGGCTGCTGCCTGCTGGTCTACGGTGTAGAACTTGTCGAACCTTGCCGACAGTATCATCTTGTCGCGGTCGGGGTACATCTCTTTCAGTTTTGCCTTTATCCTCTCCGGAAGACTCTCTACAACTACCAAGGCGTAGTTGCCTGCGCCGTGAGCTGTACGGGCTACGCGGATGGAGTTGCGCCATCTGAGTTGATCGTAGCTGCTCTTCGTCATCAGATTGCCGCCCACCAGCTCGTTGTAGCTTATACAGAGGTTTCCTTCATAATACTCCATGGTTCTTCCGTTTATAATAGGTTTACAGGTTGCACTCGGCTACCTCTATGTAGTCGTTTGTCACGGTGCAGAAGTCTTGGTTCTGCGCGCAGTTGGCGCAGATGCGCTCCTTCAGCGTCTGCCATGTTGCCTCGTCGTAGTCGCGGCGGTATAGTGTTATTGTATTCATCTTTTCGTGTGGATTAAATGGTTAGCAGATTGTCGCGCGTAGGTGTTGTGCGCTCATAGTAGCAGTTTGGCTCTTTCTCAACGGCAGCTATGCGTATGCTCTTTGCCAGTCCGCTGTTTGTCGAAAAGTTAAGTGCGTAATAAACGCAGCTCCTCGTCACATTGAATTGCTTGCTCAGAGCCTCGATGGTCTCCTTGCTTGCCAGTATCACCTTTCCTTTTTTCTCCATAGTTCTTTATATTTTTAGGTGGGGCACAAGCCCCACTTGGTTATTACTAATATTCTACAATCAGCCTGAGTGGATCTAATCCTACAATGTTGCGCATACCGCCGCTCAAGGACTCTTCAAAATAGGCTACAACCTCTTTGTCTGTCCACTCGGCATCGACTTCGTATGTTTGCGACCAGCCGAAAACAAAGTTTACAACGATTCTTTGAGTCTTCATACGTCGCGCTGGTTAAATAGCCTCGCCATTCTCATCTGTTATCGCGGTGGCTCTGTAATCGCCCCACACGTAATCGTTAAGGATGCGGTTCTCGCCGCTGTGTAGCCATTCCATATAGTCTTCCTCGTCTACGTTAGCCAAGAAGGTGGCAAACGTAATTGCGATACCACAGTAATAGTAAACATTACTTAGTGCTCCTCTTTTCATAGTCTTTATGTTTTGTGAGGGGTACGAAACCACTCCGGTTTTCTCCTTAAACTTCTTAAAAATCACCTTGTCACCCTCAAAGTGAACAGTTGCTACTCTATAGCCTATACCAGTCTTGTGGTCCACCTTGATCACATCCGCACCTTCATAGCTTTTCTTGCTCTCGTCGTTCAGATGCCCGAGAATGTCGCGCAATTCATTGAGTGTGTCGAAGTCGGCAGCGGGATCGTGGAGGAAAAATCCATTTGCTTTCATGATTTTATGCTTTTTTTATTTGGTTGATATTCACATTATTATTATCTGTCTTAGCATTGTGAGCGAAAATTATGTCGGGAGCAAATTTGGCAGTCGGTCAAACTTTGCTATATTTGCAGTCGGTTGTATTTTCAACCGCTTTAAATTTTCGTTCACGTTGCAAATATAGGGAGAATTTTCAACCAATGCAAATAAATTAGGGATAATTTTCAACACAAAATGGGAAATATTTTAAGTAGAATTAAAGAAATTGCTGATAATGAAAGTGTTACAATAAGTGCATTAGAACGCACTATTGGCGCAAGTAAGGGCGTATTATCACGCGCCCTTAACAATAATACGGACATTCAAGCCAAATGGATTGAATCTATTGTTGAAAATTATCCCCAGTATTCAATATCTTGGCTTATAACAGGCGAAGGCGAGATGCTGAAGGGCGACACTCAGGCTGCATGTTCCGTACCGTCTGGCATTCGTGCCGGCATTCCGCTCATTCCGTTCAATGCAATGGCAGGAGCACTCCGGGGAGAGCAGAACGCAATGGACTACGAGTGCGAACACTACGTTGTGCCCGATTTTCGCAATGCCGACTTCATGATGCACATCAGCGGCGACAGCATGGTGCCCACATTCCAGTCGGGCGACATAGTGGCATGCCAGCGCGTGCCTATGTCGGGACTCTTCTTCCAGTGGAACAGACCTTATATATTAGATACGGATCAGGGCGCAATAATCAAGCGCGTAAAACCGGGCAGCGACAGCAGCCATGTGCTCATTGTGTCCGACAATCGCGAATACGATGCCTTCGAACTCGAATATTCACAAATCCACGCCGTGGCTCTTGTACTTGGCATCATCCGTCTCGAATAGGCGCAAAAAAAAGAGACGGCTCACACAAGCCGCCTCGAAAAACCATGAAGTCCCAGAAGATTATCTTCTTACAGAATGAAAAGATGTACTAAAATCTTCGCAAAAATACTTTTTTTGTTCCACTTTTACAAATAAGTAACTGATTTTCTTTAAGTTAACTATCTCACAAACTGCATTTATGGGGGCATTATACCCCCACTTACCGCCCAAAAATTGGGGTTTACTTGCAAAAAATGGGCGTTCCGTATATGGTTAACACATACACTTTACCCCGATTTTGTAAGCCCAAATGTAAGCCCAAATGTAAGCCCAACGGCATTTTTGGGCAAAAAAAACAAGGCACACAGCCATAGTGCCATGTGCCTTGTTTTATGCCTCTTTTCCTGCTCCAATCAGGCAGCCTTGCTTTATTATTGCCTTGCTGTTTGCTATCACCGCGCCTTGGCTCAGACCGCAATGTGCAAGCCAGTTTTCCGTCACTCCTATATCGTCCTTCGTCAGCCGTTTAAACACCGCTTTTACGCTGCTAAAATATAGGTCTTTCCGTCGCCCAATCAGGTGTACATGTATTACCTTTGCCATACTTCATTGTTTTTATCAGTTATCAAACACAAAAATACGCAAAACCTTCCATATAAGCACTATATAGACGGTTTATTTTTCCCATGTTGGCATATTTCAGCCACGTTTTTGCACCGTTTTTATGCCGTTTTTACTCCGTTCTCGTGCCGTTTTCAGCATCGCCGGGGCAGCACAGGCAACACCGCCGTCTCGTCCTCTTTGCAGCCCCTTTTTGCGCCCTGTGCAGTCCTCACGCCCCATTGTTAACCGCGCCCCAAAATCGCCCCAAAAAGGGCACAAAAAAAGGGGCATCCAAGCCCCCGGCATCAGGTATTAAACTGCGCGCCCTTCCGCCGCCGTTTTAATTAACCCAAAATTAAACCAAATTAACGTTTTTGGCCGTTTCGTTTTTTTCGCCCCTTTCGTGTCAAACCTCTCACATCGCCCTCTATCACTACGTTTCCCGTCGTTCTCCCTTCATATTGTATTTAGCCCTTTCATTTTATGCCCTTTAGGTGTATAAACCGCAAAACGAAAAGGCGCATTTTTGAAAATCAGATGGCGTTTTAACGGCGTAAAAATGTTTTTTTTTACAAAATAATAACGAAGGCTGAATCCGTTTTTGTAGATTCAACCTTCGTTATTTACTTTTTGCACTTCTCGTAAAACAAGATGGCGTTACAGATATAGGCGGTTTTGTCGGGTACATTTTCGAGGATTTCGAAAACTTCCTCTGTTGCTCTGAAACCGTAGTATTTAACGCCTTTTTTCTTTCGCCCAGCGTTTGGGCGAGCACCGCCGCGACCGTCTTTTTTAACCTCTGACGGCAGGTTTCCTTCTAAATTGTTTAACATTTCCAAATATTTAACTATCTTTGCCACAAACGAAAGAGAATGATTTTTTTTAAAGAGTTCGGGAAGTCGCGATTCCCGAACTCAGTCGATTCAATAACTAATTAGAAGTGAAACTTCACATTGAACTTAAAAGTAAAAGTTACGAATCTGAATGAAAGAACAATCTTCATCTCTTTCGTTTTTTTGTTTGTACTACTCGACTTTCAGGGGCTTTCGTTTCTCCCTTTCAACACTACAAAGATACAAAATTATTTTGAAATCACAAAACAAAATCAATGTTTTTTAAGAAAAAATAGCATTTTTTTAGGCAAAACAAAGGCTTTTCAGAGCACAATAGAACACCTCTAAAAAGCCTTTGTTTTTATTTCTTTTTCGCCCTAAAACGGTGAATTATCGGCGCGCGATGTTGTCCAGTAACTTCAGTTGGTGTACCATCTACATCAACTATATCTACTGTATCAACATCAGCTTTCTGCACATTCAAGAATACACCATCATCAAGTCTATATGCAGCAGCACCAAGTCCAAGCAATATACATACCTGACTGAATATGTTATTGCCATTGACAAAGATACAAGCTATTGCGCCCATTCCTTGAAATATAGCACTCAGTCGCACACCTCCGAAAACATACGGATAGCACCAATTACTGTATGATGCTATAAGAGAAATTTGATTGTCGGGAAGAAGCATCTCCCCGACATCTATGTTACTCCCAAGTGTGCCTATTGTATTATTATCAAGTACACTCATACACTATTAACTAAAATCATAAACAATTCCACATACCTTAAACTGCAAGAGGTCTTGCTGCCAATTAAGTGAATCAAGATAATTAACATCATTATATTCACCAAATGCTTCTGTAAGAGGCATAGTTTTACCATCAAAGTCTAAAAGATTAGTAGCAGGTTGATATTTCTTATTAGTTACAACATAACCAGCTTTATACTTTGTCTGAAAACTATGAGTAGGAATAGGAACCCAATTGTTTACATCATCATCAAACACTTTCAGAAGAACTCCGTTTGCTGTAAGATTAGCAGTATCACAAATAAATGTTCCACCAGCAGCAATCTCAGTGCCATTACTAATAGTAACAACAGAACCTGTTTGATTCAGATAAGAACAGCCAATTTTTAGAGTACTATTAGCTGCAACAGAAGTACATCTTCCAAGATTTGTGAATCTCACAAGAATGTAGTTGTTTATACTATTATAATTATAAGGGAAGAACTTAACTCCATTATGCTCTGTAATAGCGTAAGTTCCAGCTTCAAGAATTACATTCTGATAACGATTGACAGCAGTTCCATCAATCTCACAATCTTGTGTTACACAGTACATTGTAGTATTATCTACTGTAAGACTACTATCACCACTTGCAAGAACTACTGGAGTACCGAATCGTTCAAAAGGTGCTATGCTAATTTCACTAGTTGCATAGTGAAAAACATTAGTGGCTAGTCCTGTGAATACTTGATTAAACTGTCCTCTATTGTCTATAATAGCACTTTCTAAACTAAATCTTCCAGGCGTCTGTTGGTCAATGGTCCAAGAACCTGAATCTTCCTGAACGTTATTGCCTGTTACTCTCACAAAGTCTACAGAATCGCCAGTCCAACCAATCCAATCTGCAAAAATAGGATTACTCATCGCACTTCTCTTCAAATCAAAGTTAAGATGAGAAGGGTCTACGAAGCAATCGCTAAGAGAAGAATAGCCTCCATCTTCACGAATATCAATAAATGCATCTTCATTTTCTGCATCAACAATAGAATTGTAGACGTAATTCTTATATGCCGCTGTAAGATTAACATTAGCGGTAATAGAACAGTTGATAAATATACAGGTATAAATTGCAGTAGTACGAGTTGCAACACTCTTAACTTTACTATTGATATACACGCTATTATATGAAAATGTTGTATCAGGATTAACTGTATTGCTTGGCGCATCACAGTTAATTATCACGCACTTAATAGCGTGTGTAGCATTAGTTTCATCGAATATATAGCCGTTCATGTTGATAATGCTATTACACCATTTACCTTTACACATAATAGAATAATTGGCGTAGCATCCGACATGATTACTTTGTACAGTAGTATTACTGTTAATAATAACGCACCCAAATGTATCAGCGACAATAAGTGCATTATTAACATTTAAGTCTGAGTCGAAATTGCCAATAGCCACAACAATAGTCGTTCCATTGATAGGATTATCAGCATTGCTAACACCACCTGCAAAACTTTTATAAGGATTGTCTGGTGTACCATCACCATTTACATCGTCACCTAATTCAGCATGAACATATACAACCTTATTATAGTTTGCTGCTGAAAGCAAGTTAATAGCAGGAGTACCGCTTTTAGAAAGAAAAGAGCAGTACTTATTGTATTCGCCTACAAGTCGGCCAATTAACGCAGTATCGGTCGTACTATTGTTAGCATCTCTTAATCTCCAATCATATTTCATAGTTAAATATTATTAGTGTTAGCACTCAAAGTAGTAGTCTCTGCGGTAGGAGTCCAATCATGTAGACCTTTATTTCCATCATACTTATAAATCCTATTGCATTCGACAATTAGTTCACCAAATTCATATCTCCAATGAATAGGTCTACCAAGTTCATCAAGTTCATTAGTATTTCTTTTCCACCATAGAAGAATGCTATTATCTCCTACATAGTTGTTGAAGACATCTTGCGCCTCATAAGGCTGCTCCTCCAACTTCTTTCCGTCGAATATATCTATTGATATTCCGTCGGCTATCTGTAATTTTATTGTTTCCATCATTAAAGCATTTTAACGTTTACCATAATCCAATCAACTTGCCAACTGATATGAGCAAGATAGTCAATTTCGAAATCTTCTTTCATATCTCTACAATATTGTTAAAAGTCGTGGTGTTAAGTTGTCTGCGTCGCGACCGATTGTCCAGATGACGATGCTGCCTTCGGCTACGCTTACAGGCGTTTGCAGTTCGTACGGGTAGACCGTGCCGCTATCGGTGGCTTCTTGTGCCGGAATGGTGGCGGCAACTACGCCGTCTATCCACAGTTTAACCTCGCCTGTGTTTACGAGTTTAACAGAGGATATCGTGGTATCGTCGGGTGCGATATACTGGGCTGTCGAATAATAAGTAAAGTCGATAGCCAGTTTGTAGTCGAAGTCCACATCCGGCGCGACGGGGTTATTCTCCAATGCTTCAACACGCTGTTCGAGCGAGTCGCCGCTGGTCTTGTCGTATTTGCGGTTAAGCATTCCCGACAGGCCGTCGATGTTGTTAATATCGAGAGCCTCGTCCTTGTGCCAGAACGAATCGAACGCGTTGTGAAACTGCTGCTGCGTAGGCTTCAGTCCTGTAAGAAACCAGCTCTTGATAATCTCTTTGCTGAATATTGCCATTATAATGCGGTTTAAATGGTGTTAGAATATCGTTAGCGTGCCTTGATGATGTAGGCCAGAACCATGTACGGCGGTCGGTTCTCGTGAGATTCCCCGGCACCCATTTCGTCGGTATAGTTCTTACCGCGCCACTCCTCTGTATTGTTATACTCGTCAATACCGTCACCTCCGCCATATTGCAGATAATTGCGTCTGTCACTCGCTCCGCCCCACCACGCTTGACCGAGACCAATGCGGTGGCGATGTTCTGGCATCTCCGCAACAGACAGCGTGTGTTTCTTCTCGCCGCCTGTGCTTCCCATCGTGGTGTAGTCGCTATCCGTGTCGCTGTAACCAACAACGAAGCGACCGCGAAGGTCGGGAACACGGAAGAATCCAGAAGAATAGCCGAAGCGAGTGCCGAGAACTGCGTACAGTTCGGGATACTGTGAAGTAGAGAGTTGGCGGCCGTCGCACAGAACGTAATTCTCAGGAATGGCATCGTCGCTAACCGTGCCTGCCCACTGCTGAATAACACCGACAGGCGTAGCAAGAAGAGCATCCACGTCGCTGCGGAGCTGAGCCAGCCGCGCCGCCAGTTCCTTCGTCGTTGTCAGTTCTGTAACGTCAGCCCATTCGAACCGCTCCGCGCCCAAGCCTTCGGACAGATAGCGGCGAGTATATGCAGCCGAGTAGACTTGTCCGTTGGCATCTACATCTACCGCCGTCTTTTGCAGATAGAAGTAGCCAGAACCAACCGAACCTCCTTCGAACTCCAGAATCTCTCCGTTCGGGAAATCGTCGGTACGAAGAAAGATGTAGCCCCTTGAACGCTGCGTTCCGTCTTGTGACAGCGTGCAGCCGTAGATTATCATCTTATCTCCAGCAATATTTCCAAGCACCTCTATGAGTGCCTGATTAGACTGAAGAGCCACCAGCGTCTCCTCATCCAGCGGGAAGTCCGTCTGTTTTGTATAGTTTCCTATAACCTTTTCCATGTCAGTATGTTTGAATAGTGAATCGTTTGCCTGCCAGTTTGTACATCTTTACGAGAGCCTTCATCCTGCGCTCGTCGAATGTGAGCGACTGCGGAACGAAGACAATGAAATCTATTGCGCCTTGCCCCACGAATGCGCGACTGCTGAGCATCAGCGCGCCTTCCGAGCGCCGCGGAACCATCTGCCACCGCCGTTCGCTACGGGCATAAACAAGAAGTGCGTCCGCACCCTCGCCATCGTCAATGTAGATGCGCCTTTGCAGAGGGTCGAACTTGTCGTTCAATACCGCCTGAAGGTAGCACACCTGTCCGTTGTGTTCCATGCGATAGTTCCAGTTCTCGCGATTCTGGTTGAATCTGCGAAGAAGAGAGGACACGGGGTTTACCATTACTTGGACATAAGCCGTCGTTATGCTCTTGCGCAGCGCGATTGGCAGCAGAAGAACTGCCATCCGTCGGAAATCGACATCATATCTACTCATAGGCTATCATATTTAGGACGATGTCGGCATCGGTGGTGGTGAGATAGCCAGCCGATGGGATAGCGTAGGCATTGACAAGCGAATATGTCGAACTCTCGGCTTCTGCCATATACGACGACTTGAGTTCTGCCAACTGCACACCATTAACGCCTTGCAAGTTATCCACCAGCGCATTGTTCGTCATCTTGCCGTTAAACGGAATGTTCTTCAGATACTGCTTGATGGTTTCGCGGCACGCTGCCTTCACATCGTCGGGCGAGAGCATAGGGTTGTAATAGATGTCTGCCTCGCAGCGGAACAGGTCGGCAGACTTGTTTACAAGGTTTATTCTTACTCCGGCATCCTTAATGTGTTTGATGTAGGCTTGCAGTTCTGTTGCCACTTCGCTGTCGAGCGGACAGAGTTCGCCGTCCTCTTCTGTTGCCACCTTGATGGTGAGCACCGATGTCGAGTCGCTTTCTACCGCTACGGCATGCTTCACCACCTTCATCTGCTCAATCTCTTCGTCGGTGAGGCTCGACGTGTCGTAAACGTCGCTGTCCTCTGGCAGGACCAAGCCGTGCATGAAGTTCAGCACCTTGTCGCGATACCACTTCGGGCGATGAGGAATGATTGCATCTATACGTTCGTCCACCTCCTTGCTGTATGTGTCCATCAGGTTCTCCAGCGTGTAGGCTGCCACCGCCACCACATACAGCATCAGCCGCCAGATGGCGGTTGCCGATGTGCTGTTCAGCACGTCAAGGTTGCGTTCGGCTTCCTTGGCAGCTACCAGTTCGTTGTAAATCTCGTTAATGCTTCTTGCCATACTATGCTACGATGAATGTTTGTTCGATAATCATGTAACCGATACCGTCGGGCATCAGTTCTTCTTCCTGTCCCGGCACAATGCTCATGCCTGTTGCCGGCTTAATCTTGCGCGCCGTGAAGCACTCAGTAACGCCGTTATCTGTTATAATGCCGTCGGGAATAGTCAGCATTTCGGGCGGATCGTCAGACAGAGCGATGCCGTTTGCCTCGGCAATGGCGTATGCGTTCTCCATTGAGCCAGTCTCCTGAATGGCGATGTCGAACAGCGTCTGACCGTTAAGAACTCTTACTTCATACATATTCTGCTTCAATATAGATGTTGGGCACAGAGGCTGAAATCTTCAAAACCTTCATGCCGTCTTGTGTAAACTGTGTTAGAATCTCGCGGTTTATGTCTCCCGTGTCGCTGCCCTCAACGTAGTTCATCGCGCCAACGCAGCGGTCGGGGTGCTGCTTGAACTCGCCCTTGTTGCACATCAGAAGAAGTTGCTGATGCTGCATCTCGGAGTTGCCAACCACGAAGTCGCCATCAGACACGAGCGCATCGCCTTCAGATGTCGTAAGAATGTCGTTTAAAGCCATTTTGATCAGTGTTTAAAAGTTGTATCTTCGAGTTGCTGAACGGTTGTGGGCTGAATCTGTGCAGCTGCCCACTGTTCCGAGGCAATCTTCAGCGATGCTCCGCCGTCCTGCGCTACCGGAACCCACGAGGCGAAGACAGTCTTCAGCGTATTCAAGTCTTGCTCCAATGCGTTGAGTTGCGACACCACATCGGCAATCTTGACAATGCCACCGAGCGTTCCGCCGTTAATCTTAATCTCGCCGTCTTTAACCTCGATGAGCGAAGAACCGATGCTTATCGTCAGTTTCTCAACCGCCGATGTGGCAATAACAAGCAGTTCGCCGGGCATGTCGAGCTTCAGAACCGCCACATACGAACCGACGGCAGGAACGGCAAGCAGACCGACGGCAGAATCCACCACCTGAAGGCGCACACCCGGAATGTCGATGTCTTCGTCTGATACGGTGCAAGTGCGCGATGCCTCGTCCACCTCTATCACCTCAGCCACCATCACGTCGTTCTGATTCATGAACTGGCGGCGAAGCAGCTCTCTTACGGTGTCATACTTTCCCATAGTGTGTAAGTGTTATCTGTTGTCGTCCTCCGTTCTGCCCGAACGAGCCTTGAACGGTGTCTACGTAATACTTTCCGCTGCGTGCCGGAAAGCGTTCGTCAGTAATCTCAGCGGTCATGCCGTGCTCAAACTGCGGTTCAAGAAAGCATGTAACAGTTCCTGTGTAACCTTTGTAGTTCTCATCAGACTGAAGTTCGGAGAGAGCCTTCTGTACCAGCTCCGACGGCAAGCCTTGACGAACCTTCAAGTCTTTCTGGTTCGAATACTTCCGTCGCTCACGGTTGCGAGCATTATGGCTGCACTTCTTTCCGCTGCTGTCGCGTTCTACCACGCGGAGTTCTGTCGGCTCATCCTCATTATCGAGCGTAAGGTCGTCCGATACCGTATTCCACCGCAGACGGAGTTTTGCCGACGGTTTAGGCACGGCGTACTTGCTTGCGCCAACATACAGCACGTTGCCGTAGAAGCAGACGCGACAAAGACACTCGCTCTTGAACCATTCGAGCACCTTCAGCCCCGGTGCCTGTCTGAACCATACATTCGTAAGCGGAATGTTTGGGATATACTCAGACAGTTCGATGTCTGTGCCCTCGATGAGGTCTTTCAGAATATCCTTGGCGGTGGTTGTCTTGTAACTCTTCGTAAAGAGTTTATCCTTCAACTGGTAAGAGTAGCCCTCGCAGTCTATCGTGAGCGGAACTTGAAGATTTACCCGACTTACAAAGCCCGAGAACCGCAGCGTATTCTTTCCGTTGTAGCCCAGACGCACCTCCACCTTGTCGCCCTTCTTGAATGCCGTCTTGGTTATGCGGTTGGGCACTCCTGCCACCTTTGTGGTAGCGCCGTCGGTTCTTGCATATACCGACATAGGCAGCCTTATCGTGCAAGTGTCGGCAAAGTCCGAGGCAGAAGTCTGCCACTGAACGTCGCTCGGCTTTACGCGATGGTTGCCTATGGTTATGTCGGAAGTCATTACAAACATAAATCAGTCAATATTAAGTGAATCGACAAAATCACTTTCGCAAGTCAGAATGAACGGACGATGGCGGAGCGACTTGCCCTCAACTTCGGGAAATTCGAGCGAGCGGACTGCCACGCGGTTTGTATGGTCGAGAACGAGATCGGAAAGAGCGTTGTGCAGTTCCACCGGCATCGTGCTCTCGAAGATGTCCTTCAGGTCTATCATCTTCTCGTCTGGCATCTTGCCGTGTTCTGCCATCAGCACGCCCTTGATGGTAAACTTCCAGTCGCCCACGCAGTAGAGTTCCTTCACCGTGCCGCGCCGTTCCGACACCGGAGTGCTGACAATCGTCTTCTCGCAGTTGCAGCGTATGGTGCAGCATGCAATCTCCACCGTTATGCCGCCGCTCACCAGTTTTACGGGAAGAAACACCTCGCGTCCGTTCATCTGCTTGCTCAGAGGCACGCCGTAGATAGTGTTCTTCTGAACGCTCTTGTCGTCATCGACCTTAAAGACCGCCTCTTCTGGCGCGGTCGAGTTTTCGCCAACCTTATAAGGCTTCTGGAAATAGGTGTTGTAAACATCCTTGATGTTAAGAAGTATTCCCATACCGTCAGACTGTTGCCGCGCCTTGTGCAAGTACGCGAGTTAGACATTCCAGAACCGCGTTTTCGATGTCGGTTGCCGATTCGCTGAGGTTCTGTGTGTTGAAGGTAAGATTGTCGAAGAACTTGCCCACGCTAATGTTCACCACCTTCGGACCGCCAGAGGCAATGCCCTTCGATGCCTCTTGTGTCGTCTTGTCGTTATTCTGCGTGTTGGTTGCAATCTCCTTCAGCGTAGACAGAGTGTTCTGCTGTACCGTTGTAGGAGGCTGAGCCTGAACAGCCGCGCGTGTCGGTGCGCTTTTCAGTTTGTAGCCCATCAGTTCCTTGACATACTTGTACATCTTGTCCACTCCATTGAGGATAGGCGAAACGACGTTGTTCCACAGCCAGCCAAACAGTTCCGCAACCTTCTTCACTACATTGAACAGGTCGATGGCGAAGCCGCCAATCGCGCTGAACACATCCTTCAGAATCTCGGAGTTCTTGACGAAACTAATGATGCCGTCGGCAATGCTTACAATCGTCTTTAAAGTAGACTTGAACGCCGGAAGAACACCGTTTACAAACACATCGCGGATGGTAAGGATGTAACTCCGCCATTGTGCCGTTCCGCTGGTGAGCCTCTTTACGAAGTCTGCGACAGGCGCGAACATTTCGGCAAGCATTCCCTTTGATTCGCGTATGTAGCCGACGAACGTCTGGACGCCAGCGGCAAGCGGCTTGACAATCTTGTCGATGTAAGGCACAAGTCTGTTCATCACGTTCACAAGCATCGAACCGAGCGGAGCAAAGGCTGTCTTGACTCCGAGCATGAGCCGTCCGACTTGTTCCTGCAAGTCGCCATAATCGTTCTGCATTTGTTTCAGTCTGCCTTCAGGAGTGGCTGCGAGCGCCTCGTTCATCTTGCCCACATTATCGGTGATCACTTGGGCAAGTGTGGCTGCCTTCTGTTGTTCGCTGCCATACTTTAATATTTTTTCCTGTGCTTCAGAGAACGTTATGCCGACTCTTGTCAGAGCCGAGGTCTGTCCGGTCATTACCTTTCCCATCAGGTTGCCTATGCCAACCGCGTCTTCTGCCGTGGCGTTGAGCCCTTTCTGCTGTGCAAGAAGGTTGTTCATCGCAGGCATCAGAGTTTCGAGGCTCTGTTTCTGTCTTACGAACGTTGCCAGTTGCTGTGCTCCGCTCAGTTGCACCTCATCGCCGACAACGCCAACTTTCTGCTGTGCCGATGCAAGGTCTTTCATCTGCTGAATCTCGGCAGCGGTGGCGTTCATGCGCTGCTGCATCACCACCTCAAGACGCTTCTCTGCCATCGACTGGATGTTCCATGCCTCTTGCGCCTTGCTTGTTAGCTCCGCAATCTGCGATGTTACGGTTGTAATGGCTGCCGTCAGGAGGTTGGCTTTCAGAAAGCCGCCCATGCCTGCCATCATTCCGCCCGAAGAGCGCGAACCGCCAGATGCAGTCTGCCGCGGCTGCTCTTGCGATGCTCCGCGAATGGCATTGCGCGCACGGTTGGCGGCCTCGGTTACATCGTTGAGCGAGGCTGCATACCTGTTCCACTCGCGCACATGAGGCGGAAGCCTGTCGCCGAAACGCATTGACTGCTGCCCGGCTCTTCCGAACGCCCTCACATCGGCCGTTACCGTGCGTGCCGATGAAGCTACGCCGCGGAGTGCCGACGATGCGCCGTCCTGTAACTTTATTGCAAACTGTACGATGTTCATATACTATTTGTTTTCGCTTGTTCCTTCCATTGGCTGATGGCTATTCCGGTGTAATAGTAGAAGAGTTCGGGCGACCATCTGTCGAGAAAGTCAGCGCCGAACGTCTTCAAACCGAACACCGTCACCCAGTCGAGACTGTCGCGTTGCGCTTTAAGTCCGCGATTCAGAGCTTCGCAGAACGACTTTTTTTTAGCACGATTACATTCTGAATCGCGGGCATCGCCGAGATGAAATACTCCTCGTCGTTTCTCAGTTCCTCGTCGCCGTCGAGCCAGAGCGTTTCGAGAAGGTAGCGCGCTGCCTTGTCGAGTCCGCCGTTTTCCTCGTCGGCAAGAATCATGCTGTACTTTGCCATCTCGCTGGCGGTGATAGGCTTCAGAACTGCCATCTTGCCCTCAACCTCTATGATTGTGAGCTGGCGCGGAGCGAACATCTTTCGAAATTCTGCCAACTTGGTGCCGAAACGCATCTCAGCCAACTGCTCCACGCTTTCCTGATTGTTTTCTTTATCTTCTTTCATAATGATGTGTTAGAGTGTTGTCTTGGTCATGTCCATTGCGATGAACGGAAGGGTAATCTCGCGCTTTACCGCACCTTGGTCAAATCCTTCTGGTAACTCCGTAAAGGCGATGCCTGTAACGGTTACATAGTTCTTCTCGGCCGATGTGCGCTTCTGATACTTGGCGGTAAGAACCACCAGTTCGTGCGGAACATCGAGAATATCGTCGTAGCCGGCTGCCTGTGCTGCGCGGTTAAGAGCATCGCTCTCGAATCCGAGCAGTTTCAGTTCACCGCTCACCTTGATGTTTCCCTCGCCAATGTCGATGGCGTGCTGTCCTGCGCCGTAGATTTCCTCCTTCGTTACTTCCTTCTTCACGCTGAAGC
>Ga0326514_10000342_pt1 | contig 32046 bp, 38 predicted proteins | sample 3_2548_0518_D_FD_203653 | JGI IMG/M metagenome (GOLD analysis project Ga0326514, IMG submission 203653) | Bovine rumen microbial communities from UC Davis, California, United States - 3_2548_0518 | ecosystem: Host-associated > Mammals > Digestive system > Stomach > Rumen | place: USA... | reverse complement strand
ACAAATAGTAAAAAAACTTGATTTTATAAAATGTTTTTTTTGAGATATTTTTGCTAAAAAAAATGAGAAAAGGAAGTGAAAAAAATGATTACAGAATTAACCCTTTAAAACGGGAATTGCGAGACTTGTATCAAGAGTTTTATAATAAAGGATACAAGAATTACAGATATTTGCAACAATGTAACGCAGATCATTGCAGACTGTTAGAACTTTACAACAGAATTAATGAAACGATTAGACCAAGAAAACCATTCATTTTAAACAGAAAACAATATAGCTTACATTATAGGCAATATTGTTATATGGAAAGATACAAAAAAGAAAGAAGGCTATTGATTGAAAAAAAGCCTGAACAACTAACAAGAGAACAGGCAGTTTTAAATAAAGCAAAAGAGGAGAGTCAAAAGGCAACTATTGCAGAAAACGAACGAACTATCGCGGAAAACGAACGAACTATTGCAACTCAATGTCAAGATATAGAAAGATGTAATAAAAAGATAAAACAATTAAAAAAAGAAGAATTAAGCTATATCGCACAACAAAACTTTTTGAGTGTGCTTAAAGATTTAGAGTTTTACAAAACAACAATTCAAATATTGAAAAATATGCAAATCTTATTATACAACAAGATTAACGAAAAAAAGGAGCAAGATAGCGACAGAGGAACACAAGAATATATTGTTAAACTATTCGAGCAATATGCAAACATAATAAAAGCATATGGGCTTGATAAGCTTTTACAATTACAACCACAGGTTATTAACTTTTTAAAACAAGAAAACAACAACAACATTGATTTAACAGAATTAAAAGTCGCATTAGGAGAAAAAGATTGACTTTTACGAAAAGCACATTAACACAACAATAACATTATATTTAAAACAAAGTGAGTAATAGGCAGGCAAATATCATTGAATAAATGTGAGCCAGTAAGTCCATAAAAATGAAAACGAGTTTTATTGAAGATGTTATTTTCTATATCAAATAAAAAAAACACTGATAAAGTGGGAAGGTATTTTTTTTGTTTATTCAAATGTCTTCGCAAGATATACAATTAGCAATTCTCGGCAAACAACTCATAAAAAAAGGTTTTAGAGAGTGGTATTATTTCTTTTCAAAGCAGATTTTCAATAAAAATCCAATAAAACACGAGGCGAGTGATAAGATTATTAAAGCAATAGAAGAAATAGAAAATATAGACACAGCAATACCATTTGAAAAAAGATTTGGTGCAAGAAGGATAGTAAATGCACCACCAAGAAGCACAAAGTCAACAATATTAACTTTTTATATGGCTTTTGTATTAGCAAGAGATCCAACAAGTAAGTTTATTTATATCAGTTATAGTAATGATTTATTAAGAATATTCAGTTGCTTGTTGAAGGATATTTTACAAAATAAACTTTACAAGGCACTTTACAACGTAAAAACAACAAGAGTTTTGAATTTATACGAACAGCAAGGGGAAGTAAGAGTTGTTGATGATAGTGAATTAAAAAAAGATAATTTTACAAATAGAATTTTTGAGTTATCAGGAGGTGGAAAAGTAAGATTTGCATCGTCATTATCAGCAATAACAGGTTTCGGTGCGAGTAATGAAGGGATTTATGATTACATAACGGGTGGTATAATATACGACGATCCAAACGATCCCAAAGATAGATATTCAATAAAAAAGAAAGAAAAAGTTGTTTCGAATTATACATCATCAACTATTACAAGAATAGATAACAAAGCAACAGGTTTTGTATGTGTTTTGCAACAAAGAACAAGCCCAGACGATTTAACAGGTAGATTGTTGGAGATATACGGAGATGAATTTACATTAACAAAAATACCGTTAGAAAAAGAAGATGGGACTTTAACAATAAACACTTACACGGAAAAGGCATTGCAGGAGATTAAAAAAGATAAATACACATTTTATACACAATATCAGCAAGAGCCAGTAAATCTTGAAGGAGTTATTATTGACACAGATAGATTTAAAAGATACAATGAAGTTGTAAATGAATTTTACTTTGATATGTATTTTATGACAACAGATTACTCTTTTACAAAAAACATAAACAGTGATGATACTTGCTTATGCTTATGGGGAGTAAAGCAAAACAAGGAAGAAGATTGCGTTGATTTCTACTTAATAGATTGTATAAGTGAAAAAATGAAGTTGTTTGAAAAGCTAAACGCAACAAGAGAGTTTTATAAAAAATGGAACAACAAAGAGACAAAATATCACACGATTAGAGTGTTTGAGATTTTTACAGAAACACACAGAAATGACGATTTTATGGAGTTGATAAAGGGAGATAATTTGCCATTTTATCTTTTTTCAAGAACACAAGGCAAAAGAGAGCGAGCATCAATAATGATGTTCCATTTAGGTGTGAGTTATAATATTTACATTCCATATCCAAACGAGGTTATAGGGGAGAATATGATTAAAAGAATAATAACACAATGCAATACTTTCACAGGTGATGATGGAAATCACGATGATATTTGTGATAACATAATTGATGCTTGTTTAATTGGAATGAGAAGATTTTGAAAAAAAACTTGATTTAAAAAAAAAAGCATTCACACATAATTTATATGTAAATATATGGCAATAGCAAGCACTTTTTCAAATAACGAATTAACTATTATCAATATACCAAGTAGTTATAGTATAGGCAAAATACTTTTTATTACAAAAGAAAAACCTATTCAAAATGTAGAAGGAAATTTCTTTGCTCCTTATAGAGATATAGAGAATGTAAAAACACTATTTGATAACACGGGAAGTTTATATGCAATGGTAGATACAGCATTAAAGCAAAGTCAAGGATTTATAACAGCCGATGCTTCATCTTGTTTTGGTGTTTATTGTATGAATGGTATTACAGATGCCACACAAGCAAGCAAACAATGCACAATTAGCAGTATTGACGATGTAAAATTAATAACAAACGGAACACTTACAGCAACGATTGATGGCGAAGTTTATGTTTTAAATGGTTTAAATTTCTCAAAATGCAACGACTTAATAGATGTTAGTAATATTATTTTGAATAAAGGTTTTAATGGTGATATTGATGTTGATAATGATAAAATTACTTTCAAGACAAAAACATTCGGTAAAGAAGGGACTATTGAGATTACAGGAAGTCAAGATGTTATAGATGCATTCGATTTAACAAATGCAACATCACAAGCAGGAGCAGATGCGATTGGTTTTGATTTGGATAAGTTAGTAAATGACAAGATATTTGAGAAGTTTTGCTTTTCAGGTTTTACAACAGATGTAAAGCTTGACATAACAACGATAAAAAGTATTATATCAAAGTTAGTTTCATTGGAAACATCAATTAACACCAAGATGTCTTTTGCTTATCAAATGCCGTCAGTTTATATGTCTTTGATGTATAACAGCGAATTGGAGAAAGTAAGCAAGAATTATCAAAGATATTTTAGCACAATAACAGCATTACTAACAAACTATCAAATGTATAAATTAAATGGTGGTTTGTTATCTAAATGTGCTTCAACACCATCAAATGTAATGAGACAACCAAGAAGTTTGAAATTAAATTTAACAGGCAAAACAATTGATGACATAGATTTATCGTCAACAGACAAAATAATGACTTTTGCTTTACACAATCAATTATTGGAACATATAGCAGTTTTTGATGTGCAGTATAATCAAGATGGAAAAAACAATGTTATTCAATGCTCTACGAAGAAATGGGCTACTTGTGATGCTTTTTTTGATACTTTAATAAGAGAGACATTGAAATATACTATTGATAATATATTTAAAAACCAAAGCAACAAAGAAATAACACTTGATGAAAACGGAGCTTTTTCAATCAAAGTATTATTGTATAAAGCAATGGGTGTTTTTCTATCAAACAAAGTTTTATCAACTTCAATAAATGAAAGTGATATTGATGAATTGCAAGTCAATGATAAAGAAGAGTGTTTGGAAAAAATAAGAACAAACGGGATTTATTTTGAGACGCCAGATATAAGCACAATAACTAACAAAATACTTCCTGTTAGTTATGTATCAAATTTAACATCTGGTATAGTTAAAGTTGATATGCAAGGTTATATTTTAAAGAAATAGTGTTTTAATTAGTGGTTTTATGTCAAGTCAAACATATAGAAGTGAATTATACAGCTTAACAATAAATGGCGAGGTTGTTAGCAGTGGAGATTTTGAAAGTATATCGGTGGAAAATAACGGTGGTGCGAAAACAGCTTATGTTAATCAAGAAACCGTTGGCGTTGGAGTTGCAGGCAATATTTATCAAAAAAGAATAACGATAAACAATATTGTAATAGGAAGTCCATTATACAAACAAATTGAAAATAAAGTAGAATTAAGTTTGGTTCAAGATATTGTTGAAATAGCAAACAGATTTACACCAGAAACATTTAAAAAACCTTTTAGAATTGTTTTTGAAACAATAACATATCAACCAATTGATTATGGCACACTTATTAACAAAGAAGGAACAGAAGAAATAGGCTTATGCAATGTTTCGATAGATGCAGTTTATAGGAAAGATTTAAAATAATAATATGTTATGCAAGTTGAAGAGCTTTTACTATCAGTTGGTGCGAGAATTAAAACAAACGAGATAGATAAAGTTTTATCAAAACTTACAAAACTTGATAAGTTATATGAAAAATTAAAAAAACAAAACATAACAACAAAAGATAGTGTTATAAAAACAAAAATATTGAGTATTTTAAATTATTTTAAACCATTAGCAAAGATTACAAACATTATTTTAAAACCTTTTAAGTTATTAGCAAAGGCAACAAACAAACTTCTTAAAAGTTTTTCATATGGATTTGGTTTCTTGAAAAGAATGAGCTTGATTATTGGCGGGTTATATGGAAATTTAATGATGTTCCGTAGAGATACAAGAGGCTTGCAAGATGAGGCAGATTGGACAGGGCAAAAAAATACATTAGCATATAAACTAATGAATACCGCAACAATTAACGATATGATAAGCCCGAAAGCTGTTGCAGATCAAATACAAAGCATATACGAGCAACACAGAATGATGAGAGCTACAGGTACTATAAATGATACAGAGCTTGCGAGTGTATTAGGACAACTTGGAACAACAATATCAAAACCAGTTAATGATATATTAGAAGATTTAACTAAAATATCAAAACATATGGATAGTAGCAATTTTTACACTTTACTTGATAGTATAGGAAAAGGTGATGTTGCGAGAGCTATATTAGCAAGAAATAAACAAGGAGATGCACCAGAAATTTACACAGAGGCAGACAGTAGAGAATTAAAAGATTTTTCTATTATTTTAAATAAAAACGTTATTGCTCCATTAAAATCACTACAAAGAAGTTTAGCAATGAAGTCAGTGCCATTGTTTATAAAAATAGGCAATTTAATTGGTAAAATTTCAAAGAATTTAGAGCCGATTATTGCAAAGTTATTGCAAACAATAGATAAAGCCGTTTCTTATCTTACTGACGATAATACAAGTATAATAGATGGTTTTAAGAATGCAATATTGACATTAGCAGAACCTATTGGTGAAGTTTTAAGAAAAGCAATAGGTATGGCTATGTATGGTGTTTTTAAAGATGTGCCTATTGTTGGAAGACAATTTCAACAATTCGCACCTGATAAAGTATTATCGACACAACAAGAAATACAAAAACCACAAATGACTTCAATAAATAACAATTCAACAAATACAATCAATAACTACAACAATGTAAGTAGGACATTTGAAGCAAAAAAACAATATTGGAGAGAAACGCAACAACTGAATAAAGTTATAGATAGTGTTAATTTTTAATAGAAATGATAGCAGATTACATAACAAGAAATTTGAGTTATAATATTACACAGAAATACCCAAGAACAACAGAGCTAATAAAGCAACAAACCGATGGGGCTTTTAGTTCGCCAGAAAAAAACGATTTAGATAGTTTTTTTAGAAAACATCCTTTTTTTCCTACAAAATCACAGGCAAACATAAGGTTTCCAGTTTTCTACAAAACGAAGAATACAGGTATTTTTTTATCATTTATAAGCAATATAACAATAACAGGCACAAACGACTATACACAAGAAGCGGTAGCGATTACAGACGAGGGAATTGAAGGCGATAATTACATAACACAATACTCGGCAGTTAATCCTTTACAAATATCGGTTGAAGGGTTTTTTTTAAGTTCTTGTATAACAACAACGAATTTAATAAAAAAACCAACAGAACTATTAAACAGAGCAAATGCATTAGCAAGCACAATTGGAGCAGAAAAACTAACAAATCCAGTTTATAAAGCCGTCGCAGATGCATCAAAAAGTATGCAAGAAATGATCGGTATAGTTGATAATATTGTTTCAACGGCAGAAGATATAGGACAAGATGCTTATAGCATTTATAACACAATAAAAAACAATGACAATCAAATTATAACAAGCAACAATGATGAAAAAATAGGGTTGTTTTTATATTCGCTTTTATTGTTAAGATTATCAAAACAAACAATAGATTTAAATATTGAGGGTGTTTTATTAAAAAATATGGCATTAACAAGAATGGCGGTAAATATAGAAAAAGATAAAGTAAAAAGAAAGGCAGATTATCAACTTGATTTTATGCATATTGGCTATACAAAAGCAAACAACAATGAAGCACCACAAGCATTAACAACACAATTACAACAGGAAAAGAACGTAGGAACGACATTTATTGGTTTTTAATATGTTATCATTACAAGGCAAATTACATAAGCAATTACAAGGCACGATAGACAATACATATACAGCTTGTAGGGCAAGTATTTTGCAAATAAACAAACAAACAAGCTCCGTAATAGTGGAGAGTAAAACAATATTGATAAATAACAAAGAGTTTTCTTTTAAAGAAAAGTTCGTTGTCAAAATATCACAAGCAGATATAATGCAATTTCCTTATTATACAGGAGATGAAGTTTTTATTGTTTTTACAGATTATAACCAACAAAATCCAAGCACAGCAATAAACAAAGATGAGACGAATAAACACTTGGCGGGAAATGGCTTTATAATTGGTTTAACGGGTGCTTATAATTTTGAGATAAAGGATGTCATAATACAAAGCAGAAAAAATGAAAACATCATAATAAGATCGGCAAAAAAAATAAACATTAAAAATAAGAGTGTGGTTTTAAAAAACAAGTTTGATGATATGTATAACACTATAAACACATTAAAAACAAATGTAAATAATTTATCATCAGCGATTTCAGCAAATACAGTTGCAATAACACCAGTAGGTTCATCGAGTGTAGCAGTATTTCCACAATTACAAACAGCAATAGAAAGTATAACACAATCAATTGACAATCTAAATAATACATTGAAAATAATAAAAGACGATTTATTGACAGACGAAGACGACAATGAGGGCTTTAACACTTGATAAAAACGGAGCTTTTTGCTTTAAATTTGTTGATACGAACACAATGGAAGGATGTAAGCTTTTAATAAAAGGAGTATTGGAGAATGTGAAATATCAAAACATTTACAATATGGATGAAGGGATTGATTTGAGTTTTTACAAAAACAATAAAGAAAATGTAAAAGATGATGACTTTTTAATCAATTATATTCAAAGTAGCATACACGAAGAATTAAAAAAGCTTTTTTTTGTTGCAAATGTTGTTTTTAAAGACACTACAATAAATGACAATGTTTTGAATATAAAATTTGATGTTTATATTGTATTGCAAGATAAAATAGAAAAAATAGATTTTGAATATAATATAGTATGAGTGAAGATAAAATAACAATTAAAACATTATTAGAAAAATGCCAAGCAACTTATAGCGATGTATTTGAGGAGATATTAAAAGAGTTTACAGAGGAAGTGCCAGATTTTGTTTATGCAGATGCAGGAGCGGTTATAGTTGATCTTGTATCACAAAGAGAGTATGACTCAAGACAGATGATGTTATATGTATTAAATCAATTATCACTACCAAATTGTGATGAATATGGTTTGACAAATATTGCTTGTCCTTTATGGGGAATAAATAGAAACGGTGGAACAAAAAGTGTCGTGGAGATGACTATAACACTTCCAAAAGCAACAACACTTTATAAGGAAGTCCCAGAGAATATACCAAACGAGGTTGTTTGCCAAGTAAGAGACACAACAATAAATCGTTATACTTATACAATACAAAAAACACAAGAATTTGAAGCAGGAACACATAAAGTTTTGTTTGAATGTGATGTTTATGGTGCAATAGAAAGCCCTATCGGTAGTATTACAGAAATCGTTAATCCAACACAAGCATTCGGAGGTGAAGGAAGTAGTTGTGTGAACGGAGAAGGTAGCTTGATTTATAAAGGCACACCACCAGAAACGATGGAAGAGTGTAAAAATAGAATAGAAAAAACATCACCAGTTTATAATCCAAAAAACTTATATGATGCGATTGTAAAAAAACTAACAAATAACAATCTTTGTAAGAATGCCGTTTATTACATATCAAAATTAACAAATAATCTTACAGCTTATGGTGTTCCTCTTGGTTATACTTATATTGTTTGTCAAGGAGGAGACAGAGAGAAGATTTTTGAAGTATTAGAAGAGACGGCTTTTGCTTTAAATTTATGGGGAAATGAAGAAAAAACAATATACAAAAACAATTTTTCTTATCCTTTAAATTTTGATTATGTAAGATATGACAATTTAAGTGTAAAAGTGTATTTAAATACAACAAAAAGCATTACAGCGGAGTTTTTAAATGAATTAAAAAAATACATAAGAACAACATATAATGAAAGATATAATAATTTAATCTTCGTTCCTACAACAGTCGGTGATATAACAAAACCAGCAGAGCAATTTATAGATGATTGGGGGTTAAATGATGCATATATTGAAAATTGTTTTATTGCATTAAAAGGAAATATTGTGAATAAGAAAAAATTAAATCCAACAACATTGAATGGATGCTTTAATATAGAAGAAATTAATGATATTGAAGTATTAGTGAATAACTCGTAGTATGAGCAATGACTTGAAAAGTGATAATATAGAAATTTACAATGAATGTAATTTAGATATCGTTAATAAAAAAAAAAGAAAACAATATGTAAAAAGCTTTTACAACTTAATACAAGGGAGATTTGTTGAAAATAAAGACAAAAAGATAAGTAAATACAATAAACAAGTTATAGATTTATTGTTAAATTCAGTCAGTATGCAATTTGGGCTTGACAGAGTTTTTAGATTTCAATCACAAGATCTTGACACTCTTGATGAAATTGCTTTTCTTCTTTTTAGAGTTAAAAGAAGTTTTAATTCAATTACATTAAACGATGATGAATTTATTTTATTATGTAAATTTGCATCAGTTATTAAAAACATAGATGCAACAAATATAAACAGCTTTTTTGATGCTTTTTATAGCTCTTTTAAAGCAAATGAAATTTTTATATTAGTAAGTCCAAGAACATTTACGGAGTTATTTTTTGTAAAAAATTTTAATCAAAACATCTTATTAGCAATGTTGTATTTCAGGAAATTTCCCGTTATACTTAACTATAACTGTGAAATAGAGCAATTAACAGGCAATCCATATGCAACAGAAGATTTTTATGACAGAAATATACTTTTTCCAAGCGAATATCCAACAGAGCAACAAGTAAGATTAGGAAGACCAGATGTTGATGGGTCAGGTTCTCCTTTTGCTTATCTACCAGCAGAATATTTAGAAATTGAAAAAATGCCAACGTTGAGAAGGAGCGATGCGGATGGGTATAAGGTTTAGTTTATGTCGATAGGTAATTTGGTAAATGTTCCAAACGGAACGAATATAAATTTTGATTTCAAACTTAACGATATAACATATACTTTTACATTAAAATATCTTTCTAATACAGGTATATGGACTATAAGATTACAATGGGAGAGAGACGGAGTGCAACACGACACTTATCCTATACAACTAACAACGGGCTTTGGTTTGTTTTCTGTTTATAGAAATTTACTTCCAGTTTGCTTTTTTTGTGAAACAATGAATAAAGAACAACCATTAACAGCTGATGCTTTTGAGAAGAAAAAAGCTTTTTTAAAATGTTGTAAATGGGAAGAAGTAAAAGATTTTTTAGCAGAACAATATGATAATTGATAATTTAAAAATTAAAGCTTGTTTTCAAATTTACAATAGTTCAGTTGAGTTTATAAATGCAAGAAGCCCAAATACCACAATTGAATATTCGCAAGAAAATAACACTTCAACCAATGAAATCGGTATTAGAGACAGAAAAACGCCAACAATAACTGTTGATATATCGGCAGAAGATTTTAAAAACAACTCCGCAACAATGACAATATACAATGTAGTACAACAAGATAAAAGCCTATTAAGTAGAAGTTATAACGATTTACAAAATGACGGAACAAAAACAATATTAGCGACTATTTTTGCTTTTCAACAAAACAACTATAATTTAATATATCAAGGTATAGAAGTGGAAGGAATACCAAACGAAGCACCATATGAGAGTATTATGACTTTTAAATTATTGCCTCATATAGCAGTTAATAATAAAAACATTTTAATAAATGTTCCAAGGACAGAAAACAATATACTAAACACAAATAAAGATTTAAAAAAATACATTGCAAAACAATGTAGTCTAAATTTGGTTAGCAATTGCAAAAACGACAACAAAATATTGAATGGAGACATATATGAAATAACAGACAATGTAAAAAATTGGTTGCAAAATTATTTTAGAAATGAGTTTATTTATTTGACGAATAAAGAGCTTGTTTTTTTTGATACAAACGACAAAACAAAACATCAATTTTTAACAAAAAACACAATAGAGCTTGAAGAGGGAGAGGGTTTTTTTTCAATAACAAAAACAGGAACAAACACTTTTACTGTGAAATGTGCCTATAATTCATTGATACAATTTAATACACAATTATACATAAAACCGAAAAGTAAAAAATTCATTGATATAACACACGGCAATATAAAAGGAATTGTAATTGGTTATAACTGCTCTTTAAAATCATCTGCAACAACAAAAAATAAAGGTGATTTATTTTGCAATATTTACACGGTTAATTTTTTTAATTGATTTTTAGATTTTTCTTACTACAAACGCAATATGTTAGAAAACGAATTCAAAGAACTTGAAAGTAAAATGAATGATGATGATGGAAAAAACGGTTATTCTTATTCTTTCGAGAATGTAAAAGAGTTTATTGATTGTTTTAATACAAATCAAGAGGAGTTGCCTTTAAATATAAATATAAACATTGATGATGAAGAGAAAACTGTTTTACAATTCAAATTTATTTTATTAAATTATACAAGAACAATACAACTATTTAATGAAGCAAGAGAGAAGGTAATAAAATTACCAGAACAAGAGCAAACAAATGAGTTATTGGAAAAAGGAGAAAAGACCACTAATTTATTAGGTTCTAAATTGCCATTGATAAGGGGTTATTTTGTTAGCAACGGTAAGCTAATACCAGCGACAAATAAAATAATCTCAAATGAAGAGACAAAAATTGATTATATTTTATCTGCTAATTTAAAAAATTTATGGGGTTTAGCGATTGCCGTTGATATATTATTGTCATCGTGGGTTATTAAAAAAAAAATAAAATCATAGATTTATTAAAACAAATCACGATAACAAACAGCATAATAAATAACTATAACGGCATAAGGAATCAAGTAGATCAGATTTTACAAAAACACAATTACGCAATAAGCGATAATATCGCTTGTTTGCTTTGTAGGTTTTTTTCACAAGAAAAAGCAACATTTATAATGTATAGTTTATTTGATAAAAATATAGAGGACATTGTTTTTATTGTAGCGGATTATTACAAGCAACCGCCAAGTGTTTTTAAAAATGAAACTATAAATGATATTTTGAGAATTTACAGCGATATTATTATTAACAACAGAATAAACAATGATATATTGGAAGGATGATTTTTAATTGAAAATTAAAAAAGCACACATTGAATAAAAGTTATGTATAAAAACAAATATTCTTCAACAGGCAATAAAAATGTGTTTTTTACAACATTAGCAGATGCAACAAATAGATATGATCCCGTCAGCGATGAAACCTATAAAGTATCAGCGCAGGTATATGCAGATAGTATAAACGAGTGGTTAGAAAGACCAACGACAAGAGAACACGACAGCTATTATGCAGACAATAAAGCACCAATAAAAGGTAAGATATTAGATAGTTTTATGAATACAGAGGGCTATGTAGATCAAAATGGAGTGGCACACGAGGCGACTTATTTGCCTACGGTTTGTTGTTCTTATAACGACAGCGATTTTGAAAAAAGAAAAGGTGTTAGCAATACATTTGAAATAATAGATAGTGAGATTGAAGAGAGGGATGCAGGAATGGAGAAAGTTAGAATTGTGAAAAAAATAAGACCTATTTCATTAGCAGTTTTATTTAATCAAGAGCCAGCTTTTAGAGCTTGTGATGTTGTAAATAATAGCAATGAAGGAAAGGTTCAAAAAATAATTTCAATGCCAGTTGAAAAAAAACTTGTTTTTAAAAAAAACGATATAAAGACAAGTATTGTTAATGATGTTCTTATGGAAAATGTTATTGAAGAAAGATTGAAAAGTATTGAGGCGAAGATAGATAGCTTCAATATTAAAAACAATACTTCTGTGAATGGTAAAGACGATAAACTTATCGTTGAGAATGCAAACAGTTTAGGCATTAGTGATACTGATTATGCAAAAATTCGTGCAGAGATGAATAGAATGCTTAATGAATATAGAGCAGAAGTAAGCAAAGCTTTAAATAAATATAGAGAAGATATTGCAAAATTGCAAGCTACTATAAGTGAGATGAGGCGAAATACAACAAATAAAAGCAACAGCGATGATGATGTTGGTGGTGATGTGAATGATAACACTGACGGCGATGATAACGAAAAAGATGATGACAAAAAAAACAACAGCAAATGCGGTAAAAAAGGCAATAGCGACGATGACGAAAAAGATGATGATAAGAAGGATAACGATGATGACAAAGACGATGAAAAGGACGATAAGAAGGATAATGACGATGATAAGGATGATGAAAAAGATAAAAAAGAAAATGCTTTTTTCATAAGCAACTTTGAAGTAAGCGATATGACAAAAGAATTTTTAAAAAATGGTGGTAGTTTTTAATGTTTTGTTTTAGTGTTTAGTGTATGTTAAAGAGTGATTTTGCAAGCTTTGGAAAGGTAAAAGCAGGAAAAGCTTTTTATAAAGTCCAAACAGTTGGTTTGACAACTGAAATTAATATTATATCTTTGATTGAAAATTTTAATTCAAAAAAAGATGCAAATAATGAATTATATTATGTAGGACAACCTATTTCATATGATAGAACAAATAATGTTATTGAAAGTGTTGATTTTACAGCACAAAATCTAAAAATAGACGGCATAGTTGGATATTCGATGATAAAACAAGCGGATAAAGCAGATAAAAGCAATGATGCTATTGGTTATATTACATATGAAGCAGGTGAAAGAATACCTACTTGGGTTCCAAAAGGACAAATTGTTTTTTATCCTGCAAACGAAATAATAAAACCAAAAGATAAGTTAAAATTCGTTTTAGATAGTAATGGAGTTGTAAAAGTTGCAATTGCATCAAGTGAAAATGATTTAATAATTGGTCGTCCTTTCGGGGATAACAGTTATGAAGCAGGGCAAATGGTTCCTGTTGTGGTTAGTTTAGGTTAAGTTTAATGTAGTGTGTTATGAATGAAAAAATCCCTCCTTTAATAAAAAAAACCGATGAGTTAGCTTTTTGCAAAACATTGCAAGGAGCAGGTGATAAATCTATTTTAAAAGTCGGTAATATTACTTGCATAAAAGATAATGCAAAAAGTAATAATATAAAAGAAAATTCAGCAGATATAATAGGTGAAGGTATAAATCCAAAAATATCTTTGACTTCAAAGCTGTTCGGAAGTTCCGTTTATACATTGGAAGGCAAGTTCTTTTCAAAGAAGAAAGACGGATCTTATGTGTCTATTGATGATTTTATTAAAATCAATAATATATCAGACGAATTGATGAAAGGCAGTCCAGAATTCAAAGGATGGTTTGATAACTTTATTGTTCCATATAGAAGAAAAAATGACATTTTTGCAAATCGTGAGAATTTAGAAAATGCTATTGGCGGACAACTTGGAAATCAAATTCCTGAAATCAATCCAATCAATATGTCAGACAATCCTGAATATGTGAATGTCAAAAATATTCCTATTAATGTTGGCTTTTCAAAGAATTTAATTGAAAATGTTAAATACGAAGCATTGTTAGATTATAGCTTATCAGATCAAAAGCAACAAGAGTTAGAGGATAGTTTAAAAGAAACTGGTAGTTTTCAAACTTTACTAACATTATTTGGAGCATCAAAAAAGCAAGATGTTAAAGGTATTTTTAATAATCCTGCTATTGTTGAAATGGATGCAAGCGATGTAAATGCTTTATTTCCAAACGGTGCAAAGTCAATCACTGATATAATTAGAAGCGGTGTAGATCCAAATTATAATGAGTTTAAAAGAAAATTACAATTAATAAAAGATGGAAGATTGCCAGAAGCTTTCAGTAAAGCAAGTGGTTATTGGTATTCATATCAAAATAATGCAGGTATGCAAGATATGGTTATCGTTTGTCCTGTTTCTGATTATTCACAATTAAAAGTGAGGGAAATGACTAACTATGTCGGTGGAGAAATCGCATACAGACCAAGATATGAAACAGAATTGGGCGTTGAGATTGGATGTGATATTGTGCCACTTGGTGTTTGTGATGCAGATGCAAAATCAGCATTTGGTTATAGCGATTATGCATTAGATCCAAACGGACAATATAACACTTACTTTATTTACGATAGAGCAAAATTAAATAAGTTTATAACGTTGCCAATTGTTAAGATGTTCCAACCTTCTGATTCAAATTATGGCACAACTTTAAATCAAGGTTATTTTGGTGCGACAACTGATGTATTTAGTTTTGATACGATAGTAGGTTTCAAAATTAAAGTTCCAAGATAAATAAAATGAGCCTTATAAAACAAATTATAAACATAAAAAAAACCATCTTCAAGAAAAATGAGGATGGTTTTTTTAACCTATTAGAAGAAAAAGTCGATTTAATAAAAGAAAATGAAGAGCAAGAAAAAGCTATATTAGAAGCAGAACAACGAGCACAACAAACAGAAGTTAACAACAACGACACAACGCAGCAACAGATATCATTTTACAAAATACAAGAATTGTTTAAAGATTTTAAGAGCTTAAAACCTGCATTTAATTACAAAAACATAAAAACAAATTCTTTTGATGCAATGTTGACAGGGAGAGAAGTATATGAAGAGCTCGGTATAAATGTGTATAATGCTGGTAGTTTTTCTCCATTTGTAAGAGAGTTTGTTTTGCTATCAAATAAAATAGGATGTTTTTTTATATCAATGTTAAATCTAACTTATCAATCTTGGATGTATAGACAAAATCCATTAATTGATAAGATAATATCTTATTTTTTAATAAAAGGTTTTTCAAATATTCACATTGAAAAGATAGACGATAAAGATGAAGAAGAAGAAGACGATGAAGATGAAAATATAAAAAAAGCTAATGTTCTTTTACAAAAAAATAATCAAGTTATATTTGATGCTTTATTGCAAGCAGAAAAATATGGAGGTTCTTATATTGTTATAAATAAAGAAGATCTTAAAAATTATAACAAATACGATTTAAAGGATAAAAAAAACAATTATTTCACTTTCAAAGACGATCAAGAATATAATAAAAATAATGTTATTACAATTTTAGGCAGTTTAAAACCAGATAACGAGCAAGACAAGAAGTTATTAAAAGGCTGGTCGTTTGGTTGGTTTGATAGATATTGGAATGATTGGCTGTATTGTATGAAGAAAAAAGCAGTTATCAATGAAATTTTAAATAAACAGCAAATGTGTTTCGTTTATTCAGACCATTTGAAAGATAAAAATGATTTTAATAAAAGTGGCTTTTTAGCACAAGAAATAGTAGACAAAACAAGTAGTATGACTAATAATTCTGTTTTGTCTTTGAAAAAAGATGATAGAGTTGAAATGTTGCAAAGTAATGTTGATTTGCAAAGGTTATATGATTTATTTATAAATGAGATAGTAATAAACTTTTCAGTTCCAAGGGACTATCTAATTAACAACGATAATCATAATAGTTTAAGTTCAAATATGAAGGAAGAGCCACAGGGAGCATTGGATATTGTAGCACAAAAAGTTCAACATTATAAACCTTTTATTGAAGATATAGTGAAAACAATATTACAAGACAAAGATTATTTTAGCAAATATAAATTATCATTCGAGCCACCAGAGGTATTTAATGAAAAAGAAAGATTGGAAAATGAGAATTTGAAAGCAGATTTAGAGTTAAAAAAAGCACAAACAAGGGAAATAATAGCAAGATTTGGAGAAGATGATAAAGAAGATACAACTATTGAATGAAGACGATTTTAAGCCTTTCGTTAATAGAATATCGCGAGATATAGCATTAAAATATACAACGGCAATAAACGATTATAAACTACGACCACCTTTAAAAACAGATGGTAGTTTGATAATTGCATTAAAACAACAAAGAATAATATATGATGAAAGAACAGAGTGTTTTAAAGGAAAAATAACGACAACAATTAAAAAAATCTTACTTTCACTTGGTGCAGTTTATTACAAAGGAGGTTATAAAATAAAAAAAAACAACCTTCCTTTTAACGTGAAAAACACAATCAATAGTATTCAACAGCACAGAATAACAGTGTCTAATTTAATACAAGATAAAATAAAAACACTTGATAGCGACAATCTATTATCAATAAGTAGCGTTGTTTTGTTAAAAAAACTTACAAACTCGTTAAACAATAGAGTGGAAAAAAATTTATCATCAACTTCAATAAGTGCTATATCGGCAGAAGATTTAAAAACACTTATAATAGACAATGTAAAAAATACTATAAAAAGAGAGTATAATGTATTATCAAGTAAAATAATAGAGCCAAATGTAAAAATAAACAAAGAAATCGTTAAAAGAAAAGACAAGTTAAGTATATCGGTTTTTGATAGTATAGGTTATTCAGTTAGATTGAAATTATACGACGAGCAACAAAAAATATGCAAAAAAGAATACAAAACAACGCATTTTTATTTAATACACAGAGATCCACCACAACCGCAAGATAGACCAAACCACATTAGATTATGGAGAAATAAAATAAAACTTGATTTTAATAAAACATACATAAATCCATATTCAGGCAAAGAGGACAAACTGTGTTTAGAGCCAAATTGCCATTGTCGTATGGAAGTTATAGTTTATGGCGAATAAAAAAAATAATGTTAATAATAACAACGAGGTTTTGCAAGAAAATATAGATATAAACAACGAAAACTCGTTAAAAGTTAATGATTTGTTAGTTGAAAAACAACAAGAAATAGATGCATTAAAAAAACAAGTTAATCAATTAGAACAACAAAATCAATCATTGCAAGAAAATATAAATACATTGAAAAAAGACATTGATATATTAGAAAAGCAACAAGACAAAAGCATAAAAGATAAAGCAATTATTATTGACACTATAAACAATAATTTTAATGGTTTAACGTTTAATGTAGATAAAAAAGTTATTCGTATTGCTTCTAACGTAGATGCTATTGCAAAAGCAAAAAAAATAAAAGCAATTCCAGAAGGAATAAGAAACAACGATATAGTTGTAGTTCATTTACAAAGTAAAGAAGTTGCTGATGAAATAAACAAAGCGGAAAATAATGAAAATAAAAGAAACTATTTAAGATATTTAAAACCTGTTATTTTTGTAAAAGATGACATTAGATAACAATAAAACACTTACAGAAGGTTTTATTGAGTATTTTTTTATTACTTTTAAAAAAAGATTAGAAAAAAATGATATAACAATAAAGCCAATAGCAAATTATAAACAAGGCAATAGTTATCATAAAGATGATGTTGTTATTTTTTCAGATAAAAGCACAGATTTTGATTTTTTTTATTTTAAATCACTGGAAAATGAAAATACAAGCGAAATTAGCGACGATACAAAATGGGAAAAACAAGGAGAAGTTGAAGATAATGTTTTTTTTATCAAAGACATTGAAGATGTTTATAAAAATAATTGCATCACTGATTGTAGCTTTAAAAAGCTATATTTTTATCTAAAAGATAACAAAGCAACAGAAGATGAAATAAATTATGTAAAAGGTTTATTTATATGCTCTAATCTTTACAACATTGACAATGATTTTGACGGACAAATTATGAATAGTGAAAGTTTAGATGGTGGTAGTTATTCGGCAGATTATCCAAGTGAATTAAAAGAATTAAAAGCTATGGGAATTGTTGGAAATCCTTTTGCAGTTGAAATATTGAATAGATTGATGTGTATTCCTTGGAAGGTTGCTGTCGCACATAATAGAGAAAGCGATTTTTTAAATGCAGATATATGGTAATAAAAACTATTGAAAAATTATTAAAATACAAAGAATTAAATAACTATATTGCAAAATCAGGTATATCGAAAGAAAGCGATGTTGATGGCAAAAGAGCAGATATTTTGTATAAAAACATAAATAGAGGTTCAGTTGCATTACAACAAGAGCCGAGAGACCCGATCTTTATCCCATTTCAAAATAAATACAAAAAACAATATACACAAAAACTAACACAAGCAATAAAAGAAAACAAAGATGCAAAACAAACATTTGAAGAAATCGCACAAGCATCACGAGATAACATTGAAAAAGAAATAAGAACAAAAGGAGGTGGAACTTGGAGACCAAATAAACCTAAAACAATAGAAGCAAAAAGAAAAAGTAAAAATCCAGTAATCAGATCACACGCGAAAGATATTTACATTGCAGAGGAGAAAATACTAAAATCATTAACAGGTTTTATCGAGAAGAAAAAATGAAACCAAAGCATTTAAGAAATGTTTATAAAAAAGTAATCAAACCAAGTTTGATACTACGAGATAAGATTACATTTCAAGACACAGATGGAAATATTTACGAAGATGTGAAAGTAAATATAACACCTTACAAAGAACCGAGAACAATGGAGCAAAGCGATAGTATGACATTTGGGAGACCAGCGGTAAATATATTAACAAAAGATAAAAGAGATTTATTTGATTGTATGTTTAAATATCAAGGCAGTTTTTATAAAGTAAAAAGTAAAAAAACAAATTCATTGCAAGGGGAGATATTTTTTTATAGATATGTTGCTATATCTATTGACTGCGGTATAGATAAAACAACTTGATAATATGGGTATTTTATACGAAAAAGACATTAAGGACATCATTTTACAAGCAAATATAGATGGAGTGAGTAATGATAATATTTTTTTCGGTTGGAAGCAAAGCAAAAAAGCACAAGAAAAACAAGTTTCAAATAAATTCAACATTGCGATCATAAAACTTCAACCGAAAAGAATAGGAGCGGGTTATACAATAAAAAACAATAAGCACATTTATAACATATTAAACAACTTTAAAATAAGTGTATTCAACTGGTGGACTGGTTTGCCTAATGGAGAGGTATTTAATGAAAAATATGATTGTTTTGAGGATTATTTAAAAATAAAAGATATTTTTACAAACACATCAACAGTTGCTAACATATCACAGCAAGACGAACAAAACACAGGACTTGACGAGGGAACTGGTTTTACTTATTTTGAATATTTTTTTAATATAAGCATAATGACACAATATGAAATTGAAACAAATAAAACACTTGATTTTTTTGAAAATGCAAAATTAAGTTATTTTGATAGAGATAAAAATGAATAATATAGACGAAAATAGCATTGATAGTGCATTATTACCGATTCTTGACTTTGCAACAAATAATTCAGGAAATATCGGTTATCCAAACGATAGCAATGAAAATGGCTATATTAAAACACACACAATTACATCAAACGACTTGGTATTACTGACTAATAAACTTAATCAAAATGAAAAACAACTAATATGTCCTACAAGTGCAGAAATAACAACGATGTTTGCAATATTGGAAGGTTATATTAATTCTATCTATAAAGATAGCGGTTTTTTAAAGCATAACATTCTTCATCCAAGAAGTAAAGGTGCTATTATAAAAGTTTTAACAGAAGGAAGTGTAAAATATTATCAATCAAATAAAGACAACAACACAGATAGCTTTACAACAAACAGCTGGCAACTTGCAACAGCTTTTTTTGATTTTCATAGTTGGGATGTAGGAGGGACAACAGCGAGTATAATATTGACACATAAAGGATCGATGAAATTTGACAGCGATTATTTGCAAGATGGTTTGAAAATTTATTTTAAAGCAAAATACACAACAACAGGTGCAACGACAATAAGTTTTGAAAATAACGGCATTTTGTATAACATTTATACAGCAGACGGAGATAATTTAAAAATTGGATCAATAAAAGCAAATCAACTTATAACTTTAACTTATTCATCTTCTCTCAATGGCTTTGTTTATGAACCACCTGTTTACGATAGTCATAATTATCTTGTATCAGGTGATGCAAGTCATATAAATTTAACCTCTCAATGTGGCGAAGTGTTAAGTGATTTTTTCTTGTATAATGGAAGAAGATTTAGTTTTATAGCAAAATATACCTGCTCTAATAACCCAACCTTCAAAATAGACAATCACACTTATACTTTATTATCGTCAACAGGTGATACATTAGCACAAGGAGAAATAACAGCTGGAAAGTTAGTGCAAATGACATATGTTAGCAATAGAATGGCTTTTGTAAAAGATGAAGATGTGGATATAAACGAGGCATTGATTGGAGGCGGTGTTTTTGCAGGAGATAGTGTTTTAAATGGTTGCGTTCCTTTGAACGGACAAACTTTATCAAAATCACAAGTAAGTAAGAGATTTTGGGATGTTTGGGGAACAAATACTGCTAATTCTTTCACAAATGGTGTATGCTGGTCGGGTTCAGGTTATGTTTATATTGATACAGAAGAAACGAAGCGAGTTGGAAATAAAGTTTTCGCCAGTCAGACACCAATAAGCGTTGGAACTTCAATAAGTAATTTTCCCTACACTCTTATTGTAAATAATAACAGATATAATTTAAAAGTGTATAATCAAGACGGCTATGAATTGAATGGTAAATTGTATTATACCAATAAAACAACAGCACCAGTAGTTAATGATCAACTTTTTGATAATCCAACACCAACGAGAGCAGAGCAATTAACAGACATTAAAATATCAACTTTGTTTGTAGCAGGAACGGAAGTTAGTGTTCTTGAAGATGCAACAGGTAGGAAATTTCAAAATAATATATGGATTTTAGATAAACATATTTCAATAGGTGATTATGCTTTTTCACAAAATACTGATCCTGCTTTAAATAAAATTGGCGTAATATCGTCTATAAATGACAATCCACAGAGTATTATTGTAAATGGTTTTAACTATTTATTTAACGGCGATAATTTAGGCACAAATAATAGTGAGTGGGTATGGGATAATGTTGAAGTCGGAGGATTACAGCCAGACATTACAACGATTTACACGAAACGTCCAACATCAACTTCTCCTCTTGCCGTTGGACAAGATGTTTTTAATCAAGAAATGATTTATACGGAAATACAAGCATTTTATTGCAATGGTTTTTCAATAAACAACAGCACTACGGCAGAAAATACATTTTATGTAGTTGAAGGAGATGACACGAAATATTCAAATGGACTTGGAGATTTTAGATATATTGAAAAGACGGATATTTACTTTGATAATTACTGCTATTCGACACCACTTTCTCATCTTGTCGGGAGGGTTAGTAGTATTATTTACGGCTTGAATGCAACGGTTGGAATATTAGCTCCATATTCAGACCATTATATTGTTTTTAATGGCTCAACAGAATATTACACTAAACCAAATGCTGGCATTAGCTCTGGTGTAAAAATTTACAATCAGCGATATCCTATTGCTATCGGAACATATACAGCTTTCACGTCAAACACAATTACATATAATGGCAACACTTTTACAGTAAATGATGCACAAACTGGTGAATATATTGGAACAGGCGGTATAACTTACTTTTCAAAAAATGCATTAAAACCGAATAGAGTTTATTTGTCGTCAAGTAGTAGAGATTACATAAATGTTATTGCATATGAAGGTAAAAATAAAATAACACTTTCAAATGGCTCTGTTTTAAATAGATATGTTGCGGGCGATATTAGTAGTTTCACTTTGCCAGATTATAATAATAGTTTTGCATTAGTTGGCTGTTATGAAGGAGGTGTAGACAAATATGGTGATGGTGGAACTGCTACGGCCCGAACAGGGGATGTTGATCTTTATGGTTTCGTACCAAATGTAAAAGGAGATCTCGGTATAACTCAAAATTCTGGTAGCACGAACGGCTGTCACGGTTCAAGATCTACAAGTAAAACCGTTTCAACGTATGGAGGACACGACGGAGAACAAAAATTCACAGACGCACGAAGGAATAACGCAGATGTGTTTAAAGACGAAGCTCGCTTTGTTCTTCCTCGCTGTCGTTATGTCGTATATCAACTCCGAATTACTGCATAATGTGAAAAAATATGGGAATGCATAATTTATTAAAAAATAAACATACCGCAATGATAAATGTGAATGCATTAACATTAGTGGGTTGTGAATGGTTTTTTAAAAAAAATAAAACAAAACTACAACAACAAGAATACAATGATTTGCTGAAATTAGCAGAAGATATTAAAAAAAATGGTCTAAAAAATCCTATCGTTGTTTTTGAAAGAGATAGGCTTGTAAGAAAAGATGAAAAAATACATAAAATAAAACAATTTATTATAACAGACGGAAGACATCGTTATCTTGCAATAAAAGAATTCTTGACTTTTAGATATAAATCAATACCTTGCATTATATGGAAATAACGGAAAAAGAAACAGGTATACCTGAATATTTTACTGATTTTTTAAAAAAAGACACAACGGAAGGATCGATTGAAAATTTAATTCAAAGAATAATAACTTTATATTATCAATATAAAAAAAAAGCAATAGAAGATCAATATATTTTAGAAAAACTAAATAACTTTATAGAAAAACCATATTTAATTAATAACGACAATTATAAGTTATTTCATCTAAAAGTGATATCAGCAAATTGCTTCGACGCAGAATATCAAACGAGTTTAAGACGACTTGTTGATATTTTAAAGTAAAAATTTGATTTTTAAAAAAATATATTACGATAAGATAATATGAGAATTACAAAAATTATAAATAATACAGCGACAGAAATACAGCAAGACAATGTCGTTAGAATAATAGATAGTTGCCAAATGATTGATATTCCAGCAAATGAAACTCGTTTTATAACCTTTTCTGGTTCAAGAAACGCGACAATAAACACAAATTGTGGTGAAAACGACACATATGAAGTTGAGTATTTTAATGCCTGCCGATTTTCTTTTGATGGATACCATTATTATGGTATGAAATTAAAAAACATTGCAACAGATGAAGAATATTTTACAGGTTCAAGTAAGCTTTTCTTGCCGTTTGATGCAAAGATAGTCGGTTTTGAAATTAAAAACAACTCATCAAATACAATTAAAGTAAATGTTGATTTTAGGAGTATATGAGTGGTATTATAAATACAATTGAAAATCTCACAATATCTGGCACAGGTGGCGGAGGTGGTGGTTCTGTTTCTCCTTCATCTTTTGGTGGTAAAAAACTTGGAGAATTAACAACAAGCGGAACAGGTATATTGCCAGCGACAACACAAGATTATAACTATTATACAGTTTCAAGGTCTGCTGTTCTGCCTATAACAGTTGACGGACTAACACTTTCAAATAAACGTGATTTTGTATTATTTCAAGATGGACAATGGATAGTTCAATCTGTTATTCCAAACACACAATCAACGCAAGTTGAAAATATTGCAAATGAAAGTTTAAGCGGAACGGCAACGACGCAACAAGAAGCTAATATTGAATTTACGAACGAAATAAAAGATTTAAAAACAAGAAGTTTTAGAAATATTGGTTATTGCGGGACTACACAACCATTACAAGCAAGAGAAGATGATATATTTTATCAAACCAATGCAACAAGTTCATATGGTTCTGATTTACCAACAAATTTTCCAATACAAGTTTATAAATGGAATAATGGTGCTTGGTCAACCAATACAGAAGATTGGACGCCCGATGTTAATGATGTAATAATTAACATTAACATAAATCCTCCTATTGCTTTTGTGTGGCAGAATGGATGGTCGCCAACCACACAAGGACTATCTAAGACAGATAATATTTCTATTGATAGAAATAATAACGGAGAATTGCAAGTTAAAATTGGAGGTGTCCGATTTGATAATATTAATAGTGGTTCAATAGCTAATGGGCTTGAAAACAACAATAAAAAACTTGTTAAAGCAGATGATTTGTATGATAAAGCTATTGTTGAAAGCAATTTACAATTAGAAACTACATCTCTCGGTGATACTAATTTAGTTTTAAACTTAAATAACTCCGATGGAGCTCCTGTTGCAAGTCAAAAGTTATTAAAACAAGGAAACGACTATACTACATTGACTGATAATGATGTGTTAGCTTCCTTGAATATAACAACGCAAGAATTAAGAAATATTGCATTGTCAGCTGTTAAGAAATACATTCAAGACAGTTTAAGCGGTGCAATATCACCAGTATTAACAAATAATTTAACTGCAAACAGAGCTGTAATAACAAATAATAATGGCAAATTAGCAGCATCATCTGTTGCATTAACTGCAAATACAACTAATGGAGTTAAAACTTTTACAGTAAATGAACAAGGTTTAGTTTCTGGATATACTGCCAAGACATTAGGTAGAGGATTGAATGATAGTTCAAATGTTATAGGACATAGTAATGCCGCCGTCACTGCAAAGACTAATACAAATATTGCTGGTGTGTCATATGATAGTTATGGTCATATAACAGGTAAAGGCACAGAATATTCTGTCCAAACATCAATGTCTTCATCGCCAACCGATTCTCAGTTCTTGACTGCAAAAGCAGTATATGATAATTGTGCACCGATAGGTAGTGTTTATGCATTTGGTGATATGTCGTCTTTCGTTGACCCTAATAATGCTATTTTTAATTTTAACAAAACTGGAACAGAATTGAGACAGAGAGGACAACGAGATTTCTTTGTTAAGTTCATTGATCCTATTTCAGATACAACTTTTTATGGTAGTTGTAGAACAAAAATAACTGTTAATAATCATACCAACAGAGATTCAAACACAGTTATTGAACAAACAGCAAAGCAAATCAATCCTTCTTCTTTTGGAAGCAAAATAGTATTTAAAAGAATTGGAATTATAACTGGTGTCGTTAATGCTACAAAAATAACATCTGCTACTATATCTTGGAATCGTTGGATACCTATTGACTATCCGCAAACATATTTGTCAAGTTTATTAAACAAAACTGATTTCAATGACGGCGGATATATTGGGTTGACAATAACTGGTGGTGTAGCACTGTTTGATTTAGACTTTATATCTCCAAAATCAACCCTCGTTAAAGATATTATAGTAACAGCTGAGTTTAGAAAATACAGTCAGTTTTTTAAATTAAGTGTAAGAGCAACGTTGGGTAATAAGGATAACCCTTTGAATGGTGGCGTACTTATGGTAGGAGCAACGGCAGGTTCAAGTTTAAAATGCAGTAGAGTAGGAACAGCAAATAATAATTACAGCGGGCAGTTAGTTGCTACATTAGGAGGTTATTAGTATTGGTTTTACAAATAGCAACGATTATGATAAATAAAAACAATAAAAAAACAACTAATTTAGATGATTTGAAAAAAACAGACTTACTTTATGATAACAATGCGACAAGAACAGCTTTTATCGTTGGTTTGTTAGTAAACGGTGTAGTGTGTGTTTTATCGGTTGTAAATGTTGGTGTTATAATTATTATTTATCATTGGTTTATAAAAAACATAACAACAAACACATTAGAAATGAATGTTTTTATTGCTTGTTTTTCTTTTTTAACTATTTGTATTATATCTATAATAACAATTATAACCAGAAGTAGAAATCACGAAAAGCAATATCCTATTTATAAAATGTGTATAATAGTTTTTTCAATATTAACAATTCTAACTGGAATAAAAGCATCGATAATAGGAGACGATGTTTACAAAAAAATACCAGAAATTAAAACAAGTATTTAATTGATTTAATGAATGTTAAGCAATCATCTATATTATGCAAAACAACATAATCGTGCCCTAATTCTTTAACTTTTTTTTCAAAATCCTTTTGTGCTTCCGATTGTTTGCCTTTTTCTGTTTTCATTTCACAGAAAACAACTTTATTTTTCAAAACAATAACTAAATCACTCGCACCTTTTCTATTTCCGCTTTTATTCAATCTTTTATAAGCAATTATCCTTTGCAACTCCGTTCCTCCTCTTACTTCTTGGTTTGGAATGGCAAAGTAGAATATATTGTTATAATCTAATAATTGGCAGAACTGACATTGTAATTCGTATTCTTGATGTTTCATTTTTTTACAACTTTCTCCACAATCGTTGCTGTTCCTTGTAATGTTTTATCTAAATCTCCTGTTTCGTGTGCTTTGAAAAATAAAGCTATAACACTATTCAATAAACCCATCGCTCCAAGAATAATTGCTGATGTATGAAATTCATTAAAAATACCTTGTCTATTGAAGAAACCACCAAAAAAACATAAACAAATACAGAAAAGAGTTAAAACAACACTATCTGTTATTAAAACAGCCATAGCAACAATATCTTCACTGATGCTATTATTTTTATCAAAAAGTTCTCTAAATTTTGCTAATTTAAAAACACTCATAGACTTTTTAATTTAGTTAAATCTGCATTTTTTCTAAAAAACAAGTTTTTTTACAATTTTTTCAAGAAATGGTTGCGGAGGTTGGAATCGAACCAACCTGATTTAGCTTATGAGGCTAAAATGTCATAGTTTCCTGATTGTTGTTATAATTGTCTTTTGTTTTTTTATACTTGGTTTTCTTCCAAGTTAACTTTTTTTTATACTTTGTAGTTTTCAAAGTTTAATTTATAAGTTTTTATAATAATTTTACAAAAACAATCATAACTCACATTCAACTATTGACCTTATACAAATGAAGTATAAGATGTTTCCACTACATTACTCCGCATCTTTATTCTTTTTATCGTCACAATAATTAAAATTACTTAAACCATATTTTTTATTCATCTTTAAAATTCGTTCTCTTTGTTTCAACAATTCTTTAATTCTACGAACCGCATCGTAATATCCACAAGTTTGCGTTAAAAACTTTGCCATTTCTGCTTGCTGATACAATATATTTTTATCGATTTCATTAATAATATTGAAAACACTTTTTTCTTGTTCCATAATTAAAAATTTAATCTGCTTCTTCCTGTGCAAGAGATTTTAATACTTTATCAAAATCAACTATCTCCTCTACTTTCTTTTTTGTTGCTTTTTTATAAATGTCGAAAACTGGATCTAATATCGTAGGGACATATACATATTTGACATAATCGAACATTTGCTTTATCGAACCTTTATAACCATCGCATACTTCATTATAAGGATTATAACATTCTCTTTTTGTATCAAAATCACTAAATAGCACAAATTTATCATTATTATATCTCTTATCTTCATAACCATCCCTATGTATAAATATATCGCCTGCGGAATAATCTAATGTTATCAGTAAATATGGAGCTACTATAAACAAAGACGTATTACAAAAGTCATTGTCAAAATCACATTTATATCTTTGTTTTGGCAATGATATGTTATTTTTATCAAAAAAACTCTCTATTTGTTCGTCAATAGCTTATCTCATCCAAGAATCCACAATACCCTCTGCAACACTAAAGTTAGAAAATGTATTTTTTAAACAATTTACATATTTTTCATAATTAAGTGTAGTTTTGTTCTTATCCATATAAACTGAAATTAAAACCAAATATTTTATAACATCGTTATTTTAATAGTCAAAATATTTTTTCAAAATAAACAAAATGGAGACCATTTTCATAACAAAATGGAGACCATTTTCATAACAAAATGGAGACCATTTTTATGCACTTTCCTTACTTCTACAGTGTGAAAACTTTTTATCTATAATAATATTATAATAATAGTATATTTAAAAAGAAAAAAATATAAAAAAAAGAAAATGTAAAATGTTTTTACACAGATTATTTTTGTATAAAAAAAAATGAAAATTTTTTACACATTCATTTTTTGCTTGACAATTAAAATTGTTATATGTTATAATGGTTTGTTGAAACTGAAATCCGTGGAGGAGAGTAAGGAGTAAACAAAGCCGAAAGTGGCTACTTCGCGAGTAGGCTTTTTAGTATAAAAGTAGCTTATATGACTAACGAATTAAAAAAACAATCAAAACAAAATGAAGTTAAAAAAATAGACACAAAATCAACAAATCTTGTTGCAACTAATGAAATAAATGAAGATTTAGTGGATATTAACACAATAGCAAATAGGTTAAATTTAACGATTCAACAAATTCATCAAAAACTTCAATCGTTAAATATACAGCCAAAAACCTACATAATGAAAGGTGCTAAAAAGAATGTCAAAACTGCATTGTATAGTTGGAGCGAATTAACACAACAGCAACAACAAGTTGCACTGGCTAAATTAGACACTAAAACAGACAAAATGAATAACAAATACTCTTTTGACGAACTAAAAATAGCTTTCGGCAAATCATTAGAAAATCAAAGCAGTAAAGAAATCGGAAATCTTGGTTTGCAACTCATTGCCATTGCAATGAATAAACAAAGTGAAGCATTTGCAAAAGAAAATGAAGAAAAAGATGAATTGCTAAAACAACTTGAAGCAAAAAATCAAGAATTACAAGCATATCAAAATGAAAACAAGTATATTCAAGAAACAAGACACAGGATAGATGTTTTGAAAGCAAAAATTACAAAAGCTGTAAGAACAAGGGCATATCAAAATCATTGGACCTACAAAGAAACTTATGTAAGATATTATAAACTATACGATGAGGCACATAATTTTCCATATAAAGAAGATTACAATGGATATATCAATACTGTTGAAAAGAGAGGGCATTTGACGGAGTTGTATAATATTATTATAAATGATTTTTAAATTAGTTGTTATATGGTGAATAAAAAAACAACAACAATTAAAGAATCATCAAAACAGAGACAAAAACAAATAACCTCGGAGGCAGGTGCCGAGGTGCAAAATACAAGCAATAATTTATCTAACAAGTTCAACTTGGCAGTTAAGAGAAAAAAGCAATTAACCTCCAAGGCAGGTTTGGAGGTTCAAAGTATAACAATAAAAACCTCTGATATGAATATCCGAGCAAAAACAACAGAAGATTTGAAAAAGTATAAAGTATTCTCATTATGAGTGATTATAGAACAAAAATTCAAAAACAACAAATTCAATTATTAAAACAAAACACAGAGTTATTTAATGAGATTATTAACAACAGCAAATATAAACGAATTAACAATTACATTGAAATGGTAGAAAAAAATTGCATCCAATATAGTGATGGTATGCAACTTTTTATTATTAGAATACTAAAAAATATTTTTTGTTGCAATAATTTGTATAAAATACCAGTAAGTTTTTTACTCACAGCAAAACAATTAACACCTTACAACGAAGCAATGGGTATAAAAAGAAACATAAAATATACACAAAAAAAACTGCGAATATTAGTTAACGAGGGATTTTTAGGAAGAGTTAAAGTTAAGGGATTAAAGGGTTATTTTTACTATTTAAAACACGATATTACAAAACCATTTGATAGAACTGGAAAAAATGATTTTGAAGAAAAAAATACAGACACAACACCAGCGGAAGATGATATGTTGCAAATGGAAAAAGAAGATTATAACGATAAAGAGGAAAAAACAAATACATTAACAATAACAAATACACAACAAGAATATTTAACATTTTTTAATACAAAAACAAACGAACAAGAAGAAAAACAAAACACAGAAACAGCACTTTTACAATGTCTTGATGAGTTAGATAAAATAGATATAGGCAATTATTCAAAAGAAGAGTTTAAGAAAATGTTTGTTGAGTTTTGCAAACCAAGAAAAAATAGTAAAGGCAAACCGATAAAACAAAAATCACCAAGAGCGATGATAAGGATCATTAACAATTTAAAAAGATTAAGCGATGAGTTTAATTTAAATGCTTTTGAGTGTTTGAATAGAGGTTTAAGTGATGATTGGCAAGGGATTGAGATTGAGTATTTTAAAAATGAAATTGAAAAACAGAAAAAGGAAGGTAAAATAATACCAAGCACTCCATTAAAAAATATGATAGATGCTTGTAGAAATTTTTTATATTATCATAAATATGATGTAAAATGTCTTTTAAATATACTGGATCTTTACAAGAATAATGGAACTAATGTTGGTTATAAATGTTGCCAGATGTTTTTGAAATACCAAGCAGACAAACATTTTGACAAACTTATGAAAACTCAATCGGAGATTGATAAAAAGAAACAAGAATTTTTTGAAAATATAAATTCAACATTATTTGAAGCATATAATACAGGCATTAAATACATCCCTTTATTGTTTGTGTATCAATTCTTTATGTTAAAATCATTAGAATGGGAGAAAGAATATGATATATTCTTCTTTGAAGATTTTAAAAACAAAAACAAGATAGATGATTTTAAAAGAAAACAAATTATAGCGAACAAAGAAGAAATAAAAAAACAATCCACAGATGAAGAAAGGAAAATAATGAGAGAATATTTTTCTTGACAATTATAATTGTGTTGTTATAAGATATTTGGTTTTAATTTTAGTTTTATGAGCGATTTAATACAATATAAAGCAGATTTGTCTATTGGTAATATAACAGATAATTATGAAATTGTGAAAAAAAATTTAGATGAGCAATTAGCACAATATAAAGATTTTGTTGTGTCCGAAAGTAATTTAAAAGAAGCAAAGGAAAAAAGAGCTAATTTGAACAAAGCAAAAAAACTAATAGATGATAAAAGAAAGGAGTATAAAAAACAGTGGGAAGAACCATTTATGCCTTATGAAGAAAAATCAAAAAATCTTATAAAGATGATAGATAAAGTTGGAGGGAAGATTGATGAATCAATAAAGAAATTTGAAGAACAAGAAAAAGAAAGAACAAAACAAGAAATTGAATGTTATTTTAATAGTGTAAATAAATTTCCTGATATTTTATCATTTCACAAAATCTTTAATGAAAGTTGGACGAATAAAACAAGTAAAAAAGAAAATATACAACAAGAAATAAACATTTTTATTTCAAAAATAGATAATGATTTAAAAGCAATGGAGAATATTAAGAGTGATGCGAATTATCCATTATTACTTGATAAATACAAAGAAACTTATGATTTATCACAAGTTTTGTTGTATAAGACACAGCTTGAAGAACAAGAGAGGAGAAAAACAGAATTTGCTAAACAACAACAAGAACTACAAGAGCAAATTTCACAACCAATCGTTGAAAAAAAAGAAGTTGTAGAAAAGAAAACAAAAATAATAAAACTAACAATCACAAGGCGAGGATTAGAGCTTTTCAATAAACTCGTTGAAGAGAACGAAAGTGATATTAGCTTTGAGGTTGTTGAGTAGTTAGTTTTAATATTTTATTTACGGATAAGATTGAAAGTGTATTTTTTTTACAAGACAAAGATTGTATAAAACCAGTTTTGTCGCCAACAGGAGAAAAGATTGGTGAAAATGTTGATATGACTAAATATTCTTTTTTAGCATATTTCAATGAAATATTTTCAATAACAAGTTTATACACAGATTTTGCAAATATTTTA
>Ga0326514_10000340_pt1 | contig 32155 bp, 18 predicted proteins | sample 3_2548_0518_D_FD_203653 | JGI IMG/M metagenome (GOLD analysis project Ga0326514, IMG submission 203653) | Bovine rumen microbial communities from UC Davis, California, United States - 3_2548_0518 | ecosystem: Host-associated > Mammals > Digestive system > Stomach > Rumen | place: USA... | reverse complement strand
GCCGACGCAGAGCGCGTTGCTGATGCAGAACGCGTTGCCGACGCAGAGCGCGTTGCTGATGCAGAACGCGTTGCCGACGCAGAGCGCGTTGCTGATGCAGAACGCGTTGCCGACGCAGAGCGCGTTGCCGACGCAGAACGCGTTGCTGACGCAGAGCGCGTTGCTGATGCAGAACGTATTGCTGATGTAGAACGTATTGCTGATGCAGAACGCGTTGCTGGTGCCGGTGGCACTGGCGACGGTAATCCAGATCGTCAGCCGAACCCTCGTGAAACGTATAAAAAAATTTACATCACAATTGACGCATGCGCTATTACCGCAGAACAAGCCAGAATCGCATCGATTATGGCTGACGAGATTTTCAATAACCGCGAAGAACATCCGAGCGAATTTGATCTGTTGTCAAAACAGAATAAGGATAGTATCCCAGCCATTTACCAATTGCTGAAGGACGCCAACAAACAACTCGGCCACCGTTCCAGCAATACCAAGAATACCGATACCATTCCGTTCCAAGGCAAGGAATCACAGACCAGAGTCACCAATCCAGTCAAAGCGAAATTCGTCGTCCCGGAAGGATTTGGCGCAAAGAAGTCAACTACCCTCTGGAATCAGCCAGTCATCACCGACTTCGGCTACCCCTTCCTCAACTTCAGTAGCGAAGCAATGCTGTCGGTCCTGAAGTCAAAGGGAGACGAGGAACTGAAGAACGATCGTCTGAAGAAGATGTTCAAGGAAGCCAAGAAGAAGTACGGCGGTATCTGGAAAGCCATCTACGCAGCTCCGCTCGAAGTCATCAAGGACATCGCTACCAACACCGGTACGAAGTGTACGCCCAACTACTTGAAGGTGGACGGCATGTCTCTGATTAACTCGGAAATCGGCTCGCAAATCACGGTAACGCCGGTCAAGTACTACAGCGTTGACCCGGCATACGAGGAACCAGTCACCGTACCACGCAATTTCATCTCTAACTTCTACGAAATCCTTGACTACACCACATCGTCTCGACAGACCTACCTAAAGTATGCCGTCGGCATGGATGCGGACGACTTCGCTACAGAGACTACCGAAAACGGCGGCATTCCTCCGTTCTACATCCTCATGCCGAAAAAAGCAACCTACAGCAAGAGCGAAATCCGTTCTACCGGACTCTTCGGTTCTCTGTTAGGAGTGATACTCGGTCGGAAGCCATGCACGATGGTCAAGACCGCCTTCGACGGAAAACGCGGATGCCTAATGATTGAATCCAAGGATGCTAACAAATTGTTCTCGGAAACTTAATAAATTGTTTCACGTGAAACGTCAAACCGTCCGAACAGGGCGGTTTATTTTTTATGCAAAGGTATAAACTATTGCAAAATTGGTATGAGTTGACCTATGAATACTATCAAAAAAGCAATTTTCGAATCCGAAGAGGAAGAAGCAAAGGCTAAAGCTGGAGCCCCAACTCCAGAGGATGGTGCCGGTGTTGGCGCGGGTGCTGTGACGTATAATAAAGACCAAGTAACAGCAGCTCTTGTTAACCAAGGTCTAAATGAAAAGATTGCGGCAGAACTCGCCGCACGTACGTTCGGCGAGTCCAGTGAACTTTCAAAGTCTAAGGCTGAAACCCTTATCAACTATGTCGTTACAGCAAAGAACAACTTTGCAAAGCTTGATGATAGCATTTCACCGGAAGACGTTGGTCAACTTATCGTTGCTGCATACGACGATGACGACGCAATTGATGCGATCGAGTCTGGAAATCCGGAAACACTTTCCGAAGTAATTAAAAAGTACGCCGATAAAATTGGTGGTTCGGTTGTCGACGAAGACAAGTCTTCTTCGCCAAATCTCGACAAGATGGAAACTGATCCCTTGCTGAAACCTCTTGCCGAACAGCTACGAGTACGCTTCCGCGACAAGATTGTGGAAGGCGACAAGCTTGCTGGATTTATATCCAAGGTCGTTAGCGGAAAGGGCCCGAACTCTATCAAGTGGCATAAGTTCATCGAGGAATACGGCAAGGACAAAGCCGTCGTCCAGAACAAGATTATTCCTACATTCATCAAGTCATACAACAGCACGGTGAAGGAAGGCGAACAGATTGGCGCGAAGAACCAGATCGATGACGATGCACGACAGGACATCAGCGATTCCCAGAACCGAAAGGTTGGCAACGTCGTAATTCCTAACGGCTTCAACCAGAGCCCAGTTGAATTCGGTAACCGCGCCTTCCTGGTGGACATCGGCTATCCGACAATCAACTATAGTAGCGAGTTCATCAAGGAATTGTTGAACGAAACCGATCCTAAGCGCAAGAACAAGCTATTGAAGGCCGTAATCAAGCATGTGAAGGGCACTCCGGCAGAGAAGGCACTTGTGTCATTTTTTGGCAGTAAAAAGAAACTGTTCAATGTCATCAAGAACCTCTCTACCGCCAAGGGAATGCCGATGATTCGTAAGCCGGTCAAGGTTCCGTCCGAGGAACTTATCGGCGACTCCCAACAGTCGCAAGTATCCGTCATTCCGCTAAACCAGCTCGCCGGTCGTCTTAACGAAAAGCAAGATGCGAACCAGCGTACGGCGAACAACGAATCCGTTTACTATTACACCGGCGATGCAGTATTCGAATCTTCTAACCGTTGGGACGAATACCAAGTAAACTACATAAACGCCTTGTGTGAAGCCGTAGCCAACCAGCTCGGTGAACCGACAACCGTTCCGAAGGAATACCTCAAGCAGTTCTACGAAGTCATGCTTCCTAGCGGTACGTCCGGTATTCGCATGTATGCCAAGTTCCTCTCAACCGACGACCAGGCAGCAATTGCCGAACAGATCGGTGAAGACGAACTGAACCGTATCAAGAGCTCCAACCGAAACATAAATGAAGCTCTCCTCCAGGCATACATCAAGAAGACCAACGGTGTTCCGCCTTACTACATCTTGACTGCTCGCAAGACAGTCCAGGAACGTATGCGCGTGATGGACGAAAACCTCATCGGCAATTACCGTGGAATCAAGTGCATCGCTGGCCCCAACAAGGCTTTCGGCTACTTGCTCCCGGAAAAGGCAGTAAACGCTCTGTTCGAAATAGGTTAATATGCTGAGGGACATGTTGATACAACGCCTCAACACGGCGAAAGCACTGATGGAAAACAACAGTGCTTTCTACGTGAAGAAGGTAGACAAGACCCGATACGAAAAGGGAAAGAAGCTGGAACACCACTTCCTCGGTGTAGAGCGCGACGCTGGCGGTAACGCCGTGCTGTCGTTCGCCATTCCTTCCGAAAGTAATCCGGGTGTCAGACGCTGGTGCTTTATCGACATCATCCCAAAGGAAACGACCTTGTTCAATCTCGCCAAGACTACGAAGAAGCTTGGCGACCGTGTCAAGATTCTAAAGGACGCCGACGTAAAGTGCTTCTGTTCTTGCCCAGACTTCAACTGGTCTGGCGCAAAGTACAACATGAAGCACAAGTACGACGCGCTCTCCTCCGGACACCATGCGGACGAAGAACGTGACGACAAGGGCGAAGACATTCCGCCAAACGTAAGAGATCCCAAGCGCAAGAGGACTCTCTGCAAGCACCTCGTCGCTGCATGCGCCGGTATCCTCACGAACGTACCTTCCATCATGAAGGCGGCACGCGAGATGGAACCGGTCGAAGAAGAGAAGGCCGAGATAAAGGATCTGCCGGTCGGACAGCCAGCCGACGCTGAAGCCAAGGAACTGATGGAAAGCGAGGACTACCAGAAGGCGAAGGACGAAGCGGTAAGCTCGTTCCCTTCTATGAGTCCGGTCGAGACCACCGAAACCAAGGAAGCACTCGATACGATGGCTGAAGAAATCGAGCCGTCCGAAGAGATTGAGGATAACCCCGGCGGAGACATTCTCGGCGTCAGCAGTGACGAAGAGGAAATACCGATTCCTGAAGAAACAACTGAAGAAGAAAAAGAGCCGAGCACTCTCTACGCTTACGACGACGTAGACCTCGACCAGTTCGACATGCCCCTCGAAGACGAGGACGAGCCGATAACGCTTCCTATCTAATTACCAAATTGGTTGCATAGTAGCCACCGACGTTCTGTCGGTGGTATTATCCCATTTGTAGTTGTTGCCAATTACGACCATCAGCAGACCGGTCAGAATGTACTTGAGTATCGTACTGCCGATTGGCGCAAGGACTGTGTTCAGATACATACGGTCGCATTCCTCTCGGCTGTACTCGTTGAACCCGGATTCGACGTACAACGCAGTCAGCACGATGTTGTACAGCGGGTTAATCGTAATTCCGAGGAAGGACAGCACGAACAGCGCATACCACGGCAACGGTGACGCGGCACTCAGTCCCTTCATGATTGTGATCTGATTCTTGATTCCGGTGAAGTCTATGCTTGAGATTGCGTCCTCGTCGAGCGCATCGTCGATACTGTCCTCGCGTACGACAATGTTCGCGTCGATGTCCTTGGTCAGACGGAACTCGCCGTTACCGACTTTCTGCATGATTGGATAGTCTTCGCCTTCTTCGCCAGGAATAATCTCAATGAATCTGTAGTACATAGAACCTAAACCGATATATTGTAGAAACTACTTTATTATCAGTTTAGGCTGCATTGAAATCGACCGCATCGCATCCACGGTACTCCATCTCCGTCAAGAAGCACTGGTCTGGCCGTTCCGGCAACATCGCCTCGTATTCGGCCTCGTACTCGATGTCGGTATGGGTCGGAATGTCTTGATTGAGGAGTTCCTCGTTCATGATGCACTGCACGTGGTCAGCGTACTGTTCCGGAACGATAATCGAGTCATGGACTGTACAGAAGTGACAGCCGACTTCCTCAAGGATTCTTGGGCACACGCGCTCGAACACGAAGCTACTCTCGATTTTCTGCATCTCGTACGCAAGCGACGCATGGCAAGATTCCTTCATCGCCCACATGCAGTTGAACAACGTGTTAAAATGCTCGCGCCAGCAACGCTGAACTGCACCGCGAATGGGATCTCTGTTCTCGTCAAAGTACAATGGCGAGAATAGGAACGACAGTAGGCCCTTCTTGGCCTCCTCTCTCGTAAGCTGTCGGTCGATATCGAAATCGCGACTGCACTCGTCACGGAAGAACTCGTAAATCTGTCCATCGGCCACTAGGTTACGGTAGCGTTCAAGCTCCTCTTCCATGCGGTCTAGCGTGATTTCCTTACGGCCCTCGTTCCATATCGGACGGAACTTGATGAAGGTGTTGTAGTTCTCCTCCAAGTCATGTCGGTAGAAGTCGATATACCTTCGGAACACGGCAATGATGAACGCCGCCTGAGACGACTTGATGTCAACTTCGGCAACTCTCTCGCCATCGCAACGCAGTGCCGCATGACGGATTTCCTTCTTCATGTTGGTCACGTTGGTATGGATACGGCCATAGCTGTCGTGCTTCACGTACATGTCGGCTGGGGAGTCAACGAGGTCGTTGAACCTCTCAATCTTCTCGCGCTCGATGGACTCCTTGTACGGCGTAATCTCGTTCTTCTCGACCATCTCCGTAAGCTTTTTGTCAGCTACACGCTCGTCGATGGAGAAGTGGCTCAGCTCCTCGTAGCACATTCTGACAACCGGATCTTCCATGGATATGCGCTTGCGCTCCTCGAACGACTTGCGAATGCGCTTCAGCAACGTACCGGAAGTAATTGAGTACTTGAGCATCTTGCCCTTAACCACGACCTCGTCGTTCTTGAGCTTCTTGTCGGCAATCGACTGCAAGTGGGTGGCATAGCTGTTCTGGTACGGAGCGCAGAGCCAGAACGCCTTGCACTTGCCAGCCCTAGTGGAATCGCCCTTGATGTAACTTGCAGACCTACCGATGAACTTGTTCTCTACGAGGACATTGATGGCTTCGAGATAATGGTCTCCAATGACCTTGTGGAGAATAACCGACGATAGGTGGCACTTCCAGTAACGGTACGGAATCTTGGGCTGGACAATCATGTTCGAGAGGAAGTCATGCTTGAGCTGGCTCGTCACCATGAAGAGGATTAGGGCCATGCAGTCCACGAAGTTGCGGGTAGCCAGAGTCTCTCCGTATTCTGTCATAAAATTGTGACAAAACGTACCAAAATCCTTATGCAGCATGTGCGGAAGTTCGATTTTGAACTCGTTTTTCCGTCTTCTTCTGCTCGACGAGGTGGTTTTGGTTGCGGTCTGGCTCATTTCTTCCTTCAAAATAGCAAACCCGTATTTGAGTGTCAATCTCCATTACAGGTTTTACCCTGACAGACCAGCGGTGGCAGTCCTGTCTTGCCGGGAGTTTATGCAGTTGTGCGGGAAAACTTAGCATAAAGGAATTTGAAAATCAAGTAGTCTCCCCTTACCACCCTTCCACCATGTTTATGTTTCGAAAATACATGTAGGAGTCAACTCCAGTCTAGTTTACATAACATGGCGGTTTAGTTTACATAATACTTGTAAAAATTGAAAATCAGCCCCTACCTACCCTTACCAGTGGCACCATGTTTATGTTTCGAGATTTGAGTGTAATTTGCAATTCAAATTTCTTATATCTATCTTAGCATTATTATGGATTTTAAGCGTCATATTACTGTCAATTTGGTGTCATTTTTCAGATGGCAGAGCAGTTGCCACAAGAATCGACCGGAGAACCTCTTGCCGGACATGGTCGTCACGATCAACACTGTTGACACGGTCAGCCCGAATGGTCTGTTCGGACTGGAAATGTCCTTGGATCATGTAGATTTCTTGAGCGAGCTTGCCGACAGCGTGAATCCGGACATCGGCCAGAAGATAGCCGAGGCCGTCTTGAAACGATGCAAGAAGGACTTCAAGGTAGTCCAGATGTTCGGAGCCATGCTCCGTGGGAAGGGCAACACCAGAACTGGCGTATATGGCAGCGGTAACATGTTCTCGTCTACCGACTTCAAGGTCAACATGGACAAGCCATATACCTTCGTAGTGGCCCTTGAAGGCACTGGGGATCAGATTGACGGCGTCTACCTCGTTCCGTCTACCGTACCCGCGCCTGAGGATTCGTATGACACGGAGCCGTTCTACAAGATGAGTTGCTTCGAGAGGATCTGATGACAGCCCCAGAGGAAAAGAAACGACCGGAAGTAAAGTTCGTATATCACGACCCGGTGATGTGCGAAGTCCATATCAGCTCGGACGACAAGCGTCTGGCGTGGACTATCAATACTTTCATCGGCCAGAGCATGACGTTCTATGACAAGCAAGAGGCCAACAAGTGGCAAGCCCAAGAAGGCTTCAAGAGCGCGTACGTGACATTCTATGACCGTAACACGCACTTGCTCCCTATCGGACTCATTCCGAGGGTCAGCAAGCTCGTGCAGGGCCGTTTCCATGCCCATATCGATCTCGACAAGCCGATTAAGGACTTGTTCTTGCCTCCGAAGGGACAGATTTCACGAAGTGACGTTGTGGGGTTCGCCAATACGCTGAATCTCCACAACCGAGAGAACGGAAATCCGATCGTGCCGTACGAGCACCAGTACAAGCTGGTCGAACGGGCATTGAACGGACGACGTATCTCCTTGCTGGCATGTACGAGTGCCGGCAAGTCGCTAGCGATGTGCATCATCGCACGATACCTCATCAGCCGTGAGAACAAGAAGCTTTTGATTGTCGTTCCGTCTACCAACCTCGTCGAACAGCTCTTTTCCGATTTCTACAACGACTATGGCTGGGAAGACGCCAAGAAGTACTGTACGCTGATTTATTCCGATTCCGATGACAAGCTGACGAAGGCTCAGAAGGAACGACTTGCCGCCGCCAATGTCGGCGAAGAGGTTACTCTCAAGCAGATCACGATTTCTACCTGGCAGTCTCTCCAGCACAAGCCGGACAAGTTCTTCGAGTGTTTCACCGCCGTCATGGTGGACGAGGCGCACTCGACACGAGGCGAGAAGTTACGAGATATCCTCACCAAGTGCGTCAACGCCATCGACTTCAAGATTGGCGTGTCTGGAACTCTGCCGGACGACGGTATCGACGCCGGTTACATCGAGAGCCAGCTTGGCCGTAAGGAAGAGGTTGTACGATTGAAGGAACTGGTGGAGAAGGGAATCCTTACGCCGGTTACTGTCAAGGCCATCTTGATTCCGTATCCGCCACAGCAACGAAAGATGATCTGCCGTCAGAACCATGACGACCAGGTAGCAATCTGCTCGGCGAACACTTCACGACAGGACATCATGAAGATGCTCCTCAACGAGAAGACCAAGAAGAACATCACGACCGACCAGAACACGGTGATTCTTTTCAAGAAGATTGAACCGCTGGAAATCATGCACGAGTTCCTTGAAAAGAACTTTCCGCAGTACACGTACCATGTCATCAAGGGAGACGTATCGGTGAGCCAGCGCGAAGCTATCAGAAAGTCCATCGAGCATTCGACCGGCAACATCATTCTGGCTACTTACGGATGCATGAAGCAAGGTGTCAACATCAAGCTTCTGCATAACCTCGTGTTTGCCGAACCGGCGAAGTCAATCTACATGGTCGTGCAGTCCATTGGCCGTATTGTCCGTCCTCACCCGGATAAGAAAATGGCCTACGTATACGACCTTGTCGACGACGCTTCCTATTCGTACATGAGCCGTCGCGGAAGCTGGTGTCAGCAGTTGAACTACATGATGAAGCACTACTATATCCGTGCTTCGTACTACCATGCAGACGACATAACGGTCGACGAGTACAATCTTACCGGCGTATACGAGGCGAAGATTGACGAGAAGATGATTGCCGAACGCAAGAAGAAGTCCGCCGCCAGGGCCAAGGCCAAGAGCGAGGCGGCAGTCAAGAAGGCACGAGCCAAGGTTTTCAAGAACAAGTTTTTCCTATAGGTTGATTTATGGCATTTGGCGACAAGAAACCACCTTTAAAAAGTTACCCATACAAGGATCGCAGATTGCTGGTCATCGACTGGGCATCCCTTTCCTATCACCAGCTTTGGTCTCTGAAGACGAAGTCCAGCAAGAAACGTCTCGGCAGTATCTTGCCGGAAGACGACGAGCTCACCGTGTGGCGTACGAAGATGTTCAACCGTCTTCTCGACTACATCCGTCTCTTCAACCCGATGGACATCATTCTCTGTCTGGAAGGAAAGAACGCATGGCGCAAGAAGGTCGTCAAGGACTACTATACCGAAAACGCAGTCATCTATTGGGACTCCGAAGGTTACTACGTCTGTAGTGACAACTACACTTATCGAGTGACGAAGGCTGGAGATGGATTCGGCGTGGTCAAGGTTCCGGTGAAACAGCGTTCGCTGTTCGAATCGCTCGATCACCGAACTCTTGGAAAGTTGCCTCAGGTTACCCAGGACATGCTCTGGGGAGTCAAGACTTCTACCGGCACGCCGGTGCTTCCGTCCTACAAGGGAAAGCGTGGCGCGTCCGCTTGGGAGTTCAGCGTCGACAAGAAGTACTGGCAAGCATACAAGGACGAGTACGCCATGGAACTGGCTCCGTTCTTCCGTGCGAAAGCAGTGAAGTGCGACGTGGCTGAAGGTGACGACATGATTTTCGCCTCCGTGAAGAAGTATGCCGGTGACTACGACGATGTTATCGTGGTCACGAGAGACTCGGATATGTCCCAGATGGACGTGCCGAACTTGAAGATCTACAACCATACTTCCGAGAACTTCGTCGAGTGCAAGTATCCGAAGCTGTACCTTGACGCCAAGGTTCTTTCTGGTGATACTTCCGATAATATCCGTGGCATGGCCTTTGTCGATGCGAAGAACGGTACGCTCAATCCGAACAAGGCCAACGGCGTCAGCGAGAAGGAAGCCGTTACCTTGATGGAGAACTGTCCGAACATCTATGCCGTTGCGAAGGCCAATGGCTGGGAAGGCCAGTACATGCGCAACCGTACCTTGATTGACTTGTCTATGGTGCCGCGTGAGGTGTCTGAACAGGTTGACGCGATTCTGGAAAGGCCAGCACCTAAGTTGAACCCTGACTGGAGCAAGACAGCCGACTGGGGCATCCCGGAAAGTAAGGTGGACTACTACCGTACTCTACAGCAGTTCGGTTTCTACTGCACCATTGCTGCCGAGAACGCTACGCCGGAAGATTTCCACGGCGACATGCTTGTCAAGAAGGAAGCGGAGCTCAACAAGAAGCTGATGGACGATATGTCTACCGGTCTGGACTTCGAAGACCTCGACGGAGCCTTCATGTCGACCGGATTTGATATTGAATCTTTGTAATGTTATATTTGAAACCCGTGAGGATTTTGTATGATTCCAGTAACCGCCTTGGTTCGTGTAACCACGAACAATGAACTTGACTTTAACGAATGGCTCGATTACCACATTGCTCTGGGATTCGACCGTATCTATGTATATGACACGGCTAACCGTGGCTGGCTCCCGGAAGCTTGCCGTAAGCGTCAGGAACATGTTACCCTTGTTCCGCCTTGGCACAATGATTGGCGCAAGAAACGAAACATCATTTCCAACTACGTCGCCAGTTTCGTAGAGCCGACTTGGACTGTGCTTCTCGAAGACGATGAGTTCATCTGGATGGATCTGAATGTTGCACCGAGCTTGAGCGCATACGTAAACAAGTTCCTCGGCACAGCAGCTGAAGCCATGTCAGTCTACGTGAAGTATCTGTCGTCCGAGACTCCTATGAAGAACCGTGTCGGTACTCTGATTGACTGCTTCCAGCACTCACGACCGAATCCGCAGGGACTGGTGCATCCGTGCTCCCATACGCCGAACTTCGCAGTGACATTCTTCTACGTGAAGGACAATCACACCGAACCTATGCGTGGCCCTTTACAGCCTTCCAGTCCATACTGGCGAGACGCTGTCGGCGCACGCCTCAATGACCAGGTGTTCGGCGCGTACTTGACGAGCAATGCCTATAACCCAGACCGCTATCCTATCCGTTGCTACAAGTACGGATTGAAGTCTGGTATCGAAATGAACATGGCTCCGGGTACGAAGCCGGTCGGATATACTGTCAAGGATTTGGCAATGCTGAACGAGCGTGCCGCTCTCTTGAAGATTCCGGCAAACGACATGACGGAGAAGTTGTTCGCGAAGGACGATGTCCTTGCTGAAAAGCCGGATCTGCCGAAGCGTGTGTTGAGCGACGAGGAACGTGCCGAGCTTGAACTTCCGATTCCTCTCGGAAAGATTGACACCTACATCCTTTACGGCTACACCCTTGACCACGTCGTCGAATTGGCTGCCAAGGCTGGCTATGCTGATACCGTCGAGCACCGTGCCACTATCGAGCGTGTGTACCGTCGCGAATGTTCCATGATTGTCGAGTCTTCCCCGGTTTACAAGAAACTTTCTGAAATCGATGCCGAAGGTGGCCGTACTGACGAGATGATTTGCTCCGAGCTGAAGATTAGCAAGCCAGCCCTAGAAAAGATGCGCAAGTGTCTTGCCGTTCTTGACATCAAGACGGTTACCGAGGTTAAGGAAGCTGTTGTCGAGGCCGAAGCCAAGGCTGACGATGAAGCGGCGAAGTCCATTGTCGAGGAATCCGACATGGCCAAGCTTACTGAACAGTTCGACGCAACCGTAGCCTTGCACCCGGCTACTCCGGAAGATACCGCCGTTATCGACAAGAAGATTGAAGACCGCAAGGCCAAGCGTCGTGAACAGGCAAAGAAGTACCGTTCCAAGAAGAAGGAAAACGAGAAGGCGAAGGAAGAAGCAGTCAATGCTCCTGAGCCGGGTATGGTTAACGTAGGCCCTGCTAATGTAGAACTTGCAAAAGCTGTGTTGAATGATGCATCCGCTGCATTGGTTAATCCAACGGAATCTGTCGATGACTTGGCCGAAGACCTTGACAGCACAAACCTTCTTGATTCAGTTGACCTTTCCGCATTTGAGAACAAGTAATGCACAAGATTATTTTCAAGGAACTTGAGTTCCGCAACTTCATGTCGTACGGAAACACTCTCAACAAGTTTGAGTTCCGTGACGGCCTTACATGGCTCCATGGTGACAATGGTTTTGGTAAGTCCGCCATTGTCGAGGCGATGACCTTCGCTCTGCTCGGTATTTCATATCGAGGCGGAAAGAAGGAAGAGTTACGAAATACGAAGAATGCCGCCACCGGTTCGCCGACGTCGGTCGTTCTTACTTTCGATACGGTCGATCCTCCAGAAGAGCCAGAGTCCTACCGAATTACGCGAACCATTTCTGGAAAGAAGTCCACTACCAAGTTCGTCATCGAGAAGATGATTGACGGCGTTTGGATTGAACAGAATACTCGTGCCGGGTTGAGCCAGCAAGATTTCGAGGAAAAGGTATTACAGTTTAATGAGGTTTTGTTCAAGAACGTCATTGCGATGAACACCCAGGAAACCTTGCCGTTCTTTATGCTACCGGCGGCGAAGAAGCGTGAGCTGCTTGAGTCCATCATCTCGATGTCCCTTGATGCTTGGAAAAAGGCAAACAACAAGCGGCTTTCCGAGTCCAATATCTCGTTCAGCATCGCCGAGTCCGATATCCAGCAGTTGTCCAGCGAGATTTCCGAGCTCGAACTCATCTATAAGCAGATGAAGGAAGAGCGTTCGACCAATCTGGAACAGATGAAGGTTGACTTGCAGACATATACTGACCAGAGCACAGAGCTTAATCGAAAGTATAACGAACGCACTGCAAAGAAGCAAGAGGTCAGCGACGAGCTTTCCGCTATTCGCGCAGAACTGTTGACCGAGTCAAAGGTGGACAACCGCATCGCGGAAATCAAGGAAACCTTTAGCGGTGTCGAACAGCTTGCCACGGCAAAACGATCCGTTGACGAGGCCAAGGCTGCCTATGCAAAGCTGGAATCCGATAATGCCGAGTCCATTGCCGAGTATAAACAGGCCAAGTCCGATATGGCTCATTACCGAGAGCTGATTAACGATGAAGACCAGAACAAGCGTTCCCTGGAACGTCAGCTGGCGAAAAAGGAAACCGAGCACAACTTGATGGTGGCGAAGCGCGACAGCTATACGAAAATTGCCGAGTCGTTCGTCGTAGGTACTCCTTGTCCTACTTGTGGCCACATTTCCGACGAGTCCGATGTCGAACGTCACAAGAATGCCTTGCGTGAACAGTGGAAGGAAGCGAACAAGTCCGTAAAGGAATTGAATGCAGAGCTTACCAAGCTGAACAACGCCATCGAAGAGAGCCAGAAGCTGATCGACGAATATGAGCAGAAGGAAGCCAATGCGTTCGGAGACGTTACTACGTTCGAGGAAACTATCGAACCTGTGCAGACCGAGGCTTACGCCGCAATTACTGTTGCTACCAACAACTACAACAAGCTCCTGAAGATGATCAAGGATTTCGATACCGATACGGCCAAGGCTGAATTGGCTGAACTCGAAGCCAAGAAGAAGACCTACCCGGTATTACGAGAACAGTATACCGAGAAGAACACCGAGTGGAGCGAAATCAGCCAGTCCCTCAGTGACATCAACGGCACGCTTGTCCATGTCTATAACGAGATTGAACGATTGAAGGCTGAAATCGAGAAGGCCGAGAACAATACTGACGACGCTATTGCCGTAATGGAAGCGAAGATCAACAAGAATCGTGGTATGCTCAAGGACGCATATGACCGATTGCACAAGGCCAGCGACACCATTGCCATCTGTAACTTGATTACTCAGGTATGTGCCGACAACGGTATGAAGAAGATGGTGTTCAGCATGTTCGTGCCGGCATTCAACAAGGCCGTGCAAAGAAATATCACCAAGGCCAACTTGCCTTTCGTCGTTACGTTCAACGATGCCATGGATTACGAGTTCCAGACTCTTCCGGGTCTTTCGCCGTCCTACACGATGTTGTCTCAGGGCCAGAAGCGTAAGCTCGGTTTCGCTATCTCGATGGCGTTCCGCGACTTCGTTTCTCTGGTAGGAAACTTCAACGTGAACTTCTTGTCACTCGACGAAGTGCTCGACATCTCGACCGACGACCATTCCATGAGGGATATGCTCGACTTGGCGAAGCTCATGCTCGCTGATATCGGCTGTGCCGTGATTATCACTCACCGTGGCAAGGTCGTTGCCGACAAGTTCGACTTCCAGCAAGAGGTCATGAACAACGGCATGTACTCACGATTGGGTGACTTGAAGCCGATGTGGGAAAAGGATAAGGTTGCCTAAATTGTCGCCTCGGCTACAGAACTGATAAACTAGGCATGTAACCGAGGCGTTTTTAGATGGCTGGCTTGTTTGACTTTGAACATTATTACACCGAGAAGGTAGCCAAGGCTGAGATCAAGTTGGATGTCAGCGGCTTGCCTATGAAGAGCTCGGCTAGTTCGTCCACCGAGAATGATGACGGTACTATTGAAGAAGCCGACATGAACGAGTATGTCACCAATAACGTGATGTACAAGATTTCCTCAGTAATCACCGATATCGGAAGTGAAGTTTCCCATGGCGAGCGTGTCATGCTGTCCGTTACCGATGTCGGTGGCGGTTCACCTGAAACGATTTATTTCTTGGTTGGCGACCCTATCGACGAACTGGTCAGTGCCGGTGTGTATGAGATTCCTGAAACACGCGCCCTCATTATGCCGTTCTTGCTTGCTGTCGGAACGACATACTTCGAGTCCAAGGTTCTGACTGGAATCCAGATACTTTCCAATGAGTCTACTGTTGGCACTAGCGTCAGCGCGATTGCGGTTACTGTTATTCCAAGACTGCGCTGGGAAAACCCGTCGCTTTCGCTGTCTAATATAAATCCGTCACCGACAAGTGCAGAGTACAATTCAGTTAACCAGAATTTCTGGCACATGCAGTATCTGCCCGCCTACATTCCCCACATGCTTGCCGGTGTCGGTCTTCTGGGTGACTTGTATAAGGGTTTCAAGTGGTACGGTAACCAGATGCGAAGCAATTCGAGTATTGTCCGTAGTTACGACTCGTTCGTAAAGACAATCAATTCGCTTGGTGACCGGGCCAAGGAAAACGGACTCGGTGTAAAGGTTACGTTCTATGACGACAGCTATGCCAACAAGGTCGATTGGCCGGACGGCATGTCTAAATCCGAGTACAATAGACGATGCAAAGATGCCGACTATACATCGACGGAAATCAAGCGTGGCGACAAGATATCGAAAATATATCCGGAACGTCTCAATGAGTTTTTGGCCAAGTGCGGTTCGCACGTTGATGAAACTGGTAATCCGGACAATCCGGTACTTGACATCAGCGGTGACAATATCACTGCCATCATTCCGAACATTTCCGACGTTTTCAAGAAACTTTATTATCCGAAGGACGAGCTTGCCCAGGAATTTTCCGACAAGTTCTTTGACACTTATAACAGCATCATGAGTATACGTGGTGTCCGTTCGTTCATGTCGTCTTCACTCAAGAGAAAGCTGGACGCCAATAAGTTGAAGCTGAAGAAATTCGCCCTCGAAGGTCGTACCAAGTTTGCCGTGGACTTGTCATCTTGCGTGAACTATTTGTCAGCCATGTATTCTCGTAGTACTCCGTGGATATCTTACGGTATCACGTACAACGACATGAATAACCCGCATCTTATCAACTTGTGCGGTATCCGTAGCTTCGGTAATTCCGGCTTCGAAAACAAGTACGTGTATGGTCCCGTGATTTACAATGCTACCGGTGGTATCGAGCCGAATGATTCTGTTCAGCATTACGGATTCGTTTCTTACCAGAACATCGGCGCGATTTCTCCGGAGGATTTGGCCGGTAACTTGCCGTTCTGGGGTGGCCGTTGCCACAACATGTCATTGTATGGAAGGCAGTATTATTCCGATTGGCGCATAGCTACAAAGAGGATGACCATTGCCGACGTAAAGAAGCAACTTGCCGACAACTATGCCACTATGTACAATAACGAGCACGACCTTTCAGAAGGCGATGCCGGTTATATCGTACGTTGCGAATATGTGACCGAAGGCGAGGTTGGCTTCTTCATGACGGTTACGACTAGTTTAGGCGATATGCGTAGGCATGTCAACGACCAGTATGTGCCGGGTGACTTCTCTCCGAACGCGATACCGACTGTTGATCAGCTCGTCGCCATGGCTAGCGGCGCTAGTTTCCAGTATGGCGGTAGCGTAAAGAATTATGTCGATGTTTGCTTGACGTTGATTTCAATGTTGGTAGCACGTGACGATACGCCAGATTCCGTCATCAATGGAATTAGCGGTAAGTTGATTGCTCCCAGAAATTTCGGTGACAATGAAGAAATCGACGTGATGGAATGGGATAGCGCGTCAACGCCGGGTAAAATTGTAGGTGAATGGGAATTCGAACCGTCGTATGAAACCATAGACAACATTGGTGAGGCCACTACCTATACGATAAGCGACTGCATTGACTTTGCGTTGGACGTAATGGATGAGGCAATCGACGAGATCGATGACATCTTGACCGTCCGAGGATTGACTCTTGGGCCCACGTTCTTGCTGATACAGAAGTTGAGACTCCGTGAAACCAAGGAATTCTATTCCGATTTCAAGGACGTGATGAAAAAGATTCAATGGTATCAGGTATACACTAACGAGTCTGTCTTTGAAAACAAGTGTATCATCGGAAATCGCACTGCAAGCGGTGTTGACGAATACTATGCACTGTATCGATTCTGTCCAGCTAGGTTCCTTGTACCAGTCAGCATGTACAAGAAGGTACGTGTCAAGTACAAGCGTTGGGGAAGGACACGCCATAAAATGGTCAAGCGGTCGATTGGCGTTCGCTGGGCTGAAGTTACTTTTGTGGACAACGACGTCTACGAATCGTATCCGCAGAATAGCAACGAACCGATGCAGTTCTATCCGATAGGCAAGAATGCATCCGTCTCGTACAATGCGAATGGTACTGCGAAGTTTACGTTCGAATCTTCGCTCGAAGGCGATACGACTGACTTGCTTGACGTAGGAGCTGTTTCGAGTTTCAATCAGGGCACGCTTGTCCTCACTAACGCCGACGGCATGTATGTCAATGTGGCGTATGAAGGATCTACCGTGTTCGACTCTACCGAAGCCGTTCCGCTGAACGGTATCACATCGGTATTCGTGTATGGAATCTATGTGCCGCTTGACAATACCCAGAAATCTGACGAGCGCACCAAGGTGCGTATCGAGTACAAGATGCCGTACATCCCTTACGATACTGAACTGAGACGCTGGGCGTTCATCAACTACGGCGCATTCGACCAAGACATCTATGCCAGCAACAGCCGTGAAGTCCCGGCAAATCCGGAAGACAAGACGCCCGGCTGGCAGATTTTCCATAACAGCTCGAAGCGCATAGGCGACTTGAGGGCGAGCATGGGAATCTACGACGCTGTCGCCATTCTCATGGGCATCCTACGCAATACGTTCGGTGCGTCTTGTGTCGAGCTGGCCGAGACAATGCGGTCTAAGGCAGACCAGGACTTGATGTGTACTGGCGGTGGCGAGAGTACGTTCCTTTCTTGGCACAACTACGGGCTTGCCGTGAAGATTCTGATTAACGATCCCAAGACTGGCATGCCGATTGAGGACGGAAGCGACGCGATGATGAAGCTGATTGATGTTGCCGAAGCGTTTACTAACGCTTGCTTCAACGGAGCTTTCGGTAAGCCGTTGAATGTCGTTTGGTGCGGTCGTCTCAAGATAGGTGCAAACAACTTTGTCTGGGAGTTCTTGCCGATTGGCGTAGACCATAAGGACGCCATGAAGTTCCGCGAGGCACTTCTCAACCAGGAAGACCCGGTCGCCTCTCTTGGCTATGTTAACGTGGACAAGGAAAAGCTGGTGTGCCGTACTAAGCCGAAAGAAAAGGTTCCTTACGTATTGCTCTCTAGCGAGGCGTACAAGAACGCTATTGTCATCAATGGCGACCACTACGTCAGTCCTCGACTTATCCGTAACTACACCACGCCGAAGGACCTGGTGCTGATTAACATTATGGAGTTCTGCAACCTCATTCGTACGAAGATGGAAGCGAACGGTTCTTCTCTGAACGACCGTGCCAGCATGTACGAATGGAAGACGCTGAATGACAAGGCGTATAAGCAGTTGCTCATCTATTACGGACTGACCGGTAGCTTGTCCGCTGCAAAGGCTCTCGTGTGCGGTGAGTATGTCGAAACCTACAAGGACATCGTCGAGCGCAAGTACAGTGAGGACATCGTCGAAATGGTAAGGGAATTCCTCGGAAACCTTTACGCCGATGCCAAGATTTACATTGAGGAATCCGGCGACGGTGGCGCATGGCTTTCCTTGAGTGACGGAAAGTTGCACTTGAAGTGTACGGAGCTGCACTCCGTATATACCCAGAACTCGAAGGATAACTTCTTCGGCGAGAAACAAGCACCGATGGAGAACATGGCTCGTGGCCTTTATGTCGACGGAGTATTCCGTACGGAAGATGAGCTTGTTGCCATGGGTTACCAGATCGAGACGGTTAGCGAAGTAAGCTACATCGACGGTTACGACAACAACGGCAACGTGACTGGCGACGATGCGCTGTACATGCACTCGATGGTCGCTACGCAGATCAAGGAAGAGTTCGACAAGCTGAAGGAGTTGTTCGAGAACTATGGTGGCGGAATCATGTATGACCATTTTGTCGATGGCCCTAACGCCTCGATGGAAGATATGGTCGAGAACGAGTTCGGTATTATATCCGGTCAAGACTTGATTGACTTTGATAACCTGAGGGCAATCTTCAACCAGAAGCGGATTGAGGACAACGCGAAGCGCAATTCCGACGGAACTATCCAAGGGGCCGGCGGCGATGGCAGCGAAGTGTTCGAAAAGGTCGTTTCCAATGCCGAGCTTGCCGGTGTCCGTAAGGCCAGTCTCACCAAGGAGCATATCAAGGTGACTATCCAACCGAACAATATGTCCACCGAGGAACTCTATCGCAAGATTATGAAGGGCAGTATGACCCAGGCGAACGATATGTTCCGCAAGTGATTGTAACGAAGATACGTGGCGATTTCCGAACTGATAAACTGCAAACAAATATCATCGGTCGGTTATGTCTGCACGTTTGCTAATTAAGAAATACACTGGAAAGGACGGCGATTTCGGTACGCCGGTATCGTCCATCGGTTTGAAACGAGTGGATACTTGCGTCCCTTCAGTGTATAGCTCCGCCGCCCTTGAGGGCACGGGACATACGATTCCAGCCGATGACGCGTCCGAGGCGAACACCTACTGCGTGTACCGCCCTGACAATCCAGAGTGCTACAACTACTCTATGGAAAGCGTTTTCAAGATCCATTTGACTAAAGCTCCAGATGTCCAGCTAAGTAATATCCGTCTGTATCCAGTTGGCGAGAGACCCACATCCCCTACTGCCGCTAAGTTATATATAGGCAACTCGATTTCCTACAGTCGCCCGACAAACCAGAAATCCCAAATAGCGCTTAATGACATCTGGAATTATTCTAAAGAGCATCCTTTCTATTTGACAGTCGCCGGTCTGTATGGCCAGGTTCCAGACCACCGTCTCAGCAAGAACCACTACAAGGTTGATTACAAGGACTGCGGTTTCGGCAACCTCATCTACCTCGACGGCGACAGACAGCCGGTCGTCACGGTAGCCACTAGGGTGACTGACGACGACTTCAGCATCACGTTCGAAAACATTTCCTTCACCAAGGACACGGGCTACAAGTTCATCGAGTTCGTCCACGTGAAGAAGGTCGGCGGTAACGGTCTTGACGAGGTCGAGGAAATTGACCAGCGGTTCGTGCGCTATCGTCCGGACGCCAACGAGATCGAGCTGATTGTGAAGAGCAAGGCCGACGGCCTTGACTTGATTGATACATACAAGTATGGCCTGTTCTACAAGATTCCGGCGGTCGTGGACGAGTACGGCCATGTAATCAACCCCAACGTATGCACCGGCGGTGCTATCCAGATGGTCTACTTGTTCAACGAACAACCGGGCCAGTACGGTACGTCAGCCTACGCCTTTGGCGATAACTTGCCTCTAGGCGATTTCGGCACTGACTGGCATCAGACTAACGTGGACAGTTCGACCGGATATGTTAATACTACTCCGGTTCCGTCGCCGTTCGACAAGACTGGAAAGCCGGTCATCGAGTACGACGTGTACGTCGATACGGACGATTTCGGCCACATGGGCTACGTGATTAACGGCGTACGCCGTCCGATGTTGAGTTTCGATCTCAACGCTATTTACCGATTTACTAACCGTTCCGGTGCCGCATATCCGATGCGTTTCATCGGCAACTCGTTCTCTCCCATAGCCAATGTCATCGACGATGTCGTCGTTGACGGCGTGATTGTAGAGAACGGCGCAACTAATGCCGAGGTGATTACGGTCGATCCGGAGCGCGTGCTCAAGGCGGGTCGCAAGATTAACGCCTACCAGTGCGTGGTTGCCCCTGAGTTCGGCAGTTTCGTTTACAACAACCCGGTCTGTATGTGCGGAAACTACAATCTTTGCCGTGTCGACGGCGGTATTTACAACCCGCTGAAGGCCGGTGAGACCGACTATGTTTACCTCCAGCTTGAGGTTAGCGGTAAGGCTGACCCAGGTTATTGCGTACCGGATATCGAAATAGAATACGACGAAAATTAAAAACTTGTACCAACTTATAAACTACAATCAAAATTCAGGCCGTTCTGGCTTCATGATAAGGAAATAATATGGCTACACAGGCAGAAATTAACAAAAAGGCCATGTCGGACGTTCTCGCACTAGAGGAATCCGTTGGCATGTTTGAATCGTTCGGGAGCCAGCTCGACTTGGGACTTCCCTCACTGGAAGACGATGCACCTAAATCTTTCGAAGATATGCTCGAAGTGAACCCGACAAACGAACCGTCCGAAAGCGGTGAGTACTTCATGAATGAAGGCGATGACCTTCAGGACCCGATGACTCAGAAGTTCGTCGTTGACAAGTTCGCTGAAGAGCTGATGAAGCGTCCGGAAGACGGCATTTCCGTCGAAGACGCTCTACCAGATATCGCCGCTACAATTCAGGGTTTCGATATCAAGGGTGACGTTGCTTCCTTCATCCGCAACTCTATCGATCGCGCAAATCAGTTCATGCAAGCTCAGAACGTCTCCCCGGCCCAGCCGAATGGTGTTACTGGCGCAGACGCTGCTGCTACAGCCGAACCGGGTCTTGATGCTGGCCTCGAAGGCGACGGCATTCCGGCTATGGAACCGATTGACCCGACTGCTGAACCGTCCCTCGACGCTAACGCCGGTGACGTAGACCCGCTTGCTGGTATCGGTGACGATCTCGGTGGCGACCTCGGCGGTGACCTCGGTGGCGAAGAACCGCTTCCGGCTGAAGGAGACGACCTTGCTGGTGACAATCTCGGCGATGACCTTGGTGGTGGTGACCTCGGTGCTGAACTCGGTACTGACGACCTCGGTGACGATCTCGGTGGCGATCTTGGTGGTGACCTTGGCGGTGATGACGGTATCGAAGATGGCGACATCAGTGCTGACCTCGAAGGCGACGACGATGACCTCGGTGGCGATGAAGGCGAAGGTAAGCCAGAAGACAAGGGCGAAGAAGACAAGGAAGAATCCAATTCCGATGACGACGATGCCGACTTCAACTTCGAAGCCATTGCTAAGAAGGCTCGTGGCTTGCTCGAAGTTAACGAAACCGGTACTGACACTGACCTTCCAGCCGAATCCGACACTGGCGCGGCAGAAGGTACAAACGATGCCGCCGTAGGCACTCCGGCTCCGGAAACTACTGAAACTTCGACAGACACTTCGACAGAACCTCCGACAGAAACTTCGACAGACGGTGGTGCCACTGAACTTGAAGAATGTTCTCTGAAGGCTCAGGTCGAAGCTATTGCCTATGACGCTCGTCTCAAGATGACCGCACAGAAGGCCAAGGCTCTCGTTGAATCCTACAACAAGAATGAAGAAAAAAAGACTGTGATGGCTCGACTCGACAGTGTTATGGATAACCTCCAGAAGAAAGTCGTGACCGAATCCATCATCGACAATTTCGCAAAGCAGTCCGCCGCCAAAGCTCAGGTGGAATCCGTTACCAAGACGAAAAAGAAAGCTGTGAAGCCGGCATTCGAATCAATCATGTCTGGTCTGAACAACGCTATCGACAAATCTGGTAAGAAGGCGTCCCTTGCTAAGAAGGCCAATGCTATCGTGTCCAAGTTCGAATCTCGGATGAACCTCGACAAGAAGTTGAACGGTATCCTCGAAGGCGTTGAAACCTCCATCAATGCCAAGAAGACCGCTAAACTCAAGGAACAGGCTCAGATGAAGAAGATTGACTCCATTCTCGAAGGCGTGCAGAACAGCGTGGCCAAGCAGAAGGCAGCCAATACTCTCGACGATCAGCTGAAGCAGATTGTGAACGACGTGAAGAACGCTTAGTCATATAATCTCCTGGTTAAGAGAAGCCGTCACGAAAGTGGCGGTTTCTTTTTGCATTAGGAGGTAATTTAAGGAAATAGACTGGAACTGATAAACTGTACGTGCTATGAATAACGGTCACTATGCGGGAAAACTGAAGCGTTTCATCGAGGACGCTGTTAGCCAAGCTAAGGGCACAGACGGTAGGCTGTACAAGATTATGAACAGCCACGGTTTCTATGACGTGGCCGACGAGGACAACGGTCTGACCGACTGGCAGAGGGCCTCGGTTCCGGATTACAACCAGCACCGCATTTCAGATCTGTGTGACGCGATTGCCGAAATGTTCGGCGATATGCTGGGTAATGACGAATACGGTATCCTTTATCCAAATACCGACACCATTATCGGAAAGCTCGACTTGAGTACTACGAAGAATGCTGCCGAGATGAACGTGTTTGGCGGTGTTCTCGGTGGCCTTACCGCCGGTGCTTCGGAATCAGCCCGTCAGGCCATGGGTAACTTGACAGCAATCTTGATGGGCGGATTCGCCTTTGACCCCGACATCCTTCCTCCTATCGCGCTGAACTTGCCCGGACTTCCTCTGTCCTTGGCGAACGCATATCCCAAGGGAAGTTATCCGGCTGACTGGACTTTCCTCTATGACCATGAGACAGTAAAGTCGAATACCTATTACGAGGCCGACGACGGCAGTATCGCCATCGGCGCGAATATCAAGCTGAACCTCGGTGGCCCGGTTAGACAGCGTGTGCTGAAGCTCATATTCTCCGTGCCAGATGTCGACGAGAAGGGCGTGCCGAAGGGAGATGCGATAGGCGGTCTCACCGTCAACGACTTTAACAAGATGTATGAGATTTCTGATAAATCGTACTCTGAACTGATGAGTGACGATAAGTATGAAGAACACCGAAAGTTCAAGCTCGACGATATGCAGATGGAACTTGCGTATTTCAGAATGATACAGTTGACCCTTTGGGGTGCAATCAAGAACCCGGACAACTGGGCCTACTTGCACTGGGGTTGCCTTACCCACAACGCGTGTCCGACTGCCGTGAAGACTGCCTTATGTAGCTTCATCCACACTAACGGATTTGCGGTTGATTCCCAAATCTGCCCTGAAGCCGGGTTCATTTCCTACTGTGTCAATACTGGCATGGCGTATCATGTCGGTAGGACTAGGAAGACTGCCTTGTACCTCATGCCCGGCATGAAGTACATCAACGACAATAAAGAGGTTGTCACTGTTCCAAACGGCTTTACTCCGGTATGGAGCACTGACAACAACGGTGTGCCGGTGGACAAGGACTTGGCTAACCAGTATTTCACTCTGGTGGCGGATATTCTATCCCACTTGACCTATGACTCGAACCCGAACAAGGTCGACCTCAGAAAGCAACGAGTCGACGAGGCGAACCTGATTTACAACTACGTCGGCCTTCCGACAATCAAGTTCGGCGACAAGGTGATTCCGCCAAGCTTATCGGCGCAAGCCATGGAAAAGCGCGGTTTCGGAATGCTGATGAAGGCAAACATCAAGGTCTACGAGAACAAGAGTTCTTCCCTTCCTCTTTCCGATGCGAACTTCAAGATTATTAACGCCGCCGAGAAGGGCGCGAACGAACTGTCGAATACGACAATCGCTACGATCAAGTATCTGCTTGCCAAGGCTGGCCTTCCTGGTGTAGTCGTTACGTCTGTGTACCGTTCTCCGGAAGCGCAGACTAGGGCGATGTACAACAACCGCCAGAGCCATAACGGTGCAATCGCCGTCAGTTACGGCCCAAGGGGACGTGCAGTCGACGAGGAATACACCAAGGTGTCGAAGGAAGCGAACGGCGGAGCTTGTAAGACCATCAAAGACCCAGCAGCGCAAGCCAAGGCCAAGAAGCAGATGGAAGCCAAGTGCCAGGACTTCTTGGAACAGGGTACTCCGGTTTCCAACCACGGCTACGATCCGAATAAGATTCAGGCAGTGGACATGGGCCCCAACAGCACGATGGCTAAGTTTGGTCTTTCCGAATCGCACATGCGCCGCTTCAACACGGCTTGCTGGGACGCATACGGAGAAGGATATCTCAAGGCTTACTTCGGCCCAGCCGACTACGGTGGCCCGAAGCTCAAAGACCCGGCATTCCATATCGAGGTATGGCAAGACGGTAGCCACAAGCATCCGGACATGTTCGATTCCGGCGACGTGCTTCCTACTGTCGACTGCAAGATCCTTGACGAGAATTTGAAAAACAAGACGACCTGGGACTTGGTATACGTTCATGACCAAGTCATGGCATAGGAGTTTTTATGTCCAGCATGTATAAGCGTCAAAAAGAGGATTTCGACAACAAGGTATTCGCCTATCTGGTGAAGCGTCTTCGCGAACCGGTGACCGATACGGATGCCTTCCATATGGGAATCGTCGACGAGATGGGAAACCAGGTCAAGCAGACTACACCAGAGACCAAGTGGGCATGCACCGACTTGGACAGACTACTGTTCTTCCTCAAGACGGCCATGGGCGACAAGTTCGCCAAGATCACGTCCAAGTACGACAACATGGACTCGCTGTCAATCATGTCCGGCAGGGATATCGACACGAATTCCAAGGTCTATGACCGGGTAATCGCGCTTGTCGAGGAGCTCGCATACTTGCCGCCGGAAAACCGAGGCGAGGGCCAGTACATCGAGGAAAGCGAGGAAGGTCTTACTAGGGAGATGCGCTTGCAGAGAGCGTTCACTTGCGCCCAGTTCCTCATGGCTTGCATCATCAACAACGGCACTGTCGCCAGCGAGAACGTGATGGACTTCGACCGAGACGTTTTGGATGCAGTCGAGTCCACGTTCAATATCCGTGGCGTCGGTACTTACAAGGACATCACCGACTACCTCAAGGCTGGCAAGGCTATCGACTACGCCTCAGTCAAGACCGAAGGGTACGTATTGGCAGTTCGGATCGCAAAGACTCTGGTGAAGGCGAACGATACGATTTTTAACCCAGACAGAAAGGATGAGTTGAACGAAACATCCGAGTGGAGAGCATTGGCATCGTATGAGCGATAAGCAGACCATATTTGTATTCAACGGATTGCCTTATTTCAAGGTTGACGCGGATGACTTCATGTACATCGCGTCATGCGCTACTATGAAGAAGCGTCTTCTGTCCAAGAATATAAAGAACGAGGCATTGAGGTCTTACTATATCAATTCCCGTGCGCCAAAGTTCACCATAGACTATGATGGAGTAATTTTAACTTGGTAGGTAACTTATGTTAGTGAACAAACCAGATCAACCAAAAGATACAATCGCTACTAAGCTCCTGAGCCATGTAAGAGACTATGGCGCGGCGAACGAGCGTGGCGCAATCTTTGACCGAGTATTCAACCGTGGCGACGTGGTTCGCCAGATTCGCGCTGCGCGAAATGTTGTCGGTCAAGGCGTAAACCAGATGATGCAACCGGACGGCTCGACGCCGGACGGATTCAGCATGTACATGCCGGCACTTGGCATTAGCGGTGCTCGCATCGACCCGGACAAGATCCAGAATGCTATTGCCGAAAACCAGGCACAGCTTTACTGGAAGAAGAACCAGGAACGCGCTAGGAAGTACGATACAGTTGCCTCGCGCTCCGAGGTGAACGAATCCCTTATCCAGATTTGTAACGAAGGCGTCTACAAGGACGACGTCGACGAAATCTGCTCACTCGACATCGACCACGACGCGCCTATCGGCGACCCGGTTCGAAAGACGCTCGGCAAGATTTTCCGTCAGGACGTGTTACGACGAATCATGAAGTTCCACCAGAACGGCTGGGAGTACATGAAGTACTTGTTGACACGTGGCCGTATCTTCTTCGAAGTTCTTTACGACCCGTCCACCGGACATATCGAAGGCGTGAACATGTTGCCAGAAGAGCACATGATTATCGTCGTTCAGGACAACCTCATTATCGGTTACCGTCAGATGCTGACCGGTGCTATCGCCGCTCAGACCAACGGCAAGAACTACATCGACTTCTCTCCCAACCAGATTTTGTATGCATCTCTCGGCATGACCGGTCCCGGCGGCGTCAATGACCCTCGTTCCATCTTGGAACCGGCTATGAAGCCATACAACCAGCTTAACACAATCGAAGATAGCGTGGTCATGTACCGCGTCCTCTGGGGTTCTGAAAAGCTCGTGCTGAAGGTCGACGTTTCCGGTATGACCAAGGCCACTGCCGAAAAGTTCATGAAAGACCAGGCTAAGATGTTCAGCCGTCGTCTCGATTACAATACTATGACTGGCGAAGTGACCAACTTCGGTACGTCTCCCGGCTTGACGGAACATTTTGTGATTGGCGTAGGTAACGGTCGTATGGGCTCCTCTATTGAACGTATGCAAGGCGGTGCTGAACTTGGTAACATTGACGACTTGAAGTTCTTCAAGCGCAACTTGGTCAACTCCTTGATGGTTCCTCCGGGACGTATCACTGCCCTCGCTGGCGACTCCCAGAACTATAGCCAGGGAAAGATTGGCGAAGTTACTCAGGCCGAAGTGTCGTTCGCTCGTCTTGTTCAGCGTTACCAGACTCCGTTCGAGACAATCCTTGTCCGTCTGTTTGTCATGGTGCTCAACACCAACAAGACAATCGACGACTCAATCAAGCTTCAGGAAATCTATACAGTGCGGTTCAGAAAGTCCAACGGCTTCCAGAACTTCATCGATTCCGAAGTGTGGACGACGAAGCTCGCCGTGTTCGATTCCATGATGAAGCACGTGTCTTCCAAGGAAAACCCGAACGGCGCACTTTCCAAGCAAGCAGCTCTACGATGGGGTCTGCGTCTCAACGACGAACAGTACAACCTCAACAAGGCATGGTGTGCCGAGGAGAAGAAGGAAGAGTCCGGCGAAGGTGGCGGAGACGAAGGCGGTGATGCTGGAGCCGGTGGCGGTGACGCCGGTGCTGGTGGATTGCCGGGAATGTAATGCGATGGGCGGTCGATTGACCGCCTTTTCGTTCCACTTGGGATCGGAATTTTGATCTTCTATATTTAACAAAAAAGAAAAAGGAACTATCCATGAAGGTACTAGAATTATTTGCCGGTGAGCGTTGCATCGGAAAGGCGTTCGAGAAGAAGGGCCATGAGGTCTACTCTGTCGAATGGGACAAGTCTCATCCGGGTTGCCAGTGCTATCAAGACGTGAACAACCTTACACCGGAATTCATTCTTGAACAGTTCGGCCAGCCGGACGTGGTCTGGATGAGCCCGGATTGCACCTCGTTTAGTATTGCGGCAATTTCTCACCACCGTCGTCTGAACCCGGAAACCAAGAACCTCGACCCGATTAGCGATTATGCGAAGTTCTGCGACAAGACTGACCAGCATTGCTTATGGCTGATTTCTCAGCTCAAACCTAAGTTCTTCTTCATTGAGAATCCGCGTGGCGCAATGCGCAAGATGACTTGGATGCAAGACTTTCCTAGATATACGGTGACTTATTGTCTTGCTGGTGAAACTAAGGTTGTTACGGTTGATGGTGAGCGTCCTATAGCTGATTTGGTGGATACTACTCAACGACTGCTGACTAAAGATGGAACTTGGGTAGATGCTCCTATTAGATGCTATGGTACTCAAGAACTTATGAAAATTAACCTTACTCGTCATAATGTCACAAAGACCATTTATGCTACACCGAATCACTTATGGTTTACAAAAAGTAGGGGAGTAAGATTGGTCGAAACTAAAGACCTTAAACCAAAGATGTTCATTGATGGCGTAGCACTGAAGCCAATCAAGTGTAAAATCATTGATTCATGGGTTGCACGTGGATTTACGTATGGTGATGGCTGGGTGTTGAAGAATCAAAGTAATAAACATGCGTTTGCAATGTTCTGCGGCGAAAAGTCCGAAATGATACCGTATTTTAATGGTTATTGCGGTAAAGTGTACTATGACACTCATAATGGAAAGAAGGTTCCCAAGCTATATGGTATGCCGAGGGAATGGAAAACCGAAATGCCGACGCCCCATGACAGTGTAGATGAAATTTATTCGTGGCTTGCTGGCTATTTTGCCGCAGATGGGTCTGTTGGGTTGACAAACGGTCAACTCACCTTGTATTCAGCGAAGTTGAAAGACCTTGAAGCCGTACGTTCCTTGTGTCGTGCGGTTGGTATAGGTACTTATGACATTACGTCATATACTCGCAAAGGATATGGTACAGAGGAAACGCCTATGTATGCTATGACTATTATGAAAGGCGATGTTACTGAATCGTTCTTCTTGCGAAAATTTCATCGAGAAAAGTATATGGAACATGCCGTAACTAAGCATCAAGCAAGACGTTGGCGAGTGGTGTCGGTCGAATCAACGGATAGGATAGAGCCGGTCTACTGCGCCGATGTACCGAATTCGCATAGTTTTGTGATTGAAGGCGATATTGTTACGCATAACTGTAAATACGGTGACACCCGAATGAAGCCTACCGACATCTGGACGAACCATCCAGACCCGCAGTTCAAACCACCGTGCAAGAATGGTGATCCTTGCCATGAACCGGCTCCTCGTGGGTCGAGAACTGGTACTCAGGGCCGTCAAGGCTCGGTTATCAGGTCGCTGATTCCGGAAGAGCTCTGCGACCACATCGTGGACATCTGCGAACAGTACATCGACAAGGTATAGACAAGGGCGGTCAATGACCGCCTTTTTTTATGTCGAACGTATAAACTATGGTGAAACATTTGCTAGGTATAGCCATGAATAAAGAAGTTTTCAACTCGTCGATGGACAAAATTGCGACGATCACCAATCAAACCGAGCTTTGCGAATCAATCAAACAGCTGTATTCGGCTTGCTTTGAGGCTCATAAAGACCGCACGACAGGCGGTAACTTCGGTGGTAAGACTATTCGCGACCAGAACAACTATGACCGAAAGTCTGACGAACCGACTAAGACCAGCAAGGAAACTTCTGGTCGCTATGGCAACTGGAAATCCGGCGTGAAGGCCATGGGTATTTCTGGTAAGGTCGGTAACGCATATGACTTGAAGAATGACGGTATCAGTGATACCGATCAAAATTCTGGCTTTTCAAAGACAGCCCGTCGAAATATGAAGCGCAAGTTTGACCGTGATGTGATGGACTTCGAGAACAAGGCAAACCTTGACACATCCGACAAGGAACTTGACTTCGATATCGATGAAGGAAATCTTGATGCCGAATCCTACTACAATATGAAGGATGCAAGGCGTCGTGACGTGGATCAGCATACTGCATCTGCATATGACGATATGCTGAACACCACTCGTTATAACTACTCGGACGATGACTCTTCCAAGAAGGAGTACATCGGCGACAAATGGCAACAGATCTGGGAAGACTATCCGGATAAAGTATTCTCTGCAAAAGACGTTAACGACATCAATAACTCGCTTGGGATTGACTTTGAAGATGAAAAGAGGGCAGAACTATCTGATGAATTTGATAGGGACGTTCACGACGCTTTCGAGGAATATTATGACGATAACCTCGGCGATATGGGAAATAATATCGTTTACCATGGCCGTAAATCGGCATCGAATCTGGATGACGGTGACTACAGCGGTTGGGAAGACTACGAATCACCGTTGGCTAAAGAAGAGGAGTTGAGTACTGCCGAGCTGTTCCGTGAGTCCGTAGACCGTCTGGCAAAGATTACCGGCCAGAAGGAACTGTGCGAATCTGTCAAGGAACTTTACAAGGCTTGCATGGAATCCGAAGGCGACGAATATGCCGTTGACAAGGCAGAAACGGCAAAGCTATTCGCTCATGATGAGGCATCGAAGTCCGTCATGCTTGACCGTCTGGAACTGCTTCTGGACAACCATGGGTGTGCAATCCTAGATACCAGCGACTCGTCGGCTGAAGATAATTTCCCGGCTGTTTCGGTCGATTATGTGTACAGCGATGACGCCGAGTCCGCAGATTCTACCGAAGGCTCGGTATCTATATCCGCCGGATTCGACGGTAAGATTTCCTACTCCGTCCGAGACGATTATGGCCAGAATCTCAAGGATTACATCTGTGCTACCCAGGGCGCACCGCTCGGTTATTCGAAACGGTACAGTAGTTCTGAAGTGAATGAACTCTTTGCCGATATCGAAAAAGATATCCTTAATGTTACTGGACAGTCCGCTTAACATAATAGGTATGAAGATAAAAAGGTGGCGTTTAGCCACCTTTTTTCATTTCAATGTAGGTTTTTGACACTTTTTTGAAGGCGTTTTTCGGTATGGCTAAACAATATATCAAGAAACGCTTTCAGAGCATGTACCGAGTGGTGCTGCCGAGAAGGCAACAAACACGAAGGTACACTTATGCAAACCATTCAGAAAAAGAACCTCTCGAATAAGTGGCGCACCATTCTTGAATCCAACCTTGGTCGTCCTATTCGTACTCGCGCTGAAGCCAGCGTGATTGCTACCCTTCTGGAAAACCAGAATAAGTTGAACCGTGGCGCATTGCTCGAAGCCGCCAACGTCTCCGCTGACGTTGCCCAGTATCAGCAGTACGCTCTTCCGATGATTCGTCGTCAGTTCCCTGAACTGCTTGCGATGAACACCGTCACTGTCATTCCGACAACCACCCCACAGGGCATCTATTTTGCTCTCCGTTACCTCTACGAGAATGAACCGCTCAAGACCACTGCCTTCCGTCAGGGTCAGAAGCAGGAAATCGGCTACGACCTCGTGGCTGACCACACCGGCTTCGCTGGCACGTTCAACCCGTGGACAACTGGCATGGGCGAAATGCTTTCCAACTACATGGAAGGCACTGGTGTGAATGGTGCTTCCGCTAACGGCGCATCCTTCGACCCGAATCAGCCGGGCCTCCTCTACAACAACTTCGGTGGTTCCTACCTCGCTGGTGACGACCAGTACGGTGCCTACAGCTTCAACATCAAGAAAGCCTCCATCAAGGTGATCTCTGGTGCTATCCGCGTTGGTACCCGCGCCATCAAGTCTCACTACACCATCGAACTTCAACAGGACATGGCCGCCGCACACGGCCAGGACGTTGAAGCTCTCTTGCTCGAAGGTCTCCAGTTTGAAATCCAGCAGAACATCGACCGTGAAATTCTTCAGGCCATGGTTCTCGTTGCTCAGACTCCGGCTCTCGGCGGTGAAGCAGCAATCGTGATGGATCTTGCTCAGAACTCTCTCAACTCCGCTATGGGTCGTTGGGCTGCTGAACGCATCGCTGGTGGTATCGTGAACACCATCATCGCTGTGTCTCGTAAGATTGCCCTCACCACTCGTATGGGTTGCGGTAACTTTGCCATTGTGTCCCCGGATATCGCCGCTGCTGTGGCTACCCTTAACAACGGTATCTACACTCCGACCTATCTCCAGACCGATGCTGCTGTCCAGCCGAACGGCGGTGTGGCTGATGCCGGTTCTCTTTTGAACGGCAACATCAAGCTCTACCAAGACATTTACGCTAACGCGTCTTATGCCCTCTTGGGTTACAAGGGCCCGCGTCAGGGTGAGTCTGGTATCATCATGATGCCGTACATCCCGTATATCTTCTGCAAGACCGCTGGTCAGGAAGATGGTTCTCCGCGTCTGATCGTCAAGAGCCGTTACGCCATTGTGGCTAACCTCTTGGGTGCTGGTCAGTTCTATCGCGTGATCCAGTTCAAGAACGTGAACAGCGTGATCACCGGTATCGACCTTGAGAACAACCCGTGGCAGTCTAACGGCTCCATCGGTGGTGCTTCTCTCCAGCCGGGCCTCAGCTACGCTACAGTTCCTAACGGCACTGTCAACGTCCCTGCTGGTCTCAGCTACGAG
>Ga0326514_10000338_pt1 | contig 32168 bp, 57 predicted proteins | sample 3_2548_0518_D_FD_203653 | JGI IMG/M metagenome (GOLD analysis project Ga0326514, IMG submission 203653) | Bovine rumen microbial communities from UC Davis, California, United States - 3_2548_0518 | ecosystem: Host-associated > Mammals > Digestive system > Stomach > Rumen | place: USA... | reverse complement strand
CACATCACTGACTATACCAGACAGTGTTACATCAATTGGTAATTATGCGTTTAGTAGTTGTTATGCTCTCACATCACTGACTATACCAGACAGTGTTACATCAATTGGTAATTATGCGTTTTATGATTGTAAGGTTCTTACATCACTGACTATACCTGATAGCGTTACAAGTATTGGTGATTGGGCGTTTAGTAATTGTTATACTCTTACATCACTGATTATACCTGATAGCATTACAAGCTTTGGTGAGGGTGCGTTTAATAATTGTATTGCTCTTACATCTCTCACCATACCAGATAGTGTTACAAGTATTAGTAATAATGCGTTTAATAGTTGTTATGCTCTTACATCATTGACTATACCAGATAGTGTTACGTCAATTGGTGATAGTGCGTTTAGAGTTTGTACTGCTCTTACATCGTTGACTATACCAGATAGTGTTACAAGTATTGGTAATAGTGCATTTAATGGTTGTAATGCTCTCACGTCACTCACAATTAGTAATAATGTCACGTCAATTGGTGAGGGTACGTTTGGTGGTTGTCGGGCTCTTGAAATCGCTGATTTTACAGCATTTGACAGTTATTCTTTAGAATCTATTGGAAATAATGTATTCTACTCTGAGAATCGTCCACAATCAGGATTCAAAATTTTATTCAAGAGTCAGGAAGTTCTTGACGATTTTGCAGCTAACTGGTCTGAATATTCACAATACTTCGCAGTGGCTTCTTAATAATCTATGAAAGTAGTATACTGTGCAAATCGAGCAATCTATCACTTACTTCCAACAGCAATAAATTCACTTTTATCTAATAATCAAGGGGTGGAGAAAATCTACCTCTTGATTGAGGATGATTCTATTGATTATATTACGCATTCGAAAATTGAATTTATAAATTGCAACCAATTTGATTTTCTTATTCGTGATGGATTTAATTGTACACGAAAATTTCCATATATGGCTATGGTTCGTTGTTTTCTTACAAAAATCATTAGCGAATCTAAGATTATATATTTGGATGTAGACACCATTGTTGATGGCAGTCTGAGTGAATTATGGAATTATAATATGGGAGGCAATTGTGTAGCTGCTCGCGAAGAAGAAAATGGATATTTTAATTCTGGTGTAATGCTCATGAACTTAAGTACAATTAAAGCTTCACGTTTAGATGATAAGCTAATAAAGCTTCTAAAAAATTGTCGTTTTGTTTTTCCCGACCAAGATGCTATGAATATTATATTTAAAAATAAAGTAGTATATTTACCTCATAAATTCAATGCTATAGGTAGAGATTATCAGGTTAGAGATACCGAAATTGCCATTCGTCATTTCGCAGGTATCACAAAACCATGGCGAAATGGAGCTACTGAGTTTGATAAAGAGTATTGGGAGAAATATAGAACAGATTATATAATCGAAAGCGAGGTCTCTTAGTGTGCAAATTGATATCACCGAGGTCGCTAAAATTATAGGCGCTATAACTGTTATTCTTGGAGTAATAATTGGCGGCTATAAATGGATGGACAACCAAAAACAAAAAGATGAAGAATTAGAAAAAGACGTTAAACAGATAAAAAAAGAAGTCAAAATGTTATGCAAAGCTGTACGAGCTTGCTTAGACGGTTTGCAGCAAATAGGTGCTAATCATACAGTTCCAATAGTCAAGAACGAATTAGACAATTATTTGTTTGATACGGCACACGATAAGGAGGCGAGTTGATGGGTAAAAATAAAGAAGGAAGATATTCTAAAAGAGTATTAAAAACTATAGTTATTATTTGGATTATTGTTGTAGCTTATAGTTTATTTGTTTCTACATATTTACTTTTCGTTGCTCCAGAATTTGCGGCGGATGTGTTTAAATCCCTATTAGTTTATGTCGACGCTCCTATGACCGGTGGCGTTATTGGATATTTTATAAAATCAGCTAGAGAGAATACTGAAAAAATAAAAAAAGCTCCTGATTCTGAAGCTATGGAGTGCGATAACTCGTTTGATACTGATTGTCAGGACAGCGACTACACGTACATTGAGACAGACGAACCGATAGAACCCGAACAGGAGGGCGAGGTAGATGTTGCCGAGTGATTATGATGCTTGTTTCCGTAAAAACATCGAAACGGGCTTCTGCACTGAAGGTACACCGTGTGGAGGAGAATACGATAATTCTAATAGCAGTCTATATAAAAGATGTTTGCACTGTCCTTATTTAAATAATAAAGTTTTCTTTAGGGAGGTGGAAAAATGATACCGTTTATCCTAACAACTCTATCATTAGTAGTTTTATTAATTATAATTAGTATTATTATAATTATCATGGATCGTTTTGCTTCATTTGAACATTGGCTGGTATTTGCTGTATCAGAAGCTGAAAAACTATTTGGTGGTAAGACCGGTAAACTAAAACTTAGGTATGTTTATGATTTGGCTATAAAAGCATTTCCAGTATTAACTAAAACGATTTCGTTCAGTCGTTTTTCAAAATACGTTGATGAAGCACTTGAAATAATGAGGGATATGATTAAGCATAATAAAAATATTAATGCTATAATATCCGGAAAGGAAGATTCAAAATGACTGAAAATGAACTTAGACAGAAAGTTGTAAAAGGCATTATCGTATATAATGGCGCAAAAAAAGGAAGCACCAAGCATAAAGAAATTCTTAGTATATTTAATAAATCTGGATTATGTAAGCGATATGTTATGACCGTTAATGACGCTTGGTGTGCGACAACGGCTAGTGCAGCTTATATAAAATCTGGATTAGCTGGTGACGGAAAAGGTAAAATATTCCCTTGTGTCGAATGTTCTTGTGGTAGAATGATTGAAAAAGCTAAAACAGCAGGAATATGGGTTGAAAAAGACAATTATATTCCAAAACCAGCTGATTTGGTTATGTACGATTGGGACGATAATGGTTCTGGCGATTGTACGGGAGCTCCTGAACATGTTGGAATTGTTGTTTCTGTAGCTAATAATACTATACGAGTATTTGAAGGAAATAAAGATAACGCTTGCGGATATCGCAATATAGCAGTTAATAGCCGTTATATAAGAGGTTTTATAACTCCAAAATTCTCATCAATAGCGACAAAGCCTAAACCAGTACTTGAAACTAAGGGATATAAGAAGGGCGATTCGACAAGAGGAGTTCTTGCACTAAAAGAATTACTTCTTATAGCTAGAAAAAAGAAGATTATTACATCAAATCTAGATGAAACTAAAACTTTTGGTTCAGGTACGGAGAAAGCTGTTAACGAACTTCTAAAAAAATGGGGTTACAAACAGACTGGTATTGCCGGAACTAAGTTTATTAAGAAACTTAAAGATAAGCTTAGTAAATGATTTAAACACTTTTCAAAATTCTAAAATGCCCTCACGGTTTTTATTAGCTGTGGGGGCATAATATTATTAGCACGGATTATATTGCTATACATTATAATATATGTTATAATAGGTATGCTAACCGTGCTTGGTACTCAGAAAGGAGTAGTAAGCATATGACAATAACAAAAAGGGTTTCTAAAAATGGTGATATTTCATATCGTATCAAAGTAAGTATGGGATATACTTATGACGGTAAACAAAAAATTAAGTCCATGACCTACAAGCCCGATCCAAATTTAACTGTTAAACAAGCAGAAAAGGAGGCCTATAAACAAGGAATCATATTTGAAGAGAAATGTAAGAGCGGAAAAGTTGCAGAAAGAAGAATAAAGTTTCAAGCACTTGCTGAGGAATACTTAGAATTTATTGAAAAGACAAACAAATTAAAATGCAGCTCGTTGGTTAGATTAAAGAACTTTAGAGAACGTACGTATGAGGCTCTAGGTAATATTTATATTGATAAATTAACTAGAAACCATATACAAAACTTTATTTTTTCTCTTTCAGAACCAGGTGTTAATAAACGTACCGGTAAAGGGCTATCGCAAAAAACACAAAAACATTATATTTCGTTTATTTCTAACGTAATGAATTATGCTATATTACAAGACTATATTAAAGATTCTCCATGCCATCATATTTCCGTAGTAAAAACTAATAAAGATGAAGAGCTGGTTTATACATTAGAAGAAACTCAAAAATTATTAAATGAAATAAATGACAAAGCTAACATAGACTATAAAGTTTTTTTCAGTATCCTTCCTCATTGCGGTATGAGAAGAGGAGAAGTATTAGGTTTGGAATATGATGATATTAATTTTATTACAGGAGAAGTAACTATTTCAAGAACTTCGAACTATAGAAATTCTGAAACGGGTGTTTACACAGATACACCTAAGACTAAAAATAGTTTTAGAAAAATATTTTTACCCGATGATGTTTTAAACCTAATATTAGAATTAAAGAAATCGCAAACGATTAAAGCAAAAAAATGCGGAGATTCTTGGCATAAAACAAATAGATTATTTGTTACTTGGAATGGAGAACCCATGCATCCTAATACACCGTATACTTGGCTTAAAAGGTTTTGTAAAAAAGAAAGCATTCCGTTTAAAGGTTTAAAAGCATTTCGTCATTTTTTTGCTACACAAGCAATTCAAAGCGGAGTTGATATTAAGACGGTATCGTCTATGATGGGTCATGCCCAAACCAGTACGACTTTAAACACTTATACTCATGCTATAAAACAATCCAACATTAACGGATTTAATACTGTGGCGAATCTTATCTCAAATAAAGACCACGGTAAAGACCTTGCACATTAATAATGCTATTGATCGCTTTTTATTCCCATTATATATTGTTTTTCGCGTTTATATCTGGCGGGTTCAAGTCCCGTCGCTCGCACCAAAAACAACCTTGAAAATGGCTTTAATTAGCGATTTTTGAGGTTATTTTTTATTTTTAACCGCAAATAACAGTATTTAGATTTAATTAAACGTGCTAAATAAAGACCATATAAAGACCACAGCACGGTTAGCATCTGCTTTTTATAATATTAAATTAGTGTATAATATTGATTATATTTTAATTTAATAGTATAATTTATCTTGGTTTGTATATAATATTAATTTTAAATTTATACAAATCGAGGGGTATTTATTGGTTAGAGAAACCGAAAATATTTGTCCTTATTGCGGCGGCGAACTTATATTTTTTGATAAAACTAAAAGAATTATTCGAACAAAAGGTCGAAAATCAAGTTGGATTAAAATAAACAGATTAAAATGCGTAAAATGTGGAAAGACACATAGAGTATTGCCAAATTATATTTTACCGTATAAACAATATGAAAAAGAGTTAATAAAGGGTGTTCTTGAAGGATTGATTGATTCTGACACATTAGGTTATGAAGATTATCCTTGTGAGAAAACCATGAAACATTGGAGAAGGGATATTTAATTTATCTCTTCTCTTTTTTTTTGTCTAATTTCATTGACTTTTTCTTTGATAAATCTCCTTTTTATTCTAGAATAGCAGTTGAAAGGAGGTGGAAGCTGATGGAAGAATTTGTTTCTGGTTCGGTCCCGGTTTCTGTGGCGGCTAAAGTATTTGGTAAAGATGCTGCTTGGGTTAGATCTGGAATAATTGAAGGATGGCTTCCAATAGGAGCTGCAACGAGGCGTGGGAAGCTTGTTACAGACATTAAAGCTATAGGCGATAGAAAAGGACGGATAAATTTTTATATTTCGCCTAAAAAGCTTTATGAGGAAACTGGTTACTATTGGAAAGGAGAAAGGAAATGAGTACCACAATCAGACCTGAACTATCCGAGAAAAACAAGTACTGGATCGAAAAACATAGGTATTACGAACTTAAGCATTTTTGTCTACAGTATCCTTATTGGAGAAAAATGTATTTGTTAGCTTTAAATACAAAATCTAATAAAGGTAATGTTACGATTAAAAATAGTGATATTTCAAATCCTACGGAAGACTGTGCATTAAAAAGAGTTTTCTATGCTGAAAGGATGGCAATGGTTGAAAATATAGCAGCCGAAACGGATGGATACTTAGCGGATTATATTTTAAAAGCCGTCACTAAAGGAATGTCTTACGACGTACTCAGAGTTCAATCTAATATTCCTTGCAGTAGGGATATTTATTATGAGCTATATAGAAAATTCTTTTGGTTACTGGATAAAGCCCGCGCATAATTAACAGCTCCTATAGTGGAAAGGAGGATTTATAATGACACAATCTAGTATGTTTGGTAGATATTCATCCAGTATTTCCGATCGAGCTGGAAAAATGTTTTATGATGATATGGCTAAAGCTATTTCCGAAACATATAATCAGTTAGTATTAAACCACTATTATTTGATTGATTATATTCCGGAAAAAGAAAAGCAAAATCTCAATGAAATAAAAACCAAGTTTGAGGAAAAAGCGGATGAATTATTACATTTAACTGCTGAGTATTGCAACGCTATAAGTTCTATGGAAAAAGGTATATTCAGTATTGAAAAGATTGAGTCCTGAACAAGGGCTCTTTCTTTTTGCTCAAATCCGTATGCAGGTTACGATAATCTGTGATATTTTGGTATTACGCATAAAACGCATTGACTATGATGGAGAAATCCAAAGTTATATTTTTGAAAGGAGTTTGACAATGGACGAAACTAGAGAAATGCTTAACGGAGAAATTGAAAGTGCATTCAATACTTTGAAAACTCTTTCACCCGATACCCAAAAATATAAGGAGGTGTCTGCAAATTTAAAGCAACTTTATGAATTGAAAATTTCAGAAGATAAGGCTGAACGAGAATTTGAAGAAAAAGAAGCCAGACGAGAAATGGAAGACAAGCATCACACCGATGAAGTGGATGCGAATTTTGTTGTTCGTAGGGATGAAAATGAAATTAAGTCTCAGCAGCTTAAAGATCAGAAAAGAGAGTTTTTTATAAATTTAGGAGTTACTTTATTATTTAGTGGCGCAACATTATTTACGAATTGGTATTGGATGAAAAAGACATTCTTATTCGAAGAGCACGGTACAATTATGGGTAAAGCATCTAGCGAAGCGTGGAAATCCATATTTAAACCAATAAAATTTAAATAACGTTGGTTCTTCACTGAGAGGGTTTGTAATGACATTCCCTCTCATTTTTTGCATTTATTATGAGATATCATTATAACAAACCTGAATTTTATCTTTCACAATACGGGGAACTTTATATTTGTGATCATATGTTATACGACGCATGTACTTTATATAAAATTGGCGAAAAAGGTATTGCTGTAATACAACAAAGATTCGACAAAGAAACGAAAAGCACATGGTGGAGCGAAGTCGATCCTTGGATTACAGATGCTATTTATCTTAATCCAAAATTTTTTGAATATTTTAATAAACGTGCTGATATTTGTAAAAATGGGATTTATCCAACTGTAACAGTCAGGCAAATTATGTGGGCTTTAAAGATGAAACCTCTAAAAAAAGAAAAGTGGGAAACCGTGTTCGACAGAAAAGAGATATGACCACGCAAAAATAACAAGCTCTATAGTGGAAAGAGTATATAGCTCAGATAGGAGAGCGCGACTTAATAAGGTTGAGGTCATGGGTGCAAGTCCCATTATACTCTTTCTAATTTTTTAGAAAGGATGATGTTTTATGTTGAACATCGAATCGAAATTTCAATTAGGCGAAATTGTTGCTACAACCGGAGTAGCCGACCTAATGAAAAAGAATCCGGAATTTAATAGCTTTTGTATTGAGTCTTTAATGCGTCATGCTCAATGCGATTGGGGAGAAACTTGTAAAAGCGATAAGAAGTTAAATGACGAAGCTCTTATCAATGGAACGAGAATTATGTCGGTTTATTGTTATCTTAATGACGATACTTCATTAATGGGTCAAAAAATTTGGATAATAACAGAAGCTGATAGAAGTTCTACCACTATACTTTTTCCAAGTGATTATTAAAAGGAGGATTAACTATGGAAATGTTAAAAACTATTATATTTATATTTTCAATATTTTTAGCCATAATATATTCTTTTTCAAATTTAGCACGGTTAATCTACAAACAAGGCGTGAGTTTTTTACATATTATTATGATGGGTTTGGGGTTAACTGGTGTAATAACACACTTTTTAGGAATTTATTAAGGAGCTAAAATGAAAGAATTCGATTATGAAAATTGTCAAGTTATTGATATTATTACAAGACGTAGTGGAATACGTTTTATTCATTTTCTAGGATATGCTTATGAATATGAAGGACCCGAAAAAAACGAAGGGCCTTGGAAATTTGTTTCATATATAGGAGCGTTTTATCCATTAGCAAACGTTATTAAAGCGGGTGGCATAAGTGATTTTATTTTCGCTAGAGAAATAGAATTTAAACAACAAATTATTGATTTGACCGAAAAAGAGTTAATTGAAATGTATGAAAAACTCAATGAAGGTAATAAAGTTATCGAAATCGATGAAAGCAATATTACTAAAGATACTATAAATACTCTTATGGACGGCACATATGTGGTATTTCCTTTGAGTCATAAATTGTAAAGAGGTGATGATATGAGTAAATTTGTTAAGTTTGTTGGTAAAAATAGCGGTATTATATTAGCAATAGCTTCGTCCATAGGAGTGGCAGTTACTGCTTTTAGTGCTGCAAAATCGGCAAAAAAATCTATACTTCTAGAAAAAGAAGCCACCGAAACAAAAGGAGAAGAACTGACCACAACCGAAAAGATTAAAATTATAGCTCCAGCTTATATTTTAACAGGATTGTGTGGTGCTTCTACTATCTTTTGTATAGTGGCGTCCGCCGTAATATCTAAAAAACAATATAACTCTTTAGCTGCTGCTTATACTTTGTTAAGTTCTACATACATGAAGTATAAAGAAGAAGTTACAAACCGTTACGGAGAAAAAGAGCATCAAGATATTGTTTCATCTATAGCTAATAAGCCAATACATATTTCCGAACGAACAAATGTATTTTTAAGTTCTTGTAATTCTTTTTTTGTATCAAATACAGAATGGGACGACGATGAAGAAATAAGATTATTCTACGATACTTTCTCTGATAGATATTTTGAGTCTACGGTTTCAAAAGTTCTTTTAGCAGAATTTCATCTAAATCGTAATTATGTTTTAAGAGGACTCGGAGCTAATGTTAATGAATTCTATGAATTCTTAGGTCTTGAGCCAATTGATGGCGGAAACGATATAGGTTGGTGCTCCGTTGACGAAATAAGATTTATTGACTTTAATCATTTTAAAATGCCTCTCGAAGACAAACCCGTTGAAGGATCTAATAACTATCTTGAATGCTATGCGATAGAATTTTATTTTGAGCCATCGACAGATTATTTGTTTGATATGGGATACGCATAATTAACAAAGTCTATAACGGAAAGGAGGAGTTAATATGAAATCCGAAAAGCTATTAAAAATATTAGGTTTAACATTATCTATGGTTGGAGCTGGAGTCAGCGTACTATGTAGTATAGTTAGTGACAAAAAGCAGAGCATAGAAATTGAAAACCTTGTTGAAAAAGTAGTTGATGAAAAAATTAACTTACATTCTTGATTTATAGAGAGCCTAAAAAGGCTCTCTATATTTTTTCAGCATGTAGGTTACAACTATTTAACGTAAATTAAAGAAAGGATGTATTGAATGAAAAAAATAAATATTTCTTCATGGTGTAAGATGGCAAAAAGCTATGCAATAAAAAACAGTCCGCATATATGTACCGGAGCAGGTATAGCTTTAAGTATCGGCGCTGTCGCATCGGCTATATGGGCTACTATTAAAGCAAAAGAACAAGTTGATATTCTAAAAAAAGATGATGAATCTGATAATTTAAAGAAAACAACCGTTGCTAAAGCTATATGGTTTTATTATATTCCCACAGTCGTAACGGAAGGATTTGCTATTGCGTTTTTTATAGGAGCTAAACACGTAAATGATAAACGTAACGCAGCGCTTGCGGCAGCATATTCATTATCGACAACAGCTCTAAAAGAGTATAAAGATAAGGTAGTAGAAACCATTGGTGAAAAAAAAGAACGTTCTATACGCGATGAAGTAGTTAAGGATAAAATCGATAAGAACCAGCCAACTAATGGTGTTATTATCACAAATTCCGGAGAAACTTTGTTTTATGATACGCTATCGGATAGATATTTTGTGTCTGATGTTAATACTATAAGAAAAGCTATAAATAAACTAAACTTTGAAATGTTTAGTGAAAATTATATTTCTTTAAATGAGTTCTATTACGAAATAGGATTAAAAGGTATACCAGTTGGAGATGATCTTGGATGGCGTATTGAAAATGGATATTTAGATGTTCGTTTCATTGGTCATATGACTAGTGATGAAAAAGCTTGTTTAGCGTTTGAATTTAATAATCCGCCAGAGTATGGTTATAAACAATTATATTAGAAAATGCGCAAAAATAACAAAGTCTATAATGGAAGAGATTCCATCCATAATTCAATAAAATAACGAAAGGAGATTAAAATTATGGAAACAACTAATAATGTAATCGAAGTAGAAGAAATGACAGAGGTGGCTGAACCTATCGTTAACGATATTGTTGAAGCTAATTCTTCTAATGGAAATGGAGCAGTTATCGGATTTGCCATTGGCGCAGGTCTTACTATTGGAGCAACTTTGCTCACAAAGTATGTACTTAAGCCTATTGCAAAGAAGGTAATGGTTAAAATTGCCGAGAAGAAACAGAAGAACAATATCGATAACGGAGCAGCTACGGTCGTAAATGTTTCGGAAGACAATGTTGTTCCTGTTGAGGATGATGACCTTGGCGAGAATATTGAATAATGAAGGAATTGTTAAGAGAGGTGTCTATTACAGGCACTTCTCTTTTTTCTTTTGAAAGGAGAATAATATGCCAAATAAATACACATATGATGGACCGGTTATGAATTTTAATACTTGTATTGCTCAAAAATGGGAAGCGTCTACATACGCATCTTCTGAGAGGAAAGCTAAAAGTAATCTTTCTTATAGGTTTAAAAAAGAAAATGGATATTTAGCAACTGCAAATATTACTTTACCCGGAAAACTTAAAAAGGTAAGTTAAGGGTGATACAAATGAGCGATAAAAAAGAAAAAGAGATTCGACAGGTTGTTGCTAACCCTGCTAAAACTAAAAAGAAAAGTGAAGCTAAAAAACTTGCCAATTCGTTAATCGTCGAAGATAGTAAAACGGTATTTTCTTATATTGTAAAAGAAGTTTTGATTCCAGCCACTAAAAAACTTATATCTGATATGGGCAAAAGCGCTTTAGATATGTTTCTTTATGGCGATGATGAGCGTCCGAGAAAAAGAAGAGATTCTAAAATTTCTTATAGGCAATACTACGATGACGAACGTTCCGAAAGAAAAAGAAATACTTATCATTCCAGAAATGCATTAGACTATGACGACATTGTACTCGACAGTAGAGGGGATGCTGAAATGGTTCTTGATAGCTTGGATGATATTATTAGACGTTATCAGTTCGCCAGCATAATGGATTTATATGAATTGGTTGGAATCTCAACTGATAATTATACACTTAGCAAATATGGTTGGACTAGTTTAAAGCATGCCGATATAAAAAGAACGCGTGATGGATATTTATTAGTCCTACCAAAAGCAATACCAATTGATTAAGGAGGAGATTATTATGAAATCTGATATTTTAAACGTAATTGGCGGACTAGCTATGAAAGCGTGGTCCTCTACAAAAAAACACTCACCTGTTATATTTACAGTAACAGGAATTGCAGCGGGTTTGGGTTGCGTGGTTACAGCTTGTGTAGCCACCACCAAACTAAATACAATTGTAGAAGAAACTAAAGATGATCTTGAAAAGATTCATAACCGTAAAGAAAACGCGGATGAAGAATCTTCTGATGAATCGGTAGATTTGTTAAAAAAAGATACCACTAAGACTTATGCAAAAGCTGGTTGGAATATTATTAAATTATATTCTATTCCTATAAGTCTTGGAGCATTGTCCATATTTAGTATTCTTGCTAGTCATAAAATACTAAAAGAAAGAAATGCAGCAGTTACAGCGGCTTATGTAGCTCTCGATAAAGGATATAAGCAATACAAAGCTAGAGTTATCAATGCTATCGGCGCAGAAGCAGAAAGACGCGTTCGTTACGGTCTTAAAACTGAAGAAATTGAAGAAGAGATCATTGACGAAAACGGTAAAAAGAAAAAAGTAAAGAAGACCATCGAGGTTCCGGATACGGATAACCCTTCTGTAGTTGTTACAAACGACGGCGTTTACACAATTAATGGTGATACAATGCCTAGTCCATATGCAAGATACTTTGATGCATCGAGTGTTTACTGGGATAAAGACCCGGCTGTCAATTTAGCTTTGGTTAGAGAAACTGAAGATTCTTTAAATAAAATCCTCAAATATCGTGGACAGATATTCTTAAATGAGGTTTATAGAAAACTTGGTTTCTTAGAAACAAGAGCCGGACAAGCTGTCGGTTGGATTTATGATCCCGAAAAAGAAGGAGAAAAGCAAATCGATTTCGGTGTTTATAATATTTATAAGCCGGATAATAGAGATTTTGTTAATGGCTATACAAATGTTATTCTGCTTGACTTCAATGTCAAAGCCATTATGGATGAACTGTGGCCTGATGAAAAAGATGAAGGATATTATGGTACTCAGCATAAAAGTCCGATGACTTGCTAAATAAAAGGTTTATTAATTGTTATTAAAGGAGGATTTTAAAATGAAATCATTTAAATCATTTATAGAAAATACTTTATTATGGATTTTTGGAATTTGGGAATGCATAAAATACTTTGGCTCGAAAGCTTTTAACAAATTAAAGAAACTATTTGAATCAAAACTTGGTAGAACCGTGGCTTGCATAATGCTTGTCGCGGTTTTTATTTATAGTTCGGTATCTATTCTATCAATGTCACAAATAGCAGAGGCAAAGAATGCTGAAACAATACCAACTGTTATTGTAACCGAAGAAACTACTATGGTAACAGAACCTTTCGAGGATGATATTTTATCTAATGATGAAATAGAGTTAATCGCTTTGGTAACTATGGGAGAAGCTGAAGATGAGCCAGAACGTGGCAAAAGATTAGTAATCGATACCATACTTAATCGTATTGATTCTGATAGATTCCCTAATACAGTTAAAGAGGTTATTTATCAGCCAAATCAGTTCGAGGTTATGTGGAACGGTCGTTTAGACAGATGCTATGTTTCTGATGATATTTGCAAACTTGTAAAAGAAGAATTGATTAAAAGGGACAATTCCAAAGTAATATTCTTTAGAGCCGACAGGTTTAGCGATTATGGAACACCGATGTTTTGTCTTGGAAACCATTATTTCTCAAGTATATAAGGAGGAGAACATTATGACATTTATTTCTTACGCATTAGCATCTATGTCCGGAGTATTCTTTTTTTCAGGTATAGCCGTTCTTTTAGGCGGTAAAAGAAAGAAGGATTAGGATGATAAATTTTCAAGAAATAGTTTATATGATAGACTATTCGCTTAATACAAAACGTAAACGTCACATAACGGGCGGTATTTTACTAAGTATTGCATCATTATTTGCAGGTTTAGCGTTAACTACAATAACAGCTAGAAAGGAGGATGACTCTGATGAATAAATTAATTAATTCTATTATATTCTCTTTATGCGGAGTTTCCGGTTTCTTTATAGGATATTTCTTGTCTAAAAAAAAGTATGAAATTATATTAAAAAATGAAATAGAATCAGTTAAAGAAACTTATGCGGCTGCTGTTTCAACTAATAAGGATTTTATAGCCATAGATACTTTAGACAAAAAAGAACTTAACAAATCGCTGTCTTCGGATGACGATATCGATGAAAAAACCGCAAACTTTCTCGTAGAAGACGATTTAACAAATCTTTCGGAAGAAAAAAGTTCTGATCTTTTAGTAGGTATTGATGTGGCAAATGAATCAGAAACGCCATATGTAATCGAATCTTCTGATTTTAATGAAATATATGGTTATGAAAGTTGCACTCTAACCTATTATTCAGATGGTATTCTTGCCGATGAGGATTTTGAAATTATCGAGGATATTGAGAATATAGTAGGCGATTGTAATTTGAATATTATGGATGAAAAATCGATTGATTGTCTATACGTTCGTAACGATTCGAAGTGTTGCGATTATGAAATATTAAGAACTTCCGAGACTTACGAAGACGCATTCAATGATTTTAAGGAGTATGAGGAGAAATATGAGTAAAACTAAACTTATTGATAAATATTTCGATTGGTTATGTAATCTTGTAGGCTCAGCATTTCCGCATCGAGGTTTCACTTATCATAAGTTATTATTATGTTTATTTCATATTGATTTTACATATTCGATACCTTTAGACGAAAACAGAGCAAATGATGGTGTGAATTTAAGGTATCATTTCGGAAAAGATTATGATATTGACATTCACGAAATCGCTTATTATCTGGATAATCGACCTTGTAGTGTTTTAGAGATGATGGTAGCATTAGCAGTTCGTTGTGAAGAAGCGATTATGGAAGACCCTAAAGAAGGGGATAGAACTGGTCTTTGGTTTTGGAATATGATAATTAATTTAGAATTAGATTCATTTGATGATTCTTTATTTAATGAGTATCAAGTTCGTAAAATCGTTGACCGGTTTCTTAATCGGCAATATGAACCGTCCGGTAAAGGTGGTTTATTTTATGTTGATGATCCTTACCACGATTTAAGACATATAAATATATGGTATCAAATGATGTGGTACCTCGATAAATATTACGATTAGAAAGGGTGAATAAAATGCAAAATACTATGGATTATATTTTTAATCGTTTAAATTGGTTGGAACGTGAAAATGCTGTTTTGCGTTCTTCTAATAAATTTTCAATTAATTTACTAACATTTGCTTTAGGAGTAAGCGTAGTAATAATACATTATAAAAATAAAAAAATAGCAAAACTTGAAAACGCTAAAGAAACAGAAGAGGAGTAAATAAAAGATGATTGACTTTCTTATGATTTCAACACGTTCTACGAAACGTGGGATAATAGAAATCTATCCAAAGTTCATCATCAAAAAAAGTTCTGATTTAATGATTCGAGGCGGTGATTTTTATGCTATTTGGCTTGAAAAGAGAGGTTTGTGGTCTACCGATGAACAAGACGCTTTGCAATTAATCGACGAAGAACTTGACGAATATGCGAAGAAAAATGCCAATAAATATGACGTTCCGCCTAAAGTACTACATATGTGGGATGCCGAATCTGGTATGATAGATACTTGGCATAAATATTGTCAAAAACAAATGCGAGATAATTTTCATATGCTTGATGAAAAAATTATATTTTCAAACAGTGAAGTTAAAAAAGAAGATTATTCAAGTAAGAAACTTTCATATCCATTAGAAAATGGTGATTATTCTTCGTACGATAAGTTGATATCCACTTTATACACAGAAGAAGAACGTAAAAAAATCGAATGGGCTATAGGTTCTATAGTTTGTGGAGATTCTAAAACAATTCAAAAATTTATGGTGTTTTATGGAGCTCCGGGCAGCGGTAAATCAACTATTCTTAACATAATACAAAAAATGTTCGATGGATATTATTCAGTGTTTGATGCTAAGAGTTTAGGGTCTTCTTCTAACGTCTTTGCATTAGAGGCATTTAAAAATAATCCTTTAGTAGCTATTCAGCATGATGGCGATTTGTCCAAGATAGAAGATAATTCGCGTCTTAATAGTCTTGTTTCTCACGAGTTGATGACCGTTAATGAAAAATTTAGATCTACATATTCAAATAGGTTTAAATGTTTTCTTTTTATGGGAACTAACAAACCAGTAAAAATCACAGATGCCAAATCTGGTTTGATAAGAAGATTAATAGATGTTACTCCATCTGGAGATAAATTATCACCATCTGAATATCGAACAATAGTAAAGCGTATAGATTTTGAATTAGGAGCTATAGCACAACATTGCGTTGATGTATATTTAGACAATCCGCATATGTATGACGATTATATTCCGATTGCTATGCTCGGCGCATCTAACGACTTTTACAACTTCGTAATGGATTCGTATTTAACATTCAAAAGAGAAGACTGTACTACTATGAAAGCCGCTTGGGAAATGTACAAGGCATATTGCGATGAGGCTAAGGTGTCCTATCCATTTTCCCAAAGGATATTTAAAGAAGAACTAAAAAATTATTTCCGCGAATTTAAAGACCGCGCTAGTTTAAGTGATGGCACAAGAGTTAGAAATTATTATGTAGGTTTCAAAGCCGATAAATTTGAAAAGGAGTCGTTTTTCAACATTCAAGAACCAATCCCTAAAGAATACGAAATTGAATTTAAGACTCAAGAATCTATATTTGATAAGGATTGTTCGTCTTGTTTCGCTCAATATGCTACTGGCAAAGGAACACCTAAAGAAAAATGGGATAATGTGTCAACAACATTGTCCGATATCGATACTAGCAAACTTCATTATGTAAGAGTTCCAGAAAATCACATAGTTATCGACTTTGATATTCCTGATGATAGCGGAAATAAATCCTTTGAAAAGAACTTGGCTGCGGCTAGTAAATGGCCGCCAACTTATGCGGAACTTAGCAAATCTGGAGCCGGAATTCATTTACATTATATTTTTACAGGAGATCCAACTAGATTAAGCAGGATATTTGACGATCATGTGGAAATAAAAGTTTTTACCGGTAATAGTGCATTAAGGAGGAAACTAACTAAATGTAATGATATTCCAATCGCTACTATTAGTTCCGGATTACCGATGAAAGGAGAAAAAATGATAAATAAAGAAGTCATTAAAAGTGAAAAGGGACTTCGAAGATTTATAATTAAAAATCTAAATAAAGAGATTCATCCGAATACAAAACCGAGTATGGATTTCATCTATTCTAAATTAGAAGAAGCTTATAATTCTGGGTTAAAGTATGATGTGACAGATATGTATAATGCAATATTAGCGTTCGCTACTCAAAGCACAAATCAATCTGATTATTGTTTAAAACTTATTACTAAGATGAAATTTAAATCGGACGAACCCTCTGAAGCTTTTATAGACGAAGATGTAAGATTGGTCTTCTATGATGTTGAAGTATTCCCAAATCTATTATTGGTCAATTGGAAACTAGAAGGGGAAAACAATCCTGTAATTAGGATGATAAACCCTAAACCAGCTGAGATAGAAGACCTGATGCAATTTAATCTTGTAGGTTTTAACTGTAGACGATATGACAATCATATTATTTACGCTAGACTTATGGGATATAACAATGAGCAGTTATACAAACTATCGCAAAGAATTATATCCGGTGGTAAAAACTGTTTCTTCGGAGAAGCTTATAATATAAGTTATACAGATGTATACGATTTTTCTAGTAAAAAGCAGTCTTTAAAGAAGTTCGAAATTGAATTAGGTATTCATCATCAGGAACTCGGACTTCCTTGGGATCAACCAGTACCTGGAGAAATGTGGGAAAAAGTTGCCGAGTATTGTGATAATGATGTTATCGCTACTGAAAAAGTATTCAATGCTCGTAAAGCCGATTTCATGGCCAGAAAGATATTAGCCGATGTTGCTGATATGACGGTTAATGATACCACCAATTCTCTGACAACTAGAATTATATTTGGTAGAAACAGAAGACCTCAAGACCAATTCAATTATAGAAATCTTGGTGACGAATCGAATGCTAGTGATAATTTCTACATAACCAATGATTTAGTTATGCATAATTTTAATGACGATTACACTAGATTTGATAAAGATTTTCGTCCCGTATTTCCTGGATATAAGTACGAAAAAGGCGTTTCTACTTATAGAGGAGAGGAAGTCGGAGAAGGCGGTTATGTATATTCTGAACCTGGAATCTATAGAAATGTAGCGTTGCTCGATATTGCCTCTATGCATCCAAGTAGTATAGTTGCTGAGAAATTGTTTGGAGAAGAGTTTACGCAGCGTTTTAAAGATATTCTTGATGCTCGTATAGCAATTAAACACGGAGATTTTGACAAAGCTAAAAAGATGCTTAATGGAGCATTAGCTAAATACCTAACTGATGAAAGCACGGCGAAAGATTTGGCTCAAGCATTAAAAATAGCTATCAACTCTGTTTATGGTTTAACGTCTGCGAAATTCGAAAACCCGTTCAAAGATTCTAGAAATATAGATAATATAGTAGCTAAAAGAGGAGCTCTGTTCATGATTAACCTTAAGCATAAGGTTCAAGAACGGGGCTTTACTGTTGCTCATATTAAGACGGATTCTATAAAGATTCCAAACGCTACACCTGAAATTATATCTTTTGTAATGGAGTATGGAAAACTATATGGTTATAATTTTGAGCACGAAGCAACCTATGACAGAATGTGTTTAGTTAATGACGCTGTTTATATTGCTAAATATGCAAATGGTGGAGACTGGACAGCTACTGGTACACAATTTCAAATACCATATGTCTTTAAAACACTTTTCTCGAAAGAGCCAATAAAGTTTGAAGATAAATGTGAAACGAAATCCGTGACTTCTTCATTATATTTAGATATGAACGAAACTCTACCAGATGTGTCCAAAGAGGAAGCCGAATTAAAGAAAGCTAAAACGGACCATAAAAAAGGTAAAATTTCCGATGAAGAATTTGAGTCTATAAAAGAATCTTTATCTTCAATAATTTCAAAAGGTCATAATTACCGTTTTGTTGGAAAAGTTGGGGAATTTTGTCCTATGAAAAAAGATTGCGGTGGTGGTGTTCTTCTGAGAGAACAAAAAGGAGAATATTATGCCGTTACAGGTTCGAAAGGTTATAGGTGGATGGAATCTGAAATGGTCAAGACACTTAAAAAAGAAAAAGACATTGATACTAGCTATTATATTTCAATGGTCGATGAATCAATTGAAACTATTTCTAAATTTGGTGATTTTGAGGAATTTGTTTCAGACGAAGATGATTACCTTCCATTTTGAGGTGAACGATGGATAATTTAGAATTTTTTGAAGGAAAAGAAATAGAATGCCCAATTTGTAAAAAGATATTTATAAGATTATCGTCAAATTGGGTTTATAAAATCGGTAGTGGAACTCATCAAAAATATTTCTGTTCTTGGAAATGTATGAGAAAAGCCGAAAAAGATTTTAATTAATTATTTTGAAAGGATTTGATATTATGTCTAAATGTACATTTTTAACAAAAGGAAGAATATTAATCGAAGATGCCAAATTTGCTTTTCGAAAAACTAATTTTAGTGGTGAAGAAATAAGAGATCCTAAAACAAATAAAATTATTAACACTGAAGGAAAAAGAAACTTTAGTGTAGTAATTGAGGATCCTGATTTTGCTCAAGAATTAGCAGAACTCGGATGGAATGTAAAGCTTAAAAAGCAATATAATCCGGACGATCCCATCATTCATTATATTGACGTCGAGGTTAGTTTTAGACCTGTTAGAAACACCCCTGATTTGGAAGTAAGAATGATAACTGACAAAGCACAGGTCTTCCTTTCCGAAGATACTATAGAGATTCTAGATCATTCAGAAATTAGCACACTTGACGTAATTATAAGACCATATACATATACAAAAGATAATGGAGAAGATGCCGTTAAAGCTTATCTTCATAAAATGGTTGTAGTAATCGAGACTGATGTTCTTGATAAAAAATGGGGTAGTATGGAATACCCTGAAGAATAATTTGATAATAACTTATTTTTGATATTGAGGTGCCTTTGATGGTTAAATGCTGATTAACTCTTTATATATCTTTGGCGCTTTTCATGATATACCTCCTTTCATATATTATTTCACAATAAAGAGTTAAATCAAACAGCCTCAATATATTATTAAGAAAGGAAAGAATGATGAATTATAATAGAAATAAAATACTTAAAATAGGAGATCGAGGAGAGGATAATAATACTTTTAAAAAAGTCGAATTATCTGCTCGTATAGAAACTCATCCTCCTAATGAATGTTTTTGGATTGCTATGGATGTTGAAACCGATGAGTTTTTAATAATAAGAGAAGAAGATTTTATACCGGAGGAAAAACGATGAACGTTTTAGCAATACTATTATATTTGATTTGCTTTTTTGGCGGTTCAATGTTTGGGATTATATTAATGTGTCTTATGACAGCCGGTAGAGAAAACGACACTATAAAACCAAAGAATGGAAAATGGTTGTCCAACGGTAATGATTATACTTGTTCTAACTGTAAATATACTTTTGATTCTTCATTTTATAATTTTACTCATGTTTGTCCGAATTGCGGATCAAAAAATGAATTTCCACGAGATGTAAGCGATGAGCGCGATTAATTTATATGACTACCAACAAAACGCTATTAACAAAATGCATAATGGATGCATTCTTAATGGAGGAGTTGGTAGCGGTAAATCAAGAACTGCTTTGGCATATTATTATATTCGGCAAGGTGGTAAAATAGGATCTAAAAATAATGCTAAAATGATTAATCCAAAAGATTTATACATAATAACAACTGCACGTAAACGTGATACTTTTGAATGGGACGAAGAACTCGTTCCTTTTTTACTATCCACAAATAATAAATCGGGTTTTTATTCTAATAAAGTAGTTGTCGATTCATGGAACAATATAAGTAAGTATATAAATATTGAAAATGCTTTCTTTATATTTGATGAACAACGTGTAGTAGGTTCTGGTAAATGGTCTAAATCATTTATTAAGATAGCCAGATCTAATGAATGGATATTGTTATCAGCTACGCCGGGAGATACTTGGATGGATTATATCCCTGTGTTTGTAGCTAATGGGTTCTATAGGAATCGTACAGAGTTTATAAATAGGCATGTTGTGTATAAAAGGTTTTCTAAATTTCCGCAAGTCGATAGATATTTTGATACTGGAAGACTTATAAGACTTCGTAATAAAATATTAGTAAATATGGATTTTTATAGAAAAACTATATCTCATCATGAAGATGTTTATACAAACTATGATATTCAATCTTATAAAAAGATTGTTCGAACTCGTCAGGATTTAAAAACTGGAGAACCATTTAAAAACGCTGCTGAATACTGTCAAGCTTTAAGAAAACTAGTTAATACTTCTGATTCTAGACAATTAGCTGTATTAGAGATTTTTGAAAAGCATCCGAAAGTAATTATATTCTATAACTATGATTATGAGTTAGAACTTTTAAAAGGTTTGGCTTATGGAAGTATGGACGATGCCGAGATAGCAGAATGGAATGGCCATAAGCATCAACCAATTCCTGAAACAGATAGTTGGATATATTTAGTTCAGTATAATGCTGGAGCTGAGGGTTGGAACTGTATACAAACAAATACCATTATATTTTATAGCCAAAATTATTCTTATAAAATAATGGTTCAAGCTAGTGGTCGCATTGATAGACTTAATACTCCATATCAAGAATTGTATTACTATCATTTGAAAAGCCGCTCTAGTATTGATATAGCTATAAGTAAAGCTTTAAAAAACAAGAAAAAATTTAATGAATCTGGTTTTGCCGGAAAATAGAAAGGATGAATAATAATATGGTTAAGAACATTGTAATAGAAGAATTAAGTAGCCTAATAAAATCCTGTCCTCTTTGTGGGAAAGAATCATATATTAAAGAACAGCATTATGAATCTCCGTTTTCTGACTGTTTTAGTTATATGCAAATTGGCTGTGACAAGTGCGGTTTAGTGTTAGAAGGCAACCATTATGAAATGCAACATCCAAGCGGTTCAGAAAAGCTAAGAAAAGATACTAAAAGAATTATCAAGATTTGGAATCATAGGAGTGAATGAATTATGTATGATTATTATGAGAATATGATTGTGCCAAAAGGCTGGGTATGTCCTAAATGTGGTAGGGTATATAGTCCGACAACCTCAATGTGCTCGTACTGCAACTATCAGATGACACATACCATAACGAGCAATACATTAGTATGCAAATTTCCTAAAGATAAGGAGAATAATAATGATTGAAATAATAATTAAAAACGCCTATGGCAAAAAGGTTGGTAACTTAATTAGCTCAGAAGACGATTGTAAGTGTTTAACGTTTTCGGAATGCGATTTTTCTACAAAATTCTTAAAAAGTGTAGTTGAAAATCGTCTTGAAGACATGTGTAAAGGGACTAAAAATGCAGATATGTATTCAGCTTTAACATATGTTTTAGATTCGGCTTTGATATTAGCTAAGAAAAAAGAAGAGAGAACCCCTAATGATATAAGGAAAATTTGGGGAATGCCTCCAATTGAACGACAGAAAGGATATAAGACTATGGGTTTATCTATTCATTGTGATCTTTGCGATCGTAATATGGGATTAGAAACACATTTTATAAAAGGAACATTTTCGAAAATAGTAAGCGAAAATGGAGAGAGACTAAAAGAACTATGTTTTTCAGATCCCTATTCCTCAATAAAACTTAAAGGGTCTTTCTTAACCGAAATGAATATTTGTCCAACTTGTTTTGCGAAAATATTAAATAATAGAAAGGATGATTAATAATGTCGATATTTCATTGTGATAGATGTAATCGACTTTTATCGTATTATCCTCGTTTAACTTATCGCATTTCAATACATGATAATACTGTATTGCCTTTAATAAAACCAAAAAATTACATAGTTTGTCCACAATGTATGAAAAAAATAAAAAATGAATTAGAAAGGATGAAATAATTTTGCATAAATACGAAAGATACATAAATCAACCACACACTTTACTTTTAGGTATAAAAAACCATCATAGAGGATTGTCTACAAAAATTTACAATGCTTTTAATAAACACGTTAGAAGAAAAATTAGAAATATTCCGGCAATAGATTTAGACGACATTGATCGGATTATTTCCAGTCTTATATTATTTGAACCGTTTGAAGATATTCGAGATATAAGAGGTATTGGTGATAGTTGTATTGGATATTTAGATCAAGTTAGAAAATATTGGTTAGGTTAAAGGTGTAGCTAATGATCATTATGTATGATATTTGTAAAATCTATCCAATATGGTTGCCGCCAGTAAAAGACGATGTGTCGACAATACTTGGTGAGCAAATAAACGCGATTATTAGAGCTTTTAATGAAGGTTTGCCATGCACCAAAGATTTAACTGAAAATATACGTAAATTAGGTGAAAAAATTGCGCTAAAATAGCACCTCCTATATTGGAAAGGAGATTATAGTTTATGGAAAAACAATACTTCATCGCTACTAACGATAAGCAACTTGGTTTATGCTTAAGAATGCTTTATGCCGAGAGACTTGATGCATATGTTGAAACTGTTATGAACAGTAAAAACAAAATCGAGTTTCATATTGGTATTGATGCGGACGAATGTATGATTGAGTTGCTTATGGAGCGATATGAAATACTGATTTCATAACCAAACTCTAATCCAAAGGGTAGACGGTTGGTAAAACAGCCGTTTACTTTTTTGCATATATATGCTATTATATTTATGTGGAGGTTTGCATAATGGACAAGTGTATAAAAATTAAAAAAGTTAAAACAAAAGCTGTTAGGCCAATTTTTAAAAATGGTAAATGGACTATGATTCTCGAAGAATCTGAAGAATATATTCAAGATTTAGGAAGAGAAAAAACCATATGTAACGTTTGCGGTTGGTCTACATATCCGGAATGCAAAAAATGGTGCCATATAATTAAACGTAGAGAGAGTTAAGTTTGCTTGACTCTCTTTTTATTTTTGAAAGGATAAGATTATAATGGATATTTTAATTAAAAACTTAGAAACGCCATTACCTAAAAATGGAGAACTTCTTTTAGTTTTCGCTTCTGATGAAAACGACAAAAACACAATTTGTTTAATTACAGATCCAAAAACTGGAAAAGCTATAAACCATGAAGGTATTGAAGAATTAAAAACTTTTTATGATTATTTGAATATTAAAATACCTTTTGGTAGCGATGATTATAAAAATATTAAGAAAAAATACAACATAACAACCGAATCGGAATTAGCAGAAGTATTAAATAAAGTTCATTTAGATGATATTAGAAAAATGAGAAAGGATTAATAAATGCAGATTTTGACTAAAGAAGAAGCAATTACAGAACATAGAAAAATGTGGAATTGGATTGCTGAAGAATGTATAAAAAGAAAAAGGCGTGTAACTAAACTGGAATACTTTAAATCGAATTGCATTATCAATATTCCATATAATAAATGTTATTGTTGTGAATTTGCATATAATAATGCATGGAAAACTAATACAAAAATAACAGATCGTTCCGATATTTGCAAATGCTGTCCTTTAATTTGGAAATACGGTAAATGTGTAATGGATGGTCTTGGTGAATATGACGAATGGGTTCGCACTCTTTTAAAAGATGATTTTAAAGCGGAAGCTGAAATAGCTCGTAAAATTGCAAATTTACCAGAAAGGATTAATGATTATGAATAATATTAAACTATTAATTAGAAGATGTTTTAGAAGATATTTTGTTTGTAAAAGTTTTAGGCTGCGGGTTAAACAAGAAAATCACGGAAATCCAATGCCATTTTGTTCAGGCACATATAATAAAAATGGATTTTTAAAAAGTAGATGTAAAAAATGTATATATCGTAATACTCTACGGTTTTCGATTGGACGGGGTGATTGGTAATGAGTGTGTTAATTCAAAATATGGATATGCCGAAAAGTTGTGATGAATGTCCGTATGCAGAATATTATGGAGAAGAAGACAACAGAAAATGTCAAATATTAGGTAGTTACGTTGATATCATTGATGATAATGGTGAAACTGTACGGGATGACAACTGTCCTTTCATCGAAATTCCCACACCTCACGGAAGGTTGATTGACGCTGATGTGGCTTGCGAAAAATATAAGGACGAAGATTCTCTTATTGCGGAGTTGGCTTATAGAAAAATAAGAAATGCTCCAACAGTTATTGAAGCTGAGGGGTAAATACAATATAGAGATTTTGAAAGGAGTAAAAAATGTCAACTTGTAAAGATTGTATTTACTATGATTTGTGTGCCGACTTTAATTTAACAACAAGATCATGCTACAAGCGCAGTATGCAGATAGTAAAAGACGATGGAAAGCCCGAACGATGTGGATTTTACAAAGACCGTTCAAAATTCGTTGAGTTACCGTGCAAAGTTGGAGATGTATTTTATGGAATTGATACATACGGTATAAATGCCTATTCTTGTTATGGTGTTGGGTATGGGTATGTCGGTGACAATAAACTAGGCTTTATATTATTTACTGTGGGTCGCAGAGAATATATCTTTGGTAAAGAAGCTTTTTTAACCGAAGCAGAAGCCGAACAGGCGATAAAGGAGCAAGAGAAAGAATGAATGATTATATTATTTATTTCATTAAAGTCCTTTTTGATATGGATGGCAAACGATATATTTATTATAATTCTCTCGTGGAGATTATAGAAAAATGAATAATGTAAAACGAAACGAACTTGAAAAAATGGTAACTAAACAGTTTTTACCCGGTAATGTCATGAATCTTAAACTTGAGCGATTTTGTAAGTGTGTAGATTTAAGAGTTAAACTATTTAATAAAGGTTGTTTATATTTTCAGTTTTTTGATGGCAAAACACCATTATGTTATAGTATTCCTATAGCCTTTAAAAAAGCTTATGAAAAATATGAGAAAATAAACATTTTGTTTGACATTAATCTATATATTTATTGGCTTGCTTTATTTACTTATTTTGAGTTCGTTGATATTTTAATAAAACAATATGAATTAGAGGTATAAAAATGTTTTTAGGAAACAAAAAAGACCCGAAACGTAACGAAAAAGGTTACTCGGATCCAACAGCTTACGAAGCACTTAAAAGATTAGAAGACGAGGATGAAAGGTTTCATAAGCTTTTATATTCAATAAGAAATATTTGTGATCTGGCTGGTTATGATTTGGGGGAACGCATAGTGTTAGTTGATAGACGTAACGGTCGAATTTGGAGATAGGAGGTGTGGATATTTGTCTTATGCTGTAAGAGATTGTGAGTTTAGAGAAGCTTTAATTGAACAATTAAAAGAAACGGCTTTAACGATTTTTGAAAATGCTGATGAAATAATTGGTGATTATAAATATACGGGCGATATTGATATTACTATTTATTTAAAAACCGATAAACTAAATAGTGGTATTCCTGAAATAAGTGTTAATAAAACATATTATCCGGATTATAAAAAACTTACCGATATTACTAATAAGTTATATAAAAAATCTCAGGAATCTACTAAAAAAGCGATTACTGAGATTAAAAAACTTTGATGTAAATTTTCAGAATTGTTATTTTCGCGTAAAAAATTGAGAGGGTTTGTAACGACATTCCCTCTCTTTTTTGCATTGATATTTGAATTTTTGGTCAATTGGCCACTTTTTGCCCACTTTTTAAACCCAAAACTGGCCAGTAAAAACCCAGTATTTATGCGGGTTTCAGCCGTTTTTGCCCAGATGGCCAGATATTTTTCTATTTATTTAAGAAAAAGTTAATTATTATATATAAATAAAGGAAAAAAAGTGGCCATCTGGCCAGTAGACATTTTTACGACTAAGTTAGTTATTTACCGCCTTTATCTAAAAATCCACATTTTACTCCTAATATAGCAGCTCCGGCAGCAATCCCGAACATGGCAACTCCGCTACCCCAATGTAATACTTTTTCTAAAAAATAATCACTATCTCGTTGTAATTCCGCAATTCTATCAGCAACCTCTATCATGGTAGTTATTAGTTCTTGCTTTTCTTCTTTTGTTATTTCTGATTTTTCAAGTTCATTACTTAAATCATCTAAAATACTTTGGTAGGCATTCATAGCTTTGGCTCTACCTGTTTTATGACTATCGGTTACTGATTCGTATTGTTTATATAATTCTTTTATTATAGTATTCGATTGTTCTTTAAATTCTGGAAACTGTTCTATACATTTTATTGCCACTTCTTTATCCATTTCTGGTATAGAAGTTACGAATTCGATTAATTGATTTTTATTTATACTTCTAAAATCTGTAGCACCTATTTTATTCAATACGTCTGTTTCTGAAAGTAATTTTTTCCCTTTACTCATGATTATTTAACCTCCTTTTTATTTATTGTAACATAAAAAGTTTATCAGTTCAATATTTAACGCTAAAAATACAGTTGCTATTATAGAAAGGAGAGAAGAGCTCTTTGTCTTCCTTTACAAATTGATATTTTTACTGTATAATTCAGGTAAAAGTGAAAGGAGACAAATTATGAGTAAAAATGAAGATAATGGATTAGATTATGGGTTTGGTTTCTTTCATAAAAAGAATCGACGAATAAGCAAATCTTTTGAACTGGATATTTTAGATTTAGTTCAATTGGCTGCTACATATCCGGATAGTGGAAATGATCAGAATTTATTTGTTTTTTGTGAGGATTGTAAATGTTATATGACTTATGTAAAAGAAACAAAAGATGATTTATCTGGATATTATGTATGCCTGGATTGTAATAGTCGAGTGAGAGAAAAAACCTTATATAATCAATTAGGAAGAGAAAATGAAAAATATTTGAAAGATAATGAATTAGATAATTATAATAAAGATGATGATTATGACGAATATTATGGATAAATAGAATTACTATAATTCTGAGCCTGTGTTTAATAACATGGGCTCTATTTTTTACGCCAAAAAAACATTCACTATAATGAGGGGAGAAAAAGCGCTTTTTATTGATGTTTAAGTGCTTCATTCTCTTTCTTTTTTGTTTTAGAAAGGAGAAGTAAATATGTCTAAAGGAGTATTAGAAAGAAAATTTCAAAAATCTTTAAAAGACAAAATACGAGATTTATTCAAAGGGTGTTTAATAATTAAATTAGATGCTGATGAGTTACAAGGTATTCCAGATTTATTGATATTATGGAAAGATAAATGGGCTACTCTTGAATGCAAAAGAAATCGTAATTCAACCCATCAACCTAATCAAGATTATTATGTAAACTTAATGAATAAAATGTCATTCTCTTCTTTTATTTATCCGGAGAATGAGGAAGAGGTGCTTTATGAACTTCAACAAGCATTTCAATCTTGAAGGTCAACACGCCTTTCTTGGGGCTAGTCAGTATCATTGGATAAATTATGATGAAGAAAAATTAATCGATGCTTATTCACGAAGACAAGCAGCACTTAGAGGAACCGTTTTACATAAGTTTGCGGCAGATTGTATTAAGCTTGGACAAAAATTACCAGATATTCAGAGAACGCTTAATATGTATGTGAACGATGCCATTGGTTTTAAAATGACGCCTGAGCAAATTCTTTGTTATTCCGAGAATTGTTTTGGGACAGCAGATAGTATTTGTTTCAGAAATGATAATTTGCGCATTCACGATTTAAAAACTGGAATGGCACCGGCTCATATAGAACAATTAGAGATTTATGCAGCTATATTCTGTTTAGAATATGAGATAAAACCTTCCGATATTAATATTGAATTAAGATTGTATCAATCGGATTCTGTACTCATCCATAATGCATCAGTTGACGATATTGTTCCAATTATGGATAAAATTGTTACTTATGATAAAATCATTAAACGAATTCAAAGAGAGGATCAAATACTATGAACTATGTAGCTAAAGAAATGCTTGATATTTTAAATCATTATGGCGTAGGAGCTAGAGATGGTGCTCCCGGTAGGGGTTCTGGTAGATATCCTCTTGGCAGTGGTGAAAATCCACGTCAGCATGGTAGTGGCGATTTTTTAGATCGTGTTGAAAAACTCAAAAAAGATGGTTTTGAATATACCGATCCAAAAACAGGCAAAACATATAAAGGCGAAACTGCTATTGCTAAATACTTTAATATGTCTACTACGGATTTCAGAGTATATAAAAGACGTGCTTCTCTCGAAAGAAGAAATGATTTATCAGCAAAAGCTATAAAGTTAAGAGATGAAGGAAAATCATTAAAACAAATAGCCGATATTATGGGCTATAAAAATGATTCTTCTGTTAGAGCTCTTTTAAATGATGATATTAATAGAAGAAAAAATGCAGTATCTGAAACCATTGATATTTTAAAAAAAGAAACTGACAAATATAAGATTATAGATGTTGGAGATGGAGTAGAAAGACAACTTGGTATTTCAAAAGAAAGACTCAAAGATGCCGTGTCATCTCTTAAAATGGATGGATATAATGAATATACTTATTATATACCACAAATTAACAATCCTGATCAAAATACTACACGACAAGTTCTTTGTGCTCCAGATATTGATAAAAATTATGTAGTTGATAAAAAGAATTGGGATAAAGTACATCTTGTTTCTGACAATTATGTATCGCATGACGGTGGTGATACCTTTGATCCGAGATTTGTATATCCGAAAAGTATGGATTCAAGTCGTTTAAAGGTTGTTTATGGTGATGAAGGCGGCTCTAAAAAAGATGGTTTAGTAGAAATACGTAGAGGCGTTGACGATTTATCTCTTGGCGAATCTACATATGCTCAGGTCAGGATACTAGTTGATGGTACTCACTATATAAAAGGAATGGCGGTATATTCTGATGATATGCCAAAAGGCGTAGATGTTATATTTAACACCAATAAACCTAGTGGAACTCCTGTTTGTGGAACCGACAAGAAAAACTCAGTTTTAAAACCGATTTCGAAAGATGAAAATAACCCATTTGGTTCTTTAATTAAAGATGGAATTGTTGATCCAAAAGACCCAGATAAACAAAATGGCGGTCAAAGTTATTATTATGATAAAAATGGTAAAAAACAACTTTCATTGATAAATAAAAGAGCTGAAGAAGGAGATTGGGGAAACTGGGCGGATACTCTAGCTTCTCAGTTTTTAGCAAAACAAAGCAAAAAATTAATTAAGCAACAATTAGATTTATCTTTGACTGATAAGAAATCTGAGTTAAATGATATTTTAGAAGTAAATAACCCAACTATTAAGAAAAATTTACTAGAATCATTTGCTAATGATTGCGACGCATCTGCCGTCCATTTAAAAGCGGCTTCATTGCCAAGACAAAAATGGCAAGTTATGATTCCATTAACATCTATTAAAGATAATGAAGTATATGCTCCAAACTATAATGACGGCGAAACAGTGGCTCTTGTTAGATATCCTCATGGAGGAACATTCGAAATACCTATTCTTAAAGTTAATAATAAACAAGTAGAAGGTAATAAAGTTCTTGGTAAATTACCTAAAGATGCGATCGGAATTAATAGTAATGTTGCTGAAAGATTATCCGGTGCAGATTTTGATGGCGATACTGTTATGGTTATTCCTTGTAATAATCCTAAAAGTAAAATACATATAACTTCAACTCGTCCTTTAAAAGGTTTGGAAGGTTTTGATCCTAAATTAAAATATGGATATAAACCTGATGGAACATTTAAGGTTATGACAAACACCCAAACCGAAATGGGAATCATATCTAATTTAATTACCGATATGACAATTAAAGGTGCTACTGAAGATGAATTAGCAGCTGCGGTTAGACATTCTATGGTCGTTATTGATGCTGAAAAACATAAATTAGATTATAAACAAAGTGAAATAGACAATGATATTTCTAATTTAAAGAAAAAGTATCAAATGAAAATAGGTTCTAATGGTAAAGCTACATATGGAGCATCTACATTGATATCTAGAGCAAAATCAGATATTAGAGTTCCTAAAAGACAAGGTAGTCCAAGAATAAATGATGATGGTTCATTATCGTATAAGATTGCTGATGATTTATATTATGAAAAACGTCAAAAGGTAAAGAAAAAAGGTCCGAATGGAAGATATTTAAGAGATGAAAATGGTAAATATGTATATGAAACGTATATAGACCCAAAGACCGGTAACGAAAGATATAAATATGAGAATTCTGGAAAAGTGGTAATGCGTACTCAGAAATCTACTAAGATGGCAGAAGCTAAAAACGCTTACGAACTTGTATCGGAAACTCGTTCCCCTCAAGAACTATTATATGCCGAATACGCTAATGGTTTAAAAGCTTTAGCCAATGCGGCTAGAAAAGAAATGATATCTACTGGAAATCTAAAATATAGTCCATCTGCTAGAATTGCTTATCAAAATGAAGTTAATTCATTAAAGGTCAAAGTTAATAATTCTGAAAAGAATAAACCTAGAGAACGTCAAGCACAAGCAATAGCCAACTCGGTAATGAATGCTAAAAGAGCTGCCAATAAGGATATATCTAAGGCTGAGGATAAGAAGCTAGCACAACAGGCTCTAAACCAGGCCCGTCAGAGAGTTGGAGCCCATAGAATTCCTATTGATATTTCAGATAAAGAATGGGAAGCTATACAAGCTGGTGCTATTTCTGAAAATATTTTAACAAAAATATTAAAATATGCAGATGTAGATGCATTAAAAGAAAGAGCTACTCCTAGAAACCGTAATCAGATAAGCAATAGTAAGATTTTAAGAATTAAATCTTTAGCTAAAGCTGGTTACACTCCAGAACAGATAGCTAAAGCAGTTGGTGTTTCTGCATCTACTGTAAATAAGTATTCTAAATAAGCATTTAATTAATGTCATATAACTACTAAATAGAATAATTTTTATTTTATTGGTATAAGTCAAAGAGCTTTTCGATTATTTATCTAATAATACTTAATTAAATAAAAATAGTAAAGCGATAATGTAAAACAACAATTAATAAATTCAAATCAACAATTTCATTTTAATCCTGCAATAGACCGTTTTTCGTTTGCTTATTGTTTTACAATTCTATTTAGTAGTTTTAAAAAAGGATGTGATTAATCTTTATGTCAAAACAAGTAGCTTTAACAACTTTCGATAACCCTTATAATCCATTTGACGATTTTAATAATTGGTTAAAGTTCGATATGCAAAAAGGTTACAATTCTTGTGGCTATTTAGCAAGAGTTGCAAGAGTTTCTGATACACTTACTGATGATGAAAATACTGAAGAAATAGAACGAGCTATTGATGAAATTGTTAGTAATGACTTTTTAAATCTTTATTATAAAAAAGTAAAGGAAACACAATGAAGATTTATGAGATTATTTCTTTAATATTATTACGTATAATGTCGATTATTTCTTTTGATTAATATTTTATTATTAAATATTATTTATAAATAATCAAAAGACTCCATAGTCGCTACTATTGAATAATATATGGGTATGGGGGGTATCACAAAAATCACACCCCCTCCCATAT
>Ga0326514_10000337_pt1 | contig 32367 bp, 26 predicted proteins | sample 3_2548_0518_D_FD_203653 | JGI IMG/M metagenome (GOLD analysis project Ga0326514, IMG submission 203653) | Bovine rumen microbial communities from UC Davis, California, United States - 3_2548_0518 | ecosystem: Host-associated > Mammals > Digestive system > Stomach > Rumen | place: USA... | reverse complement strand
CTGCAGTTCCACGCACCCAAGTTCGTACTCTACAACAATGCCGCCTACCTGCTGGCAGGCACGCTGTGCTACAAGCAGCTGGCCACCATGGGTATGCTGGCGGCCGGCGGCGTGCAACGCGAGGTGCAGCGCAAGAAAGGCGTCGGCGAGAAACAAATCATGGGACTCATACAGCCCGTGGCCTTCGAGACCCGCAACATCAGCAACCCCTGGATCAACTATGGCATCTACCTGATGACGACCCTCATACCCGCCGTCATCGCCTTCATAGCACTGATGCACACTGCGTTCTCCATCGTGCGCGAACGACAGCGCCGCACGGTGAAGCACTGGCTGAAGAAAGCCCACGGAAGCACGGTCTACGCCCTTCTGGGCAAGATGCTGCCCTACACCCTCTGGTATTCGCTGCTGGCGCTGACGGCCAACCTCATCATGTTCGGATTCATGGACTTCCCCATGAACGGCAGCTGGCTGCTGATGGCCCTCAACAGTGTGCTGCTCATCGTCGCCGCCCAGTGTGTGGCCTGCCTGATAGCCGGCTGCATCAACGACCCCTCCCTGGCCATGAGTGTCAGCACGCTCTACAGCGCCATGTCGTTCTCCCTGAGCGGCTTCTCCTTCCCCATCGACGCCATGCCGGGATTCTTCCAAAGCTTCTCATGGCTCTACCCCATCAGACACTACTTCCTCAACTACACCGATATAGCCATTAACGGAAACAACCTGCACCAATGCTGGCCCCACTTCTGCGCCTTGCTAGGCTTCGGACTGCTGCTCCTGCTGGGTGCCATGGTGCTGAAATGGCAGATCAACCACAACACCGCCGAGGTGAAGAGAGAGGTAAAAAAGAAACAGACAGTATTAAGTGAAAGCGAAAAGTGAAAAAGATAAGGATTATATTATATGATATTCGCGAGGTGCTGTACGCCGAGTTCGGTCGTGTGTTCCACGACAGTACCGTGCTGCTTATCTTCTTCATCGCCCCCCTACTCTATCCCGTCATCTTCTGCTTCATGTACGAGAAGGAGAACGTGACCAACCTGCCGGTGGCCGTGGTCGACCAGGCGCTCTGCGACGAGAGCCGCCGTTTCATCCACAAGATGGATGCCACGCCGGAGATCACGGTAGAATACAAGTGTGCCACGATGGCAGAAGCGGAACAGTTGATGCGTCATTGCGACGTACACGCCATCTTCTTCTTCCCCAAAGACTTCGCCACCGACCTTGCCGCCAAACGCACAGCCCATGTGGCGGTGTTTGCCGACATGAGCTCGTTCTACTACTACAAAGCCGCCCTGCTGGGCTCCAACGCGGTGCTCATCGACGAGATGCACACCATCCAGCTGGAGCGCTATGCCGCCGACGGCCTGACGGGCCTGCAGGCCAAAGAGCAGATGCAACCCGTGGCGTATGAAGAGATCACCGCCTTCAACCCCACCAACGGCTATGGAGCCTTCCTGCTGCCGGCACTGATGATGCTGGTGGTCCACCAGACACTCTTCCTAGGCATCTGCCTCCTCTGCGGCGACGCCCGCGAGAACAAGCGCTCGCTGCTCGTCATCCCCGCCCGTCTGCGCACCCGCTACACACACCGCGTCACCATCGGACGTTCCCTCTGCTACCTCATCATCTACACCCCCATCACCATCATCACCCTATGGTTCATCCCACGGATATTCCAGTTGCCGCAACTCGGAAACCTCTATTCCATCCTCATCTTCCTCCTGCCCTTCGTCCTGGCGGTCATCTTCTTCGGCATGACGGTGGGCAACATCTTTGTCCGCTACAAAGTGTCTCCCCTGCTCTGCTTCGCCTTCTTCAGCCTGGTGCTGTTCTTCTCCACAGGTATGGTATGGCCACAGTGCAACATGCCGCGCTTCTGGTACAACTTCTCGCTAATCTTCCCCTCCACCCCTGGCGTGCAGGGATTCATCAAGATTTCCACCATGGGTGCCTCGCTGTCCGACGTGCGGACTGAGTATATCGCCCTATGGTTCCAGACAGGCTTCTACTTCGTCACCGCCTGCTTCTCGCTCCGCTTCATCAAGAAACTTAAGCTATTCAACATAACTTAACACTAAACACTGAACACTAAACACTAACCACTGATGACCGCTGCCCGGCACTATACCTTCCAGCCTTACCGTACCTCATGGGCGGTATGGATTGGCATTGCCTCGTCACTAATCCTTTCCGCAGTGATGATCCTAGGTGTTCTGACCACCGACAGCCAGAATGGAAGCGTCCACGCCTATACTCCCTCGCTCAACCACTTCAACATTCCTTTCCTCTGCATCTCCAATGCTATCCTGCTGATACTGCTCTACCTGACGAACTTCTGGATTCTGCGCATCGCCTTGTCCGACCCCTACAAGGCCGCGATATGCTTTGTTGCCTTCTTTGCCATCGCCTGGGTATACACTGAACTAAGCTTCCGCATCGAGACACTCATCTATGGCGAAGGCAAGACCTCCAACAGTTTCAGCATCACCCTCATCGCCAACATGGCGGCGGGACTGATTGCCTTCCTCATCTCGATGCTCATAAGCACTATCATGCAGCACCAGCGCATCGTGCTCGAGAACGAGCGACTCCAGAGAGAGAACCTCCTGAACCGCTACCAGACCATGCAGCAGCAGATATCGCCGCATTATTTCTTCAACTCGCTCAACACCCTCGACGGACTGATAGGCCTCGACACCGATCGAGCCCACAGCTACCTGCAGCAACTCGCCGCCACCTTCCGCTACTCGATGCAGGAGCAGCACGAGGTGTCGCTGGCCGACGAGCTGGAGTTCACCCACGCCTATATCTACATGATGCAGATACGCCACGGCGAGAACCTTATTATCAAGGAGCGTATCGCCCCCTCCCTCCTCTCGCGACACATGCCCTCCATCAGCCTCCAGCTGCTTGTCGAGAACGCCATCAAGCATAACGTCATCTCCTCACGCCACCCCCTGACTATCACCATCAAAAGCGGCGTCAACTCCCTCATCGTGACCAATCCCATACAACCCAAGAGCGACAGCGAGGAGAGCACCGGCATCGGCCTCAACAACCTCTCCCAGCGCTACCAGCTGCTCTACCATCGCGACATCAAAATTAACGAGAGCGCCAAAAAATTCTCCGTCGAAATACCTCTTATATGAAGCATATTCTCATCATTGAAGACGAGTCCATCGCCGCCCAGCACCTCGAGCGCACACTCCACGACGTAATCCCCGACGCCCAAGTCGACAGCATCCTCCAGAGTATCGAGGAAAGCGTCGAATACTTCAAAGGCGGTGCCCATCCCGACCTGGTCTTCCTCGACATACACCTGGCCGACGGCCTCTCCTTCCGCATCTTCGACTCCATCAGCATCGACTGCCCCATCGTCTTCACCACCGCCTACGACCAATACGCCCTTGACGCCTTCAAGGCCGGCGGATTCGACTACCTCCTCAAACCCATCAACCGCGACGACCTGCAAAACACCCTCTCTCGACTAGAACGCCTCCAGGCGCCCTCCGCCAGCCAGATCAACACACTCAGCACCCAGCTGAAACAGAATCACTACCAGTCGCATTTTCTCATCCCCATGCGCGACAAGCTCATCCCCGTGGAAGTCAAGCAGGTGGCATGCCTCTACCTCGAAGACAAAATCTCGCGCGCCATCCTCCTCGACGGCCGCGAACAGATCATCGACCGCCCGCTCGACGTCATCATGGAGCACCTCGACCCCGAACGCTTCTTCCGCGCCAACCGTCAGTATATCGTCTCGCACGACGCCATACGCGAAATATCCATCTGGCCCATCTCCAAGCTGGCCCTCACACTCTCCGTGCCTACGCCCGACCGTATCATCATCTCCAAAGCCCGCGTCGCCGAGTTCAAACAATGGTACACCAAATAAATAAATAAAACCATGATCAACATCGTTATCTTTGGCGCCCCCGGCGCCGGCAAAGGCACCCAGGCCAAGCTGCTGGCCGAGAAGTATGACTTCCTCCACATCTCCACCGGCGACCTGCTGCGGCAGGAAGTCTCCCTAGGCACACACGTGGGCCAGCGCGCCCAGGCCATCATGAACCGTGGCGACCTGGTGGGCGACGACATCGTGGTGTCGCTCCTCGGACGCGCCCTCGAGCTGCGCTCCACCCTCCCCGACCCCGACGCCGCCCTCGATCCCTGGGATGTCGAACGCAACGGCATGCCCCACCGCCCCGAAGGGTGCATCATCGACGGCTTCCCCCGCACCGTCTCTCAGGCCCAGACCCTCGAGTTCCTCTTCTCTAAACTGAAACGGAAGATCGATTGCGTCGTCGCCATCGACGTGCCACGCGAAGAACTGGTGCGACGCATCCACGAACGTGCCGCTATCAGCGGCCGCGCCGACGATACCGAAGATGTCATCCGCCACCGCCTCGACCTCTACGACCAACAGACCACGCCCGTGCTCGACTACTACCGTGTCTCCGGACTCCTCATCACCGTCGACGGCAGCGGCGAGATTGCCGAGACCAACGGCCGCATCTGCCAGACCCTCGAGCGCGTCATGAACCTGAAAACAAAAAAATAAAACCATGTACGAGATTATCAGCAAGCGGCTGCTCAACAGCCACGAAATTTACCGCATGGAGATTCACGCTCCATGGATATCGCTCAGCGGCAAGCCAGGCCAGTTTGTCATCGTCATCCCCCACGAGAACGGCGAGCGCATCCCGCTCACCATCAGCGACATCGTCTACCAGCGCCAGTCGGTGGTTATCGTCTTCCAGGTCGTCGGCGAGACCACACGCCAACTGGCTGAGATGAACGAGGGCGACGACCTCTACACCATCGTCGGACCCCTCGGCCGTCCCTCCGAACTCATCGAGAAGCATGAGAATGGCGAACTGAAGCGCCTGCTCTTCGTGGCCGGCGGCGTGGGCATTGCCCCCGTATTCCCGCAGGTGAAGTGGGCCTTCCGTCAGGGCATCCCCACCGACGTCATCATCGGCGCCCGCTCCAAGGACCTCCTCTTCTATGAGGACGAGCTGCGTGCCGTGTGCCACAACCTGCACATCATGACCGACGACGGCAGCTACGGCGAGCAAGGTCTCGTCACCGCCAAGGTCGACGAGCTCTGCACCAAGGGTGTGGAATACAGCCACTGCGTAGCCATCGGTCCCCTGCCGATGATGAAGTTCGTCAGCCTCACCACCAAGAAGTACGACCTACCCACCATTGTGAGCCTCAACTGCATGATGGTCGACGGCACCGGCATGTGCGGCGCCTGCCGCGTCCGTGTGGGCGACGAGGTGAAGTTCTGCTGCGTCGACGGACCCGAGTTCGACGGCCACCTCGTCGACTTCGACGAGGCCGCCCGCAAGCTCAAAACTCCCGACGCCCGCCGCTACCGCATAGCCACCGCCGAGAGCGGCCACAAGTGCAACCTCGCGCCTGCCGTGGAGAGCGCCATGGCTGAGGCACAACAGCGTCAGAAGCCCCGCGAGCAAGACCCCAAGGTCCGCGCCCGCAACTTCGACGAGGTCTCCTTCGGCCTCACCGAGCACCAAGCCCTGCTGGAAGCCTCCCGTTGCCTCCAGTGCAAGAAGCCCCGCTGCGTCGAGGCCTGCCCCGTGGGCATCAACATCCCGCGCTTCATCCAGAATATCAAGGAAGAGAACTTCAACCAAGCCTATATCACCATCAGCATGGATTCCGCCCTGCCGGCCGTCTGCGGACGCGTCTGTCCGCAAGAGACGCAGTGTGAGGGCAGTTGCGTGATGGGCGTCAAGAGCGAGCCTATCGCCATCGGTGCGCTGGAGCGCTTCGTGGCCGACAACCACCGCGCCAAGTCCAAGCCGCAGAGCCCCTGCTACCCCGCCGGCCGCAAGGTGGCGGTCATCGGCTCCGGCCCCAGCGGACTCACCTGCGCCGGCGACCTCGCCAAACACGGCTACCAGGTCACCGTCTTCGAGGCCCTGCACCACGCCGGAGGCGTGCTGGTCTACGGCATCCCCGAGTTCCGCCTGCCCAAGCAGCGCGTCGTCGAGCCCGAAATCGAGAACCTACGCCGCCTCGGCGTCGAGATACGCACCAACGTCATCATCGGCAAGAGCATCACCATCGACCAGCTCTTCGACGATATGGAGTACGACGCCGTCTACATCGCCTCGGGCGCCGGCCTGCCCAAGTTCATGGGCGTCAAGGGCGAAACCCTTATCGGTGTCATCTCTGCCAACGAGCTCCTCACCCGCACCAACCTCATGCACGGCTACGACGAGCAGTACGACACCCCCATCTACCTCGGCAAGAAGGTGATCGTGGTGGGTGGCGGCAACGTGGCCATGGATGCCGCCCGCACCGCCCTGCGCCTCGGCAGCGAGGTCACCGTCGTCTACCGCCGTGGCGAGATGGACATGCCCGCCCGCCGCGAAGAGGTGCACCACGCCATGGAGGAAGGCGTGCAGTTCATGTTCCAGACCGCCCCGCTCGAGATTCTCGGCAACGAGGATGGCACCGTCCGCGCCCTGCGCTGCATCAAGATGGAGATGGGTGCCCCCGACGAGAAAGGCAGAAGGAAATTCAGCCCCATCGAAGGCAGCGAGTGCGACGTCGAGGCCGACACCATCGTCGCCGCCCTCGGCACCAGCCCCAACCCGCTCATCCGCACCAGCACTCCGGGCCTCGAATGCGAGACCTGGGGCGGCATCAAGGCCGACGAGAACGGACAGACCAGCCGCAAGCTCATCTTCGCCGGCGGCGACGCCGTCAGCGGCGCCGCCACAGTCATCCTCGCCATGGGCGCCGGACGCAAGGCCGCCAAAGCCATCATGGAGAAATTGAAAATGGATAATTGAGAATTGATATGAAAAGAGTCATCCTCTCATTCCTGATTCTCGGCCTTTGCCTGACGGCTACGGCACAGAAGCCCTTGTTGGACTCGACACAGATGCCCAACGCGGTATACTTCCTGCCGGCACCGCCGGACACCGCCAGCGCTAGGTTCCAATACGACAAAGCGCAGTACCGCTGGGGACTGGAGCAGCGCAAGGACAGCGCGCGACGCGCCGTGGCGGTGAGCGACGCCATCTGGAGCGTGGACAATATCTGTCGCGTGATGAGCGAGCCCTTCGGCATGACCATCAGCAAGGAGACCACCCCTGCCATCTATGAGATGCTGAGCGTGGGCATCATGACCGCCGACCAAGCAGGCAAGCGGCCCAAAAAGCATTACATGCGCACACGCCCCTACGTCTTCTTCGGCGAGCCCACCATAGTGCCCGGCGACGAGGAGGAGCTGAGTCACAACGGCTCCTACCCCTCCGGCCATACCATCCTCGGATGGAGTGCCGCACTGCTGCTCTCCGAGGTGAACCCCGACAGCGCCGACGCCATCATGGCTGTGGGCTACCGCTTCGGACAGAGCCGCGTGATAGCAGGCTTCCACTGGCAGAGCGACGTCGACGCCGGCCGCCTGGTGGCCAGCGCTGCCGTAGCACGCATGCATGCCGACGAGCGTTTCCTCAAACTGATGGCGGAAGCCCGCAAAGAGGCTAGACGACTCTTTCTTCACTAATAAAAAAATTTGGCCAATATAAAAAAAGGTTGTATCTTTGCAACTCGAAAAAAAGGTTAGCGGTTAGCGATTAGCAGTTATAGAGAGTTGATGCAGAACAACATGCGATTCCTCAATAACCCCGAGTCAATAGCCGAAAAACGATAAAAGAGAGTTAGGGCAAGTCTTATACGACCAGCTCCCATTGAATCCCCCAGGGTAGGAATACAGCAAGGGTGTTTGGTTGTAGCGGTGCGATATAAACAGCTTGCCCTTTTTTATTTGTGCTGTAAGCAGCGGCTACAAGCTACCTGCTTCCAACTACCAGCTAAAAAGAATGATAGGAGCATATATACTGATATTCCTCGGAGTGGTGGCCTGGGCCGTGGTCCAGCCCATCGGCAAAGGCCTCCCGCCGCGGCTGATGCGTGCCGTCACCGTCTTCGGCGGCGCCTACCTCCTCGCCGTATGCTTCATCAACCTCCTCCCTCACGTCTTCCTCAACGGCTTCACCTCGCCCACCCTCGGACTGAAATATGCCGCCGCCATCCCGCTGGGATTCCTCATCCAGACACTCCTCGAGCAACTCTCCTCGCACGTCGAGCACGGCCACCTCGACGAGCACGCCCATGCCGGCCACAAGCACGAAGGCTACACCCTTGGGGGGCTCCTCTTGGGACTCTCGCTGCACGCCTTCTTCGAGGGCATGCCCCTCGTCGACACCGACGGCGACATCCACCAGGGACTCCTCTACGGCATCGTGCTGCACAACATCCCCATGGCGCTCATCTTCGTCTCCCTCATGACCGCCCGCGGCTACGGCTTCTGGCGCGTCCTGGCACTGCTCTCCGTCTTCGCCGTCATGACGCCGCTGGGATCGCTCTTCAACCTCATGCTGCTGCCCCCCGACAAAGAACTGCAGACCTTCATCATCGGCATCGTCGTCGGTATCCTCCTGCACGTCAGTTCCTCCATTCTCTTCGACCACCACGACAACCGCTTCTCATGGGCCAAGGTGCTGCTCATCATCATTGCATTCGCCGCCGCCTACTTCACCCCCGGCTGCACCGAAATATACTAAACACCCATTACTCATAAATCATAACTCATAATTCATAAATCACAACTCATAAATCATAACTCATAATTCATAACTCATAAATCACAACTCATAAATCATAACTCATAAATCATAACTCATAAATCACAACTCATAAATCATAACTCATAAATCATAATTCTCAGAAGATGACCAACCAAGAACAGATAAAAGACCTCATTTCGCGCAAGGACGCGCTGAAGAAATTCCTCGATATTGACAAGACCGCGGCATGGATTGCCGAAGAAGAGAAGAAGACCGAGGCCCCCGACTTCTGGTCCGACCCCAAGGAGGCACAGAAAGTCGTCAAGGGCATAAACGCCAAAAAGAGCTGGGTGACAGCCTATAAGGATGTCGAGGAGTCGTGTGGCGACCTTGAGGTCATGGGCGAGTTCTTCGAGAGCGGCGACGCCTCAGAAGAGGAGCTCCTCGCCCAGATTGCCACCACGCAGAAGAAGGTCGAAGAGCTGGAATTCAAGAATATGCTGCGCTCCGACAGCGACCGACTCGACGCCGTGCTCTCCATCAATGCCGGTGCCGGCGGCGTGGAAGCCCAGGACTGGGCCGAGATGCTCATGCGCATGTACATACGCTACGCCGAGACCCACGGCTACAAGGTCGTCATCTCCAACTCCCTCGACGGCGACGGCGCCGGCATCAAGAGCTGCACCCTGCAGATCGAGGGCGACTTCGCCTACGGCTACCTCAAGTCCGAAACTGGCGTCCACCGCCTCGTCCGCGTCTCCCCCTTCAACGCCCAAGGCAAGCGTATGACGAGTTTCACAAGTGTCAGTGTCACACCGCTTGTCGACGACTCAATTGAAGTGGTGGTTGACATGTCGAAACTCTCGTGGGACACCTTCCGCAGCGGCGGCGCCGGCGGACAGAATGTCAACAAAGTGGAGTCGGGTGTGCGCCTGCGCTACCAGTACAAGGACCCCTACACCGGCGAAGAGGAAGAGATTCTCATCGAGAACACCGAGACCCGCGACCAGCCCAAGAACAAGGAGAACGCCATGCGCCTGCTCCGCTCACAGCTCTACGACCGCGAGCTCAAACACCGCATGGAGGAGAAAGACAAGATCAAAGCCAGCCAGAAAAAGATCGAATGGGGCTCACAGATACGCAGTTACGTCATGGACGACCGCCGCGTGAAAGACCACCGCACCAACTACCAGACCTCCGACGTCGCCGGCGTCCTCGACGGCAAACTCGACGACTTCATCAAAGCCTACCTCATGGAATTCGGCGGTGCCGAAATTTGATTGTTTTTCAAAGCCCATCCCAATGCCTCGACCTGCAAAAAAAAGCTTGCCGAGGCATTTTTATTTGGTGGGTTCAAAAATATTATGTAATTTTGCAAAATAAATCACCACAGCATGAATGCCGATATAAATAAAAAGATTAGCGATTATCTCGCCACCCAACCCGTACAGAAAGCATGGGTTTTTGGCTCTTTTGCCCGTGGCGAAGAACGCCCCGACAGTGACATCGACATTCTTGTCAAGTTCGACCGTGAACATGCCAAGGTAGGTCTTTTGAAGTACGCTTCCATGATGATAGACCTTGAGAAAATATTGAACCGTGCGGTGGATTTGGTAGAAGAGGGAGCACTACTTCCATGGGCAGAAAAAACTGCAAATCAAGACAAAAAACTAATCTATGAGAGAAGAAGCGCGTGACCCGGGAAGGATAGGATAAAAAAAAATCACCAACAAAAGTTTTTCCCCGCCAGTGTTTTTTGCTGGCGGGAAATTTATTTTTGGTAGGTTCGAAATAATTTCGTATTTTTGCATCGTCGTTTGGCTCCAAAGTGGGCCTGACGGCGAGACATATAAATAAGACGTTGTAGACGTTTTATCTGCGGCGCGTAGAATCTGGTAAATTCACAATCAACCGCACGATAAAGCAACAGCCAACGTCCATTGTTGTGTATATACGCTTTTCTGTATATATCGTCAGCGTGGGCTTCGGCGTTGCTTATCTTCGGTTGATGGGCATACCAGAGCCTTACGCGCGGGATAAGTAACGAAAGTTGATGTCCGCGCTTCTTTTTTATGTGTTTATTGAACGAAAGAATTAACCCTTTAAACAATAAACACTATGAAGAAAAAATTATTACTTTTGATTGCCGCCTTAATGGCGATGGGGCAAAATGCTTTTGCCTATGATTTCTCGGCTGTTGCTCCGTCGGGGCAAACGCTGTATTACAAAATCATCGATTCTTTTAATCATTATGTCAAAGTCACCTATCCTAATGATGCACAAATTGATGCTTGTGGACTAGGCATTTGGGATGTGTCAGCCGAAATGCTTTGGGGAAGCAATCCAAAACCAATGGGTTCTATAGTTTTGCCCGATACTGTATCCTACAACGGAATAACTTATACTGTAAAGGCCATTGGATGCTATACTTTTTCTCATTGTCTTATCACCTCGATTGTAATGTCTAATACCATAGATAGTTTGTGTACAGGAGCTTTTTGTTTTTGTTCGGTTTTGTCGAATGTAACATTCTCTAATTCTTTGCGATTTATTGGTAGAGATGCTTTTCGTGGATGCTATCTGGGCGACGTGGTATTGCCTCCGTCTGTACGCGTTCTGGAAAGTGGCGCCATGATTAATGCTAACGTAACAAGTATAACGTTAAATGATTCCATTGAAACGCTTGGGGAAGGGTGTTTGATGGGTAATCCATTTACCTCTTTGTATATTCCAGCCTCTGTTAAAGCTATTGCAAGCGGCTGGGGTGTTATCCCTTGTGCAAGTGTATCTACACTTACCTCAATAATAGTTGACCCCAACAATCCGTATTATGACAGCAGAGACAATTGCAATGCCATTATCACCAGCTATGGCGATTTGATACTGGGTTGCAGAAATACAGTTGTTCCTGACGGTGTTTTAAGAATTATCGGATGGCCATTATGGGATTGGGACTATACTTTCGACCAGCTAGCTTTACCCAGTTCAGTATTGTTTGTTGAATCATATGGGACACATATTAGAAAGGTAGTAATAAGTTCCCCAATTATAGGTTTTCGTTTTGATGGATTAATATTCGACACCATCCAGATTCTTACGGATACGCCACCAGCCTATATGGTTAATTGCATGGATGGTGTTAATTATTCAACGCCCATCATTGTACCCTGCAATTCATTGTCGGCATATCAAGCTTCAAATTTCTGGAGTCAATTCACCAACTTACACGAAATAGAAACTCCTCAAATCTCGGTAAATGCAGAGCATGGCACCGCTACCGTGGATGTTTATCCTTCCTGTAACAACGATACAGCCACCGTTAGTGCTACCACCACCGAGGAACACTATCACTTTGTCCGTTGGAGCGACGGCAGCACGCAAAACCCATACTCCCTAGTGCTGAACGGCAACACCACCCTCACCGCAATCTTCGCCATCGACAGTGTGTTGGTCAGAGCGACATCGGCTAACCCCACTAAAGGCACGGTAATGGGCGGCGGCGTGGTCCCCCTCAACGGCACGACGACACTGACCGCCATCCCCTCGGGTAACAACGTCTTCCTCACTTGGAGCAACGGCGTGACCGACAACCCCTACCCCCTCACTGCCACGTCCGACACCATCCTACAGGCCTACTTCACCCTGCCTGACACCCTTATATTCCGCGACACCATCAACCACTACATCCATGACACTACCTTCGTGAACAACTACGTCCACGATACAGCAATTCAGTACGTGAACCAGTACATCCACGACACAACCTACATCAATAACTATGTGCACGACACGATGACGCAGTACGTGAACCAGTACATCCACGACACCACCTATATTAACAACTACGTCCATGACACAATGACGCAATTCGTCAATCAGTACGTTCACGACACTACCTTCATCAACAACTACATCCACGACACCGTCAGGATGACCACGCAGATGTTCGACACCACGATAGTGAATGTCTTCTACTTCGACACCGCCATCTACAACACCTACCACTTCGACACCACCATCATCCACAACCAATACTACGACACCATCTTTGTGCATCTGCACGACACCATCTATATCACTCAAGAGGGCATCGACGGTGTAGATGGCATCAACGCCAAAGTCTACTCCAGCAACGGTCAGGTGGTCGTGGAGGGCGCCGACGGCAATATGGTGACGCTGTACGATGTCACCGGCCGCATCCTCGCCACCAAACAGGACTACGGTACGCCCCTGCGCTTCGACGCTCCGGCCAGCGGCACCTATATGATTAAGATTGGCAACTACCAAGCAAGGAAGGTGGTGGTGATAAGATAAAAAGTCAAGATAATCAAATAGATATATCATTTTAAAATAATTGGGCACCCCTTGCAAAAGGGGTGCTTTTTTGGTCTTTTGTATCTCACTGATACTTAACACCAACGCCTTACCAACTCCTACCCAACACCGTACCAACTCCTACCCAACTCCTACCATGGTAGGAGATGATAGGGTGTTGGTAGGGTTTTCTTAGGTACTTCACACCAACTTTACCCCAACTTTACCCCAACTTTACTCCCACCACACCCCCACCCCCTGCCCCCTCCCTGCAGGGAGGGGATGGTGAAGAGGCCTGCTCTGCAGGGAGGGGATGGTGAAGAGGCCTGTCCTGTAGGGAGGGGATGGTGAAGAGGCCTGCTCTGCAGGGAGGGGATGGTGAAGAGGTCTGTCCTGCAGGGAGGGGATGACTGGCGAGGTCCGTACAAATGACTCGTAGAAATGGGCTGCGCAGCGTCCCCTCCCTGCAGGGAGGGGTGGCCCCGTCAGGGGTCGGGGTGGGGGTATTGAGCGGTTGATAATTTTTTTATAGAATAAATACATATAATAGCTGAAAAAAGTGTATATTTGCATTTTGATTCCGCAGGAATGATGCGGATAAATTGTTGATGTACATGGAGATTGACTACAGACACACGCTGCAATTCGCCGACGGATGGGACCCCGCGGCCCTGAGAGGGCTGCTGGCCAACGCCCGCCGCATCGTGCTTGTGGCCCACACCAACGCCGACGGCGACGCCGTGGGCTCTCTCACCGCCATGTACTCGCTGCTTCGCAGAGTGACCGAATCTTCCTGCCACTCAGCCACTCAGCCACTTAGTCACATAGTCACTATCACCCCCCTGCTGCCGGACGGCTGTCCCGACGACCTGGCATGGCTTCCTCATACCGACCTCATCCTCAGCGGCAAAGCCGACGCCGACCGCTGCCGCAAGGCCATCGACGAGGCCGACCTGCTGGTGGCCATGGACCTCAACAACCTGGACCGCACAGGTGTGCTGGCCGAGGCCTTCAAGGCCTGCCGCGCCAAGCGCCTGCTCTTCGACCATCATATCGGTCCCGACCGCGAACGGTTCGACCTTGTGGTGTCGGACCCTGAGATTTCGAGCACCTGCGAACTGATCTACTGGGCCTTCCGCATAGCCTACGGCCACGAGGTGTTCGACGCCGACGCCGCCACGAGCCTTTTCACGGGGCTCTGCACCGACACCGGCACCTTCAGCTACAGCAACCGCCAGGCCAGCCTCTACCTCGCCGCCGCCGAGCTGTCGCAGATGGGCATCGACCCCATGGCTATCAACCAGCAAATCAAGAACGTCTTCACCGAGCGCCGCCTGAAGTTTTTCGGCCACGCCATGAGCGAGCTGCTGACGGTATACCCCGAGCAGGGCACCGCCCTGATGGTCATCCGCCGCGAGGACATGGAGGCCTATGGCGTGGAGAGCGCCGAACTCACGGGTCTCATCAACGAGGTGATGAAGCTCCGCGACGTGGAATGCTCCATCCTGGTGCGCGAAGAGGACGACAAGGTGCGCCTCTCGCTGCGCTCGAAGCACAGCACCGACGTCAACCGCCTGGCCGGCGAGCTTTTCGATGGCGGCGGCCACACCCGCGCCGCCGGCGCCACCAGCCACCTGTCGCTGGCGGAGACCGTGAAGAAAGTCAAGCAACGCCTCAGCCTTCTCCCCACCCTGCTGCTCCTCGTTCTCAACATCACGCTTTTCGCCTCCTGCGGCGATGTGCCCGTGGTGGACCTGCAGCAGGACAAGGGCGACACGCTGAAGGAGCACATGATCAACTCGAACCGTATCAATGCCAGCCGCCAAGAGACTACTATCGAAGCATATATCTCCCGCCGCGGGTGGGAGATGACCTCCCTGGGCTCGGGCGTGCGTGTCATGGAGACCGAGCACGGCCACGGACCGCAGGTGAACTACGAAGACACCGTCACCCTCCGTTACTGCGTTGAGGCTCTGGAAGGTACGGTAATCTACGACAGTGTGGAGACCACCGTGGTAGCCGGTCGCATGGAGCCCGTGCCGGGACTCGACGCCGCAGTGCGCACCCTGCGCGAAGGCAGCCGCGCCAAAGTGATACTGCCCTCGGAACAGGCCTACGGCGTGCCGGGCGACGGCAACCGCATAGGTCACTCGATGGAGCTGCTGTTCGACGTCAAAATCTTAAAAGTGAGAAAATTAAAGTGATGAACGATGAGTGATGAATGATAAATAATGATGAATAAATAAACATACACTAATTAATAACATGAAAAAAAGTATCAAATTGGCCGCCCTGTTGGTGGCGGGAGTGGCGACGATGGTCGCCTGCAAACAAGGTGACAGCGCTAGCAAGAATGTCGACCAGAAGATGATCGACGCTGGCTACACCGCCTACTTCGAGAACGAGATTCCCACGGGTCTCTACTACAAGTTCGAGAAAGAGAACCCCACCGCACAGAAGGTGGAGGAGGGCGACATGATTGTCGGCGAAATGACGGTGAGATTCGACTCCGTCGAGCTGTTCAGCAACAAGGGACAGGTGGCCCGCATCGCCAAGGCTATCCCCAACTTCGAAATCAGAGTCGGCGCCGGCCTCACGCTGCTGCATGTGGGTGACGTCGCCGTCTTCGCCATGGAGGCCGACACCGCCGCCAAATATGTCGGTGCCGAGCGCATGCCCGAGGGTTATGTCGAAGGCCAGGGCCAGAAGTTCTACTACGAGCTCAACGTGCAGGACATCGTGACCAAGGACGAGCTTGCCGCCGAGCAGGACAACTACATCAAGGCCAGCGCCGAGCGCAAGAACGAGGAACCTGAGGCCATCGCCGAGTATGTGCAGGAGAACCACATCACCGCCAAGCCCACTGCCGACGGCCTCTACATCACCATCAAGAAGCGCGGCAACGGTCCGAAGGTGGCCATGGGCAAGACCGTGTCCATGAACTACACCGGCCGCCTGCTCGACGGCACGATGTTCGACAGCAGCGTCGAGGGCGACGCCCGCAGCGGCGAGATCTACAATCCGCAGCGCAAGTATGAGCCCCTGACCTATGTCGTGGGCAAGATGAGCCTCATCCCCGGCTGGGAGAAAGCCGTCATGGGCCAGCCCGAAGGCACCGTCCTCCAGGTGGTCATCCCCTCGGCTCTCGCCTATGGTCCCAAGGGTACCCCCGACGGCCGCATCCTCCCCTACTCTCCCCTCGTGTTCGACATCCAAATCGTCAGTGTGAAATGAAGAATATAGTCATTTTCGGAGCCCCCGGTGCCGGTAAAGGCACCCAGAGCGATTTCATCGTCGAGACCTACGGTCTCACCCATGTCTCCACCGGTGACCTGCTGCGCAAGGAGATTGCCGACCAGACCGAACTCGGCAAACGTATCAAAAGCATCATGGACAACGGCCAGCTGGTGAGCGACGACATCGTCGTCGAGATGATGGACAAAGCCATCGCCGCCGACACCAAAGGCATGCTCTTCGACGGCTTCCCCCGCACCGTGGCGCAGGCCGAGACCCTCGACAAGCTGCTGGCCAAGCACGGCCGCGAGCTCACCTGCATGGTGCAGCTCGAAGTGCCAAAGGACGAGCTGATGCGCCGCCTGCTGGAGCGCGCCAAGATTCAGGGCCGCGCCGACGACAACGAGGCCACCATCAACAACCGCCTGCAGGAGTATAACAACAAAACCAAGCCCGTGGCCGACTACTACGCCAAACAGGGCAAGCAGCGCGTCGTCGACGGCCTCGGCACCATCGAGGACATCGCCGCCCGCATCCGCCAGGCAATTGGATAAAAACTTCCTAGGATTGCCTAGGCGCTCCTAGGCAATCCTATAATCAATCATCATCAATGACCTCGAACTTCGTAGACTATGTCAAGATCTTGGTGCGGAGCGGCAAGGGTGGCGCCGGTAGCGCCCACCTGCTGCGTGTCAAGTACAACGCCAAGGCGGGTCCCGACGGCGGCGACGGCGGCCGCGGCGGCCATGTCATCCTGCGCGGCACCACACAGCGCTGGACGCTGCTGCACTTGAAATACACCAAGCATGTCTTTGCCGAAGACGGTGAGCATGGCGGCGAGAACCTCTGCACCGGCCGCACCGGCCGCGACCAGATTCTCGAGGTGCCGCTAGGCTGCGTCTGCCGCGACGCCGAGACCGGCGAGGTGTTGGGCGAGGTGACCGAGGAAGGCCAGGAGCTCATCATCGCCAAGGGCGGCCGTGGAGGCTTGGGCAACGACCACTTCAAGAGCGCCACCAACCAGACACCGCGCTACGCCCAGCCCGGCGAACCCGCCGTGGAACGCTGGGTCATCATCGAGCTCAAGGTGCTGGCCGATGTGGGTCTTGTGGGCTTCCCCAATGCCGGAAAGAGCACTTTCCTCAGCGTCGTCAGCGCCGCCAAGCCCGAGATTGCCAACTACCCCTTCACCACCCTCGTGCCGAACCTGGGCATCGTGAAATACCGCGACGACCGCTCGTTCTGCATCGCCGACATCCCCGGCATCATCGAGGGTGCCGCCGAGGGCAAAGGACTGGGTCTGCGCTTCCTGCGTCACATCGAGCGAAACTCCATACTGCTCTTCATGGTCAGCTGCGAACAGCTGGAGATTGCCAAAGAGTACCATGTGCTGCTCGACGAGCTGAAGAAGTACAATCCAGAATTGCTCGACAAACAGCGTATCCTGGCCGTCACCAAGTGCGACATGATGGACGAAGAGATGCAAAAGCAGTTGAAACGCCACCTGCCCAAAGGCGTGGAGAGCATCTTCATCAGCGCCGTCAGCGGACAGAATATCCAAGAGTTGAAAGACCTAATTTACAAAAACCTGATAGGGAGTGAAAAGGAGTGAGAGGGAGTGAAAAGGAGTGAAATAACAAATGCTTGATACTCTGAATAATATCGACACCGAGCTATTCTACCTCATCAACCATCACCATTGCACCGTGATGGACTACGTGATGTGGTTCTTCAGCAGCAAGTGGAGCTGGATGTTGGCCATGGTGCTGGCCTACCTCTTCACACTCCTCCGTCACCAGGAGGACCGCCGACTGTGGTGGCTGCCGATAGCGGCCATGGGTCTCTGCTTCCTCTTTGCCGACCAGACGTCGAACTGGATCAAGGACAGCGTCTGCCGCCTGCGCCCCTGCTGGGCCCTCGACGACGTGATGATGTTCCACACCAAGAAAGGCGGACAATACGGCTTCGTCTCGTCGCATGCCGCCAACGCCTTCGCCCTGGTGGCCTTCTTCTGGTTCAGATACCGGAAGAAGAGCAAGACCAACTGGGTGGCAGTAGGCTTGCTGGCATGGGCGGTCATCACCTGCTACAGCCGCCCCTACCTGGGCAAGCACTACCCCGGCGATGTGGTCTGCGGCGCCCTGCTGGGCATCCTCATGGGCTACCTGGTCCACCTGATTGCCAGCTGGATAGAAAAAAAGTTGCAACAACGTGAAACAAAAAAATGAATCTTTCGTTATATAATACGTGCTTGCTTATTTCTATCCATGTTGATAGAGAAAGAAATGTGTTATTTGAGCGCCATGTCGGCAACGACAGGGCGCTTGTTTTTATACCCCTAAACGTCGAACAATGACACTTCTGGATTTAATCATCGCCCTGCCGATAGGCATCCTGGTCTTCCTGGGATGGAAACGCGGCGTGGTGCGCGAAGCCGCCACCCTGGCGGGCGTGCTGATAGGCATCTGGACCGCCGTCAACTTCGCACAGCTGATAGCCTCGCTACTGGGACTTACCGGCGAGAACGCCATACTGATAGCCTTCTTCGTCATCCTCATCGGCACGCTGGTACTGGCCTTTATGCTGGGCCGCATAGCCGAACGTGCGCTGAAGGCGGTAAAACTCAACCTCGTCAACAAGCTTGCCGGCGCCACGCTGGGCATGGTGAAAGCCCTCTGCATCCTCTCCGTGGTGCTCAACGGCATCATCATGCTCGACAAGAACGAGAGTTTCATCAGCGCCAGCGCCCGTGAGTCGAGCCTCCTCTACAAGCCTGTCTACGCCACAGGCAACAAGCTCACTTCGTCGCTCAAGGAGTTCATCGAGGAGCATCAAGAGGTGACCGACAAAATCATCAAAAAAGAAACGGAGGAAGAATGATTCTAGCGCCGATGCAAGGACTGACCGAGGTGCTTTTCCGCCGAGTCTACGAGGAATGCTTCCCCGGCGCCATCGCATTGGCCATCACACCCTTTCTGTCGCTGACCCATAACCTCGAGAGTGCCCGCAGCGGCATCCGAACCTCGTTGCTCGACGACGTGCTGCCCGAGAACAACGAGGGTTCCATCCCCATCATCCCCCAAATCCTGGGCAAAGAGCCCAATGAATTCATCACTTTAGGTAATCGTCTCTATGAGCTGGGCTACAAAGAGATAAACTGGAACATGGGATGTCCCATGCGCAAGGTCGCCGCCAAGCACCGCGGCAGCGGCATACTGCCCTACCCCGACGAGGTTCGCGCCATCCTCGATAAAGTGATGCCCGAGCTGAAGCCCTCCCTGAGTGTCAAAGTCAGGCTGGGCCTAAAGGAGAAAGACGAGATTTTCCGGCTCATCCCCGTGCTGAACGACTACCCCCTCACCTCCGTCACCGTGCACCCACGGCTGGGACGCCAGCAGTATGGCGGCCATCCCGACCTCGACACCTTCGGTCTGGTACTGCCACTACTGAAAGCCCCCGTCATCTATAACGGCGACATCGTCACCGCCGCCGACGCCCGCCATATCCACGAACGATTCCCACAGGTGGTCGACCTCATGATTGGCCGCGGCATACTCTACAACCCTACCCTGCCACTGGAAATCGCAGGCGCTTCCCTCACTGACCAACGGCCTTCGCTCGTGTCACATTTCATCCGCCGCATGATGGAGGAGATTAACGCCCGTGTACCCAACGAAGAGACACGCATCCACAAGATGAAAGAGTATTGGTGTCTCTTTTGGAAGTCGCTACCCATCAGTGAGATGCAAGCCCGTGCAGTGCTACGCGAGGAGAAATTGACAATTGTTGAAAAAATGATTTGCGATTTATTACAATAAAAGATGTTTTTTTACGTAATACCATTAATGAATGTTATGCCAATACTGCGGATTTTGATGACTGCCGCACTCATAGCGGCGATAGCCTCCGGATGCTCGCAACCGCAAGAACTCAACGACTCGATGCCCGACAGCGTGAAGCTCGAGGCACTGGATATCAATATCGAGCGCAACCCCGACGACCACGAGTTGCTGGCGGCACGCGCCCGTGTGCTGCTGAACCTGGGACGTGTCAACGAGGCCGCCGCCGACATCGACAAGGCCCTCCGCCTGGCCCCCGAGACCGTCGAATATCTGCTCCTGAAGGCCGACATCTGCTTCCGCAACGGCGACGTCAAGGGTAGCTACAACGCCCTCGAACAGGCCGAAGCCCTCAATCCCGAGAGCCAAGAGGTGCAGCTGAAGCTGGGCGAAATCACCTACTACAACCACGACTACGACCGCGCGATGGCACATCTCACCAAAGTCACCGAGAAGGATGCCAACAACCGCACGGCCCTCTTCATGAAAGGCTTCATCTACAAGGAAAAGGGCGACACCGCCAATGCCGTGCAGCTGTTCCGCCGCGTGTGCGACAAGTTCCCCGACTATGCCCCCTCGTTCGAGCAGCTGGGCGTACTCTATGCCGAGTTGGGCGACAACATGGCCTTGGAGTATCTCGGCACCGCCTTGCAGCTGGAGCCCAACAATACGAACGTGATGTACGCCCTCGCGCTCTTCTACCAAGACCATGACGACATGGAGAAGGCCGAGTCGCTCTATCGTCAGATACTGGACCTAAAGCCGGAGAGTGCCGACGCATGGCACAATATGGGATGGATAGAACTCTTCTTCTACCATAACCTCGACCGTGCCATCGAGTTCTTCACCAAAGCCATCGAGGCCAACAGCGGATATATCGAGGCCTACGCCAACCGCGGCATCGCCTATGAGAACAAGGGCGACCGCCAGAAGGCCAAAGCCGACTTCGAGGCGGCCCTCAGCCTCAATGCCGCCTACCAGCCCGCCGTCGAAGGCATGAAACGTGTAAAATAACATCAACTAAAACAATATAGCATTCAAACAATCAAACAATAATACCATGAGTACATTAAAAGGACGCAACCTGATCTCCATCACCGACTTCTCCAAGGAGGAGTACATCCAGGTGCTGGACATCGCCGAAGGATTCGAGAAGAATCCCAAACAGAAAATCCTGAGCGACAAAGTGGTGGCCACACTCTTCTTCGAGCCTTCCACCCGTACCCGTCTGAGCTTCGAGAGCGCCGCCAACCAACTGGGTGCACGCATCATCGGCTTCTCCGACCCGGGTGGCACGAGCGTCCAGAAAGGCGAGAGCCTGCACGACACCATCGTGATGGTGAGCTCGTACAGCGACCTCATCGTCATGCGCAACCCCAAAGAGGGCTCGTCGCGCTACGCCTCCGAGGTGGCCTCGGTGCCCGTCATCAACGCCGGCGACGGCGCCAACCAGCACCCCACACAGTGCATGCTCGACCTCTACAGCATCCGCAAGACCCAGGGAACGCTGGAGAACCTGCAGATTGCCTGCGTGGGCGACCTGAAATACGGACGCACCGTGCACAGCCTCGTCCAGGCCATGTGCAACTTCAACGCCACCTTCCACCTCGTCTCTCCGCAGGAGCTGAAACTCCCCAGCAGCGTGAAGATGAGCATCAAGAACGCCGGCCTGAAGTACTACCAATATACCGACCTCAAGGACGTCATCTCGACAGCCGACATCATCTACATGACCCGCGTGCAGCGCGAGCGCTTCCCGGATCCCATGGAGTACGAGCGCGTCAAAGACAGCTGCATCCTCAGCGCCGACATGCTGAAGGGCTGCAAGGAGAATATGCGTGTGCTCCATCCCCTGCCCCGCGTCAACGAGATTACCACCGACGTCGACGCAACGCCCTATGCCTACTACTTCCAGCAGGCCCAGAACGGAGTCTACGTCCGTCAGGCTCTTATGGCGGCCATCCTCGGCGTTAGATAATAATATGTTAAAGGGTTATAAAGGTTCGCTTCGCTTAAAAGGTAAAAAGGGTCTAGCTACGACCTGTCACCTCTAAAACCTTTAACCCCCCTAAAACCTTTTAAACTTAATACAATGGAAAGCAAGAAAGAAATGGTCGTCAGCGCCATTGAGAACGGCACCGCCATCGACCACATCCCCACCGAATCGGTCTATCAGGTCATCCGCATCCTTGGTCTGGAGAAATATAAAGACGAAGTACTCATCGGCAACTACCTCGACAGCGCCAAGCTGGGCAAGAAAGGTATCGTCAAAATCAAAAACAAGCACTTCTCCGTCGAGGAGGTCAGCAAGATTGCCCTCGTGGCACCCTTCGCCACCATCATCGACATCGAGGACTACAAGGTGGTGAAGAAGTTCAACGCCGAGATTCCCGACCATATCGAGAACTTCGTGCGCTGCGCCAACCCCAAGTGCATCACCAACGCCGAGGCGGTACCCACCAAGTTCGACGTGGTCGACAAGGAGAACCTGAAGCTCCGCTGCCACTACTGCGAGAAGTTCACCACCAAGGAAACGATGAAATTCTGCGAATAATGAAGCGTTATTACATCGCATTGTCCATTCTGACACTGCTGTTGCTGGCAGCGAGCATTGCCGTACGGCTGTTCGACGCCCCGCAGTTCCACCTCTTCATGCCGTTGCTGGCAGTCTACTTCGGCGTCGTGGCCGGAGTCCAGCATTTTGTGGTGGTGAAGAGCATGAAGAAATCGCCCCGTCAGTTCGTCCAGTATTTCATGGGAGCCACGGTAGCGACGCTGCTGCTCCACCTGGTGGTCTTTGCCGCCTACCTGTTCACTCATCCCCATCAGGCAAAAGCCTTCGCCATCACCTTCTGCATCGGCTTCGCCGCCTTACTGGTTTTCGAGACCGTAGCATTGGTGATTTTCGTCAACCGGCAGAGAAAGAACAGTCAACAGTAGCAAGGGACAACCCCTAAAAAAACTATGCCCACGGTACAAGCCGTGGGCATTTTTTTTTGTCTCATGAATAATAGCACTGAGGAGAGATTAGACCGCACCGGCCAAACAGACCGTCATGTCGGCCGGATTGAGCAATCGCTGCGCCAGTTCCCGAAGCTGCGCGGCGGTTGTCTCGTTCAGGGCCGTGCGCAGGTTCTCGGTAAACTGCTCCGTGATATCGGTACCTAGCATGTCGCAGAAACGTGCCGACCGCTCGAAGATGCCGTCGACCGAACGGATGAAGTCACCCGCCAGCACCACCTTCACCAGGTTCAGTTCCTCCTCACCCACAGGTTCCTCGGCCAGACGGCGCAGTTCATGGAATATTTCCTGCTCGGCCTCCTTGGCCACGCTGCCCGCCACATCGGCGGTGATATAGAACACTATCACGCCGCGGTAGAGCTGTGTGCGGGCGTAGATGCCATAGGTATAGCCTTTGTCCTCGCGAAGGTTCTGCATCAGGCGCGAGCCGAAATAGCCGCCCAGCAGGGTGGTGAGAATCATGAATCGGGCATAGTCGGCCGATTCCCACGCCAGCGGCAGCACACGCCCCACACGGACCGTGGTCTGCACCGCTCCGGAGACAGGTTTTACGATATGCGACTCGGCGGCAGGATGGCTGAGCGACTGGGATGGCGAGAAGACCATGTGGGGCACCTCCTCCGACGGACATTCGTGTCCGAAACGTTCGTCGAGTGCCGCCAGCAGCCTGTCGTCAACCTTTCCGCTAACCACTATCGTCATGTCGCCCACGCGGTGATAGCGGTCGTAGAAAGCCTTCACCGACTCACGTGTCAGCAGGTCGACATCCGCCACATCGGCATAGCGTCCCAACGGATGCTCCCGGCCGAACAAAGACTCGTAAAAGAGTCTCCGTGCCACCTCATGCGACTTCTGCCGCAACGCCATCAGTTCCTGACGGCGCTTGTTCTTGAAAACCTCAAGCTCCCCCTGCGGGAACGACGGCCTGTGCACCAAGTCGTCCACCACCGGCAGCAGGTCGTCGAGGTGACGATGCAGCGTGTAGAAACTCGTCGAACAGCGCAGCGCGTCGGCATTGCTGTCGACGATGATGCCGCGGTAGTCGAGAAACTCCGACAGCTGCGCAGCATCCATGGCCTCGCTGGCGGTGACATAGAGCCTGTTGGCGGCGCCGGCCGACAGTTTCAGCGTCTGATAGGCCGTACCGGCTTCAAACAGCAGGTCCAGCTTCACCAACTCGGTAGACGAGGGGAAAGCATAGAGCATGCGTCCGTTGGAAAGACGGTGCTCCTCGGGAAGGAGTGTCGATATGGCAGGGATTTCAATCATCTGGTATTCGTTAAAGTTAGAAGAGGACGGTCAGTTTGAGATTCAGCTGACGGGCGGTGAGGTAGTTGGGCACACGCCGCGGGATGTTGTCTATGTCCGTCACCCAGAGGTACGACACCACGTTGCGGAAGTTGAAGAGGTTGAACACCTCAAGACTTATCTGTATGTCCTCAATCTTGCGGAAGAGGGGCTTGTGCTTCAGCTTCTCGAACTGCGACAGGCGCACGGTGTTGCCCCAGTCGACACGGTAGTACGACGGCAGTCTCAGCTGGTCGCCGCCGTTGGTGCCGTAAGGCGACGAGATAGGGGTACCCGTGGCAAAGACCAGGTTAAGGCTCATGCGCCACCACGGCATATCCGGCACGTTGTCCTGCAGGAAAACCTTGAACGACACACGCTGGTCGGTGGGGCGGTCGAGCCATCCGTAGCCATCACCCTCGATGTCCTCCTGGGTCTTCATGATGGAGAGGCTGGCCCACGACTCAAGACCCTCTATCAGCTCGGCGTTGAGCCTGAGGCTGAGTCCTGCGGCATAACCCACGGCCGTCTTGTCGGGCATATAGCGTATGCGCAGATTGTCGACGACATAAGGGATAAGGTTGGACAGGTGTTTGTAGTAGAGGTCGGCGGTGAGCGTGCAGGGCTTGTCCCACAGGCGGAAGCGCCAGTCGGTGGTACCCGTCACCTGCCACGAGCGCTGCGGCTCCACGGCGGGCGTCAGCTGGCCATCCATTCCGCGGTACTCGCGGTAGAAGGGCGACTGGCAGTACATGCCGGCCGCCAGGCGGAACAGCAGGTCGGCTTCGACGGCAGGCTTGTAGTTCACGCTGCCACGCGGACTGACCATCCACTCCGGACCGACGTCCGAGCGCACACCGTTGCTCTCCATGTGGCTGCCATAGACATGGCCACGCACGCCCAAAAGCACCTTTATGTCGTCGCCCCGGCGCGTATGGAAGTTCAACTCGCGCTGCAGATAAGCCGCCGCACGCCAGGTCTGCATGTCACTGTTGGAACGTACAAACTGCTGCAGTATCGGGCTGACCGGCATATTGGTGCTGTCGCCCAACGGAAGGATGACTGACGGCAGCGAGTAGCCCGACGAGTCGACCCATTTCCATTCACGCAGATGGTCGCTGATGTCCTCCATCTGTACCTTGATACCCATATCCCAACTGCCCAACTGCGCATAGCGGCTGGCCTTGAGGTCGAGCGTGACGATGTCGGTAGAGAGGCGGTTGCGGGCATGCTCGAGGAAGGTGCCCACGCCGAAGTCGGCGGTATCATTGGACGACGCGCCCTGCGAGATCTGCCTCAGCCAGTACTGACTCTGGATGTCGTAGCGTTCGCCCTCGTTGATGTGCTGCACTGCGACATGGCCCTTGACGCGCCAGTCTTCGTTGGGGCGCCAGTCGGCCGACAAGGCGCCGAGCAGCGTGTTGTAGCGGTCCTGCTCCTGGCCGTCGAAATAGATGTCTATCTCCATGCCCGGCTGCAAGGCGCTGCCGAAGGCTGTGGTCTGGCTCTCGGGCACCAGGCCGTAGACATTGTTCGTCCACACCGCCAGCACACCCAGGTCGAGCTTCTCGTTGACCTTATAGCCCAGCAGGGCCTGCATGTCGGTATAGGCGGTGGTATAGCTGCCCTTGGTGTCGAGGCTGCTCAGCAGGTACTGGTTGCTGTGGCGACGGAACCCCAGACTGTACGACAGCTTCTCCCCCGCCCTGCCCTGCAGGGTGGCCGAGGCGCCAAGCAGGCTGGCGCTGACCTTGCCGGAAAAGACGGAGTCCGTCCGCCGACGGTAGATGATGTCGAGCACCGACGACAGTTTGTCGCCGTAGACGGCATCGAAACCGCCGGGCGAGAACTGGATATAATCCACCATGTCGGGGTTGATGATGCTCATGCCCTCCTGCTGGCCGCTGCGGATCAGCATCGGACGGAACACCTCCACATCATTAATATAAACGAGGTTCTCGTCGAACGAGCCGCCACGCACCGAGTACTGGCTCGAGAGTTCGTTGTTCGACTGCACGTCGGGCAGCATCTTGAGCACGGCCTCGACACCGCCCGTCGGGCCTACCGCCACGTCCAGCTTCTCGGTCTCTATCTTGGTAAAGGTGCTCTGGCGGTTCTTCTCGTCACTCACCTCGATGGTCTGTATCTGCGTGGCCATGGGCTTGAGCTGCACGTCGAGTTCCGTACGGCCGCGGCGCGCCACACGGCGATGCTCGGCTTCGTAACCCGTGAACGAGAAACGCACCGTCACGCTGTCGCCCTTTCCCAACTCCAGGCGGTAGTAGCCTTTCGCATTGGTGACGGCACCCGTGCTGTTGCCCGGCACACCCACATTCACATACTCCAGCGGCGCCCCGTTCTTGGCGTCGGTCACCACTCCTTCCACCACTCCCTGCGCACCGGCCTCCAGCCACTGGCCACCGGCCACGAGCAACACTATATATAGGAAAAGACGTTTCATTGCCTTAATAACAATGAAACGTCTTTTTTATTGTGTCCTCTTCGGACAAATATCATTGATGCATCAACGCATCATACATTCATTACTGCTGCTTGGCGATCTGCTCGCGACGAGCCTTGATGGCCCGTGCCTCGTTCAGCATATCCACCTTGGTATAGGCTTTCTCCAGAGCGCCGAGGGCGTTGAAGAGGTTGACGCGCATGGCGGCCTTGGCGTTCTCGTCGGTCATGTTGTCGATGAAAGTCACAGACTTCTCCAAGTAGGTGATCGACTGACGATACAGTTCCTTGGCCTCGGACTCCAGCTTTTCGATGAGGGCCTGATTCTCCTCGTCGAAGACATCGAGCTTGCTGGCGGCAAGGGTCTTGTCAATAGCGCGGTTGTAGTACATGCCACCCAGACCGAAGTTGGCCTCGAACTGGTTGGGCTTGAGGGTGAGGCTCTCGTTGTACTTGGCGATAGCGCCATCGTAGTCACCACTGTTCTCCAACACCTGGGCGGAAAGCACCAGCACCAGAGGATAGAGGTCGACCGAGTCCTTGGTCATCTCGCCCACGATGTTCAGCTGTTCCTTGCTCTTCTCCACATTATTGTCGAGCAGGTAACCCTCGGCGAGCAGCAAGAAGGCCTTGTAGTCGTTCTTGCAGTTCTTGGTGTAGCGCGTAGCCACCTTCATGGCGTTGGCGTTGTCACCCTTGGCCTTGTAGATATTGAAGAGCGTGGTGTACACGTAGTTGATGTTGGTACGCTTGTTGGTCATCTGGTTGAAGTACTTCAACACGTTGGCGGTGTCCTGCGTGGCCACCGAGCTCAGACCGGCGATGTACATGGCGTTCGTGGCGAAGTTGCTCTTGCCCGACTCGTTGAAGGCGGTCATCGACTTGTCGGCAATCTCGATAGCTTTGGCATAGTCCTTGGCCTTGTAGGCGGCCTCAGCCTGGTTGTAGTACTCCTGGCCAACGAAGCTGAACACCTCGTTCACCTGCTGGGCGAACTCCGACTTGCTGTCGAGACGCTTGCACTCTCTGGCGGCGGTGTATGCCTGCTCAGCCCAGTCGGGAGCCAGGTTGGGGTATTTAGGCTTCTTGCTCTGGGCGTCGCCACCGATACGGCTATAGATGAGGGCCTTGTAGCACCACGTCTTGGCGTCGTCCTTAGTGTCCTCATGCAGACAGGCGGCGTCGATCTCAGCCTTTGCCTTGTTGAGGTAGTTCTTTCTCATGTCCTGAAATGCGCTCGACACATTCAGCGACTGGGCGCTGGCGGCCAGGGCGAAAGCCGCGAAAGCGGCGGTCATGACAAACTTTTTCATTTTCATTTTGTTTATTTTAAGGTTTATTTAATTCTTTTATCCTTTATCCGTTCGTTAACCATTAATCATTAACCGTTACTTACTCTTTAGTATCGTTTTCTTCGGAATTATTGCTCTCGGGAGTCAAATTCTCCGAATTCTCCGACACTTCAGCGTTCTCCGCATTCTCCGAAGTCTCCTGGTTCTCTTCCTCATTGTCTGTCGGAACCTTGGTGATGGAGGCAATGAAGTTCTTGCCGCGGAGGTCGATGAGTTTCACGCCCTGCGTGGCACGTCCGAGGACGCGCAGGTCGGCCACCTTCATGCGGATGGTGATGCCCGAGCGGGTGATGATCATCAGGTCGTGGTCCTCGGTGACGTTCGTCACGGCCACCAGCGGGCCGGTCTTCTCGGTAATCTGCATGGCCTTGACGCCCTTGCCGCCGCGGTGCACGGTGGCGCGGTAGTCCTTCAGGCTCGAACGCTTACCGTAGCCGTGCTCGGTGACCACCAGCAGGTTCTCCTCCTCGCTGGGCAGACACAGCATCTCGATGGCGGCATCGTCGTCGCCGTCGAGCTCCATGCCCTTGACGCCGCTGGCGCCACGGCCCATCGAGCGGAACTCCTTCTCGGGGCAGATCACCACCTTGCCCTTCTTCGAGGCGATGAGCATGTAGCTCTCGCCGTCGGTGAGGCAGGCCGTCAGCAGCTCGTCGCCCTCGCGGATACCCACGGCGATGATGCCGTTGGTGCGCGGACGCGAGTAGGCCTCCAGCGAGGTCTTCTTCACGATACCGTTCTTCGTGCAGAGCACGATATAGTGGTTGCCCACATACTCGCTGTCGCTCAAGGTCTCCACGTTGACATAGGCCTTCACCTTGTCGTCGGGCTCGATATTGATGCAGTTCAGGATGGGACGGCCCTTGGTGTTCTTCTCGCCCTCGGGCACCTCGAAGGCGCGCATCCAGTAGCAGCGGCCCTTCTCGGTGAAGAACAGCAGGTAGTTGTGGTTGGTGCAGGTGAAGATATGCTCCACGAAGTCCTCGCTACGCACGGCGCTGCCCTTCGAGCCCACGCCGCCGCGGCTCTGGGCGCGGTATTCGGTGAGCGGGGTGCGCTTGATGTAGCCCATGTGCGAGATGGTGATGACCACCTGCTCGTCGGGGATGGTGTCCTCGATGCGGAAGTTGGCTGCATCATACTTGATGATGGTGCGGCGCTCGTCGCCGTATTTCTCCTTCAGTTCGGCCAATTCGCCCTTGATAACCTCCATCAGCACGTCGTGGTTGCCGAGAATCTCCTTGCAGCGCTCGATGAAGCGCATCTTCTCGTCATACTCGTCCTGCAGCTTCTGGTGCTGCAAGCCGGTGAGCTGTGCCAGACGCATGTCGACGATGGCGCGGGCCTGCAGGTCGCTGAACTGGTACTTGTCCATCAGTCCCTGACGGGCCTCGTCGGGCGTCTTGCTGGCGCGGATCAGAGCCACAATCTCGTCGATGATGTCGATGGCGCGCAACAGACCCTCCAGGATGTGTGCACGTTTCATGGCCTCGTCCATCTCGAACTGCGTGCGACGCGTCACCACATCCTCGCGGTGCTCCACGAAGTACTGGATGAGCTGCTTGAGGTTCAGCAGCTGCGGGCGACCATGCACCAGGGCGATGTTGTTCACCGGGAAGCTGCTCTGCAGCTCGGTGAGCTGGAACAGCTTGTTCAATATCACGTTGGGCACCACGTCGTGGCGCAGCATGTACACCACGCGGATACCGTCCTTGTCGCTCTCGTCGCGGATATCGGTGATACCCTCGATCTTGCCGGACTTCACCAGCTCGGCGGTCTTCTTGATCATCTCGGCCTTGTTCACGCCGTAGGGGATGGTCGAAGCCACAATCATATTGCGGCCCTTGGCGTCCTCCTCAATCTCGGTGATGGCACGGATGATGATGCTGCCGCGGCCCGTGGTGTAAGCCTCGCGCACGCCGTTGTAGCCGTAGATGATGCCGCCCAGCGGGAAGTCGGGAGCCTTCACATACTGCATCAGCTCCTCGATGGTGATGTCGCGGTTGTCGATGAACGCCATGCAGCCGTCGAGCACCTCGCGCAGGTTGTGCGTCGGCATATTGGTGGCCATACCCACGGCGATACCGTTGGAGCCGTTGATGAGCAGGTTCGGCAACTTGGCGGGCAGCACACTGGGCTCCTCTCCCTCGTTGTCGTAGGTGGGCACCATATCGACGGTATTCTTGTCGATATCGGCCACCAGCTCGTTGGAAATCTGCTTCAGGCGAGCCTCGGTGTAACGCATGGCTGCCGGCGAATCGCCGTCGATAGAGCCGAAGTTACCCTGGCCGTCCACCAGCGTGTAGCGCATCGACCAATCCTGGGCCAGACGCACCAACGCGCCATAGATACTCGAGTCACCGTGGGGATGGTATTTACCCATCACATCACCCACGATGCGGGCGCTCTTCTTCGTAGGAGTGTTGTAGAGAATGCCGTTCTCGTTCATCGAGTAGAGGATGCGGCGGTGCACCGGCTTGAAGCCGTCGCGCACATCCGGCAGTGCCCTCGCCACGATGACCGACATGGCATAGTCGATATAGGCAGTCTTCATCGTCTGCTCAATATCGACCCGTTTGATTCTTTCGTTTTCAATAGCCATCGGTAGTCTATTATTATATTATATTATTGTATACTAATTTATTAACCCCACACCGAATCCTCGCACTAAAAAACAAAAATACAATTTTTTTTCGACATACCGAAAAGAAAACTGCTTTTTTATCAACAAAAACTCCAAACAAAATGCCCTCTGAGAAAAATATTTTTTGCAACCCGAAAGTTGTTTCTATTTTTTTAATCGATATTAACTTAACGCACATTAAGTTAATATCCATTACTTAAGATTCAAATCACCGAAAAGATTATATTTTTTTGTAAAGTACATCTTTAGATACCGGGAATGTCCGAATACAAAAAAGGGACGGCCCGTACAAGGCCATCCCGCTTCACATTAAAAAATAGAGTTTATGAAAAACCTTTATCTCTGGACGAAACTATATTTAAACATGAATTGCCAAAAATGTGCCCCTAATTATTATAGGGATAGTTTTTACTCAAGATTCTCTCGAAACAACTTGCCTTGTGGCTTCAATCTTTCGTTCTGTATAATGTACAATAGCAGTAAGCACCACTTTCTGTATAGCCTTTATGATGTCCTCCATTAGTGCGAAGTCTGGCATACCGTCGGGGGTGACAGGGAGGACAATTTCGAAATCATGGCTTTGCGAACTACGTAACTTATGCCCATAGGAATATTTCCCTTTCAGCATCTTACTTATGGATGCTGCCATATAAAGCATTTGTCTTTTTGAATATTCTTGATTGTCATTCCAATATACGCCAGTATCGTCGCCTGCTCCATAGACATAATTGCGATAGAACGTGTTACCAAAAATATCTATAGTGATTGAATTTGCAGGGAAAGTATCAATTGGATTTGAGATGTAGTTTACTACACCAGTATTTGTCACACCAGACATTACGAAAGCCGTCTTACCCGGTTTTTGGTCTGTTTTCTTAAGACGCGATCCTTGTTCTATATGGTTGAATAATCTCTTGAGAGTAAAATGAGAATAGTGCAGATTTTCGAGGGAGCCAAGGATATCTTTATCATCGTCTGAGAGTTCGTAATTGTTGAGGTCTGCTGATTCCAGATATGCGTTAAGTTCACACAAACGAGACGCCTCAAGTTCGCATAATCGTAACTTTTCAAGTTTGTACACAAAGTCTTCCATAAAGGAATAATCTATCTCACCAGATACAGTCTGAGGCAGGAAGATTGTACAATCTTTAGCCACTTTCCAGTGCCGCGAATAGCCAAGATTCGGAATTTGTTTCTTCCATACTGCCATCATGAAGAGCAGAGAACGCACATTATTGGTGCAAGGAATAAGAACTTTTACATTGTCAAGCACAGAAAAACTTTCTTTCGCAACATTGAATGTGCGAGTATGGTCTCCAAACGTTATGTAGACAGGAGTATTTTCATCGCAGATAAAATCCGGAGTATTGGTGTAGCCTATTATTCCATTGTTTGATGATTCTGAAGAGTATACAGGATATTTTCCAGCTACGGAAACTTGTTCTTTACATAGCATTCGTGAAATCTTTTGTACCGCAATATTACTGGTGCGTTAAAATTTGAACATTATTAAGTTTTTAAAATAAAGTTAGTTCTTTGACATTTTGATTTGAATTTTGGCAGCGTACTTTCTCATTAGGAGAAGCCAAGAGTTCGCTCAAGTC
>Ga0326514_10000336_pt1 | contig 32379 bp, 24 predicted proteins | sample 3_2548_0518_D_FD_203653 | JGI IMG/M metagenome (GOLD analysis project Ga0326514, IMG submission 203653) | Bovine rumen microbial communities from UC Davis, California, United States - 3_2548_0518 | ecosystem: Host-associated > Mammals > Digestive system > Stomach > Rumen | place: USA... | reverse complement strand
CTCCGGCTTATCGCACCAAAAAGCTGCTGCCGTGCAGGCAGCAGCTTGATTCCGGGCATATGCATTCCCCGTATACCCCGATCCGCAGACACTTTACCGCAGTTCGTCGATATATTTGCCGTCCAGAACGTCCTTGAGATACTGTCCGTACTGGTTCTTCTTCATGATCTCATATGTCTGCAGGACTTCATCCCGGCTGATCCACTTATTCAGATAAGCAATCTCCTCCAGACAACCGATTTTACGGTGCTGATGCTGCTCCATGGTCTTGACGAAGTTAGTCGCATCCACAAGACTCTCGTGGGTTCCTGTGTCGAGCCATGTAAAGCCCTGGCCGAGCAATTCCACATGCAGTCTTCCCTCTTCGAGGTAGATCCTGTTCAGATCCGTGATCTCGTATTCGCCGCGCGCCGAAGGCTTCAGTGCTTTGGCATATTCCACGACCTTTTCGTCGTAAAAATACAGCCCGGTCACACAGTAATTGCTCTTGGGATGCTCGGGTTTTTCCTCAATACTGACAGCTTTCCCGTGCTTGTCAAATTCCACGATGCCAAACCTCTCCGGGTCATCCACGTAATAGCCGAAGATCGTCGCGCCGTTTCCGTCCTGTGCGTTCTGCGCAGCTGCTCTCAGTCTCTTCTTGAGACCGTGTCCGGCAAATATATTGTCTCCGAGCACCATGGCAACGGAATCTCCGTCGATAAATTTCTCGCCGATCACAAACGCCTGGGCAAGTCCGTCCGGGCTGGGCTGGGCTTTATAGGATAGATGAATGCCGAACTGGTGCCCGTTTCCCAGAAGCAGCTGGAATCTCGGCAGATCCTGAGGCGTCGAAATGATCAGGATATCCCTGATCCCGGCGTTCATAAGGACGGACAGCGGATAATAGATCATCGGCTTATCGTAGATCGGCAGAAGCTGCTTGGAAGTCACCATTGTGAGCGGATATAATCTTGTGCCGGAACCGCCGGCTAGTACGATACCTTTCATCGAAACCTCCCCCATAAGTGAATTTTTCTCTACAAAATATTATAAAAAATCCGTCCCCATTAAACAAGAGCTCCTGCGCATTACGGGCAGGAGCTCTCTTACAGCCGCTGTTGAGCGTTATCTTTACTATCACTTTAATACGGTGGGAGTCAGAAGATTCCCCTCCTCATCGAATTCCAGATCCGCAGGCGCATCGATCACCGTCAGATTCGGATATTTGCCGTCCAGCACCTCCTGATAATAGGCTTCGCTCAGCATGATCTCTCCGATATGAAGGGAATTGGGAATGCGCACCATGCGGAGCTTGTCCGGGGACTGGTCCACTTTGTTCGTTGTCCTTATACACATCTGTATGGCCGTTTTATCCGACGGCATTATGCAGGGGATCCGCGCCGATGTCAGGACTGTGCTTGTGATGCAGTTGGGATACATCGCGTTGAGGTCCATCTTGTCGAAGATCCTCTGCGTGATCGCGTTGGAAAGGCCGACGCCAAGAGTGTTCCCATGAGATTCGTCAGACAGATCAAGGAAGCATGTTCTCTGCACATCCAGTCCGCCGCTGCAGCAGTCTGTGGAAAAGGTACCGGTGATATTGGGGTCCACTCCGGTCCCCGAGAAATTCTTTCCGACCAGATCCACGACAAGTACATCCGCCTTGCCCACCAGAATCCTGGGCATATTGGAAAATGCGTACTGCAGAAGCTCCGGCTCCCTTTCCAAAATGTCGCAGGCGTCAATGGCCTCAAGGCGGCAGGTCTCGTCGTAAGCGTTCTCCATACAGGGAATTGCCAAAAGTACAGGCGCTTTCTCAAGAACAACCTTGGCCATGGAAGGAATATTAACAGCCATCCGGTCCATGCCGTCAGCGTGGACGTTTGAGGCGCCTTTCTGCTTTCCAAGGCCGATCGTCATCATCTTGCAGGGGCCGCTCTCCACTTTTCCCCGAAATGCATTGTGTGGCTTGAGGCGGCATGAAATGATGATTCCGTCGGATCCGTAAGCATTCTTGTCCATGTAGACAGGACGGCCTGAATCAGACTGTCCCAGATATACCGTTTCCATGCTGGAGCGGATCTCGCATCCCATCGTTTCAGGGGTGATCTTATATCCCGCGAGGATCTCGAGCTGTCCCTCCGCGGTCGCGCCGCCATGGCTTCCCATTGCAGGCACAATAAAGGGGGTGGCTCCGCGGCTTTTGACAAAATCTACTACCGCTTTTGTGATGATATCCACATTGGCAATGCCCCTGCTTCCCGCCGTGATAGCGATCTCCATGCCCGGCTGTATTTTGGACGAAAACTTTTCCTGAGACAGTTCCGCAAATACGACGCCCGGAATCTCCTCCGGCCTGATCACAGGCCTCGGGAAGGCCTGTTTGGCCCTGAACATCCTGGGGATCTGCACATCTTTAAGAAGATTCGTCACTACTCCGTTTTTCTCTACTGTCCGCATTCTTTCTCCTTTCCGGCGTCTCTCTTTGCGGTAAAAAAAGCGGCCGGCCCGGATCCTGAGACCTGGCCGAACCGCTTATCGCTTTCTGATCAATCAGTTAGCAGCTGCTTTTTTCTTTTTATCTTTCCGGTCATCCCAGATCGCATATGCGATCGATGCGATGATCAGTACCCAGATGACCCAGCCGATCGGTCTTGAGAAGAATACCAGAAGACTTCCGTTTGCCGCGGAAATGGACTGGATGAAGTAATTCTCAAGGTCGTCGCCGAGGATGAAGCCGATCAGGAAGCAGGATGCAGGGATCTTGATCTTACCGAAGATATATCCGATTATACCGAAGATCAGCAGTGCCCATACATCGAAGATACGGCCGTTCTTGGTCGCGTAAGCGCCGACGATACAGATCATGATGATGACGGGATACAGTCTTGCCCTGGGGATGTAGATGATCTTACTGATCAGCTTGATCGGGAAGAACATGACCAGGAACATGATGATGTTGGATGCCAGCAGAGCTACCAGGATGGTATTCCATGTGTGCTGGTTCTGTGTGATAAACAGAGGACCGACCTGAATGCCCTGGAGCATGAATGCCGAGATCAGAACTGCCGTTGTGGAGTCACCGGGAATGCCCAGAGACAGCAGAGGGATCAGCGCGCCGCCGGTCAGACCGTTGTTGGAGGACTCGGAAGCGATCAGGCCTTCCGGAACACCTGTGCCCAGAAGCTCAGGATGCTTGGAGAAGTTCTTAGCCTGCGCGTAAGCCAGGATCGAAGCGGCAGAACCGCCGACACCGGGAAGAACGCCCATAAAGGTACCGATCAGAGAGGAACGGACCAGGTTGATTCCCTGTCCCTTGAAGTCCTTCAGGGAGAATTTGACATCGCCGTCAAGCTCGGAATCGGTCTTCTCAACCTTGAAATTCATGCCCTCTTCCGCTTCCTCGAAGATCTGCGCGATCGCGAACAGTCCGATCAGGCAGGGCAGAAGCTGGAAGCCGTCCGACATCTTGGACTTAAGGAAAGCAGGTACCATACGGTACTGGTTGTTGACGCTGAAAGAGTTTGCCAGCGTCACGAGAACGCCCAGGAAACCTGCGAAAATACCGCGGAGCATCTGGCCTTTGGACAGAGCTGCGATAACGGTCAGCGCGAAGAGGATGATCAGGAATTTCTCAACGGAGCTGAATTTCAGAGCTGCCGATGAAAGAATAGGTGTGAACAGCCACAGGGCGATCAGGGAGATAATACCGCCGACGAAGGAGGATACGATACCGACCTTCAGGGCTCTTTCACCCTCTCCTCTTTTTGCCATGGGATATCCGTCGAATGTCGTCGTAATGGACGAAGGAGTTCCGGGAATATTGATCAGGATCGCAGGGATCAGACCACCCGAGATACCGCCGACGTAAAGAGCCAGCAGAAGCCAGAGAGCTGTTTCCAGATCATAGGCATATGTCAGGGGGAGGAAAACCGCAACAGCCATAGTTGCTGTCATGCCGGGGATCGCACCGAATACGATACCGACAACAACGCCCATGATTCCAACAAGAAGCTTGGTAATTGTGATCATGTATATTTCCCTCCTTCCTTAATAAATCGTAAATCCGTAATCGACGAACGTAATACTGCACATGCCCTTAGGCAGTGTGATATTGAAGACAACGCCGAACAGTATAGAGATGAGCAGCGGCGCCACGATCGCGATGATCACGCTGACAACGACCTGTTTCTTTCCCAATCCTGTATAGAGCAGGTTGAAGAGCAGAACAAAGACCATTGAAGTAACAGTAAATCCAACCTTGTCAATGGTGAAAATATAGCCGACGAACAGGATCAGCGTTCCCCAGAATTTCTTTTTGTCATATCCATCGATAAAGAACTTTCCGGGCTTTTCAAAGAAAGAGCCGCCCGCTTTCACTCTGGCGCGTCCTTCTGTGATAATGATCGCAAGAAGGAGTACGACCAGAACGCCCATGACGATGCGGGGAACGATCCAGTGCTCTGTTGAGTAAACAACATTTATCATTTTTTAACCCTCATGATGCCCCATCCGTCTGACCGGATGGTAAATGGGGAGCATGGCCGTTTGCAGGCCATGCTCTCAATGATCAGTTTTGTAAATCTAATCTGTAAGTCAGACGCTTATTAATAAGCGATGTCGTCAAGGCTGGGAGCCTGCTCGATCAGTTCCTTACATGTCTCTCTCTTCTCGAGGATGTAAGCCTGGGAAGCATCAACTGCTACTTCGTCAGCGCTCAGAGTGTTGTAATAAAGAGCTGCCATCTCTGCCTGGAAGTCAGGATCTTCTGTGACCTTCTTCATAGCTGCTTCGTACTCAGCAAGAACATTTGCGTCCATATCCTTAGGGAAGTACATGCAGAAGTCTTTAGCGAATTCGAAAGGCTTGCCGTTGAATGTGACGCCTTCAGCTGCCATGGATGTGACGTCAAGTCCGTTGACCTCACCGCAGGTACCGAACATAGTCATCTTCAGCTGATCCTCAACGCCGTCCTCGGTGTACTGCTTGAATGCGGAAGTATCGCCGTAGATAACGTCTGCGTTGCGGTCCCAAAGTCTCTGCAGCTTCTCAGCGGTTGTTCCGCCTACGATCGCTTTGATGTGGTTAGCGACTTCTTCGCCCTCAGTCTCTTTAACCCAGAGATAGTAAGCTACGAATGCAAGGTGGGATGTAGCGCCGGACTCGATGTTGAAGGATACGTCAGTGTTGTTCTCTTTAATGAAATTGGTAACATCTGCAAGGCTGTTCCAGTTGTCCTCTGCCGCTGCGCCGAAGCATGCGCCGGGGTTCTGGCCGATGCGCGGTCCAATGGTCATGTTCTCAAGACTGTAAGCCTCATCAACTGCGCCGAACAGAACGCTGAGGAATGTCATGTCGTGGAACATCATAACAGTTGTGCCGTCGCCCTTCTGGTTCTGCATCTCTTCCAGAGCTGCCGCATTACCGATAGCGTCAACCTTTCCGTTGAAGCCCATCTCTTTAGCCAGATAACGGGTTACCAGATCAGCGATCATGTAGGAGTCGCCGGATGTGGATGTGGATCCGATCACGACACGGACGTTCTGGCCCTTGAGGCTGCTTGTGCCGGACTCAGCTGCTGCTGCGTCGGTGCTCTCAGCGCTCTCTGTAGCTGCTGCGGCATCGCCTGAGCTGGAGCTTGAGCTTCCGCCTACGGAGCATCCGATCATTCCGAATGCCATCACAGAGGCTGTCAGTAAAGCAATGACTCTTTTAACAGATTTTTTCATTTGTTTCCTCCCTTTCAAGATTTATTGCTGTGGGTTTTATCAGATAAGCACATTATAGCCAGAAGGTTTTTTATTAAATATTGGCAATGATGCTGAACATCCGAGCTGATTTTAGAAGGACTGCACATTCTTTCATTTTTTTGAAATCTTCGTTTCACATTGTGGATTCATTTTTTCCATTTACCGGCGCGTAAACTCTTGAAAAAAGAAAATTCATGATATAATCGACCATACAAAGTCTTGAGTTCCCCTCGGGGCTGCTGTGGGTTCACTATTTAGGAAAGGGATATCTGATGAAAAAGACTGATAACGTAAAGATCCAGGAAACTCTGGCGCAGCTTCTGTCTCAATACCGCAAATTCAGACAGGCTGTATGGGCGGTTCTCGCGATACTGGTCGCCGCTCTGGTCAGCGCCTTTATAAACCGCTATGTCACATTTGCCCTTCTGGGTGCAGCCCTTCTATTCCATTTGTTATATGTGCGCAAACAGCAGAAAGCTTATACAAACAGTGTCAGCCGCGCCAATATATCTCTGACAGTCATGCCCAAGCTCGGCGCGGAGGACGTAAGCGAGAGGAGCACAGGCGGTATTACCGCTTCCGTTGTCAAAAGAGCGGGAATGATGCCTTGTGACGAAGATCCCACTGTTTTCTGGGGCATGGAAGGCGATACGGGTGAATTTCATGTGCAGATTGCGGACATCACGATCCCGGAACGCTTCGAGCTGAAGAAAGCCGGAAAGAAACGCGTTCATTTCAATATTGGCGTCTGGACTCATGTGGTCCTTCCTGAAAATACAGGTTTCCGCTATTGTGTGATCGATGAAACGGCTGTCCCGACTCCGATCAGAATGGCATATTTTGACCGCGATCCCGTAATGTTCAGCGCCGAGCTGGGCGAACAGGATCTGAAAGGTAAAGTCGTCCTCTACCGTCCGCTGGGCGAAGAGGATCAGAGGCCTTCTCCGGCGATTCTGAAGGCGATGAAAGAGCTGATCTCCTATACGCCGGGATATATGGCTATGAGCCTGCACGGCAATGAACTGGATGTGTTCGTCAGAGGCCGCTTCCTGACAGGCCCTGTGACCGCTTCCCAGAAGCCCACGGAGGCTTCCCTGGCATTCGATCCTTTCCCCGAATATGAATATATTCTCAGGATCGCCTCTGCCTGCGCGAAAAAAAGGCGCCTGCCGGAGCTTGAAGACGCAGACGCATGAAATGATGTGAAATGATGTGAAATGAAAGAACGGCTGCCACCTGACCGGTGACAGCCGTTTTATTTCTAGAAAGAAAAGTCCTTTTCAATACCGTATTTTTTGATATGTCTCCAAAGTGTCGTCTTGCTGATCCCCAGCTCGGCCGCCACCTTTTCGCGGTTTCCGCCGTGCTTGCGCAAAAGTTCCGCAATGCGGACCGCTTCCTTGTCTTTGTAGAGGACCACCTTGTCCGTCCCGGGAAGGAGATCGGGAAGAATCTGGTCTACCTGCTTCTTCACAAAGACTTCGTCAATGCTCCTCTGCTCAGTCAGCAGTACGATCCTCTCACATACACTGGCGATCTGCTCAAGGTTGCCGGGCCATTCATAGTCCTGAACAAACTTCACCGCTCCCTGCGTGACTTTCACATATCTCTTGTACTGCTTCTGCCAGTGATCCATAAAATAGTTGAACCAATACAGAGCATACTCCTTCTGATGTCTGACCGGCGGGATTTCCGTGCTCAGCGTGCAGATAGCATAATAGAGATCCTGGCGGAATTCCCCTTTTTCCACCTTGCTGACAAGGTTCACGCTTGTAGAAGCGATCACTCTTACTTTCGTAAAACTCACTCTGTGAGTTCCGTTGTGCATGAACTTGCCCCGGATCAGGTTCACCATTTTGTACTGACTCTCCTTGGAGAGCATTTCAATGTTATTGAGATAAAGCGTTCCGTCGGCAGCCAGTTCTGCAAGGCAGGGCTGTGATCCGGGCCTGCTTGTGTAATTTCCGAACAGCATATCGTCCAGAGTTTCCGGCATCCACGCGTCACAATCCACCGGAACAAAAGCATTGTTCTTAAGAAGGCTTGCATTGTGAATCGCCTCCGCCACATACGCTGCGCCGGTTCCCTTTTCGCCTATGAGCAGCACCGGCGCCGAATAGCGGGCCACTTTTCGGATATGCTGCTCCAATTTTTTGGTCTCTTTGCTGCCGGTATAGAGCTGGTCTACTGTGAAGGTGGCTATAAAGCCTCTCTGATAGAGCTCTTTGTGCAGCTCTGTATCCATTTCGATAATGCGGCGGCCTTCCTGGAAGGTCAGGACCGCTCCCTGTATCCTGTCATCGATCCGGATCGGCGCAATATTCACGACGATCTCCATATTCCTGCTGTTCACATAGATCGAATAGGACTCTTTTCCTTCCACGAGAGCGTCGTCCAGAGTTTTCCTTCTGAGACTCGGAATGACCTGCTGCACTCTTTTCCCTACCGGATTTCCCAGAAATCTCTCCAGGAAATCGTTTCCGCTCTTGTTGATCCTTCTGATCACGCCATCATTGTCCACCTGCATGATGCCGGTGAATGTGTTGTTGAGCATTACTTCGATCTCGGCGTTGTCTCTCTTGGACAGTTCAATGGCGTAGGAGACCATAGACGCGCTATGCAGGGCATTGGCAAGGCTTTCCATACCGGAGGGAATACTGCGGGAAGATATACCCAGTTCTTCGGCTTTTCTGCAGGCCGTATCACCGCCGATCACTGCAACGCATCCGTCCTTAACAGCGTTTTCCACAGCGCCTTCCAGTTCGTCGCGGCTTGTCACATAATATTTATGAAGACGGATCCCGAACAGTTCGTCATAATGCTCGGTGTCACCGAACATGTTGGTATAGCCGACAAGGCCTATAGACGGGCATTCATCGCCCATTCTCGCCTTCAATTCCCTGGTCACCATTCCCATTTCCTGTGCGGTGACCTTCATCTCCACAAGCGGTATCGTCACATTTTCCCTCAGAAGCTGCGCGTGGACGCCTCTCGTTACGATCAGTTCGCACCCTCTTTCCTCCAGCTCTCGGCCCAGCCTGACAACTGTGTCCGTGTGCGCACGCTCCACGCATATGATCTCAAGAGACGGATATTCTTCCGCCATCTGCATGATCTTCTCATATTTAGCGGGATAAGGAAGCAAAATTGCAGTTTTGGTCATTGTCCCTCCTAGCATCTCATTTCTCATCAGCAGAGTCTGTAATCTCTGATTAAAGTATAAATGGGGAGTATTTGTTCTCATAACCGCAACATTCCTCAAAATTATTCTTAATATTTGTACACCTGTGTGGGTGTTTCACTTCCTGAAATTATTATATTGCATTATTCGCAATTTTGCTTTCATTATTTTTACTATTTTTCGGCGGCCCGCAGGTCCGCCTGATGACAAAAAATCAAATCATGGTACACTCTGTATTGTAAGAAATGAACACAGCATTGATCACTCAGTCTATTGGCATAATGAAAGTACAATAGACAGGAAAGGAGAAATCATGAATAAAAATGAAAACAGCCTGCCCTTTATCACCGTCTCCGGTTCGCGCGTCGGCCGCATCGGCCAGGGCACCTGGTTCCTGGGCGAGGATCCCGCTTACTTCCGTCAGGAAGCAGACTCCCTCCGCGCGGGGATCGAGCACGGAATGACAATGATAGACACTGCCGAAATGTACGGCGGAGGCGCCGCGGAGACTCTTGTCGGAGACGCGATCCGCGGATATGACCGTGAAAAGCTTTATCTGGTAAGTAAAGTGCTCCCCTACAACGCGGGCAGGAAGAATATCTTCCGCTCCTGCGAGGATTCTATGCGCCGCATGAAGACAGATTATCTGGATCTCTATCTTCTTCACTGGAGAGGAAGTGTTCCCTTTGCGGAGACAGTCGAATGTATGCAGGAACTGGTCCGGAAAGGGCGGATCCGCAGATGGGGAGTTTCCAACATGGATCTGTACGACATGGATGAACTGCTCTCCCTTCCCGGCGGCAGCGAATGCCTCACTGATCAGGTTCTCTATCATCTGGGGAGCCGCGGCATCGAATTCGACCTGCTCCCCTGGCTCGCGGACCGCGATATACCCGTCATGGCTTACTGCCCTCTGGCTCAGGCCGGCAGGCTTCGCAGAGGCATCCTCAGAAGTTCCGCTGTAAATGAAGTTGCAAAGGCTCATAACGCTACGCCTCAGCAGATCATGCTGGCGTTTCTCATCACGAGAAACAACGTGATCCCTATTCCGCGCACTTCCAAGGCAGCTCATGCAGTCTCCAACGCGGAAGCAGCCTCTATCGCGCTCACCGCTGAGGACCTGGCCAAGCTGGATGCAGCATTCCCGGCTTCCGACCACCGCGTACCGCTGGATATGGAGTGAAAAAGGCAAAAGCCCGCTAACAAGCTCCAAAAAAGGATCCCTCCGTCGGAATACACGTGTTATTCCGGCAGAGAGATCCTTTTTTATTTAAGCATAATACCAACATAGTTAATACAGCGGTTCACCCATCCCCATAAAGTGAACCGCCCTCTTATCGTTCAGCTGATCATCCGATCAGCGCCACTGCTACGTCATTGACGTTTGTTCCGGTAGGGCCTGTCATGATCAGTCCTCCGATCTCACCGAGCGCGTGATATGCGTCATTTTCTTTAAGAACCGCATAAACGTCGATTCCCTTAGCTGCAAACTCACCCATGGACTCGCTGTCCACATATCCTCCGGCAGCGTCGGTCGGTCCGTCTGTTCCGTCGCTTCCTACTGAAAATACTGCTGCTCCTGCAATTCCGCTGATACCGGGTGCCGCCGCAAGAGCAAGCTCCTGATTGCGTCCGCCAAGGCCTTTACCGGTCAGATGTACAACAGTCTCACCGCCCGCGATGTAAGCGAGTTTCCTGCCGTCGTTTGCGTGAGTCCTGATGATTCCGGCCAGGAAGCTTCCCGCTTCCCTCGCCTCACAGGTCAGCTGATCCGTAAGAAGGATGGGCTCATAGCCGAGCTCCTGACACTTTACAGCCGCAGCCGCGCACAGTTCCCTGACGCTTCCGGTGATCATGGTAGTCACGTTGTTGAGCTCCTTAGGAGTTTCCTCTTTGAGAAGCGCCATAGCCTGATCAGAGAGTTTCAAGCCGTATTTGGACACGATCGCAAGGGCGTCAGCGCAGGTGGAGCTGTCCGGATAAGCCGGGCCGCTGGCGATCATATCAAGAGGATCACCAATGATATCGCTGAGCACAATACTGCGGACATGCGCAGGCGCGCAGATCTCCGCGAATTTGCCGCCTTTTACCGATGAAAGGCGCTTGCGGATCGTGTTCATCTCCGTGATCTCGGCGCCGCAGGCAAGGAGCTGCTTCGTGATATCCTGAAGCTCTTCCCCGCTTACAAGAGGCTGCTCGAAAAGGGCGCTTCCGCCTCCGGAGAGAAGGAACAAAACAGTGTCGTCCTCAGTAAGGTCCTTTACCAGGTCGATCGCCGCTGCCGTGCCCTTGAAACTGTTCTCATCCGGAACAGGATGTCCCGCTTCGTAGCACACTACGCCCGGGATCTCACCCATCACATGGTCATACTTCGTCACAACAACACCGCTGTCCACTTTTCCAAGGGTATCTACAGCTGCCTTTGCCATCTGCCATGCCGCTTTTCCGGTCGCCACAAGATAAGTCTTTCCTTTGCCGGGTTTAAAATCTGCCAGCGCTCTCTCGACCGCCTCATCAGGAAGTACGGCCTTCAAGCTTGCCTTTACAATTTCATCTGCATTATTACGTGTAATAGCATCCATATTTTGCTTCCTACCCCTTCCATCGTACATTGCGGGACTCTCATCCCCGATAAAACTACGCGGCAGTCCGCGGCTCTTAACCGCAAACTGCCGCCTTGTTTCACACAATATCGTTTTCTATCAATTATCTTACCATGCAAGGGCTCTTAGGGTCAAACTTCCAGCCGGGGATCAGATACTGCATTCCCTTCGCGTCATCGCGGGCGCCAAGGCAATTGTCAATATAAAGCTTGTTAGCCTTCATGATCTGGTCGCGGTCGATCTCGATGCCGAGTCCGCCCTTCTTGGGCAGGTCGATGCAGCCGTCAACGATCTGCATAGGCTCCTTGGTCAGGCGCTCACGGCCTTCCTGCCAGATCCAGTGTGTGTCGATACCATTGAGCTTGCCGGGAACAGCTGCTGCGCACTGTACTACCATTGCAAGGCTGATATCGAAGTGGTTGTTGGAGTGGCAGCCCCACATCAGACCGAAGTCGTTGCACAGCTGGCCGACGCGGACAGAACCGTTCATTGTCCAGAAGTGAGGGTCTGCCAGCGGGATATCTACGCTGTTGAGAGCGATGCAGTGTGCCATCTCTCTCCAGTCAGTGTCGATCATGTTGGTTGCTGTAGGCATACCGGAACCGCGTCTGAACTCAGCCATGATCTCACGGCCGGAGAAACGTCCCTCTGCTCCGCAGGGGTCTTCGCAGTAAGCCAGGATCTTCTTGAACTCGGGAGCAAGCTCGAGAGCCTTTGAAAGAGGCCAGCATCCATTGGGGTCAAGGTCTACGCGGGCATCCGGGAAAGCTTCCTTGATAGCGCGCACAGCCTCAAGCTCCTGCTCGGGCTCCAGAACGCCGCCCTTAAGCTTGAAGTCCTCGAAACCGTATTTCTCATAGGTAGCCTTAGCGAGAGCTACGATCGCCTCGGGAGTCATAGCCTCCTCATGGCGCAGTCTGTACCAGTCGCAATCTGAATCGGGCTCTTCCTCATAGGGAAGATCAGTCTTCTTGCGGTCGCCGACATAGAACAGATAGGAAAGGAAGCGCACGCGCTCTCTCTGGATTCCGTCGCCCATAAGAGCTGCTGCCGGAACATCCAGGAACTTGCCAAGAAGGTCAAGCAGAGGAGCTTCGATCGCTGTAACTACGTGCACGCCGGTACGCAGGTCAAAAGTCTGAAGGCCGCGGACATCGTCCTTGATGTTCTCGTTCAGCCAGTTTCTGATCTTGTTCAGGGTCTGCTTGTAATCGCCGATGCTGCTGCCGATCACGAGGTGCTCAACTGCCTCAAGAGCAGCTGTGATCTTCTGTCCGCCGGGGACTTCGCCAACGCCCTCAGCGCCGGTGGAATCCGTCAGGATGACGATATTTCTTGTGAAATAAGGTGCATGTGCGCCGGAAAGATTGAGCTCCATGCAGTCATGGCCGGCAACGGGATAAACTTCCATCTTAGTAATAACAGGAACCATAGATTACCTCCCTTTTATAGGCTGCGGCTCTCTCCCTCGAAAGAGCCGCATTACATTATTGCATTTGTGATTATCTGCCGATCTTGATGCCGGTCAGGAACTCATAGTACTGAGCGATAGCGCTGTGGTCCTTCTGGCCGCCTTCGTTGTTGTGCATCCACTGAAGGATCTCCTGGACAGCTGCTGTCATGGGAACAGGAGCGCCTACGCTGTGCGCGCAGTCAAGCGCATTGTTGAGGTCCTTGATGTGAAGGTCGATCTTGAAACCGGGCTTGTCGTTGCCGGCGATCATCATCGGTCCCTTTGCGTCCATGACTGTGGAGCCTGCAAGGCCGCCGCGGATCGCTTCGAATACGAGCTGGGGATCTACGCCTGCCTTCTGGGCCATTGTGAAAGCTTCCGCTACTGCCTGGATGTTGCAGGCAACAACGATCTGGTTCGCAAGCTTGGTGGTATTGCCTGCGCCGACTTCGCCGCAGCGGACAACGGATGCGCCCATTGTCTCAAGAAGAGGCTTAAACTTGTCAAATACTTCCTGCTTGCCGCCGACCATGAAGGAAAGGGTTCCGTCAATAGCCTTGGGCTCGCCGCCGGAAACAGGCGCATCGAGCATCTCAACGCCCTTCTTGGCCAGCTCAGCTGCTACTTCCTTGCTCGCTACGGGGTTGATGGAGCTCATGTCGATGAAGTACTGGCCTTCTTTCATATAATTAGCTACGCCGTTAGCGCCCAGCATAACAGCCTTAACATGAGGGGAATTGGGGAGCATTGTCATGACAACATCACAGGTCTCTCCGATCTCTTTATTTGTAGCCTGCTTAGCGCCGCAAGCGACAACGTCATCTACTGCAGCCTGGTTCAGATCGCTGACAAGCAGATCCGTGAAGCCGCCCTTAAGAATGTTCTTTGCCATGGGTCTTCCCATAATGCCAAGTCCGATTAAGCCGATTTTCATTTTAATAATCCTCCTTAATATATGAAGTAATAACTACTTGTTACCTGAATTAAAGTAATCCCGCTGTTTCCATTGCTTTCCTGATCTTATCGAGAACCGGTCCCTCCGCTGTGGGAAGGTTGGGCAGATAAGGATCGCCGACGTTCTGTCCGCGCAGATTTGCCATATCCTTGGCTGCTACAGGGAAAGAAGCGCCGTCCATGGAGAGACGGACAGGATTGAGTTTGAACTGTGCCTCGAGAGATCCCTTGATGTCTCCTGCAACGAATTTCTCATATACGTCACCGATGAGGCCGGGCATAAAGTTTCCTGCTGTGCACACGCCGCCTACTGCGCCGACGCACATAGAAGCATAGAGGAGTGTATCCTTGCCGCCGAAGACCTTGAAGTTCACGTCGCGGTTGCGTCTTACGCACTCTTCTGTGAGGGTGATATCACCGGAAGTATCCTTCATGCCGACGATATTGGGAACCGTATGCGCCAGGCGGTCGATCATATCAGCGGTGATGCCGTATCCGACGCGGCCGGGGTTGTTGTAGATCAGCACCGGTGTTTCCGGAATTGCCTCCGCGATCGTTTTAAAGTGATTGTACAGCTCCTCCGCAGTGGGCTTGAGGAACATAGGCTGCAGGATTGACACGCAGGATGCGCCATTTGCAACTGCCATCTTAGCCAGACGCACACACTTGCGGGTATTGATCGCGCCGATCCCAAAATATACAGGCACGCGGCCGGCAGCCTGATCCACCATGATCTTGAGTCCGCGTTCCATTTCGTCCTCTTCGATCTGGTAAAACTCGCCGTTGGATCCAAAAGCAAGAATGCCATGCATTCCGCCTTCGATGACGAACTCCACCTGTCTGCGCATTCCCTCTTCATCGATCTTTTCTTCTTTGTCGATGACAGTGATGATCGGAACCACCACACCTTTAATAAAATCCGTATTCATTCTGTCTCTCCTTTCTTGTCAGAGTCCACTCCGAATCCGGATGTCATCCGGTTCAGGCAATGGAGTCCAATTCATCACAGCCTCAAACTACCCGCAGTCCTTTTCTCTTTTCCGTAATACGCATAGAAAACAGGATTGGATCCGGGAGCCGGAGAAATAGTACGGGAAACTCCGGCTCCCCTGTCCGTTCTCGGTCAGGCATTTATTATCTACTATTGCGGATCTACAGGGGTAAGAATAAAAAACTCTTTCAACCAGCTCCGGCGGAATTTCATCCGCTTATATATCAGTCCTTCCGGCTTGCGGAAGGCTAATATTTCATTTCATTGTTCCTGCGTGCAGGTCAGGTGATCGGCGCAGGGTTAAAAATACACAGATCGTTGGCAAAACCATACTGCTCGGTGTAGGGCTTCTTAATACCGCTCGCGATGTCCAGGATATAGTTGTAAAGCTCTTCTCCCTGTTCCGCGATCGTCTTGTCTCCCACTGCAGCAGGTCCTGCGTTGAAGTCAATGATATCCGGCCACTGTTCCTTCATCTCATTTCTGGAACAAAGCTTGGCGACAGGTGCCGCCGCAAGTCCGTAAGGCGTGCCTCTTCCGGTCATGAATACCTGCAGTCCGATGCCGGAAGCCAGCTGGGAAGGTCCGCACACGATATCCGACGCCGGTGTCGCCGCGAAGATCTCGCCGTGCTTCGTGGGTCTCTCTCCGGGAGAAAGGACTTCTACGATCGGGGAAGATCCCGACTTGGCGATCGATCCCATGGACTTCTCGATGATATTAGAGAGTCCGCCCTTCTTATTGCCGGGTGTCGTGTTCGCGCCTCTGTCGACGCCGCCCGCCTGAAGATAATTGTCATACCAGCGCATCTCTTCTACGAGGCGCCTGCCTACTTCATCGTTGATGCAGCGTTCCGCAATATATTGAACGCCGTCCCTCACTTCCGTGACTTCCGAGAACATCACTGTTCCGCCTGCGCTCACCAGAAGGTCTGCCGCATAGCCGGCTGTGGGATTGGCTGTGATGCCCGAGAAAGCATCGGAGCCGCCGCACTGCATTCCGACTACAAGTTCAGAGACCGGAAGCTCCTCTCTTCTGCGCTCGTTCAGGATCCTGAGCTTGTTCTCAGCCATCTCCAGGATCGCGTTCATCATTGCGTCGTATCCTTTGTGCTCCTGGAGCACAATGACGTTTTCAGGTGTATTCAGTTCCGGCCACCACTCGCAGAAGCGGTCCACGGTAAATTTCTCGCATCCGAGGGCAACCAGCATGAACTGCCCTCCGAAATTGGGATGCATCGCGATGTTTCTGATGATCCTCTGCGGAACCTTCGCTTCCGGAGCGTCGATCGCGACGCCGCAGCCATAAGGGTGATTGACCGCGATCACATCGTCCACGTTCGGATACTTGGGAAGTATCTCCGCCTTGATCCTTCTGACCGCCACATTCAGGACGCCGGTAACGCACTGCACTGTGGTGTTGATCGCCAGAATATTGCGTGTTCCCGCGGGACAGAGGGCGCCTGCTCTTTTCAGGGCCTGCTCATCGCCTGCTGCCACTGCATCCTTGAGAGGATTTCTATATCCCATCCAGGTTGTCCTGGAAGATTTGGGAAGATCCGTCACAATATTGAGGCCAAATTTGAGAGAATCCAGATCCGGCGCCGGAGCCATCACAAGATTTTTTTCATTGATCCATCCGCCGCAGGGAATATCCTCGCTCACATTGCCGAGGAGAACTCCGTATCTGTAGACCGGATCACCCTTCTTCATTTCTTTAAGCGCGATCTTGTGAGCCTGGGGGATGTCCACCGCTGTAACCACACCGGGCATCACTTCTGTGCCCTTTTCAAGATCATGTATCGCCACAGCTACGTTGTCTCTATCGCTGATCTTAATGCAAAGACGTTTCTCCATGACTGCCTCCATGAAAACCTTTAAAAATCAGTCAATCTGACATGCTTGCCGGTTCAATTGATCAGATTTTTGTATAATCTTTCTGTTTCTAACCTGAGCATAGGATATCATCGTTAGAATAAATGCACTATTTGCGAAACAGCTAAAATAAAAACCCTGATTTATCACTATTCAATAATCTTTCAAATAGTGAAATCAGGGTTTCATTCTTATTTCAAAATATTAAATCATCCGAAAATGCAATACATGATCAGGACCAGTACAACGTAGATCACACACGGCAGGATATTCATGGAAATGATCTTCCCTTCGTTGCCCGTGGCCTCCGTTGTGGACGAGACAGCGACTACATTGTGGATACAGATCATGTTGCCGATCGCGCCGCCTGCCATCTGCAGAGCGATGATCGATGCAGCCGAGAAATTCAGGATCTGCGCCGTCTGGAACTCCAGGGGACCGAACATGACGCCGGAAACAGTACAGGAGCCGGAGACGAAAGCGCCGAACACGCCGAGCGGAGGAACAATGAAAGGGAACGCCTTTCCGATGCTCGCTACGATCGTTGTGCTGATCTGTGTGATCATACTGTCGAGTCCGGAATGATTGAGGCCTGAACCGAGCATGATCTGCACCATTGCGATACCGCTGACCAGGGCCATGGCAATTGTCAGCACCTGCTTGCCGGTTGTGCCGAAGACGAAGTTGACGTCATCCTTGGACAGATTCTTTCTGTTGGCGATCATGGTGCCGATCGCGACCAGGATGAAGGGAGTCAGTCCGGGATTATAGATCAGCGCAAAGTCGTAGTTGAGTCCCTCTACGCCGAGAATGTCCTTTACATGGATAGCGGCGGAGTTGAGCAGCGCGCGAAGACCGAATGCGGGAACGCGTGTCAGCAGCAGAATGACCGCGATGATCAGATAAGGCATCCACGCCTTGGCAAGCTTGCGGCGGCTGACCGTGCCGAAGATCTCCTTGGGCATGATCACTTCGTCGTGTTCGATGTCGTAGAAATACCACACATGCTTGGGCACGAAGATCTTCGCGCGGGCTGCCAGGACGGTCACTACCAGTCCGATGCAGGCGCTGATGATGGAAGCGAATTCCGGTCCCAGGTAAGTTCCGAGGAAGTAATAGGGAATTACGAAGGAGCAGGATGCCATCAGGCAGAAGGGGATCATCTCAACGATACTCTTGGCGCGTCTTCCCGTGGAATAGAACATGACCAGAGTCACGACCAGCAGGATCGGAACTACAAGACCTGCAAGGCCCAGATAAAGGACCGTCTTGTGTGTCACTTCCGAGGTGAACTGATCCAGCGGAATTCCGAGCTGTTCCGTCACGGCGCTGGAGAGATTCGTCATATTGGTGAGCATCGGTGTTCCTACCGCTGCGAACGGGACCGGTGTACTGTTGGAGATCAGAGCCACAGAACAGGCCGCCACGGGCGGGAACCCAAGGCCGACCAGCAGGGGCGCCGCAAGGGCCGCCGGTGTGCCGTATCCGGCTGCGCCTTCGATAAACGCGCCGAACATGTAAGCGATGATGATCGCCTGGATGCGGGGATCCGGCGTGATCTTCTGAAATCCCTCATTGATGACCTGCATGATGCCGGTCTGCTTGAGTGTGTTAAGGAGCAGGATCGCGCCGCTTATAATAAGAAGCAGATCCAGCGATTTGAGCGCACCGTAGACAAAATATGCCAATACTGTGTGGAAATCCATTTTCCACACTGTCAGTACCAATACTATGGTCACCGCCAGCGATATGATCAGAGATTTGCCCGAGGAGAACTTAAAACCTACCATCAGGACAAGTGCTGTAATAAACGGTATTGCTGCGAGCAGCGCATATAACATAAGTCACGACCTCCGTACAAGAATATTTGTCAATTCATTCATCAAATAATGAATAATCCACATATGGGGTATTATCGGCCATGTTCCCCGGAAACTCAATTGCCAGTTTTCCTGCCAATGGGGATAATTCCACACTTTGGAGTGAATTGGGGAATGGTTTCGGCCTTTTTCGCGCTCTTACCTGCTCAAACGGTCCCTCCAATACCCGCGGCACAGATCCAGATAATACTGCTCTGCTTTGCCAAGATATCCCCCTTTTCTGCTGCACATGGTGATCTGCCACCGGGGAAGGCCCTTCAACCGGAAGTAAACGGCGCCTTCCTCCTCCACAGCGTACACAGCAGGCAGCAGCGCGCAGCCCAGTCCCAGCGAAACAATGCGGCGCTTACTGAGATTACTGGAGGTGGAAAAGAGCTCCCTCGGTGTGAATCCCGCCTCTTCAAACAGCGCCTCCGTGATGCTGAACAGCGTAGACCTCTGATAGATCCGGACGAAAGGCATATCCGCAAAGCGTGCCAGATCGGTCTCCGGAGCCAGCCGGTAATCTCTCCCTCCGCCTTCCGCCAGCGGATGATCAGCCGGAGCAGCCAGCAGGATCTCTTCCTCGGCCATGACATGATAGTAGTTGTCGTCCCGCTGCCTCTCGTCCAATGTGGCAAGCCCCAGATCCAACTGGCCGGCAGTGATCATCCGCTGCATTGTCCTGACATTGCACTCCACGGGTTCCACTCTGACCTGCGGATACTCCCGGCGGAAAGCGGGATAGATCGCTGTGAACATATCTACTCCTCTCTCAGTGATCAGGCCCACAGTCATCTGCCTGCTGATCTTCTCCGCCCTGTCCGCGATCTGCGCATAAGCGTCCTTCTTCATCAGGAGCATATTCCGCGCGGCGTTCAAGTAGATCTCACCCGCCTCAGTGGGCTTCCAGTTGCTTCTGGCCCTGATGAACAGAGGGGTTCCCAGCTCTTCCTCCAATTTCTGAAGCTGCTGGTTGAGCGCCGACTGCGTGACGAAGCGTTTCTCCGCAGCTCTCGTAATGCTCTTTTCGTCAGCGATGCAGACAATATTTTCCAGAAGATGCAGATCCATACGCCCTCCTCTTTATGTTAGTTTTTCTAACATATATATAATTTATGCGAATTTGACAAGTGCTTCATATGCCATCATCATATAAATAAAGATAGTATTTTGCAATCCCTTTTCGGCAGGAAGGAGTTCCGCTCATGAAGAACAGTGACATCATAATCATCGGAGGAGGCGTCGTCGGAAGCGCCATCGCCAGGGAGCTGACACGGTACAAGCTGTCAGTGACCGTACTTGAAAAGGAAAGCGACGTGTGCACCCAGACCAGCGGCCGCAATACAGGCATGCTGCATGCCGGTTTCCTCTATAAGACCGGAAGCCTCAAAGCGCAGTGCTGCGTGGAAGGCAATAAAGAATTTGACCGGGTCGCCAGGGAGCTGGATGTGCCCTTTAAGCGCACCGGCAAACTGATCGTGGGCTTTACCGAAGAGCACCGCCAGCGTCTTCTGACCATGCTCGAGCGCGGCAAGGCGAACGGCGTGGAAGGCATGGAGCTGATCGACCGGGCCCGCATGGATGAGATCGACCCTTCGGCGGGCGGCAATTTCGCCATCTACTGTCCCGCCAGCGGCATCCTGGATCCCTTCACTTATACCATTGCCCTCGCGGAAAACGCAGTGAAGAACGGTGCGGAATACCACCTGTATACCAAAGTGACCGGCGCCGAAGTTCTCGAGGACGGCAGGCACCTTCTTCACACCACCAAAGGCGATTTCACCTGCCGCTGGGTGATCAACAGCGCGGGCCTTCAGAGCGCGGAGATCAGCGCAATGCTCGGTATTCCCGGCTATGTGATCCAGCCCATTAAGGGTGAATATTTTGTCCTGGATAAGAAGGCGGGCGCTTTCGCGAAGATCCCCGTATATCCCGCTCCCACAGAGCGCAACACTTTCGATACGCACGCCACTCCCACTGTGGACGGCAACGTGCTGGTCGGTCCCAACAGCTTTAAAGTGGAGGACGGCGAGGACTACAGTGTCAGCCAGTCCGGCATGGACGGACTGCAGGAAAGCGGTGCGAGAATGTTCAAGCACATGAACCGCGAATTCTACATCCGCACATTCGCCGGCGCCCGTCCCAAGCGGATCGACCCTGAGACCGGCGAGATCCAGGATTTCCTGATCGAGTGCCGCGACGAAGTGCCCGGCGTCATCAACCTGGTCGGGATCGAGAGCCCGGGTCTCACCAGCTCCCTTCCCATCGCGCGCCGCGTAGTCAGAATGATCGGGGAGAGGGAGACGCTGATCCCCAATCCGTCTTTTGACCCCATCCGCAAAGGGATCAAACGTTTCCACGAGGCCACCAGAGAGGAACAGGCGGCTCTCATCGCCGCAGATCCCGATTACGGCGAGATCGTCTGCCGCTGTGAGACCATCACACGCGCGGAGATCCGCGAGGCGATCCACAATCCTCTCGGCGTCTGCACCGTAAACGGCATCAAAGTGCGCACCCGCGCCAGCATGGGCCGCTGCCAGGGCGGTTACTGCGAGACGCGCATCACAGCTATGATCCGCGAAGAGCTCGGCAAAGCCGTCACCGACGTGAGGCTGACCAACGGCGATTCCACCATGTTCACAGGATATGTCAAAGGAGGGGCACAGGCATGATGCACAAGCAAGCGATTATCGTGGGCGGCGGACCGGCAGGTCTTGCGGCAGCCCTTCGTCTGAGAGAAAAAGGCATTGAGGACATCCTGATCCTTGAGAGAGAAAAGATGCTCGGCGGCATTCTCCGCCAGTGCATTCACGACGGGTTCGGCCTGACAAGATTCGGCGAGTCCCTCTCCGGTCCCGAATATGCCCAGCGTTTCATCGACAAGGTACAGGAGGCCGGCATCGAATGCATCACGGACTGCACCGTTCTGGACATCTCCTCTGACAAAATAGTGACCGCAGCCAGCCGCAACCAGGGACTTCTGCAGATCCGGGCGGATGCTGTCCTTCTGACAATGGGATGCCGTGAGCGCACTAGAGGCGCGCTGGCAACTCCCGGCACACGTCCCGCAGGTGTCTACACCGCAGGCGTCGCGCAGAACTATGTCAATCTCCAGAACATCATGGTCGGTCATGAAGTAGTCATTCTGGGCAGCGGCGACATCGGCCTGATCATGGCCAGACGCATGACTCTTGAGGGCGCTCATGTAAAGGGCGTCTATGAGGTGCAGTCCTATCCCAACGGCCTGCCCCGCAACATTCAGCAGTGCCTCAACGACTACAATATCCCTCTGCACCTGAGCCACACCGTAGTGGAGATCAAAGGCAGGGAACGGCTCACCAGCGTGGTTGTGGCTGCGTGCGATGAGCGCTTCCGTCCCATCCCCGGGACCGAGGAGGAGATCCCCTGCGACACACTGATCCTTTCCGTCGGCCTGATCCCTGAGAACGAGCTCTCTCTTGCTGCAGGCGTCAATCTGGATCCCAGGACCCGCGGCGCCTTCGTCGATGAAAACTGCCAGACAGAAGTTCCCGGCATTTTCGCGGCCGGAAACGTGCTGCATGTGCATGACCTCGTGGATTTTGTCTCTCTCGAGGCAGAGGCTCTGGCTGATAATGTCGCTGAATATCTGAAGGTTGGAAGCCTTCCCGCCTGCGGACTGGAAGTCAAGGCAGGAGCCAACGTGGGACACGTCATCCCCCAGAGGATCAGCGGCACCCGCGATTTCACCCTTTCCCTGCGCGTCCGCCAGCCCCTGAACGGCGTGAGCGTTGTAGTCCGTCAGGGAGATCAGGTGATCCTGCGCCGCAAGATGCGCAAGGCTCTCCCCGCTGAAATGATCCAGCTGCCCATCAAGGCCGCCAAGCTGACTGACAATGTTGATATGGAGGTGTATGTCGAATGAAAACCACTTTTACCTGTATCGTTTGTCCCAACGGCTGCGAAGTCGAGGCGGAATATGAGGGAAAAAAGGTTCTCTCTGTAAAAGGCAATCTGTGTCCCAAGGGCGAGGCCTATGTGACCCAGGAACTGGTCGACCCCCGCCGCACGATCGCTTCGAGCGTACGCGTGACGGGCGGCGCAATGCCTCTCGCCAGTGTGCGCCTGACCAATGCGATTCCCAAAGACCGGATCTTTGACGTAATGAAAGAGATCAACAGCATAACGCTTCCGGCGCCGGTCAGGATCGGCGACGTTGTGATCCCCAATGTCCTGGGGCTGAACAGCGACGTGATCGTAACCAAAAATATCGATGTTTTATAATAGGATACAAATATGAAGACATTGTTCGCTGATCCGGCTTTTATAAGCCTTCTGAGCCTCATGGGGCAAATGTTCATCTATGCCCTCTGCGGCATGGTGCTGCGCAGGAAGAAGATCCTTCCCGATCAGGCGAGGTCTATCCTCACCGATCTGGTCATGGATCTGATCCTGCCCGCCAATATCATACACTCCTTCGAAATTGAGTTTTCACTCAGTATTTTGCAGAAGTTTATCCTGATACTCATCATCGCTTCACTCGCTCAGGCGATCAGCATGTTCTTCGCAAAAATCCTCTGGAATAAACAGCCTTCAAACTTAAAACGCGTGCTTCAGTATTCGACCCAGGTCTCCAATTCAGGTTTCCTGGGCAATCCTGTATGCGAGGGAGTGTTCGGCGCCGAAGGATTAATGTACGCTTCCGTGTTCCTGATCCCTCAGAGGATCGTCATGTGGTCCGCGGGCCTTGCCTATTTCACAGACTCCACGGACTGGAAAGGAACCCTGAAAAAGGTCGCTAAGCATCCCTGCATAATCGCGGTCTACATCGGCATGTTTCTGATGGTCACCCAGATCCATCTGCCGGCAGTTGTAGAGACCAGCCTTGTCAAGCTGGGCGGCTGCACCCTGCCCCTGAGCATGATCCTGATCGGAATGATGATGGCCGATGTGAATATGAAAACTCTGGTATCGCCAATGGTCCTGGCTGTCACAGGCATCCGCCTCTTCTTCCTTCCCGCTATTGTCTATGCCGGATGTCTTCTCTTCCATGTGGATCCCCTGCTGACCGGTGTATCCGTTCTGCTGGTCGGTATGCCCTGCGGATCTACCACTCCGATCCTGGCCTCCAAGCATGGCGGCGATTACATCTTCGCCAGTAAATGCGTGTTCTTCTCCACTCTTGCTTCGCTCTTCTCCGTCCCGATCTGGTGTATGATCATGGGCGTGTGAAGCGGAGTGATTCTGTTCATGCTCATAAGCCGGCAGTGTTTCCTCTTTTGATCTGTAACCGGTCAAAACACTGCTTTTCGTACAAAAGGACCTCCGTTCTCAATGCGGAAGTCCTTTTTTGCGGTTCTGTGTGCTTCGGAGCACAATGTTTTAACAATCTACTATCGCGTGCTAGAATAAAAATGTATCGCTACTCAGTAAACGCAGCCGTATCAAAACCAAAACCACGGTTGCGAAATCCAGACAAACGAGGTACAGATATGGCGTCAACCCAGAAATGTCAGTATTGCGGAGCCACCATCAGCTCCGAAGAAAAAACGTGCCCGTCCTGCGGTGCTCCCAATCCCAACTATGTAGAGGACACCAAGCGCACTGTTTTCTTCCCCAAGACCATCGCCGAACTGCAGGAATACTGCGCTGAACGCGGCATGCCGCTCCTGCGCATGCGCTTCTTCATCGGTGAGAACTATAAAGAGCCGAAAGCATTCGGCATCTACAAAGACGGCGACGACTTCGTCGTCTACAAGAACAAAGCCAACGGCCAGCGTGCCGTGCGCTACCGCGGTCCTGACGAAGCCCACGCGGTAGACGAGATCTTCACCAAGCTTCTCGAGGAATGTCACAACCGCGGCATCTATCCGGACGGCAAACCGGATTACGGCGCAGGCGGAGGCAGCCGTTCCTCCGGCAGCGGTTCCGGGAACAAAAACGGGCTTAAGAACGTCATCCGCGCTTTTATCATTTTATGCGTTGCGGTCAACATCTTCGCCTTCGTCTACAGCTTTATCTCTCATCGCAACGATGGTTACTTCGGCTATGGAGATGAAGTCTACTATCACTACGGCAACAGTTGGTATCACACCAGTTCCTCCTATGACGGCTGGATCGAGACCTACGACTTCCCCGAGACGGACTACGAGGACTACGCCATCGGCACAGACTACGACTCCGACTGGGGCGTCAGCGATTTCAAGGAATCCAGCGCTTATCAGTCGATTGTGGAGAGCCACTCGTCAGGCTCGTCGGACTACGACAGCTGGGACAGCGGCGGCACTGACTGGGATTCAGATTGGTGATCCGGAGGCGTCCACGCAGAGTTGTATAATCTTTAAAAAGCGGCCGCGCCCTATGGCGCAGCCGCTTTTCTTCTTACATTTCGATTCCGCCGCTTATCACAGCAGTTTCTTCATTATTTCATTTCGCCGGCTTTTCTCTTCTTATAGTTGCTGAAGAACTTTGCAAGAAGAGCCAGGCAGATCAGGGCTACAACCGCGTCTGCTGCATACATCATGACTTTCCACTTCGCCATGCCTTCGTTGAGGTTTGCGGGATCGTACTGACGGCTGTTCGCGACAACATAAAGGATGTTCTTTGCGGAATCACGCATAGCTTTCTTCGCGCCGTTTGTATCACGGAACCGCACGTCATTGGTCTCTGTAGGATAGTTGACCAGCATCAGGTCCGTACCGTTGCGGATCGCCTGGTCAGCGCTCATGTAGCCGTATACGCCGAAGTAGTCGGTTTCAACAAAGCCTCTGAAGCCCCACTCATCGCGAAGGACATTCTTGCACAGGGATGCGCTTCCGCCTGCCCAGCGGTTGCCGATGTAGTTGAAGGAAGACATAACTGCGAGGCAGTCAGCATCCTTGACACACTTTTCAAAAGGCTTGAGATAAATCTCACGGATCGCCTGCTCATTGGACCACGTGCAGACCATGTCGCAGCGGTTGCCTTCCTGATCGTTGAGGGCAAAGTGCTTCATGTACGCATACACGCCGTTGTCCTGGGAGCCCTTGACTGCGTTAGCAGCAATGTAACCGGACAGAACCGGATCTTCGGAGTAGTACTCGAAATTGCGGCCTGCGAAAGCAGTTCTGTGGTTGTTCATAGCCGGTGCATACCAGCCGGACACATCCATTTCATTAGCCATTTTGCCGATGCTGTCACCGAACTGATAAGCCAGATCCTTGTTCCAGGTAGCCGCGATCACAACGCCTACAGGGAATCCGATGGAGCCTACGCCGGTGAAGTTATTATTGATAGAGGCAGGTCCGTCGCAGTCGTTGGTGCGGACTTTGCCGATGCTGTCGACAGAGTTGGTCTGATATCCGCCGAGTGAGATCACCGCGTTCATGTCGTCCAGGGACATCTGGTCCATGAGCTGGTCCCACTTGGGATCATCCTTGTCAAGACCGCGCATGTCAACGAGCCTGAGGCCGTTGGAAGCGCCGGTCGTTACCGCTTCCGCATTGGGATCTTCGTCCGCTGCGGCTGCTTCCGCTGTCAGATAGTTGCTGATGTTGTAGAAGGTCGCCTTCGCGTCTTCAGCCAGTTCATAGCTTGCAGGAGCAGCTGTAGCTGTGCCGTAGTTCGCGAAATGATCTGCACGGGACAGATACTCGACATTGCCGGCTGCGTAATCAAACTGGTTGGCAGCCGTGACCAGATCGCTTCCGCGTTTGTTGTCACCGTTGTAGGTCTCTGTTGCAGCTACAGTGAAGATCTTGGACTCAATCTTGTTGTGAGAGTCTGTATTGATCGAGATCTCATAGTCGCCCGCCTCGAGGACATAGCCCTTGGCGTTCTTGTCGTCATAGGACATCAGCTCTTCCTTGCTGATCTCTACGTTTACAGTCTCTGAAGCGCCGGGCTCAAGCATTCCGGTCTTCTCAAACTGCACGAGGTTCGCGGATGCCTTCTCGATACCGCCGTTGGTGTAAGGGGGATTGGAATATACTTCCACGACGTCCTTACCTGCAACGCTGCCGGTATTGGTTACTTCTACAGTGAAGGAGATCGAATCGCCGTTGTCGGTGATGTCGCTCATCTTCTGTGTGAAGGTCGTGTAGGACAGGCCGTATCCGAAGGGATACTGTACAAAGCTGTCATAATCGATGAAACCTTCTGCCGCTGCTGTCTCATAGAAACGATAGCCGACATAGATGCCTTCCACATAGTTAACAAAGGAAGGAACCGCTGTGGACTCTGTGCCTGTGAAGCCGACAGAAGTGTACTCAAACTCCTTCATGTTGGTGTAGTTGAAGTCGCCGAAGTTGCTCCACCAGGGAGTCTCTTTGAGATTATAGACCAGAGTGTCAACAGTCTTTGCAGAAGGATTGACCTTACCAGCTACGACCTCGCCGAGCGCTGTCATGCCGATATGTCCGCCGGGTGCCGCCCAGATGAGGCCTTTGATCTGCGGATAAGCTCTGACAAAGCCGAACTCGAACGCGTTGGAGCCGTTGTAAACTACGATGACATTCTCAAAACTGCCGCAGACAAGCTCAACCAGCTCTCTCTCGCGGTTGTCAAGCTGCAGATAGTGGTCACCCTCGTTCCAGTCATTGCCTTCGTTGAGGGTGTCGTCATAAGTTGCCGCTCTGTAGGTTGTGCCGTCCTGGTAGGTTCCGTCGATGATCGCCTGCACGTCTGTGGGAAGGTCAGCGCCTTCTCCGCCGGGACGGGAGATCACGATCATAGCTGTGTCGGAGAACGCCTTCGCATTCGCCATCATGTCATCTGTATAAGTGCTGACATTGGGCTCGGGAAGCGTCCAGTCCTGTGCCCACATACCGCATACAGGGCGGTCAGCCTTGTAGGTGATATAGAAATTGCTGAGCTCGGAGTTGGTCTCGATGCCTGCATCATTCAGGCTCTGCAGAAGGTCGACCGACTCATACGCCTCATTCAGAGCGCCGGATCCGCCGCCGCCCAGCATGGGATTGGTGGAAGCCCAGCCGAATACGTTGAGCTTGGAACCCTCAACCATAGGAAGCACGCCCTCGTTCTCAAGAAGCATTGTTCCCTCTTCTGCGATCGCGATCGCGAGTTCTGACGCCTCTCTGGATGTCTCTGCATCGATCGTGCCGCTTCCGCTGACGAGATCGAGCATTGTGCTCATGGGACCTGTGCAGATCATATTCACGCAAATGCATATGCCTGCGATCGCCGCGATGAACGCGGATCCCCTGATGAGCCTCTTAGCCGGCTTAGCCATTTTGCTGACAGCGATCTGGATCACGATTGCCGCAACAATAATGACACCGATTGCGATCAAATAGGTCCTGATCGAATTGATGACGTTCATAACGTCGCTCATGTTAATGGATAGCATACTTTTCCCTCCCTTAAGGATAAGTACAGTTACAGTCAGATTATAGCAAAACTGTCCATTATCATACGTTTGTGTCACAAACTGTTGTGCAAACGGCATAAACCGAAATCAGTCCACAGCAATACTGTACACGGCTTTAAAGCTCTCTCCCGGCATAGCGCACTGCTCTTCAAACTTCTCCGGAAGCTCTCCCGTAAATCCCATGTTGTCGACTCTTCCGATCCAGGGTTCCAGACAGATGTAAGGCGCGTCTGTCTTCGGCTTGGACCACACGCCGACTGACGGGAATCCCTTGCATTCGATCGTCACATAGGGTGTCTTGTCAGGATAGTGGATCGCCACTTTTTCCACCTGACCGCCGTCGAAGATGAAGGCGTCGTTATCGAACAGGTCCATGGTGACGGGCATAAATCCGCCGTCCAGTTCCAGAGTATGGGGATGCTCCGCGTCCGCAGCTTCCGCAACAGGATCCAGATATACATACTGCAGAGTGTCCTTGCCCTCAAATACTACGTAATAGTCGTCCTTCTTCGTGCCTTCAAGGACCGGCACATTGAATGCGGGATGCGCGCCGATCGAGAAATACAGCGGCTCGTCCTTGGAGGGATTCGTAACTTTCCACTCCACATACACTTTGTTTCCGTCAATGCGGTGCGTGATCTCCAGTTCAAATTCGAAGGGATATTTCTTCAGGGTCTCCTCGTCAGACCGAAGGACATAGGTGATAGAATCGTCCGTCACGCCCACAAGCGTAAAGTCCATATCTCTGGCAAAACCGTGCTGCCCCATCGGATAGCTCACCCCTTTGTAGCGGTACTGTCCGCCGCATACCTTCCCTACAAAAGGAAAGAGTACAGGAGCATGGCGGTTCCAGTATTTGGGATCTGCCTGCCACACCACTTCATGTCCGCGCTTCTTGTCATAGATCCCGCAGAGCTCGGCGCCATGTGCCGCGACCGCGATGCGGATCCTGTCATTTTCCAGATAATGCATGATAACTGCCCCCTTTCAACAAAGAAATTTGCTGTACCAGTTCTATTGTATCACAGAATCCGCAATCATTTTTTACCGATCTCTTCAAGATAATCTTCTGCATCACGGATAAAGCTTGCGATGATCAGAATAATGACGAGTCCGATCGGGAAGGCCGCAATGATAGAAACTGTCTGCAGATTGTTCATGGATCCCTCACTGAAGATCAGCGCAATGGGAAGCATGATCAGAAGGATGGCCCAGAAAAGTTTCATGCGTGTGCCGGCTTCCTGTCCCTCTTTCAGTTCGCGGTAGCTGTATTGCGAGGCGACCAGTGTAATTCCGTCAAAACTCGTCGCGTAAAACGCGATCATGGACGTGATCAGAACTATCAGCACGATCCGCCACATAGGCAGCGTCTGGATCACTGCGATCACAGTCGCGTAAAGGTCTCCCCCGCACTGTTCAAAAAATCCCAATACGTCAAAAGTCCCGTGCATCTGAAGGCCAAGGCCGTAATTGCCGAGGATGATAAAGGATATCAGTGTGCTCGCCACGCCAAATATATAGGTGCCCAGGATCACCTGCTTCACAGTTCTTCCGCGGCTGATACTTCCCATAAAGAAAGGGGATGCCACCGCCCAGACCATCCAGTAAGCCCAGAAGAAAATGGTCCAGTTCTGCGGGAAATTGGTCTCCCGCAAGGGGTCAGTCCAGGTGCTCAGCGCGATAAAATTCTGCATCATATTGCCGAGGGCCGAAAATCCTGTCTCTATGATGTATACCGGCTGACCGCCGAACAGAAGGATATAGCCAAGAAGAGCCCCGAAGAGCGCCATACAGGCGTTGGCCAGCCAGGACACCCCTTTAATTCCCTTCAGTACCGCGATCGTATAGACCAGGCAGATCACGATCAGGATGGCGATTGTCATAAACTTGGATCCGGGAATGCCGAACAAGGTCGTGAGCGCCAGGGATAAGAGAGGTGTCGCAACTGAGAAGGTTGTAGCTGTGCCTGCGATCAGCGCGATCACAGCCAGAATGTCGATCAGCTTTCCCTGCCATTTGTCTGTTTTGGCACCTAATATAGGCCTGCATGCCTCGCTGTACTTCTGTTTGGTGCGCTTTCTTACGTGCAGCATAAAGCCGAAGCAGGCCGCAAGCATGGCGTAAAAGCTCCACGGGATAAATCCCCAGTGAAAGAGAGGATAGGTACTGGCCCAGTCCTGGATGGATCCCATCTTCGCAATGTGCTCTTCCTGCGCGTAGGAGATCCACTCACAAAAGGAATAGAACAGGATATCCGCAGCCAGTCCGCACGTGAACACCATAGCGCCCCAGGTAAAGAACTTGTACTGCGGCTTCTCGCCGGGCTTCCCCAGCGTGATCTGTCCGATCGGCGAAAAGCTTACCCACAGTGAAACGATCAGGACGCCGAGCCCCACAACCAGATAATACGTGCCCATCTCATTGCCCAGAAATCCGCGGATCGCGCTGAGCGCGCTGGTAGACTGTTCCGGCCTGATAATAAAGAAGAGACACAGCGCAAAAATTGCCGCAAAGGGATAAATGGTCGTAGCCGGATCGATGAGACGGCCGGGAGACGGTTCTTTCCCGCTTTGTCCGTTCCCTGCGCTTTTTTGTAAAGCACGTACTGTATTGTTTCCTGCATTGGATCGTTTACTCATTTGTTTTCTCCAGACTTTCTTCTTAATTAAATACCGGCATAGGTCGGGTCCGCTGCGATCAGTTCTTCAAGGCTGTCGATCTCTATGATGTCCTCTGCCCGCATAGGGCGGATGCCAAGTGTGTATTCCTCCGGATGACAAAACATAGCTACGTCGTCCCAGTAGATCTGCCGGTTCTTTTTAACATCAAATTCCAGTTCCAGATGCTTTTTCAGTTTCGCGCCGTCTTCCGCTGACCAGCGGCTGATGCTGTAGAGCTGCCAGCCGCGGCTTCCCCCCGTCCTGGAGCAGCCCGTCACGATCCCGTTCTCTACGGTCATGAGCCATTCGGTCGTCTCCTCATCGGTCCACACCGCGTTGTATCCGGACCGCTCAAATTCCGGAGCCAGTATGGAGGGATCATAAATGATCTGGTCTCCGTCCAGGATCATACAGTTCTCCAGATGATCCCGCGCCGCATACAGAGAAGAGATATTATTACATGTCTCATAGTATGGATTTTCGATCAGCTCTACACCAGGATACAAGAGTTTCAGTTTCTCAAACTGCTCCTTGAGATGACCGACGACAATGTAGATCTCAGAGATCCCGTTGGAGCGCAGTCCTTCGATCACAGAATCGATCATGCGCCTTCCGTTTACAGGGATCAGCGGTTTGGGGATCTCTTCCGTGAGCGGGTGCATCCGCTCTCCTTTTCCGGCTGCCATGATGATCGCTCTTACTGCCTTATGCATTCCTGTCTTCCTCCATTTCGCGAATCATATCCATCGCATATCGGTAATAATCCTTGGCATAGCGGTACTGCCGCAGTGAGTACTCGCCGAATTCTACGCCGAGAAGCAGCTTGTACTCGCACCAGTTGCTCCACAGAAGTCCGCAGGCGGCAATATAGGCGTAGATCTTTGCCACTGTTATCGCCGGCACACCGGCGGGCGCGTCAGGGACATCCGGATTCCCATTACCCCTCATCTCTTTGCTGCATTCATCCTGCCCGGCTCTATCTGTGCCAAAATACAGCCCGATCAGCCGGTCCACTCTTCTCTTGTCATAAAGGCTGTAGATACAGAACATGGCGATATCCACATGGGGATCCTGCATGCCCGCGTATTCCCAGTCCGTCAGCTGCAGTTGCTCTTTTCCGTCCGCGCCTTTATAGAACAGGAAATTATCCGGCACAGCATCGATGTGTGTCAATACTTTGGCACCTGCGTTCCTGTCGATGAAGGGCTTCAGGGAGAGCACTCTCTCTTTGGTCCTCCCGTAATCTCTGTAAACCGAAGACTGGCCATTCCGGAGTCCCTCGTAGAACTCGATCTGACCGAATATGTCAAAATCATGCCCGACCTCGATCTTCATCTCATGGAAGCTGCGGAGTCTTTTCATACACCGTTTCAGGTCATCCACGGACTCCGCGTCGCAGACACGCACGCCTTCCAGATAGCGCGTGATCTTATACCCTGTCACCGGATCAATGTAGACAGGATCATCGCAGAGCCCTTTGCCGGAGATCGCGCGGTATACATCCGCCTCTTTCGCCCGGTCGATCAGCTTGTCGGTCCCCTCGCCGGGCACGCGCATAATGTACTTGCCGCCGCGGCAGGTGAATAAGAAAGAGCGGTTGGTCATGCCCTTCTTGAGCACTTCGATCTCTTTGATCTCCTCAATGCCGCATGAAAAGACCTGCGCGATCACATCCATCACTTCGGAGCGGAGCTGGCTGGATCTGCTGTCCAGTTCACGAAGC
>Ga0326514_10000334_pt1 | contig 32426 bp, 59 predicted proteins | sample 3_2548_0518_D_FD_203653 | JGI IMG/M metagenome (GOLD analysis project Ga0326514, IMG submission 203653) | Bovine rumen microbial communities from UC Davis, California, United States - 3_2548_0518 | ecosystem: Host-associated > Mammals > Digestive system > Stomach > Rumen | place: USA... | reverse complement strand
AAGAAGTAAAAAAACAAGATAATACAAGTGTTTTTCAGGAGTTTGCAGAGGAGATAGAGATAAATGACCAATTCCTTGATTGAAATATGGAAAGATATACCAAACTATGAAGGATTATATCAAGCAAGTAATTTAGGAAAAATTAGAAGCTTAGACCATAAAATTATGCAAAAAGGGGTAAATGGTAAATTAATTGTTCATAAATATAAAGGCAAAATTTTAAAAGGATGGGTTCAAAATACAGGGTATTTAACAGTGTCTTTAAATAATAAGAAATATAGTGCCCATAGATTAATAGCAATAACTTTTTTAGAACAAGAAAAAGGTAAAAACATAGTAAATCATATAGATGGTAATAAATTAAATAATAGAGTAGATAATTTAGAATGGTGTGATCATAAACATAATTTTGATGAAGCTGTAAGATTAAATTTAATAAATATGAAATATAATTCGTATGAAAATAGAATAAGAGCAAAAAAAGTAAAACAGTTTGATAAAAATGGCAACTATATTAAAACTTATGAATGTAGTGTTGACGCTGAAAAAGAATTAAAAAACAAAGGAATTAGAATAAATGCTAGTAATATTAGAGATGTTTGTAATGGTAGAATAAAAACAGCAGGTGGATTTTATTGGGAATATATAGATTAGAGGAGGAAATAATGACAGAAGGATTAACACAAAAACAAGCAGATGTATATAATACAATAGTAAAATATAAAATGGAGAATGGTTATTCTCCTACTATTTATGAAATATGTGAAATATTAAATAAAAGTGTAGGAGCTATTCAATGCAGTTTAAATATACTAGAAAGAAAAGGATATATAACATTTGAAAAATATAAAAACAGAACTATAAGGGTTGTAAAATGACAGGTAGTAAAAATCAATGTATTAACTGGCTATTAGAGTCAGAAGCAGATATATTTGATGTAAAAGTACATAAAGAACAAAGAAATAAAAAACAAAATGATAAGTATTGGAAATTACTTAATGAACTTGCAAAGAAGTTAAAAAAAGGTTGGAGAGAGATACACTTTGATATGTTAAAAAATTATAGTGTTGCTTATGAAATGATGGTACCTGAAGAAACAGAGATACGAGGTATAGAATATTATGAAAAAAAATCAACTATAATTAAGAATGGAAAAAAGTTCACAGTTTATCATGTGTATACACCGAGTCATGAATTAAAAACAGATGAATTTGCAATATTACTTGATGGGCTTGTACATGAGGCGATTCAACAAGGTATTGAAGTTAGAAGTCCAAGCGAAATATTAATGGAGGAACAAATTTATGAAAGAAATATGGAAAAATATAAGAAATAGTAAAGAATATACAATATCCACGCATGGAAACATAAAAAGAAATGGAAAAGATATAAAATCAAGTGTATGGTCTTGCTACAAAGTTATAAGTCTTAAATTAAATGAAAAATATAAAACATATTATGTTCATAGACTTGTTGCTGAAACATTTATTCCTAACTTAGAAAATAAACCAATGATTAATCATATAGATGGAAACAAGTTAAACAACAGAATGGATAATTTAGAATGGTGTACAAGACAAGAAAATGAGATTCACGCGTGGAAACATGGATTAAAGGAAAAAATAAGAGAAACATCAAAAAGAAATTTAATTATTGCTAGAAAATATATAAATAATAAAATACCTGTACTTCAATATGATTTAAATGATAATTTTATTAGAGAATGGTCTTCATCAAGTGATGCCATGAAAAAATTAAAAATTGATAGTTCAGGAATAATAAAATGTTGTAGGAACAAATTAAGAAAGGCAGGTGGTTACAAATGGAAGTACAAAAATACACAATAGATATGAAACTTCCATCACTCTAAATGAATATGTGAATGTATGTAGAACAAATAAATTTAAAGCAGGAAAATATAAGGCTGATATAGAGCGAGAAATAGGCTTCTATTTAATGAAAATGCCAAGATGGAATAATCCTATTAAAATTCATTTTCATTGGGTAGAAGGCAATAAAAAGAGAGATTTAGATAATATAGCATTTTCAAAAAAGTTTATACTTGACGCTATGGTAAAAATGAATAAATTAAAAGATGATAATAGAAAATGTGTAACAGCATTTACAGATACATTTGAATATGCAGACAAAAACAAAGTAATATTAGAAATAGAGGAGGTATAGTGTGATAAGCGATTTAGTAAAAAACTATAAAAATTTATTATTTACTATATTTCATACAGACAATGATGATACTAAAAGTTTTATATGTGTATATGATACAAAAGATAATGATAGATTAATTGCTATATTTAATAATAGTGATAAGTGCTCAAAGTTTTTTAATACTACTAGAAAGTCAATTGATTCTGCTATATGTAACCATCAATTACGTTGCCGAAGATATAGGCTAGAAAGAGTTAGAGAATAATATGATACTTATAGATAAAAATGGTGTCAAGTATAGGGCAATAAAAAAAGATAATGAATATTATTTAATTATTGAATATAGAGATATTGATACTAAAAAAATAGAAGTAAAAGGAAAACAAAATGTATTAACATACATAAAAAATAATAAACTAAAAAAATATGATGATACAAAGGATAAAGAAAAGAAAAAAGAAGAAGAAATAAGAAGGGAATTACGAGAGGTTAGTTGGTGGATGTAGTATGAAAAAAGATATTAAATTAATTAGTGTGATATTATTATCTATGGTATTAGGATTTGTATTTGGATATGTTTATATAAAAGTACAAGAAGCAAATTGTGATGAAGAAATAAAGAAAGAAGAATGTTATGTAGATGGAGGATGGAATTGTGAATAAAGAAGAATTTATAGGTAAATTACAAATGGTATATGTAGGAGATAGAAATGCAATTGATGAAATAGTAGAGGATAATCAAAAATTAAAAAATGAAGTAGTATATTCTAAGGTAGAAATAGATAGATTAAATAATATAATTGATGAATTAGAAAAGTATTGTAATGAAGAAATTATAGATTATGATAAAGCAATAGATTCAAAAATATTGTCAGAAATTGACAGAGATAGATATGAAGCCGAGAAAGTGTGCTTTTTAGATATGTTGGATAAACTAAAAGCATTAAAGGAGAATAAGTAAATATGTTAAATAGAATTAAATTAGCAATAAAAATAATTTTAGGATATGACATTATTGTTTATGAAGAAAATACAAAAATAGTTAATTTAGTTATAAATAATAATCTAGATATAATTGATACTAAACATGACTACGCAATAGATAAAGGACAAGTATATAAAGATAATAATGGTGAAATAAGATATTGGGGTAATAAGTAAGGAGAATGGAATTGTGAGTGAAGAAGAGTTAATTGAAGTATTAAGACAATTTGATGAAAAAAGAGTAGAAGAATTACCAGAAAAAACAAGAAATATATTTTATGCAATAATGAAAATTGCCGATGAAAGAGATAAATATATACATTTATATGAAAGTACATTAAAAGATTTAGATATAGCAGTAAAAAATAAAATAGAATTAGAAAACATAAGAAAAGAAGCTATAGTGTATGTAAAAGATTGGCAAAGTTATCCTCATACTAAGTGTACTACACATAATGAATTAAAAAATTTATTAAACATATTAAACAAAGGAGAATAAGTAAATATGAGTGAAGAAATATTGTATATAGATGATGGAGAATTAGTTTATTATATTAATGAAAATGAATTTATTACTTGCGATGAAATTCCAATGCCTATGTTAGAAGGAATAAAACATTTACAACAAAAAGTAGAACAATTAGAAAGTATAAGAAAAGAAGCTATAGAATTTATAAATGAATGGTTATTTGAAGCAGGTGAAAATGGTGCTGATATGGATTATGATACTATAGTAGATTTATTAAACATATTAAACAAAGGAGATAACAATGAAAGAAAATAACATTTGTGAATATGAAAAAGAAAAAAAATTTAATGATTTGCAAAGAGAAGTATATATAAATAAAACATTGAGAGAATTAACTGCTGATTTAATGGTTTGTAAGTTATTAAAAGAATTTCATCAAGAAGCAAGTGAACCGTTAGAAGAATGGAGAGAATATTTAATAAAATTTAAAAAGGAGATAGATAATTTATATGAACGAATTAGTAAAAGAAAAAACCAAACTATTGTTAGATGATTTAATTAAAATGGAAAAATTAGAAAAAGAAACTGGGAAAAATTATTTTACAATACAATTATTTGCAATAAGAGTTAAAGAAATATACAAATTGTTGGAGGATGATAACAATGGAAAGTAATATATATAACTATGAAATGATAAGATCAATGATGAAACCACCAAAAAGAGATATATTACCAAATGATGTATTAATATATAAAAACGGTGAGAAAGCAGTATTATATGCACAATATTATTGGACACTATTAAAATTTTATGATGATGATTTAAATCATATTTACAATGATGATTATACAATTATTGAGGTATTAAGACCACATTATGAAAGAATATATGATAGAGATAAGGATTTGCAAAAAAGAAAATAATATGTTATACTTTAGTTGGTAATAGCATCATAACTATTACTAGGTAAAGACACTTTTATTTTTTGTGATAGGAACAATTCCCCCTATCTTTTTTTTATAAAGTATGATATAATAAATCAAAAGGGTAAAAGGCTATGGAAATAAAAAAGGATTGGAATTTTAAAGAAGTTGTTAATAATTTAAAAGAAATAAAAAAGAGCTACAAGGAGAAAGTACGCTCTTTTTCTTATTATGAATTACATGATAAAGTATTATATATCAGGGAAGTAAGAAACATAATATATAGTTTTAACTTTGAAGAATGGAAAAAAGATAAGATATGGGAATATATGAATGACTTTGAATTTTTATATGTATTAAAAAGGCTTAAATAACAAGCATTTGGTAATATTAAAAAATCATGATAAAATTAATATAAAGGAGGTAAAGAATATGAGAAATTACAAGATGTCAGGGAAAGTAAAAGTAAATTTTAATGACTCTAAAGACAATATGAAATTTTACAAAGCAGGAGAAGATATTTTTACATCTGATAGAGCAAGATATGAAGAATTATATTATAAAGGATATGTAGAAGAAGGAAAAGAAGTTAAAGATTATTTACAAACAGATAAAAAAGAAAAGAAAGAAGATTAATAATGAAATTAGAAATTGAATATGTAGATATAAATAGTATAAAACCTTATCAAAACAATCCTAGACATAATGAAGAAGCAATACCTTATGTTATGAATAGTATTAGAGAATTTGGTTTTAAAAATCCAATTATAATAGATAAAAACAATGTAATAATTGCAGGACATACGAGATTAGAAAGTGCTAAAAGATTAGGCATGAACGAAGTGCCAATAATTCATGCAGATGATTTAACTGATGAGCAAATAAAAGCATTTAGATTAGCAGATAATAAAGTTAGCGAATATGCTACTTGGAATGATGATTTATTAAATATTGAATTACAAGATTTAGATATTGATATGTCAGACTTTGGATTTGATTTAGATTTTACAACAGATGACATATTCAAAGAAAACGAAAGACATAGAACAAATGACGCATACAATCTGGATATAATAGATTTTAAAGCTTTATCAAACGATTTTTGGCAAATGCCCATAATTAATAATGATAACTGTATACCAAGTGATTTAATAGGATTTAATTATGCAAAATCAAGTGATAATAAAAATACTGGGATACATTTTTATTTAGACGATTATCAGTTTGAAAGATTATGGAATAATCCTCAGGAATATATAGAAGTATTAAACCAATATGAATGTATTTTAAGCCCAGATTTTAGTTTGTATTTAGATATGCCAATGCCTATGAAGATATGGAATATATATAGAAGCAGACAAATAGGACAGTTTTATCAATCTCAAGGTATTAAGGTCATTCCTACATTGTCTTGGGCTGAAAAAGAAACATTTGAATTTGCTTTCAAAGGAATACCAAAAGGAAGCATTGTTAGTGTTTCAACAATAGGAGTAAAACGAAATAAAGAAGCCTTTCAAATATGGAAAGATGGAATGGACGCAATGATTAATGAAATACAACCTAGTACTATATTAGTATATGGCGGTGAATTAGATTATGACTATGGTGATATAGAAGTAATTTATTTTGAAAATAAAGTTACAGAAAGGATGATACAAAATGAGACTTAATATACAGATGTTTGGTGGCAGAGGAGCTAGCTCTGGAAAAAGTGGTAAAACTTATGTTAAAGGTAATATAAGATTTAAAGTTACAAAAAATAAAAGAGGATTATATGATTATCGAAGCCAAGAAAGAGTTAATGGAAAATGGGTAAATCTGAGTAGACAGTCTAATTTTACTAGAAGTGCTATAAATGATTGGCTAGATATAAATGTTAATTTTTAACCAAAAATAATAATATAGGAGGTGTTATATGTTAAAAGGACACACACCAGCACAAGATAAAATAAAAAAAGATGAATTTGAAAAGTTATGTAATCTATGGTGTACCTTAATAGAGATAGCAGACTTCTTTGATGTTAGTGAGGATACAGTAGAGGCATGGTGTAAAAACACTTATGGTGAAACATTTACGGATGTATATAAAAGAAAGAACAGTAAAGGTAAAATAGCATTAAGAAGATGGCAAATGAAAAGTGCTGAAAAAGGTAATGTAACAATGCAGATATGGTTAGGTAAACAACAGTTAGGTCAAAGGGAAAGATTTCCTGATGAAATTGATTCAACAAGTGTTGCAAGTGCTATGATTAATATAGCAAATTTAATTAATAATCCAGTAGAAGATAGAACGGAAGATAGTATAAATGATAAAAATTAATAATGAAAAGACAAAAACAAATTTTATAATAGACGAAAAAGATATTGGTAAATATATTACTGAATATAAAATAGAACAAGTAAGTGGAGAAGAACCAAAAGTTACAATAACATGCAGAAGTGAAGATTTAAAATGTTTACTTGAAAATTTAAAAAAAATAGAAGTACAAGTGATAAAATGAATAGTTATAAAAGGAACATTTATGAAAGAAGCATGATTAAAAGTGAGGTGATGTTATGAACTCTTATGCACCATTTAACAAGAAAACGATAAATTATTTACATAAATGTCAAAATAGTTGGTTTAATGTTGCTGAGGGTGGTTAAGGGTAAAAGGGGTGGTAAAAACGTAATCAATTCACTTGCTTTTTGTATAGCACTTGAAAATCATAGCAATAAATTACATTTAGTTGCTGGAAGTTCAATAGCAAATGCTAAATTAAATATAATTGATTGTGATGGATATGGTATAATGAATTACTTTTATGGTAGATGTCATGAAGGTAAGTATAAAAACAAAGAATGTTTATATGTAAAAGCTTGCAGTGGTGAAAAAATAATATTATTTGCAGGTGGAGCTAAGGCTAACGATTATGTAAGTATAAAAGGTAATACATACGGAATGGCATATGTAACAGAAGCTAACGAGTGTCACCCATCTTTTTTAAATGAAGTAATGGATAGAACATTATCAAGTGATGATAGAAAAATATTTCATGATTTAAACCCTAAGTCACCATCACATTGGTATTATACTGACTTTTTAAAATTCCATGAAGAGCAAGCATCTAAGATTAAAAGTTATGGATATAATTATGGACATTTTAATATTTTTGATAATATGTCTGTTACAGATGATAAGTTAAAAAAAGTTTTATCAACATATAATAAAAATAGTATATGGTATAAAAGAGATATACTAGGGCAAAGAATAGCAAGTGCAGGTATATTATTTGGTGAAATAGCAAACAATAAAGCAAGATATATGACAGATAAAGCTCGTAGTGGATTTATAACTACAGGTGTTGACTTCGGAAAGAATGGTTCTGCACATGCGTTTTGTAGTCAAAGAATATCACATTATTTTGATTATGTTGATGTATTAAAAAGTGATGAGGTTGATTGTACAATAAATGGTGAGAGTGTAAATGATACTCTTGGAGTTGGTGAAGTATTAGCGCGACTTGAAAAAGGGTTTATTGAACATATAAAATATGTATTAAAAAAATGGGGGGATATTGAAGGGGTTTTCTGTGATGGAGCTGAACCTGAATTGATTGAATTTCTAAGGAAAGCATTGTCAAGAAATGGACTAACAATTCCTATATATTCAAGTATAAAAATTGAAATACCAAGTAGAATACACTTAACAGGTGTATTGTTTATGCAAGATAGAATTAAATTTGTAAAAAATGAAACAGATATTGTTGTAAAGGCAATGCAAGAAGTTACACAAGATCCTGAAGCAGATGATGATAGATGGCTTGATGATGGAACTTCTGATATAGATATTTTGGATGCATACCATTATGGCGTAGAAAGATGGTACAAGCAATTACTAAGGATTGGAGGGTAGTAAATGGATATAGCATTAAAATATTTAGAAGAACGAGGATATAGTAATATATCAACACAATATTATACATATATTAATCAATGGATAAATATATGGAAAGGAAAAGCAAAATGGTTAAATGTTAAAACAGTTGATGGTACAACGTATCCTATGTATTCATTAGGAATGGCTAAAAGGTCATGTGAAGATTTAGCTAGCGTTTTAACAAGTGAACCTTATGAAATAAAAGCAACAAAAAATGATAATAAATTACAAGAATTAATAACAGAAACAAAATTGTTGAAGAAATTACCAGGAGCAATTGAAATAATTGGATATTCAGGAACAGTTGGAACATTAGTTAGAATAAAAAATGCTGAAATAGTAAGTGATGGAGAAACTGCTTATTTAAAAAAAGGGAATAAAACTAAAAGACAATTAATTAATTTAAAAGCCAATCAAATAATACCATTAACAATTGATGACGGAGAATTTATAGATATGGCATTTATAAGTGAGTCAACAATGGTAATTAATGGACAACAAACAAATGTAATTTATTTAGAAATACATGAATTGCAAGAAAAAGGATATCAAATAACTAATAAATATTTTAGAAAAGATGACGGCTCTGAAATTAATATTGAAGGAATAGAAGAAAGTTATAACACACTTTCACAACAACCATTATTCTCAATAGGTAAATTAGAAAAAGAAAATGTTTATGACGGTACAAATGGACTAGGAATGGCAATATTTGGGGATAGTATAGACCAATTAAAAATGCTTGATTTAACATACAATAACTTTGGTATGGATTTTAAAATAGGTCAGAAAATATTAATAGTAAATAAAAAGCTAACAAGATTGGTTGATGAAGAATACACTGACGAAAATGGTGAAATAAAAACACGTAAAAGAGTGATATATCCTACTGATATTCAAAAGCAATTATTTACTGACATGAGCAATGGAATACTTGCAAACGGTGACGAAAAACCTTATGTATATGAATATAATCCAGATTTAAGAGTTGGGGATAATAAATCAGGTATTCAATTTGCATTAGATAATTATTCATTTAAAATTGGTTATGGAACACATTACTATTCATTTGAAAATGGTAATATAACAACAGCAACAGAAGCCGTATTATCAAGACAAGATTTTGTAATTAATGGAAGAAAGAATAGATCATCAATAGTTGAATATTTACAAGGAATATGTAAAGCATTATTGCTATCAGAAAAAATATTAGGAGATGCTAGTATTGATGAAACACAAGATATAGATATTCCTGATGTTGATGGATTCCTTGAAGATGATGAAACAACAAGAGAAAAATTGCGTGAAGATGTAGATAGTGGATATATATCTAAAAAAAGATATTTAATGAAAGTATATCAAATGAGTGAAGAAGAAGCTATTAAAGAATTACAAGACATTGAAAATGAGCAAAATATAGGCAATATAGAAACAACTGAAGAAGATGACATAGAATAGCACTATAAAGTGCTTTTTGTAAAATGGAGGCTTTAAATGAATGATAAAGAAGCATATAAAAATGGTGTTCTTGCTAACTATGAAGAATTAGAAATAGAATTAATGGTATTATTATTATTAACATTACAAAAAAATAATCAAATAGAACTATATAATAGAATTGAATTTAGACATTTACAATACAAAGTGGGTAGAGAAACATACAAAGAAGCATTAAAAATAATAAGACAAACAAATAGTCAAAATAAAAAAGATTTAAAACAGTTATACAATGAACAAGCAGTAGGTAAAGAATATAATATTGAAAAAGAAAGAAATAAAATATTAAAAGAGCATGTGAAAATAACTGATAAAAATTTGAATAAACTTGCTATAGACATGGCAAAAGGTGTAAGAAAAGAAATAACTAATATGATGGGCAATGTATATAAGCAAGTATCAACAGGGCAAGAAACATTTGACATGGGGTTTAAAAACACGACAGATGATTTATATAAAAAAGGCATAACATTCAAAGATAAAATTGGTAGAAACAGAAGTATTGAAGCTACAGTTAGACAAGATTTACTTTATAGAATTAATAATATGAATAGAGAAATATACAAAAAAGCTGGAGATAAAATGAATAGTACAGGAGTTCAAATAAATATATCTCCAAATTGCCGTGATACACATCAAGTTATTAATGGACAAACTTTTACAAATGAAGAATGGAAACAATATGAATATTTAACAGAGGAATATAACTGTCAGCATGTTGCAAAACCAATTTTTATTGAATTTCAAAATAATCAATATACACAGAAAGAAATTGATGAAGCAAATAATAGAACTGTAACATATAAAGGAGAAAAAATACCTTATTATGAGGCAACACAAAAGCAAAGGGCATTAGAAAGAGCAATAAGAAATGCTAAAAAAAGTGTTATTGCTTCAAAAAAAACAGGTATAGAAGAAGCAAAAGCTAGTAAACAATTATTAAATGCACAAGCTAAAATGCGTTCGTATATCAAAGAAACAAAATTAACAAGAGATTATGATCGTGAGTATGTTGCTGGTTATAACCGTGCTGTTTGACAGTTTGATATAATTATGATATTATTTTGGTGTAAAATTCTATAATCATAGGTGAGAAAACACTGTGACAAAATCGTAGAGGAGGAAATTTATGGAAAAGATGACTAGGGAATTTTTAGAAGAAAAAGGAATTACTGATAAAGAGGTAATTAATGCTATTTTAGATAAGCATCATGAAATAGTGAAAGAGTTAAAAACTGACTCAGAGAAGATAACAACTCTTCAAACAGAAAATGACAACTTAAAAAAGCAAATTGAAGAGCGTGATAAAGATTTAAAAGAATTAAAAAAGATTGACGCTACTGAAATGCAGAATAAAATTAGTGAATTAGAAAACAAGAACAAAACACAAAAAGAAGAATATGATAAACAATTACTTGAAACAAAGAAAGGTTTATTAATTGAAAACTCATTAATTAGTTCAAAAGCTAAAAATTTAAAAGCCATCAAAGGTTTGCTAGATATGGATAAAATAACACTTGAAGATGGAAACATTAAAGGATTAGATGAACAAATAAAATCATTACAAGAAAGTGATAGTTATTTATTTAATTTAGAAAAGCAAACAAAAACAGTTGATTTAAGTGGGGAACACAAAGAACCAACTAAAAAAGAGCCATCAAGTTTAATAGAGGCTCTACACGAAAAATATGATTAAGAAAAGGAGAGATGAAATGTATACCATATATATGCATAGAAATAAAATTAACGGTAAAGTATACATTGGACAAACAAATCAAAAACCTGAATATCGTTGGAAAAGAAACGGTAAAGGATATGAAACTTGTGAAATTATGTGGAAAGCAATTAATAAATATGGTTGGATTAATTTTGAACATATTATATTAAAAGAAAATTTAACACTAGAAGAAGCAAATTTCTATGAAATGTACTATATTGATAAATTTAATTCTACAAATAAAAAATATGGTTATAACATTAGAAAAGGTGGGAACAACTCTCCACTAAAAGATTCAACAAAAGAAAAGTTGAGTAAATTATTTAAAGGAGAAAATCATCCTTTATATGGTAAACATCATTCTGCTGAAGCAAGAAGAAAGATTAGTTTATCAAAATCGTTCCCGGTATTACAATTTAGTAAAGATAATAAATTCTTAGCAGAATATGAGTCTGGAAAAACGGCAAGCAAATTGTTAGGAATATGTTATCAAAATATATCAAAGTGTTGTAATAATAAAAGAAAAACAGCAGGAGGATATATTTGGAAGTATAAGAATTAAAATAGGAAAAGGAGAGATAAAATGATTACATTAGCAGAAGCAAAAGTCGGAATGACTGACAAAGTAGACCAAAATGTAATTGATACATTTAGACGTTCAAGTTATTTACTTGATAAATTAGTATTTGACAATTCTATTTCACCAGGAACTGGAGGAAGTACATTATCATATGGTTATATTCAATTAAAAACACCTTCTACAGCAAGTGTAAGAACAATAAATAGTGAATATACACCAGGAGAGGCAAAAAGAGAAGAAAAAAATTCTAAAGCAATTATAATGGGTGGTAAATTTCAAATTGACCGTGTTCTTATAGGAACAAGTGGAGCAGTTGATGAATTAGGATTCCAAGCAGAAGAAAAAATTAAAGCAACTTCAAATGAATTCCATAATTTAGTAATTAATGGTAACAGTGCAAGCTCAGGAAGTGGTGTTGTAAATACATTTGATGGACTTGATAAAATATTAACTGGTACTGAAACTGAAATTACATCAGCAGTAGATGTTTCTACAAGTGCAAAAATGGATGCAGGATACAACGCATTACTTGACGAAGTTGACGCATTCTTAACTAAACTTGCTGATAAACCAACAATGTTATTAATGAATGAGGATTTACTAACTAAGATGAGAAGTGCAGCTCGTAGAGCAGGATATCATAAATCAGAAAGAGATGAATTTGGAAGAGTAGTTGAATATTATAATGATATTCCAATGGTTGATGTTGGAAAATATTACAATGGAAGTACTACTCAAAATGTTATTCCAACTGATGGAAGCACTGGCAAAACTGATTTATACGCAGTTAAGATTGGATTAGACGCATTCCATGGTATTTCACCAACTGGTTCAAAAGTTATTCAATCATTTATGCCTGATTTAAACGCTCCAGGAGCAGTTAAAGATGGTGAAGTAGAACTTGTTGCAGGTGTAGTATTAAAGAACTCTACAAAAGCAGGTGTTCTAAGAGGAATACAAGTAAAAGCATAGTTAAAAGGAGGCTTTTATGAAAATATTGAATAAAATTGATAATATAATTCTTGATGTAAAAGAAAAAGAAAGAATTGAAAAATTATTAGGTTATCCTGATAGATTTGAAAAAATCGAAGAAAAGATTGAAGAAAAAAAAGATAATTTCAAACTAAAGAAAGAGGATAAATAAGAAAGGAGAGGTTTAAATGATAAATTATGCTGACTATGATTATTATAAGAATTATTATCAAGGGTCTTTATCATTTGACCTCTTTAATTCTTTATTACCAAAAGCTAGTCATGAAATTGATAAGGCAGTCAATAGAAAACTTGAAGAAAATGACATTGATGATAGAGTGAAATTTGTTACTTGTGAATTAGTTGATTATCTAAACAACACTGGGGGTTATAGTGGCAAAAACGGTAATGTTAGCACAATAACTATTGATGGAGTACATAAAACTTTTAATAACAAAAACTCAAATGAAATAAAAAGAGATATAAAACAAATAACAAATGGATTGCCATTAGAATTAATTAGGTGGATATAATGGATGATTTACTACAAGAAATAACTATTTATCATAAAGAAAATGAATGGATTAGATATAATATTAAAGCTAGCGTAAGAAATACATCATATTTAAACAGAAACAACATAGGCGTAAATACCACAGATACAGCCCTGATAAGAGTTTTTGACATAGAAGGGTATAATAATACTTGGAAGTGTGAAAAAGGAGATATAATAGTGTTAAAAAGCGTATCAGATAATATTATAAAAGCTCCATTAACTGAAATGAGAGAAAAATATGGCAAATCAATTGTAATTGAAGTATCAAGTGTAGAACCATTTATATTTAATGATATTGATTTTAAAGAAATTAATCACATTAAAATAGGTGGTAGATAATGGCGTTACATAATGTAAAATTTAAAGACCAAAAGTTTGGTAAATTTACATTGAAATATAGTAGTTCATTCGTAAATCAGTTTAATAAAAATCTAAATAAAACACAATTTTTTTTAGATAAGACTGTAGGTACTAATTTAGAAGATTATGTATCATATAAAACTGGAGCTCAAGAAAAATCAATAGGAAATGCTGGAACTTACGGAAAAGGAATAGTAATGATAAATGTAAAGTATGCACATTATCAAGCTTATTCACCAAAGATAAACAAAAGAGTAGGAAAAAGAGGAACATATCCTTTTGAAAGAATGAAAGCTGATAAAAGTCAGACTATATTAAATGAAGTCGCTGAATATTCTAGGAGGTTAAACAATGGATAGTAAGATAAATAAATGGTTACAAACGTATGATCCAATTAATGCAATTGCTATAATAGAAGAAATACATAATGAACGTTTAACTGATAATACAAAGAATTTAGCTTTACAAAGAACAGGCTTTGAACCCTTAGAATTAAAATATGTAACAGACACAGGATGGTATAGGCAATATCAATATATGCTTTTATTAAAAAGTCAAAGTGAAATTAACGAGGACAGGTTAATAAATCTTGACTGGCTTGATGATTTTAGTGATTGGTTAGAAGAACAAAACAAAGAACAAAACTATCCTATATTGGATGATAATAAAATAGTAAAACATGTAAGTTGTGCAAATGCACTGACTTATGAAGAAAGTGAAGATGGAGCAGTAAGTGTTTATTCTTTACAATTATATTTTGATATAAGAAAGGAAGGTTAAAATATGAAAGATGTAATGACTTATGATGAAGCACATTATTTTGATATTGGAACAGCTCAAACTCCAAATGTTGTGCTTGGAGGAGTAATTACTCAATTAGATGAAAACTCAAATCCAACTGAAAGTGAAAAACAATATATTCATCAAAAAACTAAAACTACAAAAGTTACAGGATTTGGTGATGAATTCCCAATTACTTCTGATTTAGTAAAGGGTGATGAAGTGTCAGAATACTTTTACTCTATTTTTAGAGATAGAAAAACAGGAACTGACGCACAAGTTATTCATTATATAGTTGAGTTATGGAACCAAGTAGGTTCTACTGGAACAGTTTACAAAGCAAGAAAACAAACTCAAACTGTATCAATAAGTGGTAAAACTGCAAATCCAGGAGAAGAAATTACATTTAATGGTAGTTTAAAAGGTGTTAGTGATTTTGTAGATGGAACATTTGATACAAGTTCAAAAACATTTACAGCAACAGTTTAATTAAAAAATAAGACATGGAGAGGTTATAATGAGAGAATTATCTTATAAAGATACTGAAAGAGAAATAGAAGTAAAAATATTTGATTTAGAATTTAAAATAAGTAATAAGATTGAAAAAATAAATACAGAAGAAATACAAAAACAAGCTGAAACAGATGAAAAAATAATTGAAAAAATAATTGATGATATATTAGGAGAAAATGCAACAAAGAAAATAAATGAAAAGCGTGTACAAGATGGATATGAAGTAATGAGCTTAGATGTACAAACTCAAGTATTAAACTGGATCATAAGACAATATACTGAAGAAGTATTAAAGCCAGTTGAAAACACTGTTAATAATATCCAAAAGTACAGCAATGATTATAGGAGAAATAGAAAATTTAACAATAGATATAGGAGATATTAAAATGAGAGGAATGTATAATAAATTGCCTCGAAGTGTTTATTTAAAGAATGAGAAATTTATTATTAATACAGACTATCGTATATTTATTGAATTTGAAGAAAAAATGCAGGAGCAGGGAGATAAAAAGGTGATAGTTGACACTTTAAAGTCTTTCTATCCTGCTTTTTTTAAAATTATTCGCAACAATTTATTATTAGAAGCAGTAGATAAATTCTTATGGTTTTATAGATGTGGTAAGGAAGATGAAGAAATACCCAAAAAAACATCAAATAAAGTCCATTTAAGAGCTTTTTCATACAACCACGATGATTTATATATCTGGGGTGAATTTAGGCGTAATTACGGCTTGGATTTAAGTATAGCACATATTCATTGGTGGAAGTTCAAAGCCATGTGGTTATGTTTACCGAATGATTGTGAATTTAACAAGATAAAAGGGTATAGAACTTATACAGGAAAAGATAAGGATTTATTAGAATTAAAAGATTATTATAAATTGCCTCTAACAAAAACAGAATTAGCAGATAAATTAAGGCGAGATAAAATATACGAGATGTTAAAATGAAAGAGGTGATATGATGGCAGTTGCAGGAAGTTTAACTTATGACACAAAAATAGACACATCAGGTTATCAAAAAGGTATAAACGACATTGAAAGCAAAACAAAATCTGGTGGAGCTAGTGTAAAAAATATAGTTGCTGGATTAGGAATAACAAAATTAATATCAAAAGCTCTTGATACTATTAAAAATAGTATGGACGGTGCTATAAAAAGAATTGATACAATGAATAATTTTCCTAAGGTTATGAGTAACTTAGGAATAAGTGCAAAAGACAGTCAACAAGCAATAAAAAAATTAAGTGATGGTTTACAAGGAATACCAACAACATTAGACGCAGGAGCATTAGCAGTTCAAAGATTTACATCAAAAAATGGTGATGTAAAAAAGAGTGCTGATTTATTTTTAGCAGTAAATGATGCAATATTAGCAGGTGGAGCAAGTTCACAAATTCAAGAAAGTGCATTAGAACAATTAACTCAAGCATATTCAAAAGGCAAAATGGACATGATGGAATGGAGAACAATCCAGATGGCAATGCCTGCTCAATTAAAACAAGTAGCAAGTGCAATGGGATTAACTGTTGATGAACTTGGTGAAATGATGAGGCAAGGAGATAATACATCTGAAACAATGGACAAGTTTATTGAAACTATAGTTCAAATGGATAAAAAAGGTGTAAAAGGGTTTAAATCATTAAAAGAACAAGCGAGAAACGCAACAGGTGGAATTCAAACATCAATAACAAATATGAAAACTGCAATAGTTCGTGGCGTTGCTACAATGATAGATTCATTTGATAAAATTTTAAAGAAAAAAGGTTTTGGTGGAATTAGTCAAATTATAACAGAAGTTGGAAAAAAAGTTGAAGGATTATTTAAAGAAATATCAAGGTACATGCCTAAAGTTATAGACTTTGTCAGTGGTTTATTTAATGTAATGAAAAAGTTGCAACCTGTTATTTTAGCAGTGGTAACAGCTTTTATTGCGTATAAAACAACATTATTAGCAATTGAAGGAATTAATATGGTTGCGTCTGTAGTAAAAATGGTAAGTGCATTTATACAATTAATACCAGCAATTAATACAGCTAAAGACGCAATGGTGGCTTTAAATATTGCGACAAACGCTAACCCAGTTGGAATAATAGTTGCAGGGATTGCGGCTTTAACAGCGGCTGGATTGGCTTTCTATCATTCACAAACCGAGGGCATTAGAAAATTAGATGATGAAGTAAAAAGATCAACTGATAGTATAAATGAATATGTAAATAGTTATAAAGAGGCTAAAAAAACAAGAGATGAAAATATAAATAACGATTTATCAGAAATAAGTTATTATGAAAATTTAGCAAATGAGTTAAAAAATATAACTGATGAAAATGGTAAAATAAAAGAAGGATATGAAGCAAGAGCACAATTTATAGCAACAACATTAAATGAAGCATTAGGAACAGAAATAAAAATAAATGATAATTTAGTGGCAAGTTATCAGGAAATAGTTAAAAGTATTGATGAACATATAAAAATGATGAAAGTTGAAGCTGTAATGTCAGCTCAAAAAGATTTATATGAAGAAGCAATTAAAAAAAGAACAAAAGCAATAGATGAATTATCTAAAGCAGAAGATGAAAAAACTAAACAGGAAAAAGTCCTTTCACAAGCCGAAGAAAATTATAGCAAATCGGTTTTAAAATTTTTAGGACCAGTAAGGCAAGAATATCAAAAACAAATTAAAGCACAAAAAGAAAGAGTTGAAGCAACAACAGAAAATTATAATAATTTACAAAATACTGTAAAAGGTTACTATTCATCAATAGCTGAATATCAGGCAATGCAAGTTGATTATGAAGCTGGAAATTATGACAAAATAACAGCAATACATTATGATTATCAAAATACATTAGAAGGTGACGCGCAAGCACAAAAAGAAGCTTCTGAAAAGCAAATTGAGCAAACAAGAACAGATTTATCAATTTTGGAAGAGTTAAAGAAAAAATATAATACAAATATATTTGATGACGATATTAAAGCAACCAAAGATCATTTAGATGAATTAGAAAAACGCTATAATGAAACGTATAAAATAACAGAGACAAAAGAAAACGAAGTAGGTATATTAACAAAAGAAGAATTAGGAAAAAGAGTTAAAAATATAAAAGATAAAAACAAAGATTTTAAAAATGCTTCAGGTGAAAACATAGAAAATTCTATACAAGGGATGAAAGATAAAGGACCAATTGCAGAATATGAAGCTGGTAAAATTGGAGAAAAAGCAGCTACAAGCATGGGTAACCAAAAAGGAAAGGCAACAGAGGCTGGTGGATGGTTACTTGATGGTTTATTAGGTGGATTGACAGATGTAGTAAAACAAAACAATATTTTGATAGCAGTTACTGGGTTTGCAGGTAGTGTATTAGGTGCATTAAGAAGAGGCTTAAAAGAAAATTCACCATCAAAAGCATCTAAACAATATGGAGAATGGTTACTTGAGGGTTTAAATGTTGGTATTAATAATGAAAAAAATGATGTATTAAATAATATTGATGATTTTAGTAATGATATAGTTAATAGAATGGCAGATGCAGTAAACGTTCAAACTGGTAAAATGGCATTTAGTGGAACAAGTGGAACAGTAAATCAAATTTTAACAGCAACAGGAACAACAACTGTAGTAAATGAAAATAAATTATTACTTGATGGTGATGTAGTATATGAAAACCAAAAGAAAGTAACTGCAAGAAAGAATTTACAAACACAGTTTGGAGGTGCTTATAGTGTATCTAATTAAAAAAGGTAATTTTGAATTTAGCAAGATATTAGAAAGTGGATATAATATCATTGAGGGTAAAAATGAAATAAGTAGGACACAGTTTGCAAATGGTAAAAGAAAAAAAATATTAACTGACTATGAAGATTGTGTAATAACATTAAATTTAGGAGGTCTTGATAATTCTGATTTAGCTGATTATTTAGATAATTTAACAGATGGGCCTTTCACATATTTTAGTTTTAATGATAATGGTTATAAAACAGCTAATTTTCTTGTAGAAAAGCCTAATTTAACGGTAAATAAAATGATAAGTACAACTAATTATGAACTTGACGATTTAACGATTATATTAGAAAAGAGCAGTGATATAGAATGATAGCAGTAAGCAATCAATGTAAAAGCGATTGTGAAAGTAGTTCGCTAAGATATAAAGAATATATAAGAGTGCCTGATAATAATCAAACATTATCAGGTACGACTATAAACTTATCAGACAATATTAATGACATTAATGATGTAAAAATAAAAGGATATTTTAAGCAAACACAATATTCAGGAAGCCAATTATATAATGTTAATAGTCGTGCTAGAGTTGATAGTGAAGTGTCGGTTGATTCTGATAATTGGATTACAATAAATTATAATAATAGTGGCAATTCTGAACGTACTGTAAATTGTATAATGAGAAAAAGTAATTTAGTTCAACCAGATCAAAATTATTTAATTGTTACAGAAATAGAGAGCATTTCTGGGAACGGTGAATTATATGTAAACTATGGATATACTGCCTCACAGTTTCCTGAGTTTTTATATTCTAGTAACGTTTTATCGAATGGAGATGTAAAATTTGATATCTTAACATCAAGAAGTGATGCCAGTTCAAGTTTTTATTCTCTAGCAACTTTAGTAGAAATACCAGCAGGTAACACATTTTCAATAAAATTTAGATTAAGCATTTTAGCCGACACAACAATTACACAAGATAACTTTGTATATGAGCCATATACTGGAGGCGTTGCAGTACCAAACGTTGATAATCCTCAGAACATTGAAACAGTTCAAGGGAATGTAATTATAACATCGACTAAAGGCAATCAATCAAGCCAAATAACATATAATTTAGGTAATAATGAATTGACAGGATATGATTATATTAAAGATAATAAATTATATAAATACACAGGCAAAATAAATAGCTATAATGGTGAAACAATAACTGGTGATTATATATCAACGACTGGCGGGTTAGACAACGGGGCAACTGTTTATTATAAATTGCAATCTCCACAGCAAATTGAAATATCGAAGTCAGGGAGTTTATCTGTATATGGTGAAGATACTATTATATCAAGCAATATTCAAACTGAAATGGAATTAATTTGCAATGCAAATATAAAAATTGAAATTCGTGGAAAGTTGTCTGCAACAGCATTTAATGATAAGAATTTTATAGGTACATTTAATTTAAAATCATTAACATTTGAAACGGAAAATGATATTGATTATAAAGAAAAAGAATTTGAATATTATAAACAAGTAAATAATGAAGCATTTAAAATAGGAACATTTATTACTACAGAAGTTGAAGATAGTGATACAAACGAAGTTGTAAAAGTAACAGCTATGGATTATGGATTAAAATTTGCAACACCTTATGAAACATCACTTGACTATGATAGTGGTGAAATAACAATGCAAGATGTACTTGATGAAATACTTGCAAATGTAAATATTCAATTATCAAATAAAAGCCAGACACTACCAAATAAAGATTTTATTGTTGACAGCAATCAATTTGTTAACAGTGAAGTTTATGGTGATGTAATAAGTGCAATAGCAGGAATCAATGGAATGTTTGCTATAATTGATAGTGATGATAAGTTAAAAATATTTACATCAGAAAACACTAACGAAATTATAGAAGATTATACAGAGTTAGATGACAAACGTGATACTCATGCTATAACAATTGTTGAACTTGGTATGAGTCAAGTGCAAGGAGTACAGGTACAGGCAAGATGGGAAGAAGGAATTGAATTATATGGGGAACATTATTTAATTATTAATGATAATCCATTTGCTTATACAATGGAAAAAAGGCAGGAATTAGTAGGAAATATATTAGATCAAGTAAAAGGATTAGGGTATAGTTCTTTTGAAAGTAAATTTGCATTTAAGCCATATTTACAGCGTGGAGATAGAATAAAGTTTAGAAATAAAGCAGGGCAATTGATTGATAGTATAGTTTTAAAAATTGATACTGATTACGAAAATATTACTTTATCAGCTCCAAGTATTGCTGATTCAACCGTTGATTATGTGGTTGCTGATACAGAAGAAAAGATAAGACGTGCCGAAGTAATAGCAAATCAAGCAAGTGGTCAAGTAACAATAATATCAAATCAAGTTAGAGAAATAGGGCAAACAGTTGAAAGTAATTATCAGCAAATGACTGAAAATTTTACAAATTATTACACAATAGAACAAACTAATCAAATGTTAGTTGACGCTGAAACTGGAGTAACAAATACTTTTAGTGAAGCAGGTGGAAATAATATATTCAGAAATACAGGTTTATGGTTTGAAGAAACAAAAGATATAAATACATATACATTTCCAAGTTCTGAAACATATCCATCATCAAATACATTTACCGGAGCAATGGCAGTATATGAATATTGGAAAGGATATGCAAAAAAAATAAGTGATGATAATGCAATGAATAATAGTGCTATATTAATACAAAAAGGTTCTTTTATTCAAGAACAACCAGTACCAAACGGCAATTATTCAATAAGTTTTTATTATCAATTATTGAATCCACTTGCAACAGCAAAAGTAAAAATTAATGATGTTGAATACAATTTAGACAGTTTATCAGTAAAACAATTTTACACAGGAGAACAAGATGCTAACGGCAATTATATTACACAGCCATTAGTTGTAAGCTCAAAAAATATAAGAATTGAATTTACATGTAGTATTGATGACGGTTTAAAAATATATGATTTAATGTGTAATAAAGGTAATGTAAAACTAGCTTATTCACAAAATGAAAATGAAACAACAACAGACACAGTTAATATTTCAAAAGGTATAACAATAACATCGACAAATATGGAAACAATATTTAAAGCAAATGCAGATGGTATAAGAATTTTAACTTTAACTGGAAATGTAATTGCTTACTTTACAGATAAAGGATTAAGTACAAAAGAAATAATTGTAGGAGATGAAGCACAAATAGTAAAAACATTATGGCAAGAAGTAGGTGACCAAACATGGATAACAAGGATGTGATTAAATGATAGGAACAGAATTTGCAAGAATTGGCGGAAGTTATAACACAGCTTATATATGTACATATCAAGTAATAGAGCAAAATACAAGTGGTAATTATACTGTATTTAGATTATATGGTTATTTCTATTATGGAGGAGGCACTCAAGTAAGCTCGGCTACAAGTGGGGGATTTTATTTAGATGGCACTTATATTTATAGTGCAAATTATACATTCGGTCCAGGAGCACATTTATTAGGTACTAAAGATATAGTAGTAGGACATAATAATGATGGAACTTATCCAGGAAGATATGTAGGAATAAGTGCTAGTTCTTGGCATATGTCAGGTGCAACTGGAGGCAATATATACGCTGGAAATATTGCAAGATTTGCAACAATAACAAACGCTCCAGCAACATTAACAGATGAGGGTTCATTTTGGTTTAGTTATTCTAATCCAGCAAATTCAAGTATGAGTTGTTGGATTGAAGTTAGTCCTGTAGGGGAACACTTATGTGAAAGACAATTAAGTGGTGCAAGTGGAACTTATACATGGGAATTAACTCAATCAGAAAGAGAACAAATAAGAGCTAAAATGCCTAATACAAATAGTGCAATTTGTAGACTAGGATTATATTCAACAATAGGTGGTTCTACTAACGCATCATATGTTGATAAAACATTGACAATAGTAAATGCTAACCCAATATTTAATAATTTTATATTTGAAGATACAAACACGGTAACACTAGCTTTAACAGGTAACAATCAAAATATAATACAAGGCTATTCAAATGTAAAAGCAACAATACCTGTAGAATTTATAGCAGAAGCTCAAAAAAGTGCAGCTATGGTTAAATATAGTTTTACATGTAGTGATGATCAAAGGGATGTTCCTTATAGCACAGATAGTTTAACTTACAACACAATTGAAAATGTAAAATCAGGAGTATTTAATGTTTATGCAATTGACAGTCGTAATAATTCAACATTAGTAACAAAAAATGCTAATCAAACAATTGCATATAATCCTTTAACAAAAGGAAATATAACTGTTACAAGACAGAATGGTTCGTCAGAACAAACAACATTAACATTAAATGGAAAAGCAGATTTGGTAGATTTTGGTGATGTAATAAATTCAATACAAGAAGCAAAATATAGATATAAAATAACTGATAGCAGTGCATGGTCTAGTTATAATAATATTACATTAACAGTTGACAATAATGGTAATTATTCATTTAATGGATTAATACAAGGTGATACAAATACTGGATTTGATGTAGAACATTCATATAATATAGAAGTTGTAATATCAGATGAATTATCAAGTGTAACATTTACAGCTAATTTAGGTTCTGGTATTCCAAATATAGCACTTCATAAAAATGGTGTTGGAATAATGGGAAAATACAATCAAAATAATGGTGGTTTATTTCAAATATCAGGAGAAAATGTTTTTGAATATTCCACAAGAGAAATAAAAATAGGGGCAACAGATAATAATGAACCTATTTACAGAAAAATAATAATAGAAAATGTAAGTAATGGCGTAAGTTCGTCAGATATATCTAATTTAAACATAAAAGAAATATATTATTATTCTTCAGTTTGTTATAGAAAAGGACAATATAACAATGATTATGAAGCACCATACTACATTGGACAAGATGATTATTTTAGAATATTTTTTAGAACAAATAATATATCAAGTGATTATCCTGCAATAATTCAATATAGAATCGCTAGTTCTTATTCATCGTTTAAAATAAAAACAACAATTTATTACACAAAAACAACAGATTAAAAGGAGGTAAAATATGGAATATACAAAAACAGTATGGAAAGACTTGTCAGATACAACAACACCTATCACGGCAAGTAGGTTACAAAATATTGAAGATGGTGTTGAATATTTATTTGAAAATGGTGCTGATTATATTGAAACTTATTCAACTGATGAAACTACAACAAATAAAATTTGGGTAGATAACAAGCCAATTTATAGAAAAGCATTTTATTTTACTCAATGGAGTGGATTAGGAGTAGATACAGGTTTAGAAACTATAGATAATATAATAAATGCAAATGTAATGTTAAAAAATACTGCAACTGGTCAATGGATGAAACTAGCTAATAATTCTGATGGCAATTATGGTTTTTATATTAAAAAAACAGGAAATACTTACAAAATATTTGTTTCAAATAATAGTGTTTATACTGCAGATGCAGTGTGTGCCTTTGTAGAATATACAAAAATAATAAACTAGATAAAAAAATCTAGTTTTTCTATTTACAAAATAATAAAAATGTATTATAATAATAATACAAGGAGGGAATTATGAAAGAAATAATAGAAATGATAGAAGTGTTAAAGCAAGATAAAGGCATAATAATTGATGATGAATTAATAAAACAATACATAGAAGATAACATTGATATATTAGTTCAAGAAATAGCAAAAGAAGTAAGATAAAAAGGAGGATTAAATATGTTGTTTCTGATTAGAAGATTAAGAAAAGCAAAAAAAGTTTATAATGAAATTAATGATATAACAGATGAAATAGAAAAAGAATTAATGAAAGTTAAAAAAATGTTAACCGTTTGCCAAAAATAGTGTATTATGTTATAATCTAAAAAGAAGCTAGAAAGGTTACGATGTGATATGATTCAAACAATAATAAGCACAATAATCACATTTGTTGTTAGTAGTATTTTAGGTTATTGTATAAGTGTTATAAAAAATTATAAAAACAAATTAAATGAGAAAAACAAAGAAGGAGAAATATTAAAAGAAGCATTAATGACAATGCTTCAAAGTAATTTAACGAATACTTATTTTGTATATGAAAGTATGCAAGAAATACCTGATTACATTTTAAAGAATTGGCTAAATTCATTAAAAATGTATGAACAGTTAGGAGGCAACGATTATTGTCATACATTGCAACGAAAAATAGAAGATTGGAAGATAATTAAAACAGATATTTTAAAGTAGGGGGGAATTATGAAAGCTAAAGAATTTTTGCATATATTAAAGGTACAAAACAAAAGATTATTTATAGTATGGATTATAACTTTTATTGCTTTTATTTCATTACTAGGCTATGTGATCTATTTATTAAACGATTTAGGAACAATTGAAACAACTACAGAAGTAGAACAAAGTGATGCAGAAAATAATAATTTTATTGGAAATAATGGAGATATAATAAATGGCACAAAAGATAAAACAAACTAGAAAAACAACTTATTTAAAATCAAGAACTAAGCCTAAACACTGCCCACTATGCGGAGCTTTTACTTCTAAACGTGGTAAAAGGAAATAATGTTTGAGTTTACAAAAGAAGAGTTTGATGAAATATGCAAAAAAGCAATGCTAAGTAATGAATTAAAAGAAATATTTGAGTTAAAAATAAAAGATTATACTATAATTCAAATAGCTATGAAAATGAACATGAGTGAAAGCACAGTAAACAGAAGAATAAAATTATTGAAAAAGAAAATAATGAAAGTAATATGAAAGAATTGTGATACGAGCAATTCTTTTTTTTATTCTAAAATTAAATCAGAAAGGCAGGGATAAACACTTACAATGATTGTTTAAAACGCAATTAGAAAAGTACTAAGTTTATCATGCCTTTTTTGTTAGGAGATGAAAATATGAAAGAAAAAATTATTGAAAAATTAGAAAAGAATATTGAAAGAATATTAGAAAAGGAAGAATTAACACCATCAGATGTGGCAATGTTAAAAGAAAAATTGTCGGATATAAAATATGAGGAAACAAAAGAAGAAGATGAAGAAAAAAGAAAAGAGTTAATGAAAATGTTTATTGACACGAATAGTTTTGCAAATGTGAGGTAAAAATGGATAGTATATGGGTAATAATGTTATTAGCATTAATAGGAACAAAAAATGATAATAATAAAGTAAATTATTTAGATGAATATAATAAATACGGAGATGATAAGAATGTATAATTCACCATATTTTAATACTTACAATCCTCAAGCAAATATTGATAGAATTAATAATCAAATAGCAGAATTGGAAAGATTAAAGACACAAATACCTCAGAATAACCAATCACAACAACCAGCAATAAATCAAACATTTCAATTAGCACCAAATAATCAAAATGGAATGAGATTTGCAAATTCTATTGACGAAGTACAAAAAAGCGTTATAACTATGGACACACCTTTTTTTAGTAATGATATGAGTGTCTTATGGATAAAAAATGCTAAGGGTGAAATAAAGAGTTATGAGATGAAAGAAATTGTGCCTTTGGATAGCAAAGATATAAAAATACAATATTTAGAGGCTCAAATTGAAGAATTGAAAGGAATGATTAGAAATGAATCAATTAATACAAACATTTCAAATGATGATGCAGAACAAAATGCAACAAATACCACAACAGATGACAAGCCAGTTGGAGCAACAATTAAAGAGGGCAAATCCACAAATGTTCAAAAGGTATCGAGAAGCAAAACAAAATAATGAAGACCCTAATACTTTATTAAATGAAACAATAAATGGGTTTAGCCCACAACAAAAAAAGCAATGGAATATGTTTATGCAAAGTATGAATAATCAAAAATAAAAATATGCTATTTTTCAGCATATTTCCATATATAATTTCTACACTTTGCTTTATTTTCACAACATCTATAAATACTTGAAGCAGAAAAATTATTTATTCTTCCTGCTTCGCGTATTGAAAAATAAATATCTAGCAATGTACCATCAAGAGAATACTTTGCTACTTTTTTACAAGATTTTGGTTTATGACCTTTTCTAAAGGATGTTTTGTTATATAATTTGGTGTTTCGAGTACCATAATTATTATTATATAAAGAAGTACACCATTCCAAATTGTCAACATTATTATTTGTTTTATCTTCGTCTTTATGATTAATTTGAGGTAGATTATTAGGATTTGGTATAAATGCTTGTGCTACAAGCCTATGCACTTTTACAGTTTTGCCTTTGTTATTTTTTGTTAAGCAAACATAAACGTAACCATCTTTTTTACCTATACATAATTTTAATATTCTTCCTTTACGAATAAAATAATTATAGTTGCTTTTGATTTTTCTATCTAAAACCTTGACATTCCCTAAATTTGATACTTGATATAATCCCTCATATCCTTTTATATCTTTCCATATTTCTTGCATAATATCTCCTTTCTAGAGAAAACAAAAAGACTTATATAAGCAGTAGAGTTATTTATTGACGAGATAAACTATCTCTACTGCTTGTATAAATCTTTCTGCTTATCTCGTCATATTCATTATATCACATATTGAATATTAGGTAAAGAGATTTAAAAACAAAAGGAAAGTGAGGTGAAAACAAATGAATGGAAGTATACAACCAACAGTTGAATTAGCTACTACAAATGGAGCTACTGCTTATCCAGTATTTTATGGAAACAATGGTGGATATGGAAATGGTGGTTTCTTAGGCTCAGAAGGAATTTGGGCAATTTTACTTTTCGCCATGATCTTCGGAAACGGAGGTTGGGGTAATGGTGGCTTTGGATTTGGTGGTAATAGTTTTGACAATGGCTATGCTTGGCTATCTAACGGACAAAAAGAAATTATGAACAATACTAATAATGGATTTGATACTTTACATTTAAGCAATCAAATTGAGGGAGTTCGTGATGGTGTTTATGGTTTATCTAATCAGTTATGTAACAGTACCGCTGATGTTGTATCTGCTGTAAACAATGGATTTAGTAATGCTGAGATAGCAAATAATTCAAGACAAATTGCTAATATGCAACAAGCATTCAACTCACAAATTGCTACACTTCAAGGATTTAATAATCTAGGAAGTAGATTTGATGATTGTTGTTGTGAAAATAGGCTTGCTAACTGTCAAACTCAAAACATTATTCAAAACGAAGGTAATGCTACAAGATTTGCTGATGCTAATAATACTAGAGATATTATCACTAATGCTACATCAAATACACAGGCTATCCTTGATAAGTTATGTCAATTAGAATTAGACGGATTTAAGCGTGAAAACGACCAATTAAGAAGTCAATTACAATTTGCAAATATGCAAGCTAGCCAAACAGCACAAAATGCCTTTATATCAAAAGGATTTGCTGATGAAGTTGATGCACTTTACAACAGATTAAGCAACTGTCCAGTACCAAGTACACCAGTATATGGTAGAACACCTATATTCACTTGCAACAATGGTTGCGGATGTGGTTTAAATACTACAAGTCAATTTATTTAATAGCATAAAGTAGAATACTACAAACTCGATAATGAGAACTTGCTAACAAAGAATAGGCATAGTTCTATTCTTTTTTATTTAAGAAAGGAGAAGATATAATGATTCAATCAGTTCAAGAACTTCCATTAATATTGCCAACAAATACAAGTGATATAACATTTTCTAATGATGAATTAAGAACTAGAAGTGCTACTTGTAGTGGGTGGTTAAATCATACAGAGGGTACATCACAATATACAATACTTGGAAATGGTAATTGTAGTCAACCATCAGTATATGAAGTAACATTTAACGCAAACGTAACAGGTGCAACAGCTGGAAGTGTTGAGATTGCTTTAAAAGAAAACGGAACACCAGTTGTAGGTGCAAGTGTTAACGAAGTTGTAACACCAGATGAATATCAAAATGTTTCATTTACAAAATTAATAAGATTATGTCCTCGAGAAAATGTAACACTAACAGTTGGTTCAGTTCCTGCTGTAAGTGGTGTAACAGAAACACCAATAACAACTGTACCACCTACAGTAAAAAACTCTAATTTAATCATAAGAAAGATATATTAGTGCAAAATAATATAGTAGATAATTTATCTTTAGTGTTACAAGTTTTAAGTTTACAAATCTTATTTCAAGATTTTAATAATACGGATTTAATGCAAGAGTTGCAAAATCAAGATAATAATTATTTACAGAAAATAATAAAACAAAATGAAAAAATAATACAGCTTCTTGAAGAAAGGAGGTAGTTATGGAAGAAAGAATAATTGATGAAACTAAAAAAACAATTAAAAAAATATTGGATGATGGTATCCAAACAACTAATTTAGAATATCTTGACAAGTTAGTTGATATTTATAAAGACGCAGAGGAGGTAAAAAATATGAGATACGGAAATTATGGAAACTATGGTAATTATGGTGGACGTAGTGCTGGATATGATAGCTATGGACGTGATAACTATGGTGATAATTATGGACGTGGGTCGTATGGAAGAAGAGGATATGACGCAAAGTACAGAGGTGAAGATCATCTTGAAAGAATGCACGAAAACTACGGAAGATACGAAGCAGGAAAAGAAAGATATGGAGCAAATGAAGATACAAAAAGAAGTCTTAAATACATGCTTGAAAGCATGGAAGATTTTGCTCATATGTTAAAAGAAGAAGCCCAATCTGAAGAAGAAGTGCAAATGATAAGAGAAACCGCTCAAAGAATAGCTCAGTTATAATATATGAATATTATAAAAATGTGTTATAATTTATAAGAAGGAAGCACCCTAATTGTTTCCTTCAATACTTATTAGGGAGGTATTATATGAGTAAAGCAAATAATTTATTAGGTAAAAAATTTGGAAGATTATTAGTTATAAGAAGGGTAGAAAATAATAATAAAAATAGAACAATGTGGTTATGTAAATGTGATTGTGGAAAAGAAAAAATTACAAATGGGTATAGACTAATAAGTGGAAAAACACGAAGTTGTGGTTGTTTAGTTAAAGAAAGCATTTCAAAAATAGCCACAAAGCATCATAAAAGAAATACAAAACTTTATAAAGTATGGTGTTCTATGAAGCAAAGATGTTATAATTCAAATAATATAGCATACAAAAATTACGGCGCTCGTGGCATAAAAGTTTGTGATGAGTGGAGAAACAACTTTATTTCTTTTTACAATTGGGCAATAAAAAACGGATATAACCCGAATGCAAAATATAAAACTTGTACTATTGATAGAATTAATAATAATGGTGATTATGAGCCTAATAATTGTAGGTGGGTAGATATGAAAGTCCAATCTAATAACAGAAGAAAGAGAACAAAATAATATGAAATATTATTTTTATAATGCTAATACCCATAATAATTTTATCGATGACTGCTTTCCGAGGTCATATTCAATAGTAATGGATGTAACGTGGAAAGATGCATATAAAGAATTATGCAAAAGTGCAATGGAACAAGGATATATGATGGATAGTGCTATTTTTGTAAGAAATTTTTTAGATAATAAATTTAAAAGAATACCTTATATTGAAACTTATATAGGAGAATTTGCAGAAAATCATCCTATTGGGAAGTATTTAATAACTACTGACAACCATATAACAGCGTGTGTTAATGGCTATATAATAGACACGTGGGATTGTACTGATAAAAAAATCGAATATATATGGAAAATATCATAAAATTGTGATATAATGTTTATAGAGGAGTACCACAACACTGCTGGATAGTTAAATAACTATTTGGCAGTTTTTTTATTATATGTTATAATTAATATGTAATAGAAAGGATATGATTTGATGAGAAAAGATATTATAATTACAGCAAATTCAAAAACAAGCCGTGTAGATTTACCAACATCAAGATTAGGATTAAATGGTGAAAATTTACAAGGCAATATAATTGTAAAATTTAGTGATGAATTTGTAAATGGGAATGCAATATTAGAAATACAAAGAGATAATGAAAAGTATTATCTAACAATGCAAAAAGAAAATGAAAGTTATTATTTACCAATATTGTCAAGTTTATTAACTAACCCAACAACAATAATAATGCAAGTTAGAATAACAGAAGGAACAAGTATAACTGATATACCAGTATGGAAATCTAATAAATTTTATTTAAAAGTTGAAGAGTCAATTAATGCAGAAACAACTATACCAGAGGAATATCCAGAATGGATAGATATAGCAAACGCAAAATTAAATGAAATTGATGAGTCCATTCAAGAAGTAGACAACATTGATATAGATGTTGAAAAAGTTGGTAATACATCAACAGTAAGCGTTACAAAAAAAGATGGTACTGAAAAAATAGTTGAAATATTAGATGGTGAAAAAGGAAATAAAGGTGATACTGGAGCAACAGGTCCTAAAGGTGCAGATGGACAAGATGGATACACTCCACAAAAAGGAATAGATTATTTTACAGAACAAGATATAGAAGAAATAGAAGGAGATATACTTAATGAAGTATATACTAAATCTGAAGCAGATACTTTATTAGATGAAAAAGCAGATATAGAAGATATACCAGATGTAAGTAATTTTATAACAAAAGATGTAAATAACTTAACTAATTACACATTAAAAACAAACACAGGCAGTTTAATAGATTTAGAAATAAATGATACAACTTATGTAGTAACATTAAAACTAAAAAACCAAGATGGAACAGTAATAAGTACAGATACAATAGATTTACCGCTAGAAAGTGTAGTAGTAAGTGGAAGATATGATAATACAACAAAGAAAGTAATATTAACACTTGAAAATGGAAGTGAAGTAGATTTTAGTGTAGCAGATTTAGTAGCAGGATTACAGACTGAAATAACAAGTTCAAATAAATTAGCAAGTGATTTAGTAGATGACACAAACAGTGGAAATAAATTTGTAACAACAAGTGAAAAACAAACTTGGAACAATAAATATGATAAACCAAACGGTGGAATACCTAAAACAGATTTAGCAAGTACAGTACAAACAAGTTTAAATAAAGCAGATACAGCTATACAAGAACATCAAGACATAAGTGGAAAAGAAGATAAAACAAACAAAGTAACATCAATAGATAATACAAGTACAAATACACAATATCCAAGTGCAAAAGCAGTATATGATTATATACAATCATTAAATGGAGACGAGGTGAATTATTAATGAGTGAAATACTTACTAATAATAAATATTATAAAGATATAGCCGATACAATCCGTC